>JGI12270J11330_10000065_pt1 | contig 72262 bp, 79 predicted proteins | sample PeaSoiMetSII2010_FD_11330 | JGI IMG/M metagenome (IMG submission 11330)
CCCCCCTCCGACCCTCAAGGGGGGAGCGGGAGCAACAGGGTGCGGCTCTTGAAGGTGTCACACTCAACCAGCCGCATATTCGACGTCATCTTTGTAGAGGCCGTAGGCGGCCTTGTACTCCATGATTCGGGCGACCTCGTCGATCGGTCGATACAGGGCGGATCGTCACCGCAGGCGGCGTGGGCACCATCCGCCAAATCGTTTGCGCAAGCCCAGCCTATCTCGCCAGGCGAGGCGCGTCGCAACTGCCGCAGGAGCTTGCGGGCCATGACTGCATCAGTTTCACGGCGCTGTCGCCGCCGGAGCTGTGGGAGCTTTGCAGGGCCGAAGCCCCAGCGGCGGGTGAAGTTGCAGCCACGCCTGATCGTCATTACGGCGGAGCGGCCATCGATGCCGCCAAAGCGGGGCTCGGCATCACGCGCGTGCTCTCCTATCAGGCCGAGGCAGGGCTCCCCGACGGTTCCTTGCGCCTCCTTGCGCCTGATCCTCGAGGACTACGAGCTGGAAGCCGCTCCCGTCAGCCTGGTCCATAGAGAGGACCGTCTGCCGCAAGCCAAGGTCCAGAGCTTCATCGCCTTCGCCGTGGCGCGCTTGCGCAAACAGCTGAAACGCCTCGATAGGCTTCAGGGCGACTGGGGCAAGGATCCCCTCCCTTCAGCTTCCCAAAGCTGAGACAAGCTGCTAAAGGAAGCCGCCAACCGGTGGACGCTTCGCGTTTGTGTTTCGCGTCGCTTAGCAAGTCATTCCACCTGTCGATGAGGTTGGCCGATGTCCGAAGGGCAAGCTCCAGAAAAAGATAAGTTCCCCCAGAATTCCCACGTCGCGCTCACCTTCGACGACGTGCTGATTAGGCCGGCCGCCTCCGACGTGCTGCCGAGCGCCGTGGATGTGAGCTCGCGCGTCACACGCAGCATCTCCGTGCATATCCCCATTCTCTCGTCGGCCATGGATACCGTCACCGAGGCGAGGCTTGCCATCGCCATGGCGCAGGCGGGCGGCATCGGCGTCGTCCACCGCAATCTCGATCCCGACGCCCAGGCGGCCCAGGTGGCGCAGGTGAAGAAGTTCGAGTCCGGCATGGTGGTGAACCCCGTCACCATCTACCCAACCGCAAGCCTTGCCGACGCGCTGAAGCTGATGGCCGACCATCAGATCTCGGGCATTCCCGTGGTGGAGCCCGCGCGGAACGGCGGCCGCGACGGCAAGCTCGTCGGCGTCCTCACCAATCGCGACGTGCGCTTCGCCACCAATCCGAGCCAGCCCGTTCACGAGCTGATGACCAAGGAACGGCTCATCACCGTCACCGAAAGCGTCGGCATGGAGGATGCCAAACGCCTCCTGCATCAGCACCGCATCGAGAAGCTCCTCGTGGTCGATGACGAGTATCGCTGCATCGGGCTGATCACGGTGAAGGACATCGAGAAGGCGAGGGTGCACCCCAATGCCTGCAAGGACGAGCAGGGGCGCTTACGCGTGGCGGCGGCGACCAGCGTGGGGGACGAAGGCTTTGCCCGCACCGAGCGGCTGATCGACGCCGGCGCCGATCTCATCGTTGTCGATACCGCCCATGGGCACCAGGCTCGGGTGCTCGAGGCGATCGGCCGGATCAAGCGGCTATCGAATGCGGTGCAAGTCGTCGCCGGCAATGTGGCGACGCGCGATGGCACCATGGCCCTGATCGACGCCGGCGCCGACGCGGTTAAGGTCGGTATCGGTCCCGGCTCGATCTGCACCACCCGCATTGTGGCGGGGGTCGGCGTACCGCAGTTCACGGCGCTGCTCGAGGCGGTGGAGGTGGCGAGGAAGCACGATGTGCCGGTGATCTCCGACGGGGGCATCAAATATTCCGGCGATCTCGCCAAGGCGCTCGCCGCGGGGGCCGACTGCGTGATGGTCGGCTCCCTGCTCGCCGGCACCGACGAGAGCCCGGGCGAAGTCTATCTTTACCAGGGCCGCTCCTATAAGGCCTATCGCGGCATGGGCGCCGTCGGTGCCATGGCGCGGGGCTCGGCCGACCGCTATTTCCAGCAGGACATCAAGGACGCGCTGAAGCTCGTGCCTGAGGGGGTGGAGGGGCAGGTTCCCTATCGGGGGCCGCTCTCCAGCGTGCTGCACCAACTGATCGGGGGTTTGCGCGCCTCCATGGGCTATACGGGCGCGCGGACCCTTGCCGAGTTCAGCGCCCGCGCCGAGTTCATCCGCATCTCCCCGGCGAGCTTACGCGAGAGCCACGTCCACGACGTGACCATCACGCGGGAATCGCCCAATTATCCAAGAGAAGGCTAAGCGGCATCGGGGTGCATTGGCCGGTTCAGCCTACTCCACTCCCAGTTTCTTGATCTCGTCGACGATGCCGGGCTCCAGCTCGAGCGCATGGGAGATTTCGGCGCTGCCATCGGTGGGCTTGCCTTTGCGGCTTTTCACCAGGCCGATTCCAACCAGGGCGGAGGCATCATTCTCATGGATCTTGAGCGCCATGTTGAAGTCGTTCATGGCGTGGTCGAGATCGTTCTTGAGCACGTAGATCCAGCCGCGATCGACATAGCTTTTGGGGTTGTCCGGCTCGCGCTTGATGATCTCGCTATAGTCCGTCACCGCGCGGTCGTAGTCCTTCTTTTGCCGGAAGAGGTCGGCGCGCTTGGCGTATCCTTGCGATGAATCGGGATCGAGCTTGACCTTTTGGTCGAGCTCGGTGATGGCACGATCGAGGTCGCCCTGGTCGCTGAAAATTTCCCCCCGTAGCATGTAGAAATCCCCGCGGCTCGCATCGAGGCGGATGGCCTCGTCCACATCGGCGAGAGCTTTGTCGAAGTCTTGCTTGGCCCGATACGCCGCCGCGCGCATCAAATAGAAATTAGCCTCTGTCGGATCGAGGCGAAGCGCCTCGTCCAGCTCGGCGAGGGCTCCATCCAAATCGCCGGTTGCTGACAGGCCGATGGCACGGTTGCCATGGGCGGCGACAAGCTTGTCGGTGTCCTTGGTGCCCGAGGCGATGAAGGCCGCGCAGCCGTCCAGAACCTCCTTGATCGAGCCCTTGCCGGTGAAGCAGGGATTGCTCTCGACGCTGCTGGCTGAAGCGGCCGGGGACGTACTCGGAGCCGCGGGCTCGACGGGGGTCAAAACCGGAGCCTCGGCCGGCGTGGATGGAGCTTGCGAGTCCTCAGCCAATGCGGGTGCCGCCAAGGCCGATGCGAGCGCCAGCGCTCCAGCAATAGCTACCCACGATACCATGGCCTTACGCCTGATGACGTGCATTTATTCCTCCTTAGACCAGGGAAATTCGGGATTTTCCCCCCTTTAAAGCGATGCTACAGGGCCTCGTCAATTGAACTTCCGTTCATGAGGTGAATGGTCGCCAGGGCTGCCGGGGGGGCAACCCGCGCTCTACACGGGCGATCGATGCAGAGTATAAGGGCAGCCAAGGGCGCGAGCGCTGGCCGGCCCTTTGGTCAGGGGCAAGGGGAGGGCTCTCATGTCGATGCAGGCCATGCTGATGCCGGTGTTTGCGCAGGTCGCGCTCACCTTCGTGCTTCTGTTCTGGATGCAATTCTTGCGCATGCGGGCGATACGGCGCGGCCAGGTGCCCGCCCACTCGGTTGCGCTCAGAGAGCCGAACTGGCCCGCCCGCACCCTCCAGGTCGGCAACGCCTTCCACAATCAGCTCGAGACGCCGCTCCTCTTCTATGTGCTGATCCTGCTCGCGCTCGTGACCAGGACCGCAGACTCGATCCTCTACGTTTTGAGCTGGCTGTTCGTGGTGTCGCGTTTCGCGCACGCCTATATCCACCTCACCTCTAATCGCATCGACCGGCGGGCACCCGTGTTCCTCGTCGGGGCCATAGGACTTGCCCTGATGTGGATCATCGTCGCCGCCCGCGTCACCATCGCGTCGACTGGATGACCCCGGGGGCACGGGCGAGCGCCGCCATCGAGGTGCTCGCCGATATCGGGACGCGCAAGCGCCCGGCGGCCGAAGCCTTGAAGGATTGGGGGCTTGCCCACCGCTTTGCCGGCTCCGGCGACCGGGCCGCGATCGGCAACCTCGTCTTCGACGCGCTCCGCGCCCGCGCGTCGAGCGCCTATGCCATGGGGGACGACGCTCCGCGCGCGCTGGTGCTGCGCACGCTCGTTTCGGGGTGGAAGGAGACGCCCGAAGCCGTGGCCGCTCTTGCCGATGGCAGCCGCTTCGCGCCGGCGCCTCTAACGCCTGCCGAGCTTGTCGGACTTGAGCGAGACGTGCCCCCCGACGCGCCGGCCCCAATGCGCGGCGACTATCCCGAGTGGCTCGACCCGCTTTTCGTTCGCGCCTTCGGCGAGCGGGCTGCGGAGGAGGGGGCGGCGCTGGCGATGCGGGCCCCGGTCGACCTCCGGGTGAACACGCTGAAAGCCACGCGGGAGAAGGTGCTGAATGCGCTTCGCCGGTTCGAGCCTACGCCCACGCTCTATTCGCCGCTTGGCGTCCGCATCGCGCCAGGCTCAGGCCCAAGCCGCAGCCCGCATGTCGAGGCAGAGCCGGGCCATGGGAAGGGTTGGTACGAGGTGCAGGACGAGGCATCGCAGCTTGCGACCCTCTTGTCGGGCGCCCTGCCAAAACAGCAGATCGTCGACCTCTGTGCCGGCGCCGGCGGCAAGACGCTCGGGCTCGCCGCCACCATGGACAATAGCGGGCAGCTCTATGCCTACGATACCGACCGCTTGCGGCTACGCCCGATCTTCGAGCGCTTGAAACGGGCGGGCGTCCGCAACGCCCAGGTGCTCGCCGCCGGCGACGCCGGCGCACTGGCTGAGCTTGAGGGCAAGATGGATCGCGTGGTCATCGATGCGCCCTGCACGGGATGCGGCGTTTGGCGCCGGAGGCCCGACGCGAAATGGCGGCTTTCGCCCCAGATGCTCGAGGCGAGGCTCGCCGAGCAGCGTGCCGTGCTCGATCAAGGCGCGCGCCTCGTGAAGCCGGGCGGCCGGCTCGCCTATATCACTTGCTCGGTGCTTCCCCCGGAAAACCGCGACCAGGTCGATGCGTTTATCGCTCGCTTCCCGGACTTCGGGATCGTCCCGGGGCAGGGGAATTGGGAGCAGACGCTCGGCTCGCCGTCGCCGCCTTCCGCCGATGGCTCCGCCGAGACGCTGCTGATGACGCCCCGAAGCTTCGGCACCGACGGCTTCTATGTGGCGGTGCTCGAACGGCGTTGAAAGACCCGGCAACGGCCTTTCGGACCCGGCTCGCCGGCCAACCTCCCAGGGCCGGATGTGCGGCGCTGCCACGCCCGGCAAAAAATTTGGGACGCGACGCCAATACCACTTGAAATTGATGAGAGAGTCGCTGAAATGACTCGCGCTTTTGAGGACAATGAGATTGGCGATGGGCGCCGATGACCGTCCGCGAAAGCCGGAGGGGATCCAAGTCCAATGAATTTGCTTCCCGGCGAGCCTGAAGAGCCGCCCAGTTGCCCAACGGCAACAACATCACTCCTCACCAAACCTCATCTTCTTATCAACTCGCACTCGCCCGTCACGGCCCAAAGCCTTGGCGCGCTGACCGCACGGCTGGAGCGGTTCCCGGTCGGACCGCTCACGCGCGCCTTCCGCAAGCGCTACTTCCCCGAGGTGGAGCCTGCCGAATGGAACGACTGGCGCTGGCAGGCCAGACGCCGCATCCGCACCCTTGCCGAGCTTGAGCGCATCTTCGTGCTCTCCGAGGACGAGCGCGACGCGGTGAGCCGCCATCAAGGGTCGCTGCCGCTCGGCGTCACGCCCTATTATGCGAGCCTGATGGGCCGGGACGATGCTGAGGAGCCGCTCAGGCGCACGCACATCCCGGTCGGCACCGAATATCTGAAGGCGCCTGGCGAGGACGACGACCCGCTCGGCGAGGACGGCCATAGCGCAGTGCCCGGCCTCGTGCACCGCTATCCGGATCGGGTGCTGTTCCTGGCCACCGGCTTCTGCTCGACCTATTGCCGCTACTGCACCCGCTCGCGCATGGTGGGCGAGCCCGGCGGCGACTATTCGTTCAGCCGGCCGCAATGGGAGCAGGCCCTGGACTATATCGCTGCGCATCCGGAGATTCGCGACGTGCTGATCTCGGGCGGCGATCCGCTCACTCTGTCCGATGAGCGTCTCGACTATCTGCTCGGGCGGCTCCGCGCCATCAAGCATGTCGAGTTCGTACGGCTCGGCACCAAAGTGCCGGTGGTGCTGCCGATGCGCGTGACCCGCTCGCTGACCAGGATCCTGAAGAAGCATCATCCGCTCTGGATGAGCCTGCACTTCACCCATCCCGCCGAGCTCACGCCGGAGGTGTCCGAGGCAACTGCGCGGCTCGCCGACGCCGGCATTCCGCTCGGCAGCCAGACGGTGCTGCTCAAGGGCATCAACGACAGAGTCGAGACGCTGAAGACGCTCTATCACGGGCTGCTGATGCGCCGCGTGCGGCCGTATTACCTCTATCAATGCGACCCGATCACCGGCTCGTCCCACTTCCGCACCAGCGTCGACAAGGGGCTCGAGATCATGCAAGGGCTGCGCGGCCACACCACCGGCTATGCCGTGCCGACCTATGTGATCGATGCACCGGGCGGCGGCGGCAAGATCCCGTTGATTCCCGACTATGTCATCGGCCGCGAGGGGGACGATCTCATCCTGCGCAATTTCGAGGGGCAGACCTATCGCTACACCGATCCCGAGGGGACGGTCGGCGCCGATCGGGCGCGCTGCGCCGAAAGCCTCTGATGCGTATCGGCCTTGTCTATGACCTGCGCGACGACTATCGCGCGATCGGCTTCTCCGAGGAGGAGGTGGCCGAGTTCGATCACGTCGACACAATCGATCAGCTCGCGGGCGCCTTGCAGGCGCTTGGTTGCGAGGTCGACCGCGTGGGCCGCGGACAGGCGCTCGCCGCGCGGCTCGTCGCGGGGGAACGCTTCGACCTCGTGTTCTCCATTGCCGAAGGCGTGAAGGGCCGCTCGCGCGAGGCCCAGGTGCCCGCGCTATGCGAGCTGTTCGACCAGCCCTATTTGTTCTCCGACCCGCTCACCAGTGCCACGTCCCTCGACAAGGCGGTGGCCAAGCGGCTCGTTCGCGAGGCGGGCGTGCCGACGCCGGCCTTCACGGTGGCCTATGCGGCCGCGACCGAGCTTCAGGACTGGAGCCAATACCCCGCCTTCGTCAAGCCGCTCGCGGAAGGCACTGGCAAAGGCTGCGAGGCGGCGTCCTTGGTGAGCTCTGGCGAGGAGCTTGCGGCCGCAGCGACCAGACTCTTGCAACACTATCGCCAGCCGGTGCTGGTCGAGACCTACCTGCCGGGCCGCGAATTTACCGTTGGCATCGTGGGCAACGGCACGGACGCGACCGTGCTCGGAATCTGCGAGATCCTGCTGAAGGAGCACGCCGAGGCGAATGTCTATTCGCTCCGCAACAAGGAGCGTTGCGAGGACCTAGTGATCTACGCCCGCGCCGACGACGAGGAGGCGAAAATCGCTGGAACGCGCGCTCTCGCCGCCTACCACGCGCTCGAGTGCCGCGACGCGGGGCGCATCGACTTCCGCTCCGATGCTCTAGGCGATCCCTATTTCCTCGAAGCCAACACGCTTGCGGGCCTGCACCCGCATCACTCCGATCTGCCCATTCTCGCCGCGCAGAACGGCGTGCCCTTCGTCGAGCTGATCGGCATGATCCTCGACGCTGGGCTTGCGCGCTACGGCCTTTGCCGGCCCACATCGGAGCGGCGGCGGAGACGTGCCTGATGGCCGCAAGGCCCGGCGGTTTCATCCCGGTCGTGCATGCCGCGACCAGTGAGCGTCCCGACGAGATCGATACAATAGTTGCCGCCGAAGCCGTGGCCGGAGCCCTTGCCGAGCTTGGCTATGCCACGAAGATCGTCGCCGTTGATCTCAATCTTAGCGACTTCGAGGCGTTGCAGCGCCGGCTGCCCGTGCTCGTCTTCAACCTGGTCGACGCGGTGCGGGGGGACGGCAGGCTCGCGCCGGTCATCCCCTCACTCCTCGATGCCGTCGGGCTTACATACACGGGCGCCCACTCCGACGCGTGGCTCGAAACCCTGTCGAAGGTTGCGACCAAACGGAAGCTTCGGCGCCAAAATCTGCCGACGCCCGCATGGTCGGAGACCGGCAGCGGGCTCGATCCCGAGGCTCGGGTCATCGTCAAAGCCGCGTGGGAGCACGGTTCCCTTGGCCTCGACGAGAGCTCGGTAGTCAGGGGTGCCGAGGCCGCGCGCGTCATCGCGGAGCGCGCGACGCGCTTCGACACCGAGCATTTCGCGGAAACCTATGTCGAGGGGCGCGAGTTCAATCTGGCATTGCTCGAGGACCCCGATGGCATGCGGGTCCTGCCGATCGCCGAGATCGTGTTCGAGGACTGGCGTGACAGGGCTCCACGCATCGTCGGTTACGACGCCAAATGGACGCCCGCGAGCGAGGCCTATACCTGCACGCCGCGGCGGTTCGGGCTCGAGCAGGCCGAGCCCAAGCTTGCCGCCAGGCTGGAGCAGCTTGCGCAGTCCTGCTGGGCGTTGTTCGGGCTCACCGGCTACGCCCGCGTCGATTTCCGCGTCGATGGTGAGGGCGAGCCCTGGATCCTCGAAGTCAACGTTAATCCCTGCCTTAGCCCCGACGCGGGGTTTGCCGCCTCGGCGCGCCAGGTTGGGCTGTCCTATCCCGATCTGATCGGCAGAATCGTCGAGGCCGCGCCCCGAGCCTTGCAAGCCATTGCCTGACATGCTTCGCATGTGACCATGTTGCGTATCCGCAAAGTGGCCGATGCCACCACGGCGCCGAACCGCGCTGCGATCGAGGCTGCACAAAAGATCATGCGCGAGCAGTTTCCGCTGATGGCGGATTACGACATCGCCAAGCTGCCGGACCAGCTCTCCAATCCGTTGAAGCACCGTTTCGTCTCGCGGCTGTTCGTGGCCGAGAATGCGCGCGACCAGACGCTCGGCGTGGCGCTCCTGTTATATGCGCCGGACATCGGCTTCTCTTATCTCGAGATCATCTCGACGGCGCTCGGCCGCACGGGGCGGGGCATCGGCGCCACGCTGTATGAGCGGGTGCGCGAGGAGGCCCGTGCGCTCGGCACGCAGCTTTATTTCGAAAGCCTGCCCGACGAGCCGGCGCTCAGCCCCAACCGCGAGATCAGGGCGAGCAACGCCAACCGGCTCAAATTCTATGAGCGCTACGGCGCCCGGCCGATCATCAACACCGCTTATGAGACGCCCATCAAGCCGGGGCAGAGCGACCCGCCTTACCTGCTGCTCGATCCGCTCGGCTCCAACGATCTGCCGAGCCGCGATACGGTGCGGAAGGTTGCACGCGCCATCCTGGAGCGGAAATACGGGTCGCCGGCCGACTATGTGCAGATGGTCGTCGACTCGATCAAGGACGATCCGATCCGCTTGCGCGAGCCGCGCTACACCAAGCCCAAGGCGCAAAAGGCGGCGGTGCGGGCGACGAACGAGCCGCATATCGCGCTCGTGCTCAACGACGACCACGCCATCCATCACGTGCAGGAGCGAGGCTATGTCGAGGCGCCGGTACGCATCCGCTCGATCATGGCCGAGCTTAACGTCTCGGGCCTGTTCGAGAGGCTGCCGGCGAAGCGTTTCTCCGACCGCCATATCCGCGCCGTGCACGACGGGAGGCTCGTCGATTACATCCGCAAGGCGTGCCTCATCGCCGGGCCGAAGAAGTCGATCTATCCTTACGTCTTCCCGACCCGCAACCCGGCGCGCCCGCCGAAGGACGAGACCGTGCTTGCCGGCTATTACTGCATCGACACCTTCACGCCGCTCAACCTCAACGCCTATCTGGCCGCGCGTTCGGCGGTCGATTGCTCGCTAACGGCGGCGGAGAAGGTGCTGGAGGGGGCAAACCTTGCCTATGCCCTGGTGCGCCCCCCGGGTCACCACGCCGAGACGCGCACCTTCGGCGGCTTCTGCTATTTCAACAACGGGGCGATTGCCGCCAACCTCTTGTCGCGCTACGGCCGCGTCGCCATGCTCGACATCGACTATCACCACGGCAATGGCCAGCAGGAGATCTTCTACACGCGGTCGGACGTGCTCACCGTCTCCATCCACGGCCATCCGAGCTTTGCCTATCCCTATTTCTCCGGCTTCCGGGATGAGACCGGGATCGGCGCCGGCGCCGGCTACAATCTAAACTTGCCCTTGCCGGAGCACATCACGCCGGAGCAGCACCGGAACGCTGTTGCCGAAGCCTTGCGCCGCATCCGCCGCTTCGCCCCGGCCTTCCTTGTCGTCTGCGCCGGGTTCGATACGGCACGGGGCGATCCCACGGGCACCTGGCCCAATCGGGCGAAGGACTTCGAGCAGCTCGGGCACATGATCGGGGAGCAGGGCTACTCCACCCTCGTGGTGCAAGAGGGCGGCTACCGCGTGCGCACGCTCGGCACCAATGTGCGCAACTTTTTCACCGGCCTCGTCACTGGCCGCTCGGCGGCGCGCCAAGTGGCGCCCGCCTTGGCGCGGAGCGCAGGCCAGCGCTCAACGGCCCGCGATGGGCTCGAATGGCGGAGCGCGGTGATGGCCGACGATGTGGGGCGGGTGCGCTCGCTCGTCGTCAGCACCGGCTTCTTCAGCGCCGCGGAGGTGGAGATCGCCGGCGAGCTTGTGACGGAGCGCCTCGCCAAGGGGGTGCGCTCCGGCTACCACTTTATTCTGGCGGAGCGCGGCAGCGGGCTCGTCGCCTATGCGTGCTATGGGCCCATCGACGGCACGCAAACTTCGTTCGATTTGTATTGGATCGCGGTCGCGCCGGAGGAGCAAAGGAAGGGGCTTGGGGTACAAGTCTTCAATCGCGCCGAGGCGGCGATGCGCAAGGCAGGCGCCCGGCACATCTATGCGGATACCTCCTCCTCCGACCGCTACGCGACGACGCGGGGCTTCTACCAGCGCATGGGCTTCTGCGAGGAAGCGCGGCTTCCAGACTTCTACGGGCCCGGCGACGGCAAGGTCATCTACGTGAAGACACTGCACGCTGCTCCTACGGTGGGAGAGGGTGGTCAAGGGGTCAAGTGACAGCGAAGGGGGCAACCGTGCACGCTCGATGCCCTGCAGCTCTAAGCCGACGGTCCGTCCTTCAATCTGGCGGCTCTAGGTGTGGGCTTCCTTGCCGGTCGGCGCACCCTTGTGCCTTCTGCCCTGGCGCAAGGTGCCGACAGCGTCGGCGAGGACGTCGAGACACTTCAGCCAGGCCAATTCCTCTGGCACCCGGAACGGTCGCCGAAGGGTCCGGTCGCCATCATCGTCTCGATCCCGAAGCAGCTTGTCTTCGTCTATCGCAACGACATCTTGATTGGCGTCTCGACCTGTTCGACGGGCAAGCCGGGCCACCAGTGGAGGACGCGGCATGACCCCCGACCCCACGTTGGGGTGGCCGCCGTTCTACTGGCCCCGGTTCCTTCTCTGCCGGGCGCTTCTGGTGATATCGGAGAGCGCCTTGGCATTAGCCGGCGTCATCGCGCCGGAGGAGGTCAAGCGGCTTAGAAGGAGCTAGAGCGCGGAGCCCTGGAAACTCCAAGCTCACAGGGTTCTCGCTAGAGGGCGGCAGCGGTGCGGCCTCCCCAAATGCCGCCCTCGCCTTCTGCCGATAGGTTGGGACTTCAGGCAGCCGCCTTTGGCGGGTTCGGGTTCGCAGCCACCGGCCTTCCACCACCACCAAGTCTCCGCTCGAGCAGGACGATGTCCTCGAGTAGTCGGACTATCAAGCGCTCCAGGGGGTTGCGAACGGGCTGAACAGGGCGCATCCCGATGGCGCCGCCAGAGACAGCCCGCAGCTCTAAGCTGGTTAATTCATGCATAGGGTTCCTTCTAGTCGGCATGCCTCCCGCCGAGCAAGTCAGCATACGCCCCATTTTTGGGGTCTACCCAATGAAGGATGAGGGGTGGCTAATCATCCCAGTACGTATTCGTTTGAGAAATAGACGTATTGGATTCGATTTGTAGGATCAGCCGGGAATGCAATGGGGCGTCGGCTTCGGCGAGAGCCCGGTGACGTGACGCCACCGCGCTATTTGGGCGCGTGGGTCGGCTGAACCCTGACTGATAAGGTTTCGGCTGGTGGCTTAAGGCCACCAGGTCGCGTAGTTGCAACTAAAAGCCCCGCGCTCCCGCTTGGGGTTTTTCTTCGTGGGGCCCGGCTGGGCCGGCGCGACAGGAGAGCTAAGGCCGTGATACGGTTGTCATGGAAGCCAGCTAGCTTCCGCTTTCTCCTGATTGCAATTGCCAGCCCTGGTCGCCCCAACGGCCGGGGCTTTTCATTGGCCAGATTGCAATCCAGTCGGCTTTGGCTGGTGCCTATGGCGACGCGTCGAACCGACTGTCGGCTAGTAACCCAAAAGCACAAAGACCGCGACGCGAACGATGCCAACGATAACGAAACTTAATGCCGCGTAGGCAGCAACCATCCCTCTCTTGTTGGCCCAGCTACCCCCTGCCCAATTCATCGCTCACGCCCCCTCCCGGAGAAGGGCAGACTAGCTCCCGCCCCGGTGGGGCTGAAAGCAACAATCTGGGCAATTGCCTAGAAATTAAGCGAGCGTGTCTATTGCGCCACAACGGGCGTCGGCTTCGGCCGCCTTCCGCTTCCCGAGCCAGATTAGCGTTATGGGCGGAAGGAATCGGGTCCATAGCCTGCGCAGGAGCCCTTGAGCCGCACATCACTACCGAGGATTTGGCAGACATAGACCTTCTTAAGAGGGTCATTGTGAATTTGAGAGGTAGACACGTTCCATCCGTAACTTTGGGCCACGATCGCGATTTGCTCTTCCTCGCAATAAGGTGTGGCAATCGGCCCGTATTTGGTGATTTGGAAATTGCCGTTACACGAGATGTGCGCATCGGCCGGCAAACACAGTGCGAATAGCGCCGCGACGGCAAGACTGGCGAAACCTATTCGGAGCACAATCTTCCTCCTTGGCAAAAAAAGATGCAGCGGACCACCTTCGGCGCTCAAGCCGAGCGGCAGGTGGACATTCGCTTCAGGCCAAACCGACAGCGCCTCGATCTTAGGAGGGCGAAGCGCCTCGACGGCACGCGCCCAAAGCTCAAGCGCCCTTGTCATCGTCTCCAGGGATGCGTCGCCGGTGGACCGCCCCCGTCCTGAACAACGGCGGCAGCGGCTGCTGCAATCCCATGCAAAGGGTTCCGCGCACAATAATTGTCGATGGAGGCTGCGACCGCATCAATATCGGCGAACCGAGCTTGCTTGTGTGGGTTTTCCCAATTGCTCCCAGATACGAAACCGAGCACCCAATCCAACTCCATGTTGTGCATAGCGTTATCGCTTCGATCCGCTGTCCATGCCCCGCACGACAGACCGCCATCCCCGATGACGGACACACCTTGGCTTGCTGCCGGTGATCCACCTATTAGCAGCCCGCACAAGCCTAAAACNAACTCGCGCATGTCCTCCACCTCCTAGCCTTCGTCGGCAAGCTCGGTAAGCGCGCCCCTGATTTCGGTCATCATGCGGACGTGCTCGCGCGCAGGCAGCGAGCGCAAGCAGTCGCCGATGCCGAGCAGGCGAGCCCGAAGCGTCTTGAGCTTGCTAGTCCACACCCGCTCGACCTCGGCAACCTCGACTAGCTCGCCCGCCAACTGCTTCGCCTTCGTCTCCGCGAGCGTGGCTTGCGCCTCGGCGAGCTTGCCGCGCGAGACGGTCGCCGAGGCGATGGCGCTCTCACCACCTTGGCCGGTCGCTAGCTTGCGAAGATGCGCGCAATAGCTTTGGAGCGAAGCATCGAGTACATAGCGCCCCTTGCCCTTGCCCGCGGTGACGACACCGCGCCGGGCAAGATCATGGAAGGCGGCGGAGGTGACGCCAATCAGCCGCGCCAGCGCCGTCGCGCTGACCTCATTGGGTAGCTCGATCTTCTTCGCCATGCAGGCGAGTTTAGTTTCGATATTGGATGATCGCTAGGATGATCGTCGTCGCCGTCGCGACAACTGCTGCGATTGCGGAGAGCCAAGCCGCGTATCCCGCGCGTCGAGCGGCGTCTTCTGCCGCTTGCTTGCGCTTCGTGTCTTGCTCCCGAAGCTGTCTTCGTCGAACTGCTCAAGCGCCTGCTCGACGATCGGCGCCGGCCGCTTCTTCCTCGTCATGGCCGCACCTCGCGTGTGCGAGCGCGGCGGAAAAGCTGTTTCGCGCCAATGGCGGCCTTAACAGGCGTGTGCTGGCTTAATACTGTGGTTTTGCAACAGAGACTTATTTGCGCCGGAATGACGAGTGCGCGCAGTCGGGATTGCCGACTCGGGCGCTATTCGCTAACACCGGCCATGACGGACCACCCGGACAAAATCCTCATCGTCGATTTCGGTGCCCAATACACGCAGCTGATCGCGCGGCGCGTGCGGGAGGCTGGGGTCTATTCCGAGATCGTCCCCTTCGACAAGGCGGAGCAGGCCTTAGCGCCCGTCCTGCCGAAGGGCATCATCCTCTCGGGCGGACCGGCCAGCGTGCATGAGAGCGGCACCCCGCAGTTGTCAGCCACCATTGTCAACTCAGGGGCACCTATCCTAGGCATCTGCTATGGCGAGCAGGCCATGGTGGCAAGCCTTGGCGGGCAGGTGGAAGGCGGTCATACCCGCGAATTCGGTCGCGCCGAGCTTGAGATCACGGGCGACACGCCGCTGTTCCGGGGCGTTTGGCATCCAGGCGACCGGGCACCCGTCTGGATGAGTCACGGCGACCGCGTGACCGCGCTACCGCCAGGCTTCCGCGCCGTGGCCGTGTCCAACGGTGCGCCATTCGCGGCCATCGCCGACGATTCACGCCGCCTCTACGGCGTCCAGTTCCATCCCGAGGTGGTGCATACCCCCGATGGTGCGGCGCTGATCGCGAACTTCGTTCGGTCGATTGCGGGATGCGCCGGCGATTGGTCGATGGCGCAGTTCCGCGAGACCGAGGTTGCGAGGATCAGGGCGCAGGTCAAGGANGGGCGCGTGATCTGCGGCCTCTCGGGCGGCGTGGATTCGGCGGTCGCCGCATTGCTGATCCATGAGGCGATCGGCGATCANCTCACTTGCATCTTCGTCGATCACGGCCTGCTCCGCGAGAACGAGGCACGGGAGGTCGTCGACCTGTTCCGCGGCCATTACAACATCCCGCTCGTCGCCGTCGATTCGGGGGCGCGGTTCCTCGCCGCTCTTGCCGGAGTCACCGACCCGGAGGCGAAGCGGAAGACCATCGGGCGCCTGTTCGTCGAGATCTTCGAGGAGGAGGCAGAGCGGCTGGGCTCGGTCGATTTTCTGGCGCAAGGTACGCTCTACCCGGATGTGATCGAGAGCGTCCCCTTCACCGGCGGCCCGTCCGTCACCATCAAATCCCACCACAATGTGGGCGGGCTGCCCGAGCGCATGCGGCTCAAGCTGATCGAGCCCCTGCGCGAGCTGTTCAAGGACGAGGTGAGGGCGCTCGGCCGCGAGCTCGGGCTGCCGCCAGCCTTCGTCAACCGCCATCCCTTCCCGGGGCCAGGGCTCGCCATCCGCGTGCCGGGCGAGGTGACGGAAGAGAAGCTCGCGATCCTGCGGAAGGCCGACGCCATCTATCTCGACGAGATTCGAAAGTCCGGTCTCTACGATACGATCTGGCAGGCCTTCGCCGTGCTCTTGCCGGTGCGCACGGTCGGCGTAATGGGGGACGCCCGCACCTACGATTATGTCTGCGCGCTCCGCGCCGTCACCTCGACCGACGGCATGACCGCCGACTATTACGACTTCTCTCACGATTTTCTCGGCGCTGCGGCGCGGCGTATCATCAACGAGGTACGCGGCATCAACCGCGTCGTCTACGACATCACATCCAAACCCCCCGGCACGATCGAATGGGAGTGAACGAATGACCCTGCTCATCATCGGCATCATCGTCATGATCGGCATCCATCTGGTGCCGGCCTATCCAGATTTGCGCGACAGGCTGATCGGCCGGCTCGGCCAGAACGGCTACCGCGCCTTCTTCTCGCTGGTCTCGACCCTCGGCTTGGTGCTGCTCGTCTGGGGCTTTGCGCGGGCGCCCATCATCCAGGTCTGGTCGCCGCCCGGCTGGACACGCTATGTGGCCATGGTGCTCATGCTGCCGGTATTCATCCTCCTGATTGCGGCCTACTTGCCGGGAGAGATCAAGGCGAAGCTTCGTCACCCCTTCCTCGCCGCCATCAAGTTCTGGGCGCTCGCCCACCTCATCGCCAATGGCGATCTCGCCTCGATTCTCCTGTTCGGCTCGTTTCTTGCTTACGCCGTATTCGACCGCATCACGCTGAAGCGGCGCAGCGAGACGGGGCTGGTCACGGTCCCGGAGACGGGCCCGCCCCGCAACGACGTCATCAGCGTGGTCGGGGGCCTTCTCCTCTACGTCGTCTTTCTCGTGTGGCTGCACCCGCTCCTGATCGGCACCTCGCCTCTACCTTAGGTTTTTTTGCGCTGCGAAAATCCCTATATTTCTGCCATAAGGGAAAAAAGCCCATGGTTTCCTTATCTTTGGGAGCTCGGAACGTGTCGGACGAATTCGCTTCGAAGCGGGTGACCGCCCCGGATATCGCCAAGCGCAAACGACAGGCGCCGATCGTGGCGCTCACCGCCTATCACGCCCATACCGCCCGCATCATCGACCCTTACGTCGATATGCTGCTGGTCGGCGATTCGCTCGGCATGGTCATGCATGGCTACGAGACCACCGTGCCGGTGCCGCTCGAGCTCATGATCATGCATGCCCAGGCGGTGGTGCGCGGCTCCACCAAAGCCCTCGTCGTCGTGGATTTGCCGTTTGGCTCCTATGAGGAGAGCCCGGCTGTCGCGTTTCGCAGCGCGGCGCGGGTGCTGAAGGAGACGGGATGCGGCGCCGTCAAGATCGAGGGCGGCGCCCATATGGCGGAGACCATCCGCTATCTCACCGATCGCGGCATCCCGGTGATGAGCCATATCGGCATGACGCCGCAGGCCGTGAACATGATCGGCAGCTTCAAGCCGCGGGGACGCTTCCGCTCCGAATGGGCGGCCTTCGAGGAGGATGGGCGCGCGGTTGCCGAGGCCGGTGCCTTTGCCGTGGTGCTCGAGGCGCTCGCCGAGCTGCTTGCCGCGCGTATCACCAAGCAAATCCCGATCCCGACCATCGGCATCGGGGCAAGCGCGGAATGCGACGGCCAGATCCTCGTGCTCGAGGACATGCTGGGCTTGAGCCCGCGGGTCCCGAAATTCGTCAAGGAATACGCCCAAATCGGAGCGGCGATCGAGGCCGCTGTGAAGGCCTATGCGGCCGACGTCCGCGCCCGCGCCTTCCCATCGGACGAATACACCTATCCGATGTGCGACGAGCCGGCGCCAGTCACGAAAAAGACCAAAATGACAGGCAGTTAGGCCCCTCGCCGCCTTGCAATTGCCAAGCCCGGAAGCTCGCTTCGGAAGCTGATTGCCTTGCGCGAGCCCGAGGCCTTGACTATACGGCGGAGAGGGAGGAGCGGACCGGCGTCTGCTTCGATGCCTTTGTCCGTGCCGTCAAGCAAAAGAGTTCGCTGCCAATGAGCGACCGTGATTTTTTTCGTGAGGTGGACGAGGCCGTCCGCCAAGACCGATACAAGGCGTTATTCGACAAATACGGCATCTACGCCTTGGTCGGGACCGCGCTCATCGTGGCCGGGGTCGCGGGCTTCAAGGGTTGGACCTATTGGCAAGAGAGCAACGCGCAAGCGGCGGGTACCGAGTTCAGCAATGCCTTGGCGCTCGAGGATAATGGCGATGCCGCCAAGGCGCAGGAAGCCCTCAGTGCATTGGCCGAGAAGGGGCCGGCCGGCTACCGCGTGCTGTCGCGCTTTCAGCTTGCGCTCATCAACGCGCAGGCGGGAGACAATGACAAGGCCGTCGCAATCTACGATGCGCTCGCCACGGACGCCGATACCGACAGCATTCTGAAGGGGCTCGCCACGATCCAGGCGGCGACGCTTCGGCTCGATACGGCGGACTACGCGGAAATGGAGCGGCGCCTCAAGGGCCTGATCGACCAAGGCAGCCCCTGGAGATATTCCGCGCAGGAGCTGCTTGGCCTGTCGGCGTATCGACTGAACAACATGCTGGAGTCGGAGAAACAATTCAGTGCGCTCCTCGCCGATCAAGGTACGCCCTCGAACTTGCGGGAGCGCGCCGACATGATGCTGGCTCTCATCGCGGGCGCGCCGCAGGCGTTGAGCACCACGGCGAAATAGCGCACGCAACCGAAGGTGGCTCAAAAGTGGGCCCGGGTCGTAGACGGGGAATAGGCTGCCATTGGTGGCGCGGGTGCCTTGCGGTGTTGCTTGCCGCGAGCCTCGGCGGCTGCGCGAGCGGCCTGCCGTCGCTCTCGTCCATCAAGCATCCCTTCAAGAAGGCCGAGGAGAAGCTCCCCGGCGAGCGCATCGCCGTCATCACCGACGAGAACGCGGACGCGGTGGATCCGACAGCTGCGGCCAAGCCGATTGCTCTGCCTCCCACCGTCGCCAATGCATCTTGGGAGGAGCCCGGGGGCAATGCTGCCAACAGCCCCGGGCATCTCGCCCTGGGCGCTAGCGTGAACAAGGTGTGGAAGGCGAGCGCAGGAACCGGATCCTCGTCCAGAGGACGCTTGAGCGCGGTCCCGCTCGTTGCCGACGGCAAGGTGTTTACCCTCGACGCCGGCGGTACAGTGTCTGCCTTCTCCGCGGCAAGCGGCGCCAAGCTTTGGGCGACGAGCGTGACGCCGAAGACCGAGAAGCGCGCTGAGGGCTTCGGCGGCGGCCTCGCGCTCGATGCTGGGCGCCTCTACGCCACCACAGGCTATGGCACCGTGGTCGGCATCAATCCCGAAGGCGGCGCCGTGCTCTGGACGCAGAAGGTCGGGGAGCCCGTCCGCAGCTCGCCCACCGCTGCCGGCGGCAAGGTCTATTTCGTGTCGACCGACAGTGTGCTGCATTGTCTCGATGGCGCCGATGGCCAGGAGCAGTGGACCGCGCGCGGCGTGCCGGAGCCGGCCACGCTGCTCTCCAATGTGAGCCCGGCGGTCGGACAAGGCATCGTCATTGCGGCCTTTCCGGCCGGCGACATCTCGGCCTTTCAAGTTGGCAATGGCGAGGCCGCCTGGAAAGAGTCGCTGTCGCGTACCAGCGAGACCAACGCCTCTGGCATCCTCGCGGACCCGGCCCGGCCGGTCATCGATCATGGCGTCGTGTTCGCCGTCAGCCATGGCGGCAAGATGATCGCGGCGTCGGAGTCGACCGGCGATCGGCTGTGGTCGCGAAACCTCACCGGCACGCAGATGCCATGGGTCGCTGGCGACACCGTCTATGTCGTGGACGTGACCGGCAAGCTCATGGCGCTTGCCCGGTCCGATGGCAAGATACGCTGGCTCACTCAGCTTCCCGGCACGTCGCACTGGAATGGACCGGTGCTTGCCGGCGGCAAGCTGTGGCTCGTATCGGCAGAAGGGTCGCTTGTGGCGGCCGATGCGAAAACCGGTCAGGTTTCGAGCACGACCGACCTCGGCACAAAGGTGTTCGTCGCACCGATTGTGGCGGGCGGCCGCATGTATATCCTCGCCGACAACGCCTCGCTGATCGCTCTCAACTAGAAGCCTGGACGGGAGCGGCCAGGCTTCTGTTCACGCTCCGGTCCCTCTTCATGTCCTTCACCATCGCCATCGTCGGACGGCCGAATGTGGGCAAGTCGACGCTGTTCAACCGTCTCGCCGGCAAGCGCCTTGCCCTTGTCGACGACCAGCCCGGGCTGACGCGCGACCGGCGCGAGGCGGAAACCCAGCTCGGAACTATCGACGTCCAGCTGATCGATACCGCGGGGCTAGAGGATGGCAGCGGCGGCCTCACCGCCCGCATGCGCGAGCAGACCGAGGCCGCCATCGGCCAAGCCGATCTCGTTGTCTTCCTGATCGACGCGCGGGCCGGAATCGTGGCAGGCGACGAGATCTTCGCCGAACTCGTCCGCAGCTCCGGCAAGCCGGTGATTCTTGCGGCCAACAAATGCGAGGGCCGCGCCGCGGAACCCGGCATGTACGAGGCCTTCGCGCTCGGGCTCGGCGAGCCCCTTCCCATCTCGGCCGAGCACGGCACCGGGGTCGGCGAGCTGAGCGAGGCCATCGAGCAGGCTGCCCGCGCCCGTGGCAAAGAAGCTCCAGGCCCGCAGGAGAGTGACGAGGACGCGGATGCTGGCGAGCATCCCTTGCGCATTGCCGTCGTCGGCCGCCCGAATGTCGGCAAGTCGACGCTCGTCAACGCGCTGCTTGGCGAGGAGCGCATGATCACGGGCCCGGAGGCCGGGATCACGCGCGACGCCATCGCCGTCGAGCTCGACTGGGAGGGCCAGCCCTTGCGGCTGTTCGACACCGCGGGCCTCAGGCGGAAGATGAGGGTCGAGGGCAAGGCGGAGGAGCTCTCCGTCGGCGACGCGCTGAAGGCGATCCGCTTTGCTGAAATCGTCGTGCTGCTGCTTGATGTGGAGCGCCCCTTCGAGAAGCAGGACCTCCAGATCGCCGCTCTGATCGTCGAGGAGGGCCGCGGGCTCGTGATCGCCATCAACAAATGGGACCTGGTGCGCGAGCCGCAAGGCAAGCTCGCCGAGCTGAAAGAGATCTGCCAGCGCCTGTTGCCGCAGATCAAGGGCGTGGCGCTCGTGCCGGTCTCGGGGCTGACCGGCAAGGGGCTCGCCCCCCTGATGCGCGCCGTCCTCGCCGCCAATGAGCTGTGGAACCGGAGGCTACCCACCCATGCGCTGAATCAATGGCTCCGGGAGGCCGTCGACGCCCATCCGCCTCCCGCCGTGTCAGGCCGCCGCGTCAAGCTCAGATACATCACGCAGAGCAATGCGCGGCCGCCCACTTTCGTCGCGTTCTGCTCGAGGCCAAAGGCGTTGCCAGACTCCTATCTGCGCTATCTGGTGAATGCCTTGCGCGATGCGTTCGACTTGGCCGGCGTGCCGATCAGGCTGCATCTGCGCAAAGGCGTCAACCCTTACGCCCGCGAGCCCGAGCACCGATGAACGAGCGGAGCGCCACGGAGGTCTATTTCTATCATTTGGAGCGGCGCAGCCTTGAAGAGGTGCTGCCGACGCTGCTCGAGCGCTCGCTCGAACGGGGCTGGCGCGCCGTCGTGCAGGCCGCAAGCGAGGAGCGCGTCGAGGCGCTCGACACGCTGCTCTGGACCTATCGCGAGGACAGCTTCCTCGCCCATGGCACCGCCCGCGATGGGGCCGCTGACGCTCACCCCATTTATTTGACCGTTGCTTGCGACAACCCCAACGGCGCCCAAATCCGCTTCCTGGTCGACGGCGCTGAGCTCGAGGATGCGGCACCTTACACCCGCGTGGTCTTCGTCTTCGACGGACGCGATGAAGCGGCCGTGGCGCGCGCGCGCGCGGAGTGGCAAGCGGCCATGGCGAAAGGCTATAGCGTGAGCTACTGGCAGCAGGACGCGGAAGGCCGCTGGCAGCAGAAGCCGTGACCCTTCACCCGCCTTGTGGCTGTCATTCACGGCGGCTATAAGCCCTGCAATCATTTCAAAACGCTGGGGGGGGAATGCGACCATGGCCATTGAGCGCACGCTTTCGATCATCAAGCCCGATGCCACCGAGCGGAACTTGACCGGGCAGATCAATGCGCGGCTCGAGGCCGCGGGCCTCAGAATCATCGCGCAGAAGCGCATCTGGTGGAAGAAGAAGGACGCCAAGCAGTTCTACGAGGTGCATAAGGGCGAGCCTTACTACAAGGACCTCATCACCTTCATGACCTCGGGCCCGATCGTGGTGCAGGTGCTGGAGGGCGAGGACGCCATCGCCAAGAACCGCGAGGTGATGGGCGCGACCAATCCCGTGGATGCCGCGCCCGGCACTATCCGCAAGGATTTCGGCGTCAACCATCAGAAGAACTCCGTGCACGGCTCCGACGCGCCCGAGACGGCGAAGAAGGAGATCGCCTTTTGCTTCAAGAAGAGCGAGATCGTGGGCTAGGGAGTTCGGCTGTTTCTTGTCATCACTCATCGTCACGCGATGTTCGTCAACCCGCGCGCCTCTTCAAGAAAAAATCGCACCATTTCGCGCGAGGCCTCTGGCCCGTGCGGATCCGTATAGGTGCCGTCTGGGCTGCCGCCGGACCAGGCATGGCCGCTTCCATGGATGAGCCAATGCTCCACCACTGCCGACCCGGTCTTGTCTCGGGTTACCGTGCGGGTATAGGCCCGGCTCGCCGAGGATCGCGCCTTGGCGCGCTCCACATGGTCACCTCGCTTCGCCTGCGCCTCGATGATCTTTGCAGCGTTCAACGGATGGACAATTCGGTCCGCATCGCCATGGAAGACGATAGTCCGCATGCGGGGGCCGTTAGCTGCGGCAGGGCGACGCTTCCTTTGGCCGCGGCCTCGCGGTCCGGGATCGCCACGCATTGCTGCGAACGCGGAAGCGACGTCAGTGGCTGATCGGTAAGCTAGGCCGGAATGGACGCCGATTGCAGCGTAAACCTCAGAATAGGTTTCACCCATCACTGCCGCCATGGCGCCTCCCGCAGACAGACCGGCCACGTACACACGGCGCGGATCGACATCGTATTCGGCAATAACCTCGTTGGTAATTCCGGCGATAATGGATGGCTCGCCGGCGCCGCGCATTTGATGCTCGCGATGAAACCAGTTCCAGCACAACGACGGATTTGCGACCTTCGACTGGCTCGGATAGACGACGATCAATCCATGCTCCTCAGCTAGAACGTTCATGCGCGTCCCCGCTGCGAAGTCATCGGCATCTTGCGTGCCGCCGTGGAGCATGATTAGCAATGCGCGTTTGCCGACCTGATCGCGATTCGGAACATAGAGCTTGTAGCTACGGCATCCGGCAGCACAGGCAAAGGACCGGCTCAAGAACTGAGCCCCTTCCGGGATCTTGAGTGCCTTGCGGGGCCTAACACCCTCCAGTGCATCAAGACTGAAGCTCGAAAGGGACTGACGGAGCGTCGCGGCGGCCTCGCCCAGCGGCCAATTCGCCGGCGCTGCGGTCCCATGGTAACGACGCGGTCCTTCGGATCGCGTGTCCGCCGGTCCCTGGAGCGCCGTTGTGATCTCACCTCCTGAGACGTCTGGAGTGAGATCGATGATGAATTTCTCGACGGCTCGACCCGCAACGGCCAGTTCGGCCGGATCCTCCGACGGGACCTGGTTTCGGCCTAACAGCAGAGCGCTTTGAATGACGCGCGTGGCTTCCATGAGCTTCTGAGCGCGCGTCAATTCCGTTGCCGCACGCATGGCGGCCGCAAAATCCATGGTCATGTCTTGGTTCCTAGGGTGAGGCCGAAGAATGGGCGAGGTCAGCTGATGCGATCGGCCAGCGCGCTCTTGATTTCCTTAGTCGCGTGAAGGGCACCCAGTACGGTGATCGATTCGATGGTTGCCAAAGCCAGTGCGGGCGACACATCCGGGGCAATACTGGCGAGCCCAAGCACCTTGATGTGAAGCGTTTCACCGGCCGCTCTGACCGCTTCCAAATCCGCGCGGGTATAGTGGCGAAGACCGAGCTCCAGCGTATGCCGCACAATCGATTTCCTGACCTCCTCACCATGGCTCGAAAGCTGGTTGCGGATCGCCGTCCGGATGAAGTCGGTACGGTTGGAATAAAAGCCTTCCTGCACCAGCAAATCGATATGGCCGAGGTCAACGTAACCGAGGTTGATCGTGATCTTTTCCGTTTCGCCCGCTTTGTCGCGGAGCCGATGAATCTCGCCGGCCAAAGCATTCCTCCATCATCATCTGTGTGGATGGTATATGGATGGTGACTGGAGGATGTCAAGGGCGGGGCTCACCGCGCGGATCTGGGAAAGGGAAGGCGCCCCTAAGTCAGCGACGCGGTCGGACTGGAAGCCCTAGCGCCCCAGGATGCCCGACCGCTTCAACAGCCAAAAGACGATAACGGACGCCAGCGCGAGGATCACCATGGTCTACAGGAATCCGCTGGTGTCTTGAGCCAGCGGCAGCCCCCCGACATTCATGCCGAAGATTCCGGTGATCAAGGTCGCCGGCAGGAGGATGGTTGTCACAACGGCGAGCACATGGAGATTGCGATGGGTTTGCTCGGCGGTCTTGATCGCGACCTCCTCCTGAAGCAGGTGAGCCCTGTCGCGCAAGGAGACGATTTCAGTGTCGAGCCAATCCAGGCGCTGACTCAATCTTGCCGTTGCCAGACGGAGCGGAAGCTTCGAGGCGTGACCGCGGTCCAGCTCAAACCGCTCATGAGCGAGCGCAGAATGGAGAGTTGCCGATGCAGCCGCACGGTGATGCGCCGGATGCGTCCTAGGAGCTGCCGGCCTTCGCTCATATCATCGGCGAGGATCCTCTCCTCGATGTGGTCGAGCTTGCCGGCGAGATCCTCGGCGTGACGATCGACGGCGTCGGCTACATGCTCGAGTATCGCATCGAGAAGGCCAGGGACGGTTGCGATCTTGCGGCCCTTCNGCAGCTCTTTCCGGGTGGNTTCGACGGCGCTCAGCATGTGACGGCGACCGCTGACGAGCAGCGTCTCGGTCATGGCGAAATGGAGAAAGCCGATCTCCTCGGTAGCCCCGTCGAGCCCGCAAACGAGATCGGCGAAGATGCCGTAGAGGCAGTCCTCATTCGCCTGGAGCTGTTGGTGCTCGTCGGCCGACACGAGCAGCTCCCGGACGGGCAGCGGAAAATAGGCGGCCGACCTCAAGAACTGGCAAGCGCGCCCGTCGGCCAGGTTGAAATGCAACCATAGCCAGCCATCATCTCGGTCGGCGATCGGCTGGTCGACAGCAAGCTNCTCCACGACGCCGTCCGCGCGATAGCGTAAGGCAAACACGAGACCTGGCATCATGCGCGAGTGTCGGTGCTTGTGCAGGTGATCGCGGCGTCTGTCATCAATCGGCCCACCCCCCAGTCAGGGCGACGACCTAGCTCAGCGCACGGATGCGGAAGGGCAGGCCGCCCTTGGGACAGAGCGTCACCGTGGCGTGGATCTTCGCCGGAACGGGGCCGACATATTCCGGCGTGAAGCGGCGGAGCAGCTGCACCAGCGCCAGCGTGTTCTCGATCTGCGACAGCGCGCCGCCGATGCAGGCCCGCTTGCCGGCCGCGAAGGGCAAATAGCTGTATTTTACCCGTTTCCTCGCCCGCTCCGGCGCGAAGCGCTCGGGATCGAAGGCCTCAGGGTTCTCCCAATATTTCGGGCTGTGATGGGCGATATAGGTGAGGATCACCACCTTGTCGCCAGCCTTGATCTTATGACCTTCGATGTCGTCGTCGCCGGCTGCGATGCGGATCAGCGCCCAGATCGGCGGGAAGAGCCGCATGGTCTCCTGGATCACCATGCGCGTGTAGGAGAGCTGCTGCACCTCGTTCCATTCGGGGTCGCGCGTGCCGCAGACGGCATGGGCCTCGGCGCGGATGCGCTCCAGCGCCTCGGGGTGCATGGACAGGAGATAGAGCGACCAGGCGAGCGTCAGCGCCGTGGTCTCGGTGCCGGCCCAGAGATATTGCTTCATCTCGTCGATCACCTGCTGGCGATCGAACTCCGGGAAATTCGGATCGGCTTCGGCGGCCTCGAGCATGCGGAACAGCGTCTTCTCGCGATGCTCGAGCACATTGGCGCCCATCACCGTGTCCGGGATCTGGCCCCAGACCTGCATGGCCTTGGCCGCGTCCTCCTCGGTGATCTCGGCGAGCTCGCCGCTTACCTTTTTGAGGCGGATGGATTTGTGATTCATCACGTCGGTGTAGGTCTTCACCTGGCCGAACACGAAATGGGGGTTGAACGGCATCTCGCGGTCGAACAGCGCCTTGCAAACCATCTCGGCGGCGAGCGTCCAGGTCTCCTCCACCATCTCGATGGTCTCGCCGGTCTCGGCGAACTCCGCCCAGCGCGCCATCTTGGAGTCGATGGCCGTCATCAGATAGGGGAAGTATTCCTCGAACATGTTCGGGTGGAAGGCAGGCTGCTGGGGGGCGCGGATCTTCTGCCAGAGCGCGCCGTCCACGGTGATCATGCTCTTGCCGAAGATGGGCCGGAGCCCGTCGAAATATTTGGTGTAGTTGTCGGCGTTGTCGACCAGCACGCGCTGCGCATGCGCGGGCTCGCTCAACAGGATGACGCGCTGGTTCTTCAAATTGATGGGGATGACGCCCCCATATTTGTCGCTGAGCGCCATGAGAACCTGCATGGGGTTCTCTTGGTTCAGAAGCGGCGTGAGCTTGAACCAGATGCTCTGCTCTTCGCCTAGCCCATGCGATGGAGAATAGGCGACGTTCATATCGGCCATTTTCCCCCTGGTCCCATTAGTGACGAGGCAGGCGGCTGTCGGGTTCGCGCCCAGCCGCAACGAAATGGGAACAGCCACCCAACAGCGGCGGCCAATTGCCTCGGTTCAAGGTCAGTCTCTAACATCCGGTGCTCGGCATTGTCCATCATTGGCGCCAAAATCCGACTGCATCTTGTCGTGCGACACGCCGCCACGTCTAGAATATGGCGTTGCGGCCGTTAATGATTTCGATCAAAGCGCCGGGGCCGAACTCTTCAAGGGAGCGGGGGCGAAAAAAGCGGTGCTTGATCCTGCTCTCCCGCGAGCCCGACCACGCGCTCGCCCTCCACGCTGACGGCACCTGAAGCCACGAGCCTAAGGGTATGAGGGTAAAGGCGATGCTCGGCTTCGAGCACGCGCGCGGCGAGGCTCGCTTCCGTGTCGCCGTTAAGAACCGGCACGGCGGCCTGCGCCACGATCGGGCCAGAATCCATCTCGGAGCGGACGAAATGCACGGTGCAACCGCTGATCCTGACGCCGGCCTCGAGGACGCGGGCATGGGCGTCGAGGCCCTTGAAGGCCGGCAGCAACGAGGGATGGATGTTGAGATGGCGGTCGCGCCAGCGCGCGACGAAGGTTTGGCCATGCAGCCGCATGAAGCCAGCATTGCAGACAAGCTCGACGCCCGCCTCGTTCAGTGCCGCGTCGAGGCATGCGTCGAAGGCCTCGCGCAAGGGGAAGTCCTTGTGGTTGATGGTGCGGGTTGGGATGTGGGCGGTTTCCGCGCGAAGGAGCCCTTGCGCTTGCGGCACATTCGAGATGACCAGCACGATGTCGGCGGGAAAGTCGCGCGCGTTGCAGGCCTCGATCAGGGCCTGAAGATTGGAGCCCCGGCCTGAGATGAGGACGCCTATGCGCTTCCTGCTCATCACGCGTGCCGCTTTCCCGCCAAGCTGCCGCTGAAGCGGACGCCGTCGCCTCCTTTTCGATGCACGATACGGCCGAGGTGCCAGGGCCTTTCGCCGGCCTCCCGCAGGCGCGCAGCGACGGTCTCCGCCTCGGCGCTACCCACCATGACGACCATGCCGATGCCGCAATTGAAGGTCCGGAGCATCTCCTCGTCGCTCAGCTTTGCCTCGCTTTGCAGCCACTCGAACACTGGCGGCAGTCGGAACGAGCCCTTGTCGATCTCCGCAGCCAGCGCCTCGGGCAGCACGCGCGGGACGTTCTCCGTCAATCCGCCCCCCGTGATGTGGGCGAGCGCTTTGACAGCGCCGGTTGTGCGAATCGTTTCAAGGATCTGCCGCACATAGATGCGCGTTGGTGTGAGCAACGCCGCGCCGAGCGTCTTCCCCGGCGAAAAGGGCGCGTCCTCATTCCAGCCGAGGCCCGCCTGCTCGACGACGCGCCGCACGAGCGAAAAGCCGTTAGCATGCACGCCGGCGGAGGGGAGCGCGAGGACGACGTCGCCCGCGGCGAGGTCTTGCCGCGGCAGGAGCTCCGGCCGCTCGACCGCGCCCACTGCAAATCCGGCGACGTCGTAGTCGCCAGGCGCATAGAGGCCCGGCATCTCCGCGGTCTCGCCCCCGATCAGCGCCGCTCCCGCCTCTCGGCAGCCCTCGGCGACACCCGCGATTACGCGTGCGGCGACGCCCACATCGAGCTTGCCGCAGGCGAAATAGTCGAGAAAGAACAGAGGCTCCGCGCCCTGCACGACGATGTCGTTGACGTTCATGGCGACGAGATCAATGCCGATCCGGTCGTGCTTGCCCGTCTCGATGGCGAGTTTGAGCTTGGTGCCGACGCCGTCGGTCGCGGCGACGAGGAGGGGATCCTTGAAGCCGCAGGCCCTGAGATCGAACAAGCCGCCGAAGCCGCCGATGCCGCCGATCAGTCCCACGCGGCCGGTGTTGGCGGCGAGGGGGCCGATCGCCCGGACGAGCGCGTTGCCCGCGTCGATATCGACGCCGGCGCCGCGATAGGTCAGGGGGGTCTTGTCCTTGGATTTTTCGGGCACGGAGCCGCTCGGGATCGAGACAAGTCCAACCGTTTCGGCATATCAATCGGGCCGAAGCGCAGCCGTCAAGCTGAAGCTTGCGCGCCCCGGCGTGGTCACATTTGCGCGTTCTACAGCTATAAAGCGAGATGCGGTGGGCGGGGGCCTCGCTGAGGCAGGGTTGGTGATGGTGATGCTTGGTAGATGGGGTTTCCCTGTCGGAGCCCATAGGAGACTGCTTCTCGGCTTCTGCCTCGCGCTAAGCGCCTTGCCGGCGGAGGCTGAGGCCGTCGCGGACGGACCCTACGCCGTCACCAAGCTCGAGGTCGACGTCACCGCCAAGGATGCCGTCGCCGCCAAGGCCAAGGCGATGGCGGAAGCGGAGCGCCGCGGCCTCGAAATCGTGTTGCGGCGGGTCGTTCCCTGCAAGGCCTATGCCCAGCTGCCAGGCCTCGAACCGGAACAGGCCGAGACGCTGGTTGATGGGCTCTCGATCCGCAAGGAGCAATATTCCACGACCCGCTATATCGCCAGCCTGGATGTGAGCTTCAACGAGCAGGCGGTGAAGCAGCTGCTTGCCAGCCGCGGCATCCCAATCAGCGAGACCCAGGCGCCGTCGATCTCGATCCTACCCCTGGTGATCGAGGGCAATCGGGTGAAAAGCGCCGGCGAGGGCTGGCGCCAAGCTTGGCTCGATCTCGATCTCACCAACGGTCCGACCCCCGCCACGATTGTGCAGCCAAGGCCCGGTCTTGACGTTGGAACGGTCAGAGCGGTCCTCGCCGGCGACGCTGGGGCCTATGCCGCCCTGCAGGCCGGCTATAGCGATGCGCCGCTCGTCGTCGTGGTGGGGCAGGCGGTCGACGGCGGCCAATTCACGACGCGGATCGCCGGCGCGGACAGCGTGGGGCGCATCAATTTCGGCCGGACCGACGCGCTCGACGGCGACGAAGCCAAGGCGGGCGCGCGGGAGGCGGCCGCGTTCGCACTTGCCATTCTGGAGAACCGCTGGAAGGTGATGCAATCGGCCGCGGGATCGGAGCCGGCGAGCTATGAGGAGGGGGGACCAGCCGCGAAGACCCCGCAAGGCGAGCCTGAGAGGAACGTCGTGGCGCTCGTGGAATTCTCTGGGCTCAAGCAATGGCAGGAGATTCGCGCGCGGCTGATGCATGTTCCGGGCATTCAGGCGCTGGAAATCAACTCGCTCTCCGCGCGGACGGCCTCCATCACCTTCGACTATGCTGGCTCGCTCGGCCGCCTGCAGAAGGAGCTTGGCCAGAATGGCTTCTCCTTCGAGAACGGGGACGAGAACTTCGTTCTCCGCGCGCGTTAAGCCAAGCCTTCGATGCCGGTCATAAATCTGCTAGGTCCTAGGACTTCAATGGTTTGAGTCGGAACCTTTAGCGGATCCGGCCCGGAGTGGCACTCGTGAGCATCCCGAACACGCTGAGTTTGGCGCGCATCGTGCTCGTGCCGCTCGTGGTGTGGCTGATCATCACCCATGAGATGCTGACGGCCTTCGTGCTGTTCCTGCTCGCGGGGCTCTCCGACGCCGCCGATGGCTACCTCGCCAAGCGCTTCCAGTGGCGCACCGAGCTCGGCGCCTATCTCGACCCGATCGCCGACAAGCTGCTCTTGGTCAGCATCTATGTCACCCTCGGTTTCTCCAATCATCTGCCGACCTGGCTGGTCATCGCTGTGGTCAGCCGCGATATCCTCATCGTCGGCGCCTTCCTGCTGTCGTGGGTTCTGACGCGGCCGGTTCCCGTCCATCCGCTGCTGGTGAGCAAGGCCAATACGCTCGCCCAGATCGTGCTGGCGGGCCTCGTGCTCGCCGAGCTCGCCTTGGGACTCGGCCTGCAGCGCCTGATCCTGTTCCTCATCCCGGTGACCGGCACGCTCACCATCGCCTCCGCCGCCGCCTATTTCTGGACTTGGCTCAAGCACATGGCGAGCTATGAGCCGCTGCCCGCGCCACGGCCGTCCCGCCAGGGCAAGTCCGTGCCGGTGAAAGGCGCCGATCAGCCGCGGGCCAGAGCTTCGTGACCGTCGAGCAGCTCAGCCTCGATCTGCCGCATCGCGCAGCTCTCGGCGCGGAGGATTTCCTGGTCAGCGCGTGCAATCTGGGCGCGGTCCGGCTGATCGATTCCTGGCCGGACTGGCGGGACAATGCGCAGCTCCTGATCGGACCTGCCGCCAGCGGCAAGACCCATCTCGTCCGGGTTTGGCAGGCTTTGTCAGGGGCCCGGGCGCTCTCGCCCGGCAGTCTCGACACGGTGTCGTTCGACACTCTGGGGGAGGGGACGGCGCTCGCCGTCGAGGACGTTGATCGCGCCGGCCATGACGAAAAGGCGCTGTTTCATCTGCTCAATCTCGCACAGGAGAAGCGGCTGTTCCTGCTCCTCACCGCCCGCGACACGCCGAACCGCTTCGACTGCTCGTTGCCGGATCTTCGGTCGCGGCTCAATGCGCTGCCCGCCATGCGCATCGGCGCGCCCGACGAGGCGCTGCTGAAGGCGGTGATGCTCAAACATTTCGCCGACCGTCAGCTCGCCATCGACCCGAAAGTGCTCGATTTCCTCGCGCTCCGCATCGAACGCTCGCTTGCCGCGGCGGCGCTTGCGGTGGCGGCAGTGGACCGGGCCGCGCTCGGCTCGGGCCGCAAGATCAGCCGCCAGCTCGTCGCCGAGGTGCTTCAGACCACGGCCCCGACCGATTAGCGGGGAGCCCTTGGCCGTAACGCAAGTGATATAGTTGACAGGGTAAACTCCTGAGGCGGCGACGGGGCGCGCGGACAGGAAGTGCATTTTACGAGGCTTTAGATGACTTTATCGGAACAGGCTCAACCGCTTGATGCAAGCGCCGGCATTGCCGCGTTCGGACCCTCCCGCTTCTTCAACCGGGAGCTGTCTTGGCTGCATTTCAACAAGAGGGTTCTTGAGGAGGCCGTGAACGAGCGCCACCCGCTGCTCGAGCGCCTGCGCTTCCTCTCCATCTCGGCGTCGAACCTCGACGAGTTCTACATGGTGCGCGTGGCGGGCCTGCGCGGTCAGGTCGTCGCCGGCATCGAGACGCCGAGCCAGGACGGGCTCACTCCCACCGAGCAGCTCGACCGCATCAACCGTTTCGTGGCCGAGCTGACCGCCGAGCAGCAGGAGAGCTGGGTGCAGCTCGAGGGGCTGCTTGGGGAAGCGGGTATCCACGTGCTTGCGGCCGATCAGCTCATCGACAAGGAGCGCACTTGGCTCGAGGAGCATTTCCTCAGCCACATCTTTCCCGTGCTCACGCCGATCGCGGTCGATCCCGCCCATCCCTTTCCCTTCATCCCCAATTTCGGCTTCACGCTGGGGCTTGAGCTCGTGCGCGAGGGATCCTTGCGCACCATGCACGCGCTCATGCCGATCCCGTCGCAGCTCAATCGCTTCATCCGCTTGCCCATGAGCGGGGGCCCGAATGAGGCGATCCGGTTCATCCGGCTCGAGACCGTGGTCGGCATCTTCGTCTCGCGACTGTTCCCCGGCTATCGCGTGAGAAGCCAGGGCGCGTTTCGCGTGCTGCGCGACAGTGATATCGAGGTCCAGGAAGAGGCCGAGGATCTGGTGCGGCTGTTCGAATCGGCGTTGAAGCGGCGACGCCGCGGCTCGGTGATCAGGCTCGAGATCGAGGCCTCGATGCCCGCGCGCCTGCAGCGATTCGTCATGAAGGAGCTCAAGGTCTCGGAGCGCGAGAGCTTCGTGCAGAAGGGCCTGATCGGCCTTACCGATACCAGTCAGCTCATCGTCGCCGAGCGGCCGGACCTCAAATTCGAGCCTTTCATCAGCCGCTTTCCGGAGCGCATCCGCGAGCACAATGGCGACTGCTTCGCCGCCATCCGCGAGAAGGACATCGTCGTCCATCATCCTTACGAATCCTTCGATGTGGTGCTGCAATTCCTGAAGCAGGCGACGGCAGATCCGGATGTGGTCGCAATCAAATGGACGCTCTACCGGACGAGCAAGACCTCACCCATCATCGAGGCGCTGAAGGACGCGGTGGAGGCCGGGAAGTCGGTGACCGCCGTCGTCGAGCTCAAGGCCCGCTTCGACGAGGAGGCCAACATCAAATGGGCGCGTGACCTGGAAAGCGCGGGCGTGCAGGTGGTGTACGGCTTCCTCGAGCTGAAGACCCACGCCAAACTCAGCCTCATCGTGCGGCGCGAGGGCGGCGACCTCGTCACCTATTGCCATGTCGGCACGGGCAACTATCACCCCGTCACCGCCAAGATATACACGGACCTCTCCTTCTTCACCGCCAACCGCACCATCGGCCATGATCTTTCCCGCATCTTCAATTTCGTCACGGGCTATGCGGAGCCGGCGGAGCTCGAAGCCATGGCGGTCTCGCCGCACGGCATCAGGGCGCGTATCCTCGACCACATCCGCGAGGAGATGTACCACGCCAAGGCGGGGCGCCCGGCGGCAATCTGGATGAAGATGAACTCGCTGGTCGATACCGAGATCATCGACGCGCTGTACGAGGCAGGCCAGGCCGGCGTGGAGATCGATCTCGTCGTGCGCGGCATCTGCTGCTTGAGGCCCGGCGTCCCAGGTCTTTCCGAGACCATCCATGTGAAGAGCATCGTCGGCCGCTTTCTGGAGCATTCGCGCATCTATTGCTTCGGCGCGGGCCACGGCTTGCCGCACCGCAACGCCACCGTCTATATCAGCTCGGCCGATATGATGCCGCGCAACCTCGATCGCCGCGTGGAGGCGATGGCGCCGATCAAGAACCCCACGGTGCACGAGCAGATCCTCGATCAGATCATGGTGGCCAATCTCAAGGACAATGTGCAGAGTTGGCGCGTCCGGCCAGATGGAAGCTCCGAGCGCATCCGGCCGGGGAAGGGGCAGGAACCTTTCAGTGCGCAAGATTATTTCATGACCAATCCGAGCCTGTCCGGCCGCGGCACCTCGCTGCAGGAGGACATGCCGCCGCGTTTCGCGCGGTTGGTCGAGTCTGGCTGACGCCGTCCAAGCCACAAGGTCATGGTCCGCAGATACGAGCTGAGCCCAGTTGCCGTCGTCGATATCGGGTCGAACTCGGTCCGGCTCGTGGTCTATGAGGGCGCTACCCGGGCCCTGACCCCGCTCTTCAACGAGAAGGTATTGTGCGGGCTCGGCCGCTCGCTCGCTTCGACGGGGCGACTCGGCCCCGACGCCGTGGGCCGGGCGCTTCGGGCGCTGCGGCGCTTTCGCGCCCTCATCGACCAGATGGGCGTGACCCATGTCGAGGTCATCGCCACGGCCGCCGCGCGCGAGGCCGAAAACGGTCCCGAATTCATCGCCCATGCAGAGCGCATCATCGATGCGCCGATCAAGGTACTCTCCGGCACCAGGGAGGCCGAGCTCGCAGGCTTGGGCGTCATCGCCGGCATTCATGACGCCGACGGTTTCGTCGGCGACCTTGGCGGCGGCAGCCTTGAGCTGATCGACGTGCGCAAGGACAGGCTTGGCGACGCCGCCACCCTGCCGCTCGGGGGCTTGAGGCTGATCGATGCTTCGGGCGGCAGCCTTAAGCGAGCGCGCGAGATCGTCGATGCGGAGCTCGCCAAGGTCGATTGGCTGGATAAGGGCCGGGACCGGGATTTCTACGCCATCGGCGGTACCTGGCGGGCGCTGGCGCGGCTGCACATGGTCCAGGCCAACCATCCCTTGAACGTCATGCACGACTACCGGATCGATGCCGCCGACGCGCTCAAATTTGCAGCCGTGCTCGATCAGCAGTCGCAAAGCTCGCTCGCCGGCATTCGCGACATCTCCAGCGCGCGGCGCGAAACCATTCCCTATGGAGCCCTGGTGCTGGAACGGCTGCTCCGCCAAGTCCGCCCGCGCGCCGTGGTGATCTCCGTCTTCGGCATCCGCGAGGGGCTGCTCTACAGCCTGTTGAGCGAGGCGGAGAAGCGCAAGGACCCGCTGCTTGCGGCCTGCGACGACCTGGCCAGGCGCCGCTCCCGCTCCGTCGACAGCGCCTATGAGCTTTGCTTCTGGACCGACGCGCTGTTTCGGGCGCCGGGACCCGCGGAGACGCCGGAGCAGAGGAGGCTGCGCCACGCGGCATGCCTCCTGTCCGACATCGGTTGGCACGCCCATCCCGACTATCGCGGCATTCAGAGCCTGAATCTCGTGGCGCATGGCAATTTCGTCGGCGTCGATCATCCGGGCCGGGCCTTCCTCGCGCTCACCGTCTACTACCGTAACGAAGGCACGATCAAAGACGAGCTCAGCGACAGTCTGATAGATCTGGTCGACAAGGACATGATGAAGCGGGCGCGCATCCTCGGGGCTGCGTTTCGCGCGGCGCATATGGTATCGGCCTCGATGCCCGGCGTGCTGACCAACACGCCGATCACTTATGAGGGCAACCGGCTAGTCTGGACCTTGCCGGAGCCTTATTCCAATCTCGAAGGCGAACGCGTCGACCGCCGGTTCAAGGCCCTCGCAAGCCTGCTCGATCGCGACGGCGAAATTCGAGTGGGCCCGTCTTTCCAGCGCGCGGCAAGCTGAACGCAACCCGCTGGACGAAGCCGCCTTTCCCAAATCATTATGGTAAGAGGGGAATCGCCAGCCTTGTCGCGTCCCGTGAAGTTGAGCCGCAAGCACCAGCCCTAAGCCCATAGATGGCAGATGATCTTTACTCAGTTCTCGGCGTGGCGCGCGGCGCAAGCACCGAGGACATCGTCAAGGCCTACCGCAAGCTCGCCAAGAAGCTGCACCCCGACCTCAATCCGGGGGACAAGGCGGCCGAGGAGAAGTTCAAGCAGGTCACTGCGGCCTACGACATTCTCGGCGATGCGGATAAACGCGGCCGCTACGACCGCGGCGAGATCGACGCGAGCGGCCAGGAGCGGCCGCAGCAGCGCTATTATCGCGAATATGCGGGCGGCGAGGACGGCGCGCGCTACCGCTCGACCGCCGGCTACGAGGATCTGGGCGGTTTCTCCGACCTGTTTGGCGATCTGTTCGGGAGAGGAGCCGGGGCGCGGGGAGGGGGGCAGCGCTTCGCAATGCGGGGGACCGATGCACAATACCGGCTCGAGATCGATTTCCTCGAGGCAGTGAACGGCGCCAAGAAGCGTATCACGCTGCCCGATGGCGGCACCCTCGACGTGACGATCCCGGGAGGCGTGCAGCAAGGCCAGGTGATGCGGTTGAAAGGCAAGGGCATGCCCGGCATGGGCGGGGCCGAGCCGGGCGATGCGCTGGTCGAGATCCTGGTCAGGCCGCATCATGTGTTCACGCGCGAAGGCGACGACATTCTGGTCGAGGTACCGATCACCTTCGATGAGGCCGTGCTCGGCGGCAAGGTCGAGGTGCCGACCATCACCGGCAATGTGTTCGCCACGGTGCCGCCCGGCTCGAACACCGGCAAGACGCTGCGGCTGAAGGGCCGCGGCATCAAGCGCAAGGGCGGCAAACATGGCGACGAGCTGGTCAAGCTGATCGTGGTGATGCCGGATCGCATCGACGAGGATTTGAAGACATTCGCGGAAAAATGGCGCGCCGAGCACCGCTACGATCCGCGGCGGAAGCTTAGAGAGCAGGCCTGATGCTCACCGAGCGCGACATCGTTGCGAGGGTCAAGCATGTCACCGTGACGCGGTTGCGCGTCTGGGTGCGGCAGGGGTGGATCCGGCCTCCCGCCAAGGCAGAACAAGGTTTCACCGAAGCCGACATGGCGCGGGCGGCCTTGATCCGAGACCTGGAGGACAAGCTTGGCTTCGACGAGGAGGAGGTTCCGGTCCTGCTCAATTTGATCGATCAGATCCACGGGCTCCGCGCGGAGCTCAAGGGCCTGCTCGAAGCCCTCGACGATCTCCCCGACGAGGTGCGCGCCACGGTGAAGACGCGCATCGCCGCCCGTAAGCGGCGGACACGCTGACATGGCCCGATACGTCCTTGGGACGATCGTTTTTTTGTTGGTTGTAGGACTGTTGACCTTCGCCAGCGTGCGCTATGGGCTCGGCAGGCTCCCCGGTGACATCGTCGTCGATCGCGGAGGCTTCGTGCTCTATCTGCCGATTACGACATCAATTCTCGTGAGCCTGCTGCTCTCACTTGTCCTTTGGCTGGTCGGCCGATAGCACCATCACCTCGCCCTTTCGGATGACGAGCGCAAGCTCGCCCCGCTTCAAAGCCAGCGCGTCGTCCCCGAACAGCTTCCTGCGCCAGCCTCGCAGCACCGGGACGTCGGTCTCGTCGGAGCGGGCGATCTCCTCGAGCTCGTCGCTTGTGGCGATCAACTTCGGCGCCACGCCGTGGCGGCCGGCGGTGGCTTTGAGCAGCACTCGCAGCAGGTCGACCACGGCCTGCGCCTCGGGCGGCATCGGCTCGCCGCGCTCGATCGGCGGAATCGTCTTCGGATCGCGCTCTAGCCCCTTGGCCACGACCTCGAGCACGGCGCGGCCGCGCGTCGAGCGGGCGAAGCCGTTATGCAGGGTACGGAGCGAACCCAAATCCTCCGCCGTGCGGGGGGCCTGGCTCGCGATGTCATAGAGCGCCTCGTCTTTCAGGATGCGCGCGCGGGGGACGTCCTGACTTTGCGCCTCGCGCTCGCGCCAGGCGGCAAGCTCCATCAGCACGGCGAGCGATTTCGGCGTCTTGATGCGCATCTTAAGCCGCTTCCAGGCCTGCTCGGGATGGAGCTCGTAGGTCGCGGGATCGGTGAGCACCGCCATCTCCTCATTCAGCCAGCTCGCGCGCTCGGAGCGGTCGAGCTGGGCCCTGAGCTTGGGGTAGAGGTCCCGCAGATGCTCGACGTCGCCGAGGGCATAGGTGAGCTGGCGATCAGACAGGGGCCGGCGGCTCCAATCGGTGAAGCGAGAGGTCTTGTCGAGATTGCGATTGAGCAGCCGCTTCACCAGCATGGAATAGCTCACCGCCTCGCCGAAGCCGCAGACCATGGCAGCGACCTGGGTGTCGAAGATCGGATGGGGGATGACTCTCGCCAGATGGTGAACGATTTCAACGTCTTGTCGTGCCGAATGAAAAACCTTCATCACCTGCTCATTGACCATGAGCTGGAAAAAGGGTGCGAGGTCGAGGCCGGGCGCCAGGCTGTCAACCAGGACCTCGGTGCCCTCAGCGGCCAATTGGATGAGGCAGAGCTTCGGCCAGAAGGTCTGCTCGCGCATGAATTCGGTGTCCACCGCCACAAAGGAGGTGCTTCCGAGCCTTGCGCAGGCCTCGGCCAGTTCTTCGGTACGCGTGATGACATGCATGGAATGCGCATATAGCTCAGCCCACGGGTTGAGGCCAAGAGCGCTGTTGGAAGCAGTTGAGAGGACCTGCTATTTGGGCTGTTCAGCGCTCCTTATGGCGCGATCGGAAACCGCCTGGACGTCCACCACGAGCGAGGACACCATCGAGTAGAGCGTTAAGAGGCCCGCCAGAGCCCACGCCGCATGGGGTAAGCGCGTTTTCACCGGAAGCGTCTCGGCGAGTTTGAGCATGGCAATTCTCCCTCGTCTTGCCCCTTGCTGATGAAACTGCGGCGGCCGCGCTTCGTTCCTTAATCCGGCAATTTCCGCCTTGCCTTGACAAGGCCGGGCGTCCCATGCGCTGTTCCGCGCGACCCCGGTTTTGCAGCTCACTCTCCTGGCCATGCACCCTTATCGCACCGACACCTGCGGCGAGCTTCGCAAAGAGGACGTCGGGAAGACCGTCCGGCTCTCCGGCTGGGTGCATCGCATCCGCGACCATGGCGGGCTCTTGTTCATCGATCTCCGCGACCATTACGGCATCACCCAATGCGTGGCCGATCCGGGATTGCCCGCCTTCGCCGAGGCCGAGCGGCTCAAGCCCGAATGGGTGGTGCGCATCGACGGAGAGGTGGTGGCGCGCTCGGGGGAGACGATCAATCCCAACCTGCCGACCGGTGAAATCGAGGTTCGGGCGAGCGCCGTCGACGTTCTGGCCGAGGCCAAGGAGCTACCGCTGCCGGTGTTCGGCGAGCCGGACTACCCTGAGGAGACGCGGCTCAAATACCGCTTCCTCGATCTACGCCGCGAGAGCCAGCACCGCAGCATCATGAAGCGGCAGGCGATTATCTGGTCCATGCGCCATCGGATGCGCGAGGCGGGCTTCTTCGAGTTCCAGACCCCCATCCTCACCGCCTCCTCGCCGGAGGGGGCGCGCGACTATCTGGTGCCGTCGCGCATCCATCCGGGGAAGTTCTATGCGCTGCCGCAGGCGCCGCAGCAATTCAAGCAGCTGATCATGATCGCGGGCTTCGACCGCTATTTCCAGGTGGCGCCCTGTTTCCGCGACGAGGACGCCCGCGCCGACCGCTCACCGGGCGAGTTCTACCAGCTCGATCTGGAGATGAGCTTCGTCACGCAAGAGGACGTGTTCGACACGGTCGAGCCGATCATGCGCGGGCTGTTCGAGGAGTTCGGTGAGGGCAAGGCGGTGACCCCGAAATTCCCCCGCATCGCTTACGCCGAGGCGATGCGGAAATACGGCACCGACAAGCCAGACCTCAGGAATCCGATCGAGATGCAGGACGCGACCGAGCATTTCCGCGGCTCCGGCTTCAAGCTGTTCGCCGGCATGATCGAGATGGACGTCAACACGCGCATCTGGGCGATACCGGCGCCGGGCGGAGGCAGCCGCGCCTTCTGCGATCGCATGAACGCCTGGGCGCAAAGCGAGGGTCAGCCCGGGCTCGGCTATATCAGCTTCGAAAAGGCCGCGAGCGGCTCGACCGCCGAGACCGATCCGCAAGGCAAGGGGCCCATCGCCAACAATCTCGGGCCGGTGCGCACGAAAGCAATCCGCGAGCAGCTCGGTGTCGAAGGGGGCGACGCCGCGTTCTTCGTCGCTGGGCTGCCCAAGGAGTTCGTCGACTTCGCTGGCCGGGCGCGCACGCGGCTCGGCACCGAGCTCGGGCTGATCGCGCCGGACCACTTCGAGTTCTGCTGGGTCGCCGATTTCCCCATGTATGAGTGGAACGATGATGAAGAGCGGGTCGACTTCTCCCACAACCCGTTCTCGATGCCGCAAGGTGGGCTCGAGGCGCTCACTACCATGGACCCGCTCGATATCCTCGCCTACCAATACGACCTCGTTTGCAACGGCGTGGAGCTCTCTTCCGGCGCCATCCGCAACCACAAGCCCGAGATCATGGAGAAGGCCTTCGCCATTGCGGGCTACCCGAAGGAGGCGCTCGAGCAACGCTTCGGCGGCATGTTGCGCGCGCTCCAATACGGCGCGCCGCCCCATGGCGGCATCGCGCCGGGCATCGACCGCATCGTCATGCTGCTCTGCGGCGAGGAGAATTTGCGGCAGGTGGTGATGTTCCCGATGAACCAGCAGGCCGAGGACCTGCTCATGGGCGCCCCCTCCGATGTAAGCAACAAGCAACTGAAAGAGCTGCATATTCGGCTCGCTCTGCCGAAGACGTAACAGCTCGATCATGCAGAATTAAATATACTCCGGCAACGCCGGTTCTCGCTGTTGCCCAAAGATCGATTCATTTTCTATGCTTAGGCGCGGCAGTTGAGCCTCTGGTCCCTAGAGCCGCTCTGCACGCCATGGAGGGTGACATGGTCGATGGTCTGGTGCGCGGATCCATCCTCGCCGGGCTTGCGATCCTTGCGATCAGCGGCGCGGCTGCGTCACCGAAGCAGGCGCCGGCAGCGAAGCTCAACACGGAGGCGTTCCTTGCCGCCTGCGTGGTGGATCCCGTCGTCACTGACGAGCCTGGATTGGAGGCCGGCGGCAAGGTTACGCCGCAAATCTACTGCGACTGCATCGCCGGCAAGTTCCCGGAGAAAAAGCTGAGCCAGGCCGACATCGACATGCTGACCAAAATGCACAAGGACCAGATCACCGATGAAGACGCCCAGAGCTACCCCACGCTCGAGGATTTGATGGCAACCAATGAAGGCGTCGAGGACGCTTGCAAGGCGAGCCTCGGCATGCCGGCCAGCACCGACGACGAGGAGGGACCTCCTCCCGATGAAGAGGACATTCCCCAGGATCAATAGGATTGCGCCAGCCTTGGCGCCGGGCAGACCAAAGCAAAAGCCCGACGCCTATTGGGGGAAGACGTCGTAGCGGCGCCAGAAATCGATCGTCGCGTTCCTCAGGGTGAAATAGCAATTGAAGCCGCACGGGACCCAGGTCCCCCCGGGGAGCCTGACCTCGTCGCCGCGAGGCGTCGGCCGCACCGGAGCGGAGATGGTCTCGGACGGGTCGTATTGGCTCGGCACGGTAACGTAGGGATGGGACGGATCGGCCGGCGTTTGCCGCCATCCTTCCGCCGAAGCGGGTGTGGCGAGCGCCAGGGCGCTTGCGCCGAAGACGCTTGCGCCGAGGATCGCGAAGAGCGGAAAGCTGCGTGTGTGGTTTCTCGCCATGACCGTCGGTCCTTCCCCCAAGTTACCGCCTGCTTTTCGCGTCAAACATAAGCCGCGCTGAGGGGGAATGGAAAGTCGCGAAGGAGGGAACCTTCGGAAGGCGCCAATGTTTCCTCACGCGAGGGGGACATAGGGACCATGACCTTAAGCCAGCACGTGTTCCTCTATTGCGAGCGCGGCACGAGCGAGGCCCTCTCGGCCGAGCCGTTCAATGCCGCAAGCAATGCCGCCTTCCTGCTGGCGGCGCTCGCCGCCCTTTGGTTGCTGCTGCGCCGCCCGAAGGAGGCGCGGAGCGCTGACCAAATGCTCCTCATCGCGCTCGTCTTCCTGATCGGGCTCGGCAGCCTCGCCTTCCACCTTCTGGCCGACCGCGCGGCGATGCTTGCCGACGTGGTGCCGATCGACGTTTTCATGCTCGTCTATCTCGGCTTCGCGCTGAATCGCTTGTTGGGGATGCCGCCGGGCTGGACCGTGCTGACCCTGATCGGCTTTGCCGCAATCGTGGCGCTCACCACCGAGCTCAAATGCTGGGGCGGGGGCATTGGCTTCCCAGCGGCGGACGCGACCGGCGCATCGGAATGCTTGAACGGCAGCCTCGTCTATCTGCCGGCACTCGGCGCTATGGCCGTGGTCGGAGGATTGCTCTGCGAGCGGAGGCATCCGGCCGGCTCCTATATCCTCTGGGCCGCGCTTCTGTTTGCACTCTCGGTGACGTTTCGCTCGCTCGATCTTGCGCTTTGCGACGCCTACACGATCGAGGGCCGCAAGATCGGGACGCATTTCGTCTGGCACCTGCTCAATGGGCTCAGCCTCTTCCTCCTGCTTCGGGCAAGCCTCGAGGTCGGCGCCGCATGCGCAAGCCGGCCAGCGGTGGCGCGGCCAAGAGGCGTGCCGCCGCCGGAAGGGACGGCAAACTCCGAGTAGAGCAGGGATCGCGGAGGCGCTTGGCCGCCTTGTTCGCCTCGCCTATATCTTCCCGAGCAATAGCAGGATCAGCAGGATGATGAGGATGAGGCCGACTATGCCCGAAGGGCCGTAGCCCCAGTCCCGGCTGTGGCCCCAGGTCGGAATGACGCCGAGCAGAACCAGGATCAAAATGATGATCAGAATAGTGCCGAGTGACATGTACTTTCCCCCCAATTGACGATGGCTCAGTTTAGAGCCTGTCTGGCGGGCGCCCATAGAAAAACTTTTGAGCGCTCTGCCCTTGTCACGGTTATTTCGTGTCGAGTGGCAGGCGTGCACCCAAGGCCCCCGAGCCCGAGCTTGAGGCTCAGGCGTCTTCCCGGACCGCCTGCAGGATGTCCTCCATCCGCATACGGTGGCGAAAATCGGGATCGACGAAGCGCGCCCTGACACGACCGTCGCCGCCGCCGACCACAAGCGTAGCAGGGATCGGCAATAGCCCAGCCGCCATTGCCCTGAAACTCGGCCAGATCGATCCCGAAGCCCTTGTACATCCCCATGATGGTCTCGCCGAGCCCAGAACACGAGACCCAAGCTCAGCGCATAACCGAGATCGAGATCGAGCGCTGCGGATTGTTCATCATTATCGCGCTGGGCGAGTCGATCCTGGTCGCGGGCGCGACCTTCGCGCGGAATCATCCTGGCCGCGGTGGGTGACGAGCTCGTGCTCGTGCACCCGATGGGCCAGGTTGAGGCGAGCACGGGCATTGCCGTCATTGGGGCGCCGGCGCTCTACATCACCGGCAATCTCCTGTTCAAGCAGGCGATTACGGGCCGCTGGCCGCTGTCCCATCTCATCGGCATCGCGCTGCTCGTTCTCGTGGCGATGCTTGTTCCGTTCGCCACCCGCTAGCCTTGAGCTTCGCCAGCGCCTTGGCGCTCATCGCCGTGGCGGGTTGGGAGACCAGATTTAGCCCGAGGGATCATGCCGAGGGTTGAGGCATTGCCGGGAGGCGGGCGTCCTGGCGTAAGGGCTATTCGGCCGCGACGCCAGGCGACCGTTCTGCCTTCACCTCTTGCAGGACGGTGAAGCCCTCGAAGTCCGGGTGGCCAAGATAGAGCGGCTTGTTCGCGCCCGTCCCGCCATGCGCCTTGCGGAAGGCTTCGGACCGCGTCCAATCCAAGAAATTCGCCTCCGAGCGCCAGATCGTGTGGGACGCGTAGAGCACATGGTCGTCGTGCTCCGGACCTTTCAGCAGATGAAACACAAGGAACCCCGGCACCTCCTCGAGATGCGTCTCGCGTGTCAGCCAGACCTGCTCGAAGTCGTGCTCGGATCCCTTTCTCACTTTGAATCGGTTCATCGCAATGAACATGACGTACTCCTTCGATACGTTTTGCCCGCAGAGTGAACCCTAGGATAGCGAACGTAGTTGATCCCGTGTAGCGTTTTCGGAACAACGCTTAAGCGTGGGCGAATCGTCTCATGGCTGAGGGCGTGACAGCACGCCTCAGGGATGCTCAGGATGGAGCGCGCTGGCTTTCGCGCCACCGGTTCCCCATTTTTGGTTGAGGCGCGTTTGGCGCTGTTGTTGTGAAACCAAGCAGGAGGTTGACCCCCGTGACGAAGGAAGCTGCCGTAAAGGACCGGCGCAACGCGCCGCTTCAGACCCCCACCGATCTCGGCGCCAATGCGCGCCGCGATATCGCGGGCGCGCTCAATGTGCTGCTCGCCGACACATTTGCGCTCTATCTCAAGACCAAGAACTTCCACTGGCATGTCAGCGGACCGCATTTCCGCGATTACCATTTGCTGTTCGACGAGCAGGCCGACCAGATCTTCGCCACCACGGATGAGATCGCCGAGCGCGTGCGCAAAGTGGGCGGGCTCACGCTCCATTCGATCGGCCAGATCGCCCGGCTGCAGCGCATTCCCGACAATGACGCCGATTATGTCGATCCGCTCGACATGCTCGCCGAGCTGCGTTCTGACAATCAGGCCCTGATCGCCAGCATGCGCGAGGCCCACGACCTCTGCGAGGAGGAAAATGACGCGGCGACCACGAGCCTGATCGAGGTTTGGATCGACCAGGCCGAGCGGCGCGTGTGGTTCCTCTACGAGACAAGCCGCGGCGGGGCCCCGGGCCACTAAGCGACGGAAAAAGCGCAGAAGCTGAGGGCCTCGCAGCTTCCCTAGCAAGCCTCATCTTCGACCCTTTCAAGCGCTGCCGCCTCAAGCGGCGGCGCTTTCGTTTGGCGCCTTGAGGACGAGAGGCCGCAGATGACCGGTTCGAATGGACCCACCGATCGGCCCGGTATAAGAACGGGGCGACCTCCTAAAGCCTTTCCAGCCATGTCGCCCAAGCCGCCCGCGAGAGGAACCTTTCAGCGTTTCGTCCAGTCGGAAGCGGCGGGCGGCGTCTTGCTCATGGGCAGCACCGCGCTCGCGCTCGCCGTGGCGAACACTTTCCTAGGGGCCGCTTATGAAGAAGCGCTGCATGCGCGTCTCGCCGGCCTCGACGTGCTGCATTGGATCAATGACGGGCTGATGGCCCTTTTCTTCCTGCTGGTCGGGCTCGAGATCAAGCGGGAGATGGTGGAAGGCGAGCTCAACAGCTGGGCGCGACGGGCACTGCCCTTGCTTGCGGCGCTCGGCGGCATGCTCGTCCCGGCGTTGATCTTCATGGCCATCAACGCGCCCTATCCTGAGAACTGGCGCGGCTGGGCGATCCCCACCGCCACCGACATCGCCTTTGCGCTTGGCGTGCTCTCGCTGTTCGGCCCGCGCGTTCCGAGCTCGCTGAAGCTCTTCCTCACCTCGCTTGCCATCATCGACGATCTCGGCGCGATCCTCATCATCGCGCTGTTCTATGCTTCTGACCTGTCGCCCATGGCGCTCGCGCTCGCGGCGCTCACCACCGGCGTCCTCTACGGCCTCAATCGCCTGAAGGTGATGCTGCTTCTCCCCTATCTCGCGCTTGGCGTCGTGTTGTGGGGCTCGATGCTGTTCTCCGGCATCCACGCCACCCTTGCCGGCGTGGTGCTCGCCTTCACCATTCCGCTTGGCGCCAGGTCCGGGGACGGCGCGGGCTCGCCCTTGCACCGGCTGGAACTGGGGCTTTCCCGTTGGGTCGCCTTCCTCATGTTGCCGCTCTTCGGCTTCGCCAATGCCGGCGTGAGGTTTGAGGGCGGAAGCCTTGCATCGCTCATTGCGCCGCTGCCGCTCGGCATCGTGCTGGGCCTGTTCCTGGGCAAGCAGGCTGGCATCCTCGGCGCCGTGTGGCTCTCCCGCAAGCTTGGCATCGCGGCGTTGCTCNAGCAGGTGAGCGCGCGGGAACTCTATGGCGTCGCACTGCTTTGCGGCATCGGTTTCACCATGAGNCTTTTCATCGGCTTGCTCGCTTTCTCTGATCCGGAACGCGAGGCCGCGACTAAGCTCGCGGTGCTGGCAGGCTCCCTGCTGTCGGCGCTGGCCGGCGCCGCGGTGCTGCTCGCCGGCGGCTCGCCGCTGCGGCAAGGTTCCAGCCAGGCCAGCTAGCTCGTCCCGTAGAGCCAATCGAAGCCTTGGAGTTGCGTCCCGGCTCGCCGGTGCTTGAGCACGAAATTGCGCGCTAAGGCCGCGGCGCCGCGCAGATGGTAGAGGCGGCCATACAGTGCGGCCTGGCGCTGGACGCGGGCAACGCGATCGCGGCGGAGCGCCTCGTAGCGGGCATAGGCGAGGGAGGTATCGCCGCCGCAAGCCTCGAAACTTTCCGCGAGGGTGGCGGCGTCCTCGATGGCAAGTGCCGCGCCTTGTGCGAGATAGGGGAGCACGGGATGGGCCGCGTCGCCCAGAAGCGCCACGCGGCCATCCGTCCAGCGGCGCAAAGGCGCAAGCCGGTAAAGCGACCAGCAGCGCCAGCTCTCGACCATCCCCAGCAGATCCCTCGCGGGTCCGGCCCAGCGGGTGAACGCAGCGAGCGGGTCCGCAGGCTCCGCCTGCCGGCTCCAGCCCTGTTTGGCGCTGCCGCCCTCGAACACGGCAATGACGTTCAGCTCCCTGCCGCCGCGCACGGGGTAGTGGACGAGATGGGTTTTGGGCCCAAGCCAGAGCCCAACCACGGGAGCATCGAAGGGAGGCTGGACGCGATCTCGCGGGAGCAGCGCGCGCCAGGCGGTGGCGCCGGCAAAGCGCAAGGTTGCGCTGGGCGCGATCCCCTGACGCAAGCTCGACCATACGCCATCGGCGGCGACGAGGGTCGATCCTTCGGCCTCCCTTCCATCCGCCGCTCGTGCCACGACTCGCTCCGCAAGGGTCTCGACCGCGGTCACGTCAAAGCTTTCCCTGAGCTCGGTGGAGCTATGGGTTTGGCGGACCGCAAGCAGGCTCGCGTGAAGATCGGCGCGGTGAAGGGTAAGATAGGGCGCGCCATAACGCTCCTCCGCCTTNCTCCCGAGCGGCATGGAGGTGAGCCTCGCGCCCGAGCCGGCATCGAACAGCGAGAGCGCCTCGGGTCTGAAGGCGGCGGCTTCGATCGCGGCGAGGGCGCCGAGCTGCTGCAGGGCCCGCGTCGCATTGGGCCCGAGCTGGATGCCGGCCCCGGTCTCGTCGACGTAATTGGAGCGCTCGAGCAGGGTTGCGCTCATCCCGCGTTTGCCGAGCGCGATGGCTGTCGCGAGGCCGCCAATGCCGCCGCCAACGATGAGCACGCGGCCTCCCAGCCAAGGCGTCGTCATCGGGAGGGCGCTCAAGCCTCCGGCGCGCCCGGCGGCGCGGTCGCCACGAAGACGCAAGCGGGCGGATCGCTTTCAGCCGCCTTGAGCACGGGATCGTAACGGTAAAGCGTCGAGCAATAGGGGCAGACGAGCTCGGCCCCATCACCCATATCGAGATAGACGTGCGGGTGGTCGAAAGGCGGGGTGGCGCCCATGCATTGGAATTCCTTGACGCCGATCGCGATCCGGTCGACGCCCTTGTCGTTCACGAGATGGGGCACCAGCATTTGAGCCATGGCTGTCGCTGCAATCGTTCTCTGGAGGAATAAGCGGGTGAGCATAGTCGGCGAAAGCCTTGAGCGGTAGAGCGGAATGCCGAGCTTCGATTCAGATGGTGTGAGGCTCTTCTATATGGATGAGGGAGCGGGAGAGCCGATCCTGCTCATCCATGGCTTTGCCTCCAATGTCGCGACCAATTGGACGAATACGGGCTGGGTGGAGGCGCTCACCGGAGCCGGCCGCCGCGTCGTGGCCTTCGACAATCGGGGGCATGGGAGAAGCGAGAAGCTGTATGATCCGGGGCGCTACGGCGCTCCCGCCATGGCGGCATCGGACGCGCCGACGTCATGGGCTATTCCATGGGTGCCCGTATCGCCGCGTTTCTCGTGCTCAAGCATCCGCAACGCGTCCGCAGCGTGGTGTTTGGCGGGCTTGGCATCAACATGGTGCGGGGCATGGTGGGCAGCGGACCGCTGGCGGCGGCGCTCGCAGCGCCTAGCATCGACGACGTCACCAATGACACCGCGCGGAGCTTCAGGGCGTTTGCGGAAGCGACCAAGAGCGATCTTGGGGCCCTTGCCGCCTGCATGCGTGGCCCGCGCGAGAAGATCGCGCCGGAACAACTTGCCGGCATCGCGGTTCCGACGCTCGTGGCGGTCGGAACGGAGGACGTGATCGGCGGCTCGGGCACCGAGCTTGCCGCGCTGATCCCAGGCGCCAAGCTGCTCGACATCGAAGGGCGCGACCACATGAAGGCCGTGGGCGACGCGCGTTTCAAGCAGGGCGTGCTCGACTTTTTAACCCAGCGGCCTTAGTCCCGTGCTAGTGATGGCGCGAGTAAACCCGGCAATTCCGGATTAGAGGTTAGCATGCAGAAATCCTTCACCGCGGGGAAACCGCAGATCAAAAGCTACGATCCGATTTGGGACCAGGTACGCCGCGAGGCGGAAGAGACGAGCGCCAACGAGCCCGTGCTTGCGAGCCTGATCTACGCAACGATCTTGAGCGAGCCGACGCTGGAGGACGCCGTCTGCCATTCGATCGCCCAGCGGTTGCAGCCTTCCGTCGATACGGGTCTCTTGCACAAGACCTTCCACGAGGTGCTCGCGAATGAGCCCGGTCTCGGCGACATTTTCCGCGCCGATCTGATGGCCGTCGCCAAGCGCGACCCGGCTTGCCGCCGCCTCCTCGAGTCTTTGCTCTACTTCAAGGGTTTCCATGCGCTGGAGACCCATCGCTTCGCCCATCGGCTGTGGCAGGCGGGGCGCAAGGATTTCGCGCTTTATTTGCAAAGCCAGTCGAGCCGCGTGTTCGCGGTCGACATTCATCCGGCGGCCCGCATCGGCAAGGGCCTCATGCTCGACCACGCCACCGGCATCGTCATCGGCGAGACGGCCGTGATCGGGGATAATTGCTCGATGCTGCACGGCGTTACCCTCGGCGGCACCGGCAATGAATATGGCGACCGCCATCCCAAGATCGGATGCGGCGTGATGATGGGCTCCGGCGCCAAGATCCTCGGCAACATCAAGATCGGCAATTGCGTGCGGGTGGCGGCGGGAAGCGTCGTGCTCCAGGATGTGCCGCCGCGGCGGACCGTCGCTGGAGTACCCGCGCGCGATATCGGTCCCGCCGGTTGCGAGGAGCCCGCGCTCAGCATGGATCAGCTGGTCAGGGACGATGTTGAGGGAAGCGCGAGCCCGTGCGATTAGAGCAGCGGCTCTCCGTGAAATCATTGCATTGCAAGGATGGTGGAGCGTGACACGGGACGAGATCCTCAAGCTTGAACGATATATGCAGCGGGTTTTCCGCCTGCCGGCGCTTCAGGTGAAACAGCGGCCGCAAAAGGACGACTCGGCCGAGGTCTATGTCGGCGACGAGTTCATCGGGGTCCTGTTCCGCGACGATGACGAGGGCGAGACCGCCTATCAATTTCAGATGGCGATTCTCGACTACGACCTCGGCAGCTAAGCCCCCGAGGGGGGTGCGCCCCTCGAAGGACCCATTCCGGGACGCGGGTTAACCAATCCTTTAGAATTGAGGCAGCTGTTCACCTGGCCTCGCTACACTACCAGCCGGCGGATGAGCGCGGGAAGGCGAGGGGGGCCCCATGCAGTCTCTGGCGTTCTACCTTTATGTTATGGCCGTCGGCTTCGTGGCCGCTGGGCTTGCGGCGAGCCTCGCCCAGCTCGTCTCCGGCCGGCCATTGCATTTCGGCATGCGCAATGCCTGGCGGGGTGCGCGGGAACAGGCGCGCTCGCCCGTCTGGTTCGGGCTTTCCACGGTGATCGCCGGGGTTTGGAGCCTGCTGTCGGGATAGGTCCTGCTCGATCTGATCCTGAAGCTTTGACTTAAGGCCGGCGCCTTTACGCGGCCAGATCTCCCGTTTCGGCCGACTTCACACCGCTGCCTCCAGTTCTCCGACCCTTAGCCGCTATGGCTCGACGGTCGGTCGATCGCGGCTTCCCCCTTCGGCAGCTCGATGAGTTGCGTCAAACCGCAATCGGCGCGGTTGGCGATCTTGATTTCGCCGCCTGCGCGCTGGACGATCTCGCGGGCGATAGTGAGGCCAAGGCCTGCACCGGGGATGGTCTGGCGACGGCTCGGGTCGGCACGGAAGAAAGGTTCGAACACCTGGCCGAGAAGCGGAAGCGGGATGCCTGGCCCTTCGTCCTCGATCGTGACGCGCGCCGTCGAACCGTCTGTCTCATCGACGCTGACGCGCGCGCGAAGTCCATGCGTCGCAGCGTTGATCATGAGGTTGCGCAGGGCACGGCTGAGCGCGAGCCTGCTGGCCCGCACGGTAACAGGCTGGGCTGCCGTGATTGCCACATCGAATTTTTGATCCCGGAGCTCGGCCGCGAGGCTCAAGACCAATTCGTCGAGGCGGATCAGCTCGGGCGGCACTTTGCCGGACTCCTCGCGCACGAGGAGAATGGCGCTGTCGGCAATCCGCTCCAACTCGTCAAGATCGTTCAACCACAATTCGCGTTCGTCTTCGTCCTCGATGAATTCGGCTCGTAGGCGCATGCGGGTGATCGGCGTGCGCAGATCATGACCGGCCGCCGCGACCAGACGCATCCGGCTCTCGATTGCCCGTCGGAGGCGCGAGGACAGGGAATTCAGCGCCCTGGCCGTGGCCCGCACCTCGGCGGGACCGCGCTCCGGCAGGTGCGGAAGGATGGCATCGGGCCCCACGGAGGCCACCGTGCTTTCCAGTAGGACGAGCGGCTGTACCATGCGATGGGCGGCGAACACCGCGACGGCCGTGGCTCCTACGGTGATTAGCGCAAGCCATTTGAAGAGGACGTTCCACGGGGTGCCTTGCGGAGGCAAATCCGAGATTGGCATCAACAGCCAGCCGCGCGTGTCGATCGGGATGGAGACCACGAGCGAGGCGCCCCACCCGTCGCGCGAGACAGTGACCGCGAGGTCTGTTCCGCGCGCGGCGAGGGCGGAGCGAAGCCTTTGCGTGGTGTTTTCGTAGACACGCCCGGGCGAAGGCTGTGGCGCGAGCGCGATGGCGTTGGTGTCCAGCTTTGCCAGTCGTGCGAGCATCTCGACCTGCTCTGCGACCGGTTCAATCGTCCGCTGGGGAGGACGCGGTCCGAGCAGGTACAGCATCACGCCGGTCAGGAGGCCCACGACCGACACGATCGCGACAACCAGAAGCAAGGCGAGCTTGGCGCGCAGCGTGTTCACGTCGCCGCATCCTCAATGTCGACCTTCACGGCCAGCTGGTAGCCGCCGTTGCGCACTGTCTTGAACAGCGACGCGCCACCCAGCTTACGGCGCAGCCGGCTGACAAGCACGTCGATGGAGCGGTCGAAAGCATCGCCGTCGCGACCACGGGTAAGATCGAGCAGTTGATCGCGTGACAGCACGCGGCCGGGCCGGTCGAGGAAGGTCAGCAGCAGATCAAACTCCGCGCCGGTGAGCTCGATGTCGCTACCTTCCGGATCGATCACGCCTCGGGTTTGCGGATCCGCCGTGAACCCCTCGAAGCGATAGAGCTTCGCCTCACTCGCCAAAGGCGCGGTTTCGGCGTGCCGCCGCAGCACCGCCTTGATCCGAGCAACGAGTTCGCGCGGGTTGAAGGGTTTTCCCAGATAGTCGTCGGCTCCGATCTCGAGACCGATGATGCGATCGACGTCTTCCTTGAGCGCCGTCAGCAAAATGATCGGTACGCTCGAGCGCTGCGCGCGCAGATCCCGGCACAAATCGAGCCCCGAGCCATCCGGCAGCATCACATCGAGAACGACCAGATCAATTTGATTCGTCGCCAGCCTTTCGCGCAGCTCGCGGCAGCTGGCAGCAAGCAGCACGCGGAACCCCTGACTCTCGACATAGCGGGCCAGGAGCTTGCGAATTTCGGGGTCGTCGTCAACGACGAGAATTCGCTGCGTGGTCGACATCATCGAAGCCGTGCGGAAAGGACAGGGGCTTGCGCGCTCCTTCTAACGCCGCACCGCCACTTCAACGAGGGCAATTTTGTAACGAAACGCGTCACGTTNGGCCCCGAGCAATGTTTCGACACAAATCGCCTGACATCGGACAAATACGCGCAATGATCGCGCTCTATTTTCGAAGGCGTCGGCATTGACACCCAAACGTGAGAAGCCTGGCCCTGCCAATGCTTTGGTGGGGCCAGGCCCCCTCGAAGACCGGTGCTCTTAGCAATCCCCAGCATGATGGACATCGCCAAAGCCGTGCCGCAATTTGGTGACCTCCCTTTCCCTGAAGCGGAACCGGCGCTGTCCCAATAGGATGCTCCGGGTGCCTGCTCTCCTCTCCGTCCAGCTCAAGCCTGGGCGCCTGCATTCTCTTGCGCATGTGGCTCGCGACCCTGCGCACCTTTGCCAAGGATATTGACCCGAACTTTCCTTGACGCAGGGCCTGGTTCAATCTCGCGGCTGGGTCCTCTCGCCTCTGGCCCTTAGCAATCTTTCGATACAAATCTGCGCCGGCCGGAAACATTGGGACACGCCAAGACCAACGCGCGCAACGATCGGGCCCTAAACCGTCGGAGGTCTCAACCGCTAAGGACGCTGCAACATGAACCTCGGCATCAACCTCATGAGCTACACCTTAAACCTTGCTGGCTTCGTCGCGGTCGGAAGCCTGCTTGCGCTGAGGCCAGCGTGGAGCGAGGTGCCTGGCGAAGGGCCGGTTCAGGCTGCAGCTTTGGCAATGATGGACATCGCAAAAGACGCACCAAAGCGCGGCGATCGTATGGTTGCCGAGGCGACGCTGCCGGCGCCAGCCGATCGTCCGGTTTCGAGATGTGACGGCCCGCCGCCAGGCCCAGGAGCCGGAGCCCATATGGGGCCGCCGCCCTTCGGTCCAGGCCATCTCGCTGAGGCGCTGGCCGGGATGGAGACCGAGATCGGCATCCGCGCCAATCAACTCGATGCGTGGCGCGATTTCACGGACGCACTGCTCGGGGTGCTGGCGCCACCTTCCCCCCCGGCGGACGCCGCGGCGCCTGGTCCAGACACGCCTTCGGCAGACCATAAGAGCGAGCCCTTCGAGCATGCCCGGCGCCTGGCTAACAATGCCGTCGCCCGCGGACACAGCGCCGAGGCACTCCTGAAGGCGATCGAAGCGCTGAGCAGCAAGCTTACGCCCGAGCAACTCGCCAAGGTTGCAACGCTTGAAACCAGGCTCGATGCGATGCGTCACGGGCCCAGGCCACCCTTCGGTGCACCGCAAGGCGGCTTCGGCCGGCGAGCCGATTCCGGCGGGCCGGCCTGTCCCGTCGATGGTTTCGCGGCCCCGGCGCATTGACCCGGAGGGGGCGGCGCTCCGTGACGCGCCGCTCCGGCGGCACGCGAGGCTTTTTTGGCGACATTGAGAGGACGACAGTAAAAAAAGAGCCGGCACTCTTGCGAGGCCGGCTCTAGGTGAGGCCCGGTTGGGTCGGGGATGGGTGGGGGATGCTCACCGGGCCTAGAAGGGATCTCCAGAGAGTTAGGGTCTAAGCTCCTGTTAGTTGCTGTGCGAGGCAGACACTGTCGTCTGAGGGGCTTGGTCAGGCGGCAACAGCGAGATCCAGACCAGCGGATTGCGCTCGGATTGCTGCTTGACGTAGGTGTAGGGTGTGTCGGTCCAGCGCACGATGTCTTTGCGCTTGTTGTCGAGGACGAGGTCGCCCGCGTCGGTTCGCGCCGTCAACACCGCATGGCCTTCATTGTTCTCATCGCGAACGACGGTGATCAGCAGCGTGCTCTCCGGCCAGCCGCGCTCCATCAACATGCGCCGCTTGAGCAGCACGTAGTCTTCGCAATCGCCCTTCCAAGCAGTGGGATAAGTCCACCACTCGACCTTGCCGTAAAGCTCAAGATCGGTGACCGGGGCGACGTTCTGATTGACATAGCTGTTCACTTGCTCAAGTTCGTGTCGCCTCGCTGAGGTAAGCTGCAGGCGGTCGATATAGCTTGTCTCTGGACGACACTCCGCCTCATGGTCCCGGCAGAAGGTCACGTAGCCGATCGGCGGCAAGGTGTTGCCGAAGGACTGCATGAAGACGATCTTTTGCGGCTGGAGCTGTGGCTCAAGGCGAACCGTATGCTCATGCGCAGCAGGCAAGGACGAAATGAACATCAAGAATGCCGAACCTAAGGCGAACTGTTTCATTTGCACCCCCCGTTTTCTTGAGGGCACTATCTCAGAAAGCTTTTGACATACCGATAAAGCAACTGCGTGTTTTCAAGCAGTATTGCTAAGGTATTTTTAGGGAGGATTACCCAAGCTTGAACAATCTAGGATTTGATTAAAACTTGGTAATTATATACTTGACAAACAAGTAAAGCGACTCCATATTAGGATTCAAGGAGTTGGTATCATGAGCAAGCTATCCGAGGCCCACCTTCACGATGAAGTGGCGGCCATTGAGAAATTGGAAACTATACTTTGGCCTAACGGACCAGTTTGCCCACACTGCGGGGGGCAAGTCCGCATCACTAAGGTTAATGGTGCGACTGCTCGTCCAGGTCTTTGGCGATGTGGTCCTTGCAAGCGTCAATTCACCGTCACGGTCGGCACGCTGTTCGAGCGCAGCCACGTCAAGATGCATCTGTGGTTTCAGGCGGTGTATTTGATGGCCGCGAGCAAAAAGGGCTTCGCCGCGTGCCAATTGCAGCGAACGCTAGGCGTGACCTACAAGACCGCTGGGTTCATGGCGCATCGCATTCGTGAGGCGATGCGGACCGGCGACTTTGCCGTTCCCTTCGGAGTAGGAGGCGGCGCCGTCGAGGCTGACGAAACCTTCATCGGATCGAAAGAAGGGCCAGCCGAAGGTCCGCGCTTTCCATCATAAGATCAAAGTGCTGACCTTGGTTGATCGCGATACGCGGCAGGCCTGTAGCGTCGTGGTCGACAATTTGAAGGCCGCCACCGTCGCAAGAACCTTGCGAAGGAAGCTCGTCTCATGACGGACGAAGAGCTGAGCACGGCGTCGTGCGCCACAAAGCCGAGGAGTATGTTCGGGGAGAGGCTCATACGAACACTGCGGAAGGCTATTTCAGCGTCTTCAAACGGGGCATGAAGGGCGTCTATCAGCACTGCTCGGAAAAGCATCTTCACCGCTACCTTGCTGAGTTCGATTTCAGATACAATGCCCGAGCGGCATTAGGCGTGAACGACGAGTGCCGCGCAGTAAGGGCGTTGGCGGGCATCCCTGGTCGGCGCCTCTTATACCGGGACTCCTCCGCGGGGTCATGAACGCAACCGCCAACATCGACTGGGACAAGATCGGGCGCATCGGCCTGTACACCGTCCCTATGGCCGCAAAGCTGCTCGTGGGTTGACGGTTACCCCAACAGCAATGCCGCCCCAATCATTTGTCGGCAACTTCCGCCGATCAACGGACGCACGGTGCTTGGTTTCCTAGACCTGATCGAGGCGAGGTTCGTGAGGCATTTTGATAATCTCGGCCTTAGCCCACAATCGATAAGAAAGGTCGCCGAGAAATTGAGGGCACGGCATCAAACCGACCATCCTTTTGCCACCAACAAGAGGTTCCGAACGGATGGCAAAGCGATCATGATGGAAAGCGTTGAGACGGACCAAGAGAAGTGCATTCTCAATCTCATGAACGACAACTTTGAAATGGGGTCGGTTATCGAGGCATCGCTGTTCGACAGTGTGTTGTATGCCGAGGACTTGGCTTATCGGTGGCATCCTCTCGCCGAGCTGCCTCTTATGTAGCGGTTGTAGATCGTTGTGTGAGGTCCGTACTTCGAGGGGCAATCGCGCCAGCGGCATCCGGTCTTAAGGACGTGCAGGATGCCACTGATCACCCGACGGTCGTCTACTCGCGGCTTGCCAGGTTTGCCGTGCGGAAGATGGGGCTCGATCGCTGCCCAGGCGTCATCCGACAACCAGAACAAATGCGTCATAGCGGCCTCCTTGTCAGTTAGACTCAATGAAGGCCGCGATTCGCCAAAATATTCAACGTGCTGTATGAGTTCTCAACCTAGGGCGTGAACTCATAAACACGCTAGCGGATGGCTAGTCCACGCCCTAGGCCAATCGAATGCCGGGATGTGAGCCGCAAAAGAGGCGAAAGGTCAACTCGGCCAGCGTGGCTGCCGCTTCTCCAGGAAGGCGCCGATGCCTTCCTCGGCCTCGGCATGGAGCATGTTCTCGACCATGACGGCGGAGGCGTAAGCGTAGGCCTCCTCGAGCGGCATCTCCAGCTGACGGTAGAAGGCCCCCTTACCGATCTTCAGCGTTGCCTTCGGCTTGGTCGCGATGAGGCGGCCAAGCTCGATCGCCGTATTGACGATCTGGTCGGGTTCGACCACCCGATTGACGAGCCCAAGCTCCTTGGCCTCGGCTGCGGTCACCATGTCGCCGAGCAGCAACAGCTCCATGGCGGCTTTGCGCGACAGATTGCGGCTGAGCGCCACCATGGGGGTGGAGCAGAAGAGTCCGATATTGACCCCGGGCGTGGCGAAGCGGGCCTCGCTGCTCGCCACGGCGAGATCGCACGCCGCCACGAGCTGACACCCTGCGGCCGTCGCCAGTCCGTTCACCGCCGCGATCACCGGCTTCGGCGAATGGACGATCGACAGCATCAGCCGCGAGCAAGCTTCCATGATCTTCGCAAAATAGGCTCGCCCGCGATCGGGATCGTTCCGGTGCGCGGTCAGCTCCCTGAGGTCGTGTCCCGAGGAGAAGGCCGAGCCCGCTCCGGTAATGACGATTGCGCGAATGGAATCGGAGCTGCCAATCGCCACGACGGCGCCGTGAAGCGCCGCGATCAGATGCTCGGACAGGCAATTGCGCGCCTCGGGACGATCGAGCGTGAGCAATGCAATGGCGCCGTGGTCCTCGCGCAGCAGCGGAGTCCCGCCCAGACCGCGTTGTGGCTCAATGTCTATGTTCCGAACCTGTTTCACTGCCTGATGCGCCTAAAGCCTAGACTAACTAGGCAAACAAAATTCACGACGCCGAGTCGAGGTCTTCTGTCATAGGAGAACTTCCCAACAAAATCAAAGAATGCCAATGCATGTGGTATCAGACTACCGCACTGCTAACCGTCGGAATTAGCTCACTATTCCTGTTCCCCGCTTGACCTCGCCGCATGGAGCCGTTAGAAGCCGCCAACCCGGTCGGGAGAGCGACGCCATGAAAACCTACTCAGCAAGACCCAAGGACATCGAGAAGTCCTGGATTCTTATCGATGCCGACGGCCTCGTGGTGGGCCGCCTCGCGGCCCTGATTGCCACAAGGCTCAGGGGCAAGCACAAACCGAGTTTCACGCCGCATATGGATTGCGGCGACAATATCGTTGTCATCAATGCCGACAAGGTCGTGCTCACGGGCAACAAGCGCGCCGACAAGGTCTATCATTGGCATACCGGCTATCCGGGCGGCATCAAGAGCCGCACGGCCGAGAAGATTCTGGACGGAAAGCACCCCGAGCGAGTGCTGCACAAGGCAGTAGAACGGATGCTGCCGCGCGGACCGCTTGGCCGCCAGCAGCTGAAGAACCTTCGTATCTATACCAGTGCTGAGCATCCCCACGAGGCGCAAGGCCCAAAGCAGATCGATATCGCTGCCCTCAATGCCAAGAACGCAAGGAGCGCTTGAAGCCATGGCCAATCCTGAGGTGAGGACGCTCGAGGATCTAGCGCCGCTCAAGGGCGAGAGCGCGGCTTCCCCGACCCGCGTCTATGAGCAGAAGCTGGACGCGAAGGGCCGCGCCTACGCCACCGGCAGGCGCAAGGACGCCGTTGCCCGCGTATGGGTGAAGCAGGGACCTGGCAAGATCACGGTGAACGGCAGGGATCACGTCGCTTATTTCGCGCGGCCCGTGCTGCAAATGATCCTGAAGCAACCCCTTGTCGCCGCCAAGCGCGAGGGCCAGTTCGACGTCGTTTGCACGGTCAGCGGCGGCGGCCTATCGGGCCAGGCCGGCGCCGTGCGTCATGGCATCTCCAGAGCGCTCACTCATTATGAACCCGAGCTTCGCGGCGTGCTGAAGAAGGGTGGCTTCCTCACCCGCGACGCCCGGACGGTCGAGCGCAAGAAATACGGCAAGGCCAAAGCCCGACGTAGCTTCCAGTTCTCCAAGCGCTAGCGCGCTTCGGCTCTGGCCGCCCTCCTGCCGGCTCAGGCTTGCAGACGCGGGTGGAGCGCGGCCGCTTTCGCAATCCTTCGAATTCCGCTAAGCCCGCGCAAAGTCAGAAACCGCTCGCGCGGGTTCAAAGGTATCGACCATGGCTGCAAACACCAAGATCAGGGCGGCGGTACTCGGCGCCAGCGGCTATACCGGCGCCGATCTGATCCGGCTGGCCGCCCGTCACCCAAAGATCGCCATCACCGCGCTGATCGCCAAGGGTCATGCCGACCAGACGCTGGCACAAGTCTTCCCGCATCTGGCAAGCCTCGATCTGCCTCCGCTCGTCACCTCCGATCAGGTCGATTGGGGTCAGGTCGACGTCGCCTTTTGTGGGCTGCCGCACGGCACCGCGCATAGCGAGATCGCGAAAGTCCCGGAGCGGGTCAAGGTCATCGATATGTCGGCGGATTTCCGCCTGCGCGACGCCTCCATCTATGCAGAATGGTATGGGACCCAGCACAGCGCGCCTAAGCTGCTGAAACATGCCGTGTACGGACTAACCGAGCACTACGCGCAACAAATCCGGACCGCGCGGATCGTCGCCTGTCCGGGTTGCTATCCGACGGCCGTGCTGCTCGCGTTGCTGCCGCTCTTGCGGGCCAGTCTGATCAAGACCGATGACCTGATCATCGATGCGAAGTCTGGCGTGTCCGGCGCGGGCCGCACGCTGAAGCAGAACATCTTGTTCTCGGAAGTCGGCGAGGGGGTCTCGCCCTATGGCATCGGCAGCCACCGCCATGTGCCGGAGATCGAGCAGGAGCTCGGGGCTGCCGTGGGCGTGCCGGTGACAGTCAACTTCACGCCGCATCTCGTGCCTATGAGCCGGGGTGAGCTATGCACCTGCTACGTTCAGCTCGCCGGCAAGACCAAGGTTGACGATCTGCGGGCAGCGCTTACCAAGGCCTATTTCGGCTTTCCCTTCGTCCGCGTGGTGGAGGAGGGCGTGACCCCAGCCACCCAGCATGTGCGCGGCTCGAACTTCTGCCATATCGCCGTTTTCGCCGACCGCCTCAAGGCCCGCGCCATCATGGTTTCGGCCATCGACAATCTGGTGAAGGGATCGGCCGGTCAGGCGCTGCAGAATTTCAATCTGATGTATGGCTTCGACGAGACGCTGGGGCTCGAGCAGCTGCCGCTGTTTCCCTAAGCTCGTCTCCCAGCGATGCGTCGCAAGCCGGGAAGCGTTAGTTCGTCGAGCTGCATACTCGCGGCTACACGGCTAGATTCGGGTCCTCACATAAGACCCGGGGGCGTCCTCGATCGGCGCTAGCGCGCCAGCTGACGGGTCGCGTGGCGCGACCCTCGGTCCGGAAAGCGCGGCAAGCCAGCCCGCCCAGTCGGGCCACCATGAGCCCGGCGTCTCGGCCACCTTCGCCATCCAATCGGCGAGCGACCCCGCGGGGCCGCCGGACCAGAATTGATACTTCTTCTTGGCCGGCGGATTGACCACGCCTGCGATATGCCCGGATCCGGCCATGACGAAGCGGACCGGTCCGCCGAACAGCTTGGAGCCCAGGAATACCGACGATGCCGGGGCGATGTGGTCTTCCTTAGTGGCAAGCTCATAGATTGGGATGGTCACCCGGCCAAGATCGAGGCGCACGCCGCCGAGCTGCATCTCGCCTTTGCCGAGGCGGTTCAGATGATAGAACTCGCGCAAATAGAATGCGTGGTTGGCGGCCGGCAGCCTCGTCGAATCCGCGTTCCAGAAGAGTAGATCGAACGGGAATGGCTTCTTGCCGAGGAGGTAGTTGTTGACGACGTAGGGCCAGATCAGGTCCCGGGGCCGCAGCATGTTGAACACGGCCGCCATGCGCGAGCCGTCGAGATAGCCCTGCTCGGCCATCATCTCCTCGAGCGCCTTCAATTGCGTATCGTCGATGAAGATGAGGAGGTCGCCCGCCTCGCTAAAGTCGACCTGCGCCGCAAGGAAGGTCGCCGATGCGATCCGGTCGTCGTTGTGCGCGCTCAGATAGGCGAGCGTCGAGGCGAGCAGCGTGCCGCCGACGCAATAGCCGAGCGCATTGACCTGAGGCTGCCCCGTCTGGCGAGTGACGGCCTCTAGCGCCGCGAGAATGCCTTCGCGCATATAATCCTCGAAGGTCTTCTGCGCGAGGCGCGCGTCGGGGTTCACCCAGGAGATGGTGAAGACGGTGAACCCCTGATCCACCGCCCATTTGATGTAGCTCTTCTCGGGAATAAGATCGAGGATGTAGTATTTGTTGATCCACGGAGGCACGATGAGCAGAGGCCGCTCATAGACCTCGCTTGTGCTCGGGCTGTACTGAATCAGCTGGATGAGATCATTCTGGAAGACGACCTTGCCGGGCGTAACCGCGAGGTTCCTGCCGACCTCGAAGGCCGACAAGTCGGTCTGGCTGATGCGTAAGAGATCCTTCGAATGCTCAAGGTCGTGGGCGAAATGCGCCATGCCCTGGACCAGGTTCGCGGCGTTGGTGGCGAGTGTGGTGCGCAACACCTCGGGGTTCGTCAGCGCGAAATTCGAAGGCGAGAGCGCGGCCAGCATCTGCTCCAGATAGAACAGCGCGCGTTTGCGCGTCTTGTCGTCGACGCCCTGGGTGCTGCGGGTCAGATCCTCGGCCCAGCGGGCGGTCAGGAGATAGGCCTGTTTCCAGAAATCGAAGAATTGACCGTTCGACCAGTCAGGGTCCTTGAAGCGGTTGTCGCCGGGCGCCGGCTCGATCACCGGCTCCACGTCTTCGCCGAGGAAACGACGAACCGAGCGGCCCCAAAGCTCGGCATAGTCCTTGAACAGCTCATTCTGCGCCGCGGCCAGCTTGCCGGGCTCACTGACCCAATGCCGGGCGATCTCGCCGAGCAGCTTGGTTGCTTCGCCCGCCTCGGACGCCATGCTATACGGCCCCGAGCCGTTGCCCCGCTCGGCCAGGCTGCCGAGCACCTTGGCACCCTCGTCGAACAGACGCATCATGTTGCGCGCCAGCACGTCAAGTTGGTTGATTTGAAACCCTTCGGATTTGGCCCCCGTCATTGTTTTGTTGCTTTCCTGCATGGAAGGTCGCGCCCTTATTTTACCCCCGGTTAATCACAATGATGCCAAGGTGAACGGAGCATCTGAGCTGTCTCGGTCGCTTCCGTTCAAAGGCTCATTGTGCTATGCAATATAGCAAGGGGCGGGCGATGCCAATCGCCTGGGAAGAGAGAACAAAAATAGTGGTTCCACCCATGCTGCGCTTGCGGTCGAAACTTGCCGCTTTCGTCATCGTTGTTTTACCCGCGCTCGCTTTGGCCGGTTGCTCCGATTCATTGACCGGTACCCAACCACCCCCAAACTTCGCCAAATCCCTGAACAGCTATGACAAGACCCTGACCCCGGAACAGCAAAAGGCCGCGATCGCGGACCTGCAGAACGCGCAGGCGAAGAACAAGGCGCCGGGTGAGGACACCACTGCGGAGAAACCGGCCCAGTCGCAAAACTAGAGGCTCGCCCCTGAAGTTAGGGCTGCTTGCCGAGGGGCCCGCTTCTGTGGTTCAAATGCCCACCCGTTAGGCAACGGCCCCGGTCGGGGGACAGCGGGACGCCAATTCGTGAACACCGATTTCCACAAAGTCAAGCGACTGCCGCCTTACGTCTTCGAGCAGGTGAACAAGCTCAAGGCGCAAGCCCGCGCGCGCGGCGAGGACATCATCGATTTCGGCATGGGCAATCCCGACATGCCGACTCCCAATCATATCGTGCAAAAGCTCATCGAGACGGTGCGCGACACCCGCACCAACCGCTATTCNGCTTCCCGCGGCATCCAAGGGTTGCGGCGAGCCCAGGGCGCCTATTATCAGCGCCGCTTCGGCGTCAAACTCAATCCCGAGACCGAGATCGTCGTGACGCTCGGCTCCAAGGAAGGCTTCGCCAACATGGCGCAAGCCATCACGGCGCCTGGCGACGTGATCCTGGTGCCGAACCCGACCTATCCGATCCACGAGTTCGGCTTCATCATGTCGGGCGGCGTCATCCGGCACCTGCCGGCCTCAACCGATTCCGCCTTCATGACCTCGCTCGACCGGGCGGTGAAGCACTCGGTGCCGAAGCCCTCGGCGCTCGTATTGAACTTTCCGGCTAATCCCACCGCACTCGTCGCCGATCTCGACTTCTATCGGGAGGTCGTCGCCTTCGCCAAGAAGCACGATCTGATCGTGCTTTCCGATCTCGCTTATGCCGAGATCTATTTCAAAGGCGAGCCGCCGCCCTCGATCCTTCAGGTCCCCGGCGCCATCGATATCGCCGTGGAATTCACGACGCTGTCTAAAACCTACGCCATGCCCGGCTGGCGCATGGGCTTCGCCGTCGGCAATGAGCGCCTCATCGAAGCGCTCACGCGGGTGAAGTCCTATCTCGATTATGGGGCCTTCACGCCCATCCAGGTCGCCGCCGCAGCGGCGCTGAATGGACCGCAAGATTGCATTGACGAGATCCGCGGCATCTACCGCCGCCGCAGGGATTGCCTGGTCGACGCTCTGACCCGGTCCGGCTGGCCGATCCCGTCGCCGCCGGCGACCATGTTCGCCTGGGCGCCGATCCCCGACATGTTCGCCCATTTGGGCTCGCTGGAATTTTCCAAATTGCTTCTGCAACGAGCCGGGGTGGCGGTGTCGCCAGGGGTGGGTTTTGGCGAATATGGCGAGGGCTATGTGCGCATCGCGCTGGTCGAGAATGAGCAGCGCATCCGCCAAGCAGCCCGCAACATTCGAAAGTTCCTCGCCGAATCGGCCAAAAGCTTGCACAACGTCATTCCTATTGCGTCGAAGGCGACGAGGACGCTCTGATCCTTCAATGACGGCGCCTCTCAAACTTGGGCTCGCCGGGCTCGGCACGGTGGGGGGCGGCCTCCTGCGGTTGCTCGCGGAGCGCGGACCCGTGCTTGCCGCGCGGATCGGCAGGCCCATCGAAATCGTGGCCATCTCGGCGCTCGACCGGCACAAGAACCGCGACGTCGACATCTCGAATTTCCGCTTCGTCGATGACCCGGTTGAGCTTGCGCGCGATCCTTCGATCAACACCTTCGTCGAGCTGATCGGCGGCGACAGCGGGCCTGCGCGAGACTCGGTCGAGGCCGCGCTCCGTGCCGGCAAGCACGTCGTCACCGCCAACAAGGCGTTGCTCGCCCAGCACGGGCCGAGTCTCGCCGCGCTTGCCGAGAAGCACGGCGTAGCCCTGAATTTCGAGGGCGCGGTCGCCGGCGGCATTCCTGTGGTCAAGGTGTTGCGCGAGAGCCTGCAAGGCAACGACATCTCCCGCGTCTACGGCATCCTCAATGGCACCTGCAATTACATCCTCACCTTGATGCTTAAGGAGGGCAGGGCCTTCGCCGACGTGCTGAAGGAGGCGCAAGCCCAAGGCTATGCCGAGGCCGATCCCTCTTTCGATATCGGCGGCTTCGACACCGCCCACAAGCTTGCCCTGCTCACGACGCTCGCCTTCGGCACGCGAACCTCGTTTGAGTCCGTGTATGTCGAAGGCATCGAGAACATCACCCCTGCCGACATCGAGGCGGCCGACGATCTTGGCTATCGCATCAAGCTGCTTGGCGTGGCGTTGCGCACCGATGGCGGCATCGAGCAACGCGTGCACCCGACCATGGTGCCGAAGCACACGGCCATCGCCGACGTGGACGGGGTCTCCAACTGCGTCGCCATCGACGGGGACTTCGTCGGCGATATCATGCTGATCGGACCTGGCGCGGGCGCGGGTCCCACGGCCTCTTCGGTGGTGAGCGATCTGATCGACATTGCCCGAGGCCACATCCTGCCGCCCTTTGTCACACGGGCGAAGGATTTGAAGCCTTACAAGAAGGCTCAGATGCGCACCCATGCAGGCGGCTATTACATCAGGCTGTCGGTGTACGACCGGCCGGGCGCGTTTGCCGCGATCGCAAGTCGCATGGCCGAGCAAGGCATCTCCATCGAGAGCATCGTCCAACGACGCCGCCGCGCCGAGCTCCCGGGGTTCAGGCGCCAGGAGGCGGGTTCGCCCGCAGCCGTGGTCATGATCACGCATCAGACCATGGAGGCCGCCATCGGCAAGGCGCTGGCGGCCATCGAGCGGGACGGCCATGTGGATGCGAAGCCCCAGATGATCCGCATCGAGAGATTGTGATAACCATGCGGCAGCGAAATCGAGTTTCGCTGGGTGAGGGAGCGCCCGCCGTGGCAGAAGCTCAAGAGAGACCCGAGCTTGACCGCACCCTAAGCCTTGAAATCGTGCGGGTGACTGAGGCGACGGCGATCGCCGCCGCGCGCTTGCGCGGCCGGGGCGACGAGGCCGCCGCCGACGCCGCTGCGATCGGCGCCATGTATCGCGAGCTTGCCCGCCTGCCGCTGCAGGGCGTTGTCGTCGTGGGCGAAGGCGAGGAGAATGAGGCGCCGCTCCTCTATATCGGCGAGACGGTCGGCGCGGGCTCGAGCTCGGGCCTTGAGGTCGATATCGCCGTAGATCCCGTCGAAGGCTCTACGCTCGCCGCCAAGGCGCTACCCAATGCGCTCGCCGTCATTGCTATCGCCGAGCGCGGCAGCCTTTTGAAGGCGCCTGTCATCTATATGGACAAGATCGCCATCGGGCCGGGCTATGCCGACGGACTCGTTGATCTCGACGCTTCGCCCGCCGACAATCTTAATGCGCTTGCCAAGGCCAAGGGCGTGCCGGTCACCGAGATCAGCGCTTGCATCCTTGACCGCCCGCGCCATGCCAAGCTAATCGAAGAGGTGCGTGCCGCGGGCGCGGCCGTGCACCTGATCGGCGATGGCGACATCGCCGGGGTGATCCACACCACCGAGCCGCAGGACACCGGCATCGACATCTATATGGGCGTGGGCGGCGCCCCGGAAGGCGTGCTCGCCGCGGCGGCGCTTTGCTGCATTGGCGGCCAGATCCAGGGAAGGCTCGTCGCCCCAAGCGGCCTACAGCGCGAACGCGCGCGCGCCGGCGGCATCGCCAATTTTGAGCGCAAATATACGATGCGCGACATGGCCTCGGGCGATGTCAGCTTCGCCGCCACCGGCATCACCGACGGCTCATTGCTGGAAGGGGTGCGCTTCACCCGGAACGCGATTTTCACCCATTCCGTGGTGATGCGGGCCCGGACCCACACCGTGCGTTGGATCAGAACCGAGTATCGCAACTTCGACAAGCTCGACTGACCGGGGAACGGACCGCGAATCAGTTAGGCTAGGCTCCGACCACATCGATTGTCGGTAGGTGCTTCGAGCGTGACGGCGGCTCCCAATTACAAGATGGTGCAAGGCGCGGCTTCGCCCGCCTTTCTCGGCGTGGAGCGTTCTGCGCGCGGGCTTCGCTGGGTCGAGCGTCTCGAGCCCTCCCGCGCCTACGCGGCAATGGCCATCGCACAGTCGAATGGCCTACCTGAGCTGCTTGGCCGTCTGCTCGCCGCGCGGGGTGCGGAGGCGGGAACGATTGCCCACTACCTCGATCCGTCGCTCCGCCATCTCTTGCCCGACCCTGCGAGCTTGCAGGACATGGAGCGGGGCGCCGAGCGCTTCGCGCGGGCGATCCGCGATCATGAGCCGATCGCCGTCTTCGGCGACTACGACGTGGACGGCGCGGCGTCGGTGGCGCTGATCGAGCGCTTCTTGCGCGCCCACGGTCAGAGCGTGACGACCTACATCCCAGACCGTCTCACCGAGGGCTATGGGCCGACGCCCGTGGCACTGGCCGGGCTCGCCGAAAAAGGCGCAAAGCTTATCCTCACCGTCGACTGCGGCACGACGGCCGGAGCGGCGATCGAGGCGGCGGCCGCGAGCGGTGCCGACATCATCGTCATCGACCACCATCAGGCCGATGAGGCCTTGCCACCGGCCTTCGCCGTGATCAACCCCAACCGGCAGGACGACCTTTCCGGCCAGGGCCATCTTGCCGCGGCAGGCGTGGTCTTCCTGTTCCTTGTCGCCTCCACACGGGTGCTCCGGCGCCACGGATTCTATCGGGACGGAGCCGAGCCGGATCTGCTCGGGCTGCTCGACCTCGTGGCGCTCGCCACCGTTTGCGACGTCGTGCCGCTCAAGGGCTTGAACCGCGCGCTGGTAGCCAAGGGGCTGAAGGTGCTGAGGCTTAGGCACAATGCAGGCTTGCGCGCGCTTGCCGACGCCGCGCGCATCGATGCGGCACCCACCTGCTACACGCTCGGTTTCATCCTGGGGCCACGCATCAACGCCGGCGGCAGAGTGGGCGCTTCAGCCCTGGGCGCCAAGCTTCTCGCCTGCGACGACGAGATCGAGGCGCGGGCGATCGCCGCAAGGATCGAGGAGCTCAATGCCGAGCGTAAGGCGATCGAGGAGCGTATGTTGGAGGAAGCCTTCGCGCTGGCTGAGCAGCACCTCGACACTGGGCGCCCCTTTATTTGGCTCGCCGCGGACGGCTGGCATAAGGGCTTGCTTGGCCTGGTCGCCGGCCGTGTCTCCGAACGTTTCAATCTGCCGACCTTGGTCACTACCTGGGACCCCGACGGTCAAGGTGTCGGCTCGGCACGCTCGATTGCCTCCGTCGACCTCGGGGGTGTTATCAGAGCCGCCGTGCATGAGGGCCTGCTGACCAAAGGTGGGGGACACGCCATGGCGGCAGGCTTCAGGCTGGAGCGGCGCCGGCAGGACCGATGGCTCGGCTTCCTCGCCGAGCGCCTTTCCACGCCCGTCGCCGCCGCCACCACCTTCCGTCCCTTGGCCATCGACGGCGCGCTGTCCTCGGGAGCCGCGAATAAGGAGCTCATCGAGCTGCTCGAGCGGGCAGGGCCCTACGGGCCAGGTCATCCAGAACCCCGCTTCGCGTTTCCTGCCCACCGCTTGGCTCGGGTCCGCATCATCAATGACAAGCATGTGCGCTGCACCCTGATCGCCGCCGACGGCGCGCGCATCGAGGGCTGCGCCTTCCGCGCCAGCGACACCCCGCTTGGCAACCTCCTGCTCAAGGCCGAGGGGCTGCCGCTTCATGTCGCGGGACATCTCCGCCGCGACACTTGGAACGGACGTGACCGGGTCGAGCTCGTGATCGAGGATGCGGCGGCAGCAGGCGGTCACTCGCCCTAGCTTGCCGGAGCCTGCAAAGCTTTCTATATGACCGGTGTCTTGCCGGGGCCCCCTTCGTCTAATGGTCAGGACGTCAGGTTTTCAACCTGAAAACAGGGGTTCAATTCCCCTAGGGGGTACCAATAAAAACAATGGCTTAAGATGAGCAAGGATCCAAATGTTCAAAAAATGTCCAATAATATAGGATGGCTGAGAAGCCCTCAGGAAGCCCGTTGCGGGCGAAAGCGGGGGCCGCAACCTGTGACCACGCAGGAGGTTCGGATGCCCAACAATCCCTATCACGAATCGGACTGCGCTGCCCTCCTGCACACCAAAGGAGAGCCTTGATGCTAGCAGAGAACGTTGTGCCCTTCCCGGAGCCGCCTGCGAAGATACTTCCCGCGGAGGCCGCCGGCCCCTTGTTCGGGAAACGGCTGACACTCGGCGCGGGCGCAGCCGTTTCTCCCGCAGCAGATTTTATCGCGACCGGAGATTGTTTCGCGGCGCGCGCTGACACTGCCTGCTAGCACGCTGCATAGGAGCAGCTGCTACCACTTGCCGACATTCTGCATCGAGGCCCAGGGCTCCTGCTGCGGCAGCGGCTTGCCCTTTTGCAAGAGCTCGATCGAGATGTTGTCCGGCGAGCGAATGAACGCCATATGGCCGTCGCGCGGCGGGCGATTGATCGTTACGCCGTTCCGCACCAGCCGCTGGCAGGTCTCATAAATGTCATCGACCTCATAGGCGAGGTGCCCGAAATTGCGGCCCTCGCCATAGGCTTCCGGATCCCAGTTGTGAGTGAGTTCAACCTGAGCGTCCTCGTCGCCGGGCGCGGCAAGGTAGAACAGCGTGTAGCGTCCCTGGGGAGACTCCATTCGCCTCACTTCCTTGAGGCCGAGCTTGTTGCAAAAGAAGTCGAGCGATCGGTCGACATCGGAAATGCGCACCATGGTGTGCAGATACTTCATGAGATCACCTCTGGCTGGCCGTTGCCGCGCTGCCTCGCTCCCCTTAGCGCGAAGACGCGCATCATGACAAGCGGGTCACGTCGGTCGCGCTCCCGCGAGATTTCAATGCGGATTCGAGCGCCATTGTTGCCCGGCGTCCACAGAGTCATCACGCACTAGCGCCGAGCACCGGAAAAGTGAATTTTTGCTCGACGATAGAGACGCTTGACCGATTCCTCATCCTCCAGCACGCAAGCCGCAGGGATTCTGCTCGCAGCTGCCGATGTAGCACAAGAATCGCTTTCCCGTCAGCCGCTTGCGACGAGAGTCGCGGACGGACCACGAAGTTGCGGGTCGCACTGTGGAGAAGGCGAAACTGCGCGGAAAATTCCACTGGCCTCGTCAAGCGGCAATGCTATGTTTTGAGCGAGCACATCCCAGATGATTCGAGTGGGGTCAGTATCACTCTGGGCACTCAAGTGAAGCGGGGGGAATGCGGCATGGGGGTGAAAGAACCGCCACATATTGAAGGCTTTACCCAACGCGACGAGGAAGCCACAGTTGATGTCTTTGAGGTCTCGGGATCGATCAAGTGGTTCGACGCGTCCAAGGGTTATGGTTTTATTGTTCCAGACGAGGATCATCTTCCAGACGTTCTTTTGCATGTGACGTGTCTCAGGCGAGACGGTTTTCAGACCGCCTACGAAGGTGCACGAGTCGTATGCGAGGTGCTGCGGCGGCCGAAGGGGCTGCAGGCCTTCCGCATCCGGGCCATGGACGATTCGACGGCGGTTCACCCGTCGCAATTGCCACAGCGGACGCATGTCGCGGTGAATCCGGAGAGCGACTGGGAAAGTGCCATGGTGAAGTGGTTCAACCGTCTTCGCGGTTTCGGGTTTCTGACCCGGGGGCCTCAGACCATGGACATTTTCGTGCATATGGAGACCTTGCGGCGGTTCGGCTTCACCGAACTCCGGCCCGGTCAGACCTTGCTGGTACGTTATGGCCGCGGTCCGAAAGGGCTGATGGCGGCAGAACTCAAACCGGATGGCATGACGGGGCCATCCTCTCACTGATCATCGGAAAGCTTGCACGACTGGGACGCTTGGCAGCGGGAGTAGGATTTGCGCTGATCCTGCTCCTGCCGCCGCCTCCTGCCGCCGCCTTCAGCACGGGCACGCTCGTGCTGAAGACGGGCTCCGGCCCGCATAGCTTCACCATCGAAGTGGCCATGACCGACCAGGAGCGCGCGCTCGGCCTGATGTTCCGCCGCAACCTCGCTGCGGACGCCGGCATGCTGTTCCTCTACGATCGCCCGCAACCCGTGTCGATGTGGATGAAAAATACCTTCATCCCCCTCGACATGATCTTCATCGGCGCGGGCGGCAAGGTGCATCGGATCGAGAGCAATACGGAGCCCTTCTCCACCGCGGTGATCTCCTCGGAAGGCGCCGTGCGGGGCGTCCTCGAGGTGAACGCGGGAGCCGCCGACGCGATCGGGCTGAACGCGGGTGATGAGGTCATCTATCCGGGCCTCGGGACCGGCTCTGGGCCTTAAGGCGTTCGCGAGGGCCTCTGGCTTGCCGCATTGGCGCGAACTATGTATGTGCTCACTGGCAAGGTGCTGGCTTGATGCCGTAAGGTAAGATTACTCCAGCCAAGTGGCCGATCGGGGCATAGCGCAGTCTGGTAGCGCACCTGCTTTGGGAGCAGGGGGTCGCAAGTTCGAATCTTGCTGCCCCGACCATCGCCGCTCACGCCGTCAAGGGAATGCACATGGTCGCCCGCATCTACAAGCCCGCCAAGACCGCGATGCAGCAGGGCCCAGCCGGCACGCGTGAATGGGTTCTAGACTATGCGCCGGAGTCCGCGCGTATGATCGAGCCGCTGATGGGTTGGACAAGCTCGGGCGATACCAGATCGCAGATCCGCATGCAGTTCGATAGCCTTGAGGAGGCCGTTGCCTATGCCAGCCGCCAGGGCATCCCCTTCCGCATCGACGAGCCGCAAAAGACGAATCTGAAGTCGAAATCCTATGCGGAGAACTTCAAATTCGGCCGCGTCGACCGCTGGACACATTGAGGCTTGGTTGCGGCGTGGCAGCCAGTTCGTTTCTTTTTCACCCAATCGGTTTAGAGTTGGCTATTGAGTGGGCGCTGCAAGCGCCACACGTGGTCCCGTAGCTCAAGGGATAGAGCATCTGCCTTCTAAGCAGAGGGTTGAAGGTTCGAATCCTTCCGGGACCGCCAACAAAATCAAAGGCTTAACCCAGAAATTCCAATAACTAGAAGCCCTTCCACTTAATGGGCCTTCGACCTCGGCAAGCTCGGCGAGGCCATCGATGTAGGGCCGTACCTCCCGCAAAAGCCAGTTTCGGGGGCATCCATAGGGCCGGATCCAAAAGACCTGTCATTTGGCGATGTATTCAGGCCTGCCGGGGCCGTCAGGCGCAAAAAGCCCAGACCTGATCGCTCAGAGGCCGCGGAGGAGGCGGCGGCGGACTTTGGAGCCAGTCCTGACTAACCTCCCCAGGGCTTCCGACCCATATACGGCTTCCTAACGGGCTTTCTGCCGCCGACTTGCTTTGGGCGCCAGGCCGGCGCACCATCGGAGCCGTGACCGAGCTTTTTGAAATCGACTTGGACGGCCCCGCCGGCAATGCCCGTCACATCATGGGCGTGGTTTGCGAATTCCTCAGGGCGACGGATCCCGACCAAGAGTCCAGCTTCGTCGAGGAGGCGACCGCTGGTGACTATGAGCACTTGCTGGCGACGGCAAAGCGCTATTGTCCCGCCCTCCTGCTCCGCAAGGGCGACCGGCCTTATGACGTGGAGGCTTAGTCCGTTGGGGGTGCAGCATGTGCATCCGTGTTGCAAGCGCGTTAGCCTACATCGCGCTAGGAATGGCATTCGCTCCCGCGATTGGGAACGCCACTCAAATCATTCCGAGCGTAGAGTACTCAAATGACAAGATTGAGCAAAACGGCGTCATTCGAGCCTGCATCGTAACCGCAGCTCTGATATGTCCTCCCGCGCCGGAAATCCGAAGTTTTGGCGTTCTCCAGGTAGTACTCGACGCTCCAGTGGCGATTTGCTCTTCAGCAGGAACGCCTCTTGGCTCTGTTGAATTTTCACCACATCCCGGAAGGTATCCGCCAGGAAGACGGCGCGCCAAAGGGAAAACGCAGCGCCTATCAGTAGGTCAAGAAGGAACCGCGTGTCGCCGTCTAGCGTATGCGCAGAGCTGTGCCGCACAAATTCGTGCAAAGCCAGCAGCGTGTGCTGCACCGCGGCGCGCTGCTCGATGGCCCACGCTAAATGCTCTTCGTCTAGCTCTTCACTCTTAGACACCGGATCTTTCTCCATTATGGCTGGCAACGGAGCGCACCGCCCCTCAGGCAAAGAGGCCTTGTAGTTCGGCACCTTCCTGGTAGGTAGTGTCGCCATGAACGACACAACCGTTTAAGGCGCGAACCGGTGTTGACCAGACGCTGAGCCTCGATGCGGTCTACCTGTCCGCGCCCATCCCGCGCAACCTCGCCGTGCTGACGGTCCTTGGGGCCGTCTTCGACAAGGTTTATTTCCCCGGCGTCTATCTGCCCGAAGATGGCTACGACGTTGCCGAGCTCGACAAGGAGATTGCACGCCTCGCAAACTTGCCGGGCCCTCGCCGGTCAAGCACCCAAGAGCTTATCGGCGTCCTTACCCTGACGAAGCAGGCCAAGTTGCTGAGGGGCTTTTGCGAGTTCACGCGGCCAAACTCCAAAGTGGATGAGGCGCCAGAGCCGCCCCAAGAGCTGGTTCGCAAGATCTACGACGCGATCTATCCGCCCCGGCCGGGATTTACCCCAATGTTTGACAGCCCCTACTACAAGGGGATCCCCGGCAGCGAGGTAAGCGTCGTCTATCCGGGAACCTTCCACTACTTGGCAGGGGCGATCATTCATTCCAAGCAGTCCGGCATCCCGCTGCTCAATGACGTTCCGGGTCTGAATATCCCGGGTGTCGCCGACACGGTGCCGGTCAATGACGCCAAGCTGCTGATGGCGAAGCTAGCCATAGCGTGCACGCGGCTCGCTTTGCCCGCGCTACCTCTGCTGCACGTCGAAGACCTGATGGAGTTCCGGGACGCCAACAAGAAACTCCTGCGCGCTTTCCGCCGCTCGATGCTTTCCTATGCAGGGGACCTGAACGGCAAGATCAAGGACCTCAGCCCCGAGGAGTTTGAGAAGGAGACGCGCTTCTTCATTGACACCCAGATCGTCCCGACATTGGACGCCCTCAATGAGGCGATGAATGCTCCGGCGCGGTCTTGGTATACCCGTGGCGTACAAGGCATCAGGTTTATCTCAGCTGTGGGCGGCGCATACATGCTGCGCGGGGAGGCCGCGGCATTCACAACGGCGATCTCGGCGGCCGCGTCCGAAGTATTCGCCGAACTGCAAGCAGCAGGCGACAAGCGAGAAGCGGAGAAGCGCGGATGGGGCTGACCTACCTCCTACGTCTGCAATCCTTCCAACGTGAAAACCCCGTGTAAAGCAGCCCCTACCAGGGCGGGTGCCCCCACTGGCGCCCTCCTGATCGCCTCCCTGAGTGGCCGGGTGGCCTCGGTCACAGGCGGTTCCAGGCCCTTCGCCGTATCAGCAGCAGGGGCGGTGCCCCCGCCGATGTGGGGGGCAGTCGGACGAGAACTTCCGTCAAATTCGCCTTCCGGAGAGGCAATTTTCTAACCGATTGATTTATAACAATTTTTTGTAGGAACCCGTTGAAGCCAATTTTTGGCGGAAATCCAACAGTTTCCTGGCGATTGCAGGATCCCCAACTGCTATCATGGGTGAGCTGAGTGCCCAAACTCGTATGAGATGACGAGACAGGACCCCCAAAACGCCCATTTTTCGCATCTCATCCTCATAAAAATGGCGGAATTCTGCGATTTTCTGCCCACTATCCGACCGAGAAAAGAAAGGGGCGACGGACCCAGAAAATCCTGTTGTGCCGCGATCTATTAAGGCCAAGGCAAAGGAGGAAAGGCCTCATCAGGCCTACACCTGATGATGAGGCCATCAAAGCGGGTAGGAACCCTGCA
>JGI12270J11330_10000084_pt1 | contig 65428 bp, 58 predicted proteins | sample PeaSoiMetSII2010_FD_11330 | JGI IMG/M metagenome (IMG submission 11330)
GAGATGGCGCAAAAACTACTGAAACTCGATCCGGATGATCCGGAGGCGCTCATCGCTTCCGCCGAAGTGATGGCGGAGCGCACGCGGCCGACCGATCTCGACAAGGATCAGCGCTTTGATCAGGCGACGAAATCCGCACAGCACGCTTTGGAAACGGTCGATACGGATGTTCCAATACCCGCGGGTATACCTCAAACGCAGATTGACGCGTACAAGGGCTTGTTGCGATCCACGGCATTTTCGGTCCTGGGCACGATCCAATACGATCAGGAGAAATATGCTGAAGCGGAAGGTTATTTCCGGAAGTCTATCGATGCTTATCCGGCCCAGCCCGACCCAGTAGTCGTGCTACGCTTGGCGCTGGCGCTGGACAAACAGGGAAGATATCCGGATGCCCTCAAAGAGGCCAACCGGGCTGTCGAATTGACCCAGGAGGGAACTGCGGCGGGAACGACCGCACGTCATGAACGCGATCGGCTGGTGCAGTTGACGGGTGGCGCCAATCCGGGCAGCAGTAGTCCTCCCCCTGCATCCAAACCACAGGCCAGCACCGTTCCGAACGCAACGCCACCTGCTCACTAGCCCGAGGAGTTTACGCTGAGGGAGATGTGTCCTGAGATAGTGAAGGTTGGCTCGCGGCAGTGCGACTCGACCTCGAGTGCCTGCGCACGGATGGGGGCAGGGCGGCAATCAGATGGTTGAACCAGATGGCGAAGCCGCGGAACATCTCGGAATTGGAGCAAGCGTTGGGGTATCGATTCTCTCGACCGGAATTGCTGGAGCAGGCTCTTACCCATAGCTCGCAAGCTCGCGAACTCGAATCGCTCCAAGGACAAACGCCAACCCGGGTGGGCGACAACGAGCAACTCGAGTTCTTGGGGGACGCCGTCCTGGGGCTGATTACCACCGAGGAGTTGTTTCACCACTTTCCGCATTTTCGAGAAGGAGAGCTGTCCAAATTGCGAGCCCACCTAGTCAGTGAAAAACATCTGATCCAGGTGGCGCGGCAATTGGAACTGGGGCACTACTTGCGGCTGGGCCGAGGCGAGGAAAAAAGCGGAGGGCGCAACAAGACTGCACTGCTGGTGGACGGATTGGAAGCGGTGCTGGGCGCGATGTACGTGGATAGCGGGCTGGAGACCGTCCGGCGGGTGGTATTGCAGCATGTCGTCGCTCCGGAGATTGAACACTTGGCGCGAAATGGGAGCAGCTTGCCGCTTACCGACTACAAGTCCGCTCTGCAGGAGAAGCTCCAGGCTAGCGGCCGCTCGCAGGTATCTTACGTGTTGGTAAGAGAGCTGGGGCCGGAACACAGTAAGACTTTTACGGTTGAGGTTCGCTTGCAAGCAATTGGCAATCACGGTGAGACCGAGTTCGTGGGCCGAGCCGAAGGCTCCACCAAGAAGAATGCCGAACAGGGTGCGGCACACCAGGCGCTGGAACACCTGGCTTCGCTACCGGCGGATTCGGGTAGCAAGGCGCGCGGCAAAGGACCCGCTTAGCCGGAACTGTGATGGGGAAAACGCCACACCCGGACTGGTTGATTTCTCTGCAGTCGCTGTTGACGACAGTGGTGATTGCGGTTTTTGTCATCACCTTTATCATCCAGGCTTTCCAGATTCCCTCCGAGTCCATGGAGAACACCTTGCTCATCGGGGATTACCTGTTGGTGGACAAGTTGTGTTACGGCGGCAGCCGGTTCCTGGACCACATCCTGCCCTACCGCACGGTGCATCGCGGGGATATCGTGGTTTTCCACTATCCGGTTCATCCCAAGGAACACTTCGTAAAACGCGTGGTGGGTGTGCCGGGGGATCGGGTGCGCCTGATCAATCGGCAGGTGTATGTAAATGGCAGTCCGCTGAAGGAATCGTACGTACGTTACAGCTCGCCGGTGCACGAGGCATTTCGGGACGAGTTTCCTCGCCTGGATATTCCAGTTCCAGGCTTGGAAGGGGGATGGTGGCTGCAGATGAAGAAACTGGTCGAGGACGGCGAACTCATTGTTCCGGAGGGGCACTATTTCGTGCTCGGCGACAACCGGGACGAGAGCCTGGACAGCCGCTACTGGGGCTTCGTGCCGCGGGAAAACATTATAGGGCGACCGCTGCTGATTTATTGGTCGGTGCGGAGTGCGGAAGAGGATATGCCATTTTCTTCCACGCCAGGTGATAAACTTTATCACTTCGCTTATGCAATCAGCCATTTGTTTCAGCTGACTCGCTGGGACCGGACATTTCGAGTAGTCAACTAGGGGCGGACATCGCCCATCAACGGGACAAAACCTAGTGGCCAAGAAAGAAAATACGCAGGCGGAAAAACCGCGCGAAACCACGGTCGAGTTTCTCGCGTCTCTGGCAGCAGTGCTGGTAACTGGTCTGTTCATCATTACCTTCATTGTGCAGGCATTTGAGATTCCTTCCAGTTCGATGGAGAACACCCTGCTGATCGGGGACCACGTGTTCGTGAACCGCGAGCAGTTCGCGCCGCGCACGCGATGGCTTGGTCCGATGATGCCGTACCGGCAGATACGCCATGGGGACATCGTCGTGTTTCTCTCGCCGGCGGAACCTGGGCTTTATGTAGTTAAGCGAATCATCGGCATCCCAGGAGACCGCATTCATTTACGCGACGGTGTGGTCTACCGCAATGGGGAAAAGTTGAGCGAACCTTACGTGATCCATCAGGGCGGTGAGGCCAGCTACAATCCCTACCGCGACAATTTTCCCGCAGTGCCGCCGTCGGAGATGAACAATGTGACTCCGGACTGGGAATTGGCTTTGCCGCAGCACATTGAGGGCGACGATGTAGTCATTCCTCCCAATAGTTATTTCGGCATGGGCGACAACCGTGACGTGAGCCTCGACAGCCGTTATTGGGGATTCATTCCGCAGGGAAACGTGATTGGGCGGCCCATGTTTATTTACTGGTCGTTTGAGACGCCGGCGGGACAGTATCTGGAGAGAGAAGTCAGCCAAAGGGTTGGCTTTCTGGCCCATGTGGTCATCCACTTTTTCGACGAGACTCGCTGGCGCCGTACATTCATGGTGGTGCGGTGAATTTTTGGCGATCGAAACGCGGAGTTCTCACGTTAAGCATGGTCGTGCTCCTGGCGCTGTTTTTCCTTCGGCCGGGGGCCAATCAGCTCAGAAACCGCATTGTCAATTCCATAAGTTTAGCCTTGGGACGCCCGGTGGATGTCGCGGCAGTGAAGCTGCGCCTGCTTCCCCAACCTGGGTTCGATCTTGAGAACTTCGTAGTTCATGACGACCCAGCCTTCGGCGCGGAACCGATGCTGTGTGCCCCAGAGGTGACGGCGTCGCTGCGCATAACTTCACTTCTGCGTGGACGGCTCGAGATCGCGCGGCTGAGCCTCACTGCGCCTAGCCTTAATCTGGTACGGAACCCGGCAGGACATTGGAATCTGGAGAACCTCATCGAGCGTGCGGCAAGAATATCGGTTGCTCCGACCAGCAAGGCGAAGACGGAACGGCGTCCTGGCTTTCCCTATATTGAGGCCGGCGGCGGCCGGATCAATTTCAAATTCGGACCGGAGAAAAAGCCTTACGCGCTCACCGATGCCGATTTCGCTTTGTGGCAGGACTCGGAAAATGCGTGGGGTGTGCGCCTGAAGGCTCAACCGGTGCGGACCGATTTCAATCTCAGCGACACCGGCACGGTCACGATGAGCGGATCGTGGCAGAGAGCGGCAACTTTGCGCGATACGCCTTTGCAGTTCAACCTGCAGTGGGATCGCGCGCAACTGGGCCAGGTCAGTAAGTTCGCCTATGGCAACGACAAGGGCTGGCGGGGGGGGCTCAAGGTTACTACCACGCTCACGGGTTCACCGGCGAATCTTGCGCTAGCGGCGGCGGCCTCAGTGCAAGATTTCCGTCGGTATGACATTTTTGGCGGTGGCGATTTACGGCTGGCGGCCCAATGCAGCGGTCGCTACAGTTCGCTGGATCGCACTCTTTCTGAGGTTGACTGCAGCGCACCGGTGGGCGATGGTGCAGTTACCGTCGCCGGCAGCATCAACGGTCCGTTCTCATCCCGCAATTACGACCTCAAGTTGACCGCGCGGGATCTGCCGATTCAGTCGTTGATTGCATTCGCACGCCATGCCAAACAAGGTATGCCGGATGACTTGATTGCAGCCGGCCGGCTGGATGGGACTGTGAAGCTGCGACGTGCCAATGCACGCGCAGGCGACGTGGCCTTGGAAGGCAAGGGAGAAACCGCGGACTTCGAACTTGGATCGGAACTTACCAGGACTGAATTGGTGCTAGGAAAAATTCCGTTCGCCGTGTCTCCCGCCACCAATCCGAAATCACGTGCAGGCTCACGAGAAATTGTTTCGTCTCGGTCAGAAGTTCGCCTTGACGTCGGTCCATTCAATCTAGCCTTGGGCAGGCCAGCATCCGCAACCGTTCACGGCTGGGCTTCGCGTTCGGGATACAGCTTCACGATCCAAGGGGATGCGCAGTTGCAACGCCTGCTGCAAATGGCGCGGACGGTGGGAATTCCCACGCCCCAGCCGGCCGCTGAAGGCTTGGCTATAGTCGATCTGGAAATCTCCGGTGCCTGGTCGGGATTTGCGGCACCGAGAGCCATGGGGAAGGCTCAACTGCATTCGATTCGCGCGGAAGTGCGCGGCTTGAGTGCGCCGCTGGAAATCGCTTCTGCCAACATCGTCCTGACGCCGGACCAAATTAACGTGCAGAGCCTCACAGCTTCGATCGCGGACACTTCGTGGCGCGGCTCTCTGGCGTTTCCGCGGCCGTGCATCGTGCCCGACTCCTGCCCAGTACGCTTCGATCTGCATGCCGACGAAATTGCGACTGATCGACTGAACCAACTCATCAATCCTCATGTTCGCAAACAGCCGTGGTATCGCTTTCTTTCTTCACGAGCCACCGGGACTCCCTACCTGCTCACAGTGCACGCGTTTGGCAAGCTCACGGCCAACCGGGTGGTCGTTCGTAAACTTGTCGGTAACCGAGTGTCGGCGAACGTGGAACTGAATAAGGGCAAACTGCGATTGTCGGATCTGCGTGGTGAGGTTTTGGGCGGCAAGCATATCGGCGAATGGGAAGCCGACTTCACCGCAAAGCCGCCGGAGTATAGCGGAAGCGGCAGGCTGGAGCGGATCGCGCTCAATCAACTTTCCGAAAGCATGAACGATGATTGGATCACAGGTTCGGCAACGGCCAGCTATCGAGTGAAAGCGTCGGGCCTGGACGCAGCTGAATTGTTTGCCTCCGCCAACGGTACCCTGAAGGTCGATGCCCGGGACGGCCTGCTGCGCCACGTTGCACTTGGCGAGGGTACCAGACCGCTGCAGATGCATCGTTTACAAGCTCACTTGTTCCTGCGCGATGGCAAATTCGAAATTCAGGAAGGCAGGTTGGAGACTCCAGCGAGTATCTATCAAGTGAGCGGCACGGCATCTCTGACTCGCATTCTGAATCTTAAACTGACGCAGGAAGGAGCAACGGGCTTCAACATCACCGGGACCCTGATGGAACCGCACGTGTCGCCCATCCCAACGCCGGAGACCCGAGCCGCCCTCAAACCGTGAGGAGGGCCTGATTTATGCAGCCAGATTTCGAACTGCTGGAAACCGAAGCGAAGAACGTTTTCGCCACCACAGGCGAGAAAGAGCGGGAAGAAACCCGCGCCTTCCAATCAGCATCGCTGCGCTCGCTTGCAAGAGCGTACGAAACAGATCGCGAGACTTACGGCACGTAACCCGCGCCGCGCACCACTTTCCCAGGCTTCGCTCCCGTCATTTTTCCCTGATCAATCACAGGGACTCCGTTCACCAGCACGTATTCCATTCCCTGGGACAACTGATTTGGTTTGTCGAAGGTAGCCAGATCGCGAACCGTTGCCGGATCGAAAACGACCACGTCGGCCCACATGCCTGCCTTCAATACTCCGCGATCAGTCAGCCGCATGCGTTGCGCGGGCAGAGCCGAAAACTTACGAATCGCGTCTTCCAATGTGAGCTTTTTCTCTTCTCGAACATACTTGCGCAGGATGCGCGGAAACGTGCCATAGGCCCGCGGATGGGGATGTTCCTGGCCCAAGATTCCCTCCGGTGAAGTTCCCTCGGAGTCGTTATCGATTGAAACCCATGGCTGCTGGAGAGCGAGTGCTACGTCGGGTTCTGACATGCCGAACACCGCGACTTCGGTGAATGCCTTGTCTTCGATCAGCAAATCGAAGAGTGAATCCATCGGATCCTTGTTCCAGATTTTTGCGACCTCCGCCAGCGTCTTGCCCTGTAGCGGAAGGAGTTTCGGATTCTGCACCACGCAAATTAGAACCGATTCTGGACCGGGAATCTCCTGCCATTCGTTCTGCCAAGCGAGCGATGATGTCATTAGATCTTTGCGAATACGCTTCCGCATCTCGGGATTGTTCAAACGCTCGATTAGCTTCAGGTCACCACCATCGTGCGCCCAGGGCGGAATAAACGCCGACATGGTATTGAACCAGGCAGTGTAAGCGTAGGTATTCGCGCTCACGTCGACGCCGTCCGCGCGCGCAGCATTGATCTTCGCCACCACCTCCGGCATGCGTCCCCAATTTTCTTTGCCCGCAACCTTGATGTGCCAGATCTCGACAGGGATGCGAGCTTCGCGTCCGATGCGCACAGCTTCATCAATGGCGGAAATCACATGGTCACCTTCATCGCGCATGTGCGTGGCGTAGATGCCGCCGAATTTCGAGGCTTCTCCCGCTAATGCGATCAGCTCATCGGTTTTGGCGTAGGGGGCGGGAGCATACTGCAGGGCGGTTGAAACCCCGACTGCGCCGTTGCGCATTGCCTGCCCAACCAACGCTTTCATCTGATCGAGTTGTTCGGGCGTAGGTTGTTTGTCGTCGTCTCCCAAGACCATGCGGCGGATTTGGGTTGCGCCCACGTAGGTGGCAAGGTTTATTCCGATGCCTTGCTTTTCGAGTCGGGCGAAATACTCGCGGACCGTGCGCCAATCCGGGGTGATGTGATAGTGATCGTAGCCGGCATGATCTGCCTGAATGATCGCGTCATTCAACGGCGCCGCCGATGCACCTTCACCGGTGATTTCCGTAGTGATGCCCTGGTAAATTTTCGAAGGCAAGCGCGGATCCACCAGGATGGTCAGCTCCGATTGGCCCAGCATATCGATAAATCCAGGCGCAACGACTTTGCCGGCAGCGTCGATGGTTCGCGTGCGTGGCGCGTCGATCAGATTGCCGATGGCTGCGATCTTGCCGTCTCGAATTCCGACGTCGCCGGAATACCAGGGCGAGCCTGTGCCATCGATGATGTGCCCGTTGGTGATGACGAGGTCGAAAGACTTTGGTGGTGGAGCGGACCACAGGGAAGAGCAGCTCGAAACGATGAGAATTGCCAGCAAGGTTTGGCAGAGCACGATTCGCATTACAAGGTTCTCCGTAATTACTCAGTGTCGGTTCAAGGTCCTATCAGAAGCAACTGGGACAGGCTGTCGCCGCCAGGTCAAGCCGAGTCCAAGCAGGCTCCAGATCGCCAGGGCCAGCCATTCGTACCCACTGAAATGCCCGGGGATGCCGGGAACGATTTTCATCAGGATCATGAGCAGTCCGACAATCACTCCTAGCGCAGCGATCCAGCGCTCGCGTGGCGCTGGACCCATCCGGTAGTAGGCTGCACAAGCCGCCAGCCATCCGATTGCGGAAGCCACCGAGCCCACCTCGGAAATGGGCACGAGCGTGGCGTCGCCCAGAAACATGCATGCGCCGGTGGCCAGTCCGATGCAGAGCACGGCGACCGAAGGCGTCTGATTGCGTGGGTGTACATGGCCCAGACGCTGGTCCACCAGGCCACGCCGCCCGATGGCGAACAATAGACGACTGGCCGCGACGAAATTCCCGTTGAACACTTTGAAGAGCGAGAGTAGCGCGGTGGCCAGTATGACGCTTACAATCCAACGCGAACCCACGGCGCGCTCAAAAGCAATCGCGGTCATGAACTTTTCATGGGTGAGTTGTTTCCAGGGGGCGACATATCCAACTGCCGCAACCACAACGGTGTAAAAAAGAATGCCGACCACAATCGCCATCCAGATGGCCTTAAAGAATCCGCGCGCGCGGAATTCCGGACTAGCTTCTTCCGCTCCCTTTACGACCGACTCAAACCCGGTCATGAAATAGGGCACGATTTGCATCATCAGGAGCACGGACACGAACGGGCTGTGCGTAAAGAGCGGTGGGAAATTTACCGGTGAACCTTTGCTCACTCCGAACCCGACAAATAACACAAACAACGCCAGCGTTCCGAAGGCCGTCCAGTTCTGAAAAGTAGCGCTCAACCGGATGCCGCGGTAGTTCAACAAAGTAAGCAACCCGGTCAGGGCCAGCCCGATCGCCAAATGCGGCAGATAGACTGGCCGGCCCGCGATGCGGTAGAGTTCCATCGAATCCAGCGCGGGGAAGATGTAGCCCGCGATCTTGCCGACCGCAACCGCCTCCCACGGACACACGATGAAATATGCGAGAATCATCATCCAGCCCGTGGCAAAGCTGATCGATTGCGGAAAAACCTTGGCAGTGTACGCGACCTCACCCGCCGCATCCGGCATGGCCGTGACCAGTTGGCCGTACACGTAACCGATCGGCAGCAGCAAAGCCCCACCAATTGCGAAGCCGAGGATTGCGCCCAAGACACCGCCGCGCAGCAGCCAGTCATCCATCACAACCAGCCACCCGACGCCCACCATCGTGCCCCAGCCCAGGGCAAAGTAATCCACCACGCGAAGCTTTCGGGCAAGAGTGATCACGCGGCGCGAATTATAAAGCATCGGCCCCGGATCGCGGGCCGTCCAGTCTCCGCGCCTAACCGATATGCTATGTTCTAGGTCTGCCAATTTGGACGAGGCGGCTATGCCCCGATACGAATACCGCGTTCTCAATCCAACGACAACGGCCGAAAAGGCATTTCTAACATGGATTGACCGGCTGGATCAGGAGTTCACGAACCGCGATCCGCAACATCGCAGCGATGCGGTCCGGAACGCGCTGCATGAGCTTTATCTGGGACGTCATTACATGGCGCCGAATGCGAACCCCTCTCTGGCGGAACAGGTTCTGATTCACTCCTTCGATCCACGCAACGCCACGCTCGAACCCGAATCCTACGGCGATGTGGACGCGGCAAAATACGACGAACGCAAGCCCCTGATCTGGTTCTGGATGATGTTCGACCGTTCTCCCGTGGGCCTGAATCATTGGCTGGGTCATCGCCTGCGCGCCATGCTGGCTCGGCACGTGCTGAAACATTGCGGCAAGAACGTAAAGATATTTCACGGGGTTGAGGTTTCATTCGGATACAACCTGACTATTGAAGATAACTGCACGATTCACAAGTACGTGTTGCTGGACGACCGCGGCGAGATCATTATCCACGAGGGTTCGTCGATTTCCGATTACGCTAACGTCTATTCGCACGCTCACGACCTCAACGATGGCATGCTAGTCGACAATCACCGGACCGAGATCGGGCCGAAGGCTCGTATCACGTATCACGCCACGGTGCTGAGTGGGGTGAAGGTGGGCGAGCACGGGATGGTGGGATCGATGGGCGTGGCGTCGAAGAACGTTGAACCCTTCCATATCGTCGGCGGGATTCCCGCCAAACCAATTAAGGTGAAACCAATCGCGCCGGAAGAACTGCGTAAGGCGTTTGAAAAGCGGTAGGGGAGTATGCGCGTTCTGATCATTGGTGGGACTGCCTTCATGAGGCCGCACGTTGTGCAGAGCTTGGTTTCCGGCGGGCATGAAGTCACGATTTTTCATAGGGGCGAGCATGAACCGGAACTGCCTCGCAGTGTTCGTCACGTGCACGACGCGTCTGCGGCGTTTCCGGTTTTGAAGCTTCCAGCGGAACTTGCTTCGTGGAAACCCGAGGTAATCCTACACATGGTCGCGATGGGCGAGCACGACGCCGCAGCCGTGGTGCGCGCGTTCAAAGGCGTGGCTCGGCGGCTGGTGGTTCCCAGCAGCGGGGATGTGTATGGCGTTTACGGAGTTCTGATTGGGAGTGAGCCCGAAGGCACGCAATCAGGATTGCTGCGTGAAGATTCGCCGTTGCGAAAAAGTCTCTACCCGTATCGAGGGATAGCGAAGGGTCCAGACGACTGGATCTATCACTATGACAAGATTCTGGTGGAACAAGTTGTCATGAGCGATCCAGAATTAGCAGTCACGATCTTGCGGTTACCTGCGGTCTACGGCCCCGGTGACGGACGTCACGGCTTTGCTGCTCACCTCAAGCGCATGGACGATGGCCGCTCCGCGATTCTGCTGGATGAAAATCAAGCGCGCTGGCGCTGGTCGCATGGATACGTCGAGAATATTGCCACTGCGATCACGCTCGCGATCACAGATGAGCGTGCCAGCGGACGGGTTTACAACGTCGGAGAAGAATCTATCCCTACGACTGCCGAACGAGTGCGAATGCTAGCGAAGCTGGTGGGCTGGATGGGCGACATTGTGACTCTTCCTCAGGCATCGCTGCCGCCTCCCTTACGAGATGCCTACCACTATTCGAGGGATTTGGCTTACGACACCAGCCGCATCCGCAGCGAACTCGGCTACAAGGAAGTGGTTTCGGTGGACGAAGGCCTTCGCCGCACCATCGCGTGGCTTCGAGAAAACCCGCCCTCAATCGATGCGGTGCAATACGACTATGCGGCTGAAGATGCGGTTTTGACAACTGCCAAAACGGCCTGATCTGGCCGGATCCTCCGCCTCGCGTGTTAGTATCAAATCCAACGCCTGATGACCCTGCAGCATGTTGACATCCTGTTTCAGTTGATCGTTTTTTTGTTCGCGATCAGCATCCACGAGTCGGCGCACGCCTGGATGGCGAGCCGCCGCGGCGATCCGACCGCACGCATGCTGGGCCGGGTCACGCTGAATCCCATCAAGCACATTGATCCCGTTGGAACCGTCTTATTGCCGCTGATTGCCATGCTCACTCATCTTCCAGTGATCGGTTGGGCCAAACCTACTCCGGTGGATCCGAGGAATTTCAAGAATCCAGTGTTGGACGACATCCTGACGTCCGTGGTCGGACCGATCAGCAACTTCGTAGTGGCCACGGGTGCAGTGCTGGCTTTGATTTTCATTTCGCTGACCTCGCATTTGGGGGGCGCCATCGTCCAGACGATTCCGCTCGTATATCCAGGTCATCTGGACATCCTGGCCAGTCAAACTGACTCGTTTCTGATGCCGGTCAGTGTGCTTTTCTACGAGTTGATGGTGATCAACATTATTCTGGGAGTCTTCAATCTGATTCCAGTCCCGCCGCTCGATGGCAGCCATGTACTGCGCCACTTTCTGCCGCCCAATGCGCTGCGGATTTACGATACGGTGGGGATGTTCGCTCTGATGGCGTTGGTATTTCTGGGTGGAGGCCTTTTGGGCAAACTGATCTTTCCAGTAATCGGAGTTTTTAACTACGTCCTCTTGAGCTTGAAAATCTGATGCCTTCTGGATCCAATCAGCGAAAACGCGTGCTCAGCGGGATGCGCTCGACCGGCAAATTGCATTTGGGCAACTATGTCGGTGCTCTGCAGAACTGGGTGGGCATGCAGGATCAGTACGAATGTTTCTTCTTCATCGCGGACTGGCACGCGCTCACGACCGATTATGCGGATACGTCTCGGGTGAAGGAAAACTCAATCGAGGTTCTGCTCGACTGGTTAGCCGCGGGGCTCGATCCGGAGCGCTGCACCATGTTTATCCAGTCGCACGTGCCACAGCATGCCGAGTTGCATTTGCTGTTTTCGATGATCACGCCGCTGGGCTGGCTGGAGCGGGTGCCTACCTACAAGGAGCAGCGGGAAAACATCACGGATAAAGACCTGAGCACTTATGGCTTTCTCGGATATCCGGTGCTGCAGGCGGCGGACATTCTCATTTACAAAGGCGACTTCGTTCCGGTGGGCGAAGACCAGGTACCGCACGTAGAGTTGACTCGCGAGATCGCGCGGCGCTTCAATGGGTTTTACAAGTGCAATGGTCAAGAGGTTTTCCCGGAACCGCAGCCATTGCTCACCCCAACTCCTAAACTTCCGGGCACCGACGGGCGCAAGATGTCGAAGTCGTATGGCAACACCATCCTGCTCACCGATCCCGAGCCGGTGGTGCGGCAGAAGCTCAAGACCATGGTGACCGATCCGGCCCGCATACGCCGCACGGATCCCGGCAACCCGGATGTTTGCCCGGTCGGGGACCTCCACAAGATTTATAGCGATCGCGCTACCATGACCAAAGTGAACGAGGGATGCCGTTCTGCGGGGATCGGGTGCATTGAGTGCAAAGGCTGGGTCGCGGATGCTCTAGTTAACATCTTGAATCCCATGCAGGAACGGCGCAAGAAATATGAGGACAATCCGCGGCTGGCTTGGGATATTCTGGAAGCTGGCTCAGCACGGGCAGGCAAAGTGGCTGAGGCAACGATGAACGAAGTGCGCGAGGCCATGGGCATTTCAGGCGATTACGAAGCCCCGAGCGCTCACTAGCTGCAGAGTAGTTGCCGGAAACAGCAACACGATGAGCGAAGAAGCGAAGATTGCTTTCGATGGTACGGCAGCGTTGGATCTTGGTCCCACGCTGGTAGAGAGTTCTCCGTCGCGTGGCCAGGCAAAGTCGCGGAATGAGGAAAGTGATTTTCCTTTTGCAGTCACCGTGGGTGATATTTATGAAGGACCGCTCGACCTGCTGCTTCACTTGATTCGCACGCAGGATATTGATATCTACGATATTCCTATCGGGAGAATCACCGCGCAGTATCTGGCCTACGTGGAAAAACTGCGCGAACTGGATGTGAATGTGGCGGCTGAGTTCATCTACATGGCCGCGGTGCTGATTCACATCAAGTCGAAAATGCTGTTGCCGCGTGATCCTGCCGCGGCTTCGGATGCTCAAGACGATCCGCGCGCGGAGCTGGTCAATCGCCTGATCGAGCATGAAAAATTCAAGTCCGCGGCGCAGATGCTGATGCAGAAACAGCAGATCGAAGATGCGGTGTGCTCGAACCCGGCGCTGAAAGAGTTTCGCGATGCTGAGGGCACGGAGCCAGAACTGGTGGCCGACGTAATTGACCTGGTAAAAACATTCCAGCAAATTCTTGATCGTATCCGCAACCGTCCGATGATCCAGGTGGGCGAAGAAACGGTCACCGTCGGGCAGATGATTGAATATCTGCGGCGTCGCTTGGCGCTGGAAGACCGGCCAATCCGGTTGAAGCAGATGTTGCGCAACGTCGAGTCGCGACAGGCGCTGATCTGCATGTTTCTGGCGCTCCTGGAAATGGTGCGCCTGCAGGCCATCCAACTGCGGCAGGACCGCTTGTTTGGCGAAATTCTGTTGCGCAAACATGTAGGATTTGATGCGGTCATGGCAGAACAGGCCGCGGTGCGGGACGACTGGCGGTAGGAGCAGCCAGAAGCTAGGAGCCCATGAGTCTTAAAGCCAAACTCGAAGCCATCATCTACGCGGCGGAAACTCCGGTGACGCTCGATCAACTGATTGAATTGGTCAAGGAGTCGATCATCAGCGAAGGTGCTGCCAACGGCACCGAGGTCAAGTCGCGCGTGCGTCTCGCCTTGGAGGAGCTGGTCGTCGACTACTATGCTCCGGATCATGGTATCGAAATTCGCCAGGTCGCCGGCGGATATCGGATGTCAACAAAGCCTGAGCATCACGATATCGTGCGTGCCTTTGCCAAGAGCCTGAAGCCACCGATTCGACTCTCGCTACCCGCACTCGAGACCTTGGCGGTAATCGCGTACAAGCAGCCGGTGACCGTGCCGGAGATCAGCGAAATTCGTGGTGTGGATTCGAGCGGAGTGATTGCAACTTTGCTCGATCGTAAGCTGATTACGACTGCGGGCCGCAAGGCAGTGATCGGGCGGCCCATCCTTTACAAGACCACCAAGGAATTTTTGATGCGCTTTGGCCTGAAGGATGTCGGCGAACTACCCAGCATGGAGGAGTTCGAGAAGCTAGTCGCGGAATCGTTCCAGAGCGATTTGTTGCCGGCGGAGAGTGAGCCGTCGGATGTGACCAGCGGACGGGCCTTGGAACCAGATGAAGCGGTCATCAGCGAGCAGAGCGCAGTGCAGCATCAAGACTCAGAACCTGCTCAAACCGCCGAAGATTCCGAACTGGCTACGGTAGAACACCACCACCCAGGCAAGAGCAATCCGGCCGCTTGAAGCAGCAACTTACCCAACAACTCTGCCGATTCGCAGTTGTGAATTCTTATGCCTTCTGAGCGTCTACAGAAGATTATCGCCGCCGCTGGAATCGCTTCCCGCCGCAAAGCAGAGGAACTGATTACTGGCGGACTGGTGTCGGTGAACGGGCAGATGGTCACGGAGCTCGGCAGCAAGGCCGATCCGGAGCACGATCACATTCGAGTAAATGGGAAACTGCTGCACGGCGCGGAGCGGCATGTCTACCTGCTCATGAACAAGCCAAAGGGATACGTCACCACGCTGCACGATCCTGAACGCCGCCCTACGGTCATGGATCTGCTGCATGGCGTGGGGGCGCGGGTTTATCCGGTGGGACGTCTCGACTATGCCAGCGAAGGATTGCTGCTGCTCACCAACGACGGCGAGTTCGCCAATCGTCTGATGAAAGCCGCGTCCCACGTGCCCAAGACTTACATGGTGAAGGTGGCGGGAAATCCGCCCGGAGAGGGCTTGGCGCGGTTGCGCGAGGGTCTTTACATCCCCACGGATCGTGGAAAGAGAGTGAAAACGGCTCCTGCCAAGATTCGCGTGATTCGTGAATCCGCCAATCCGTGGTACGAAGTCACGCTGATCGAAGGCAAGAATCGCCAGATCCGGCGCATGTTTGAAGAGATCGGGCACCATGTAGAAAAGATCAAGCGGGTGCGCTACGGTCCGCTCGAGCTGGACGTGCATCCCGGAAAATTCCGCAAGCTCACAATCGAGGAAGTCGCTAAGCTTAAGTTTCTTGGCAGATAGTGTAGGCGCGGGCGTCTCGCCCGTGCTTCCGCCAGATCCGGAAAAATCTTGGCGACGCAGCCAAGTTCTTCCTTAATCTGGAAGCCTCGGCTCATCCTGCACGGGCGAGGACGCCCGCGCCTACATTGGCGCTCCAGGTGACACTTCCCGCGCCAACATGGTAAAGATTAGATAGCCGAAAGATGAGCGACTACAGCCAGTTTGTGCCCGAACACGTACGGACCCTGCGCGGGTACACGCCGGGCAAGTCGCGACGACAGGCGCAAGAGGAGAGCCACTTGAATTGCATCAAAATGGCCTCGAATGAGAATCCGTTTGGGCCCTCCCCGAAGGCGATGCAGGCGATGCAGGCGGTGCTCGCCGAGAGCAATTTCTATCCCGACAACGATGCCATCGAGCTGCGCCAGAAATTGGCCGAAAAACATGGTGTGCAGCCGGAGCAAATCGTTCCCACCGCGGGTTCGACCGCATTGCTCGGCATTGTTGCTCGCACCTTGCTGTCGCCTGGGCTAAACGCGGTCACCAGTGAGCGTTCGTTCATCGTTTATCCGATTGCCACGCAGGCCGCGGGAGGACGGCTCATCAAGGTTCCCATGCGCGGCGATGGATTCGATCTGAATGCCATCGCCGCGGCGCTCGATCAGCATACCCGCATCATCTACGTTTCCAATCCCAACAATCCGACCGGCACACTCGTACCTGCAAAGGAATTCGATCGTTTCTTAGACGTGGTCCCTGAACACGTAATCGTCATCCTCGATGAGGCGTACCACGATTTCGCTCAATACCTTGCCACCATCCGCCGCGTGGATTATTCGCATGCCCTCGACTACCTCAACCAGGGCCGCAGAGTGGTGGTGCTGCGCACCTTCTCGAAAGCGCATGGCTTGGCGGGGGTACGGGTGGGCTACGGCATCGGCCCCGCCCAGCTGATGTCATATTTCGCGCGCATGCGGACCACATTCTCTGTTTCTGCTGTGGCCCAGGCAGCCGCGATTGCCGCCCTTGATGACGAAGCTCACATCCAGAAAACACTCAAGAACAATGCCGAGCAAGCCGAACGGCTCATTGCGGCGATGGGCGACCTGGGCTACCGCCCGGTTCCGACCTGGGCCAACTTTCTGTATTGCGAAATGGGCGATGACGCCGCCCTCGTCGCTAAGCGACTTCAGGCCGAGGGCGTAATTGTGCGGCCGTTAGCCCCTTGGGACGCACCAACCGCGATCCGGATCACGATCGGTACACCGGAGCAGAATGGCATTTTCCTGAATGCGTTTAAGAAGGTAACGGAACAGGCGACGGTACGGTAGGGGTTAACATCCTGGGAACCGCATCCCGAGCGCGTTACAAGCAAACGGGTGTATGATCACTCGATAGGTAGCGGGCCCGAAGATTCCGGCCCTGTTACACATCCCCCTTTTGCGAGGTCTGTCCGCCAATGGCTGCGGAAGCGAGCTCTGGTACAAACCAGCAACTCACCCTCGATTACTCCGCCTTTGAGAAATTGTTGGCAGCAGCCTGGGTTCTCCAATGTCTGCATGATCACCTGCACAACGACCAGGTTGATCGCAGCGAAACCGTTGCCGAACCCGTCAAAGCTCAAACCTCAGTGACGAATGCAACCTCTGTCGTGCCAGTCGCCATGAAACCAGTGGTCCAGGCCTCATCAAGGGTGACGGAGGCAGTTAGCAAATATGAAGTGCTCACCAGTCGGCCAGCGGGCGATCAAACTCTTGTCGAACTGGTCGCGGCTCAACCGGCAGTCAAGACTGAAACCTTGAAATTCGACGCTGTCGTGAAGGTTCAACTTAAAGCAGACGAACCTGAGAAGAGTCTCCATTCGGAAGCTGTGGCCACGATGCACGCCGGTCAACCAACCCTGCCTGCTTTGCAAAAGCAGGCCCATGATCGTGATAAGGAGCGGGTGCGACGCCGAGCAACGTTCAGGCTTCGGACGGCCAATCTTCGAACTGCTTTCAGCCGTGCCTTGGATATCTTCACCAACCTTCGGCCTGCTTTCCGTGTCAATCTCAACCTGCGCGCGCTCCGTACCGTAGCGATCGCGACTCCCCTTTTGTTGCTGACGTTGGTCGCCGCATCGCTGTTTCTCGAAACGTGGCGTCATCAGTCTTTTAACAGTGCGCAGGCAATCTCGAGACCAAGCCCTCCCACCAAGGAAGCGGGAGTTAGGAACACCTCGACGATACCGAACACGACAACCCGACGTGTATCCCAAGATCCCAAAAGGATCGAGAACAAGCCAAGGTCGTCCGAGTCTTTTCCTTTGCTTGAAGTCAGCCACGAGCACATAACGGATCGGGCTGCCTTGTCAGCAGTGCAGCAATTAAGCCGCTACGAGATTAAGGGTTTGCGACGCCAAGCCAAGTACGGAGACGCCTCCGCGGCCTTTGCTCTAGGCATGGCCTACGAAGTAGGACGGCTTGTTCCTCAGAACTGCGCCGAGGCAGCGCGCTGGGTTACGACGGCAGCTGAAGCCGGCGATGCCGCTGCACAGTACAACCTCGGGTTGCGCTACCGCGATGGCGACGGAGTATCCGCCAATCGAACTGAATCCGAGAAGTGGCTGCGCAAGGCGGCTGCTCAAAGGAGTCGGCAGGCGAAGCGGGCTCTAAAAACGCTCGCATCACGTTAATTCTTCTGCTCAACAGCATGGCTCAAAATGTCCGATACTTGTCCGTACCGGACCGCGCAGTCGGTTTCCGGAATGTGTAACATAAACTGCAGTTGAGGAGGACTTATGCTGGATTCCAATCAGGTACCGATCACGCAATCCGCTCTGCTCGTGATTGACGCTCAGGATTCTTTCAAAGCCACCACGCGGTGGGAGCGCCGCAACAATTCGGCTTTTGAAAAGAATGTGGGTACGCTGATCGAAGCGTACCGGGCAGCAGAACTGTCGGTCGTATTTTTTCTTCATACTGACAGCGACGAAGGCTTCGCCACGGACAGCCCATTTTTCAAGCTGATGGACTTCATCAGGCCGCGCCGCGGCGAGCCCGTCTTAATAAAGAACACGCGTAATTGTTTCACCAGCACCTCGCTGCAACCTTACCTGCTCGAAAAGGGCGTGCGGCGGGTCACCATCACAGGAATCCAGATGGAGCAGTGCTGCGAAACCAGCGCCAGGGTTGCGGCTGACCTCGGATACGCCGTGGACTTCGTCACCGAAGCCACCATGACTTTCCCGATTCCTAACTGGGACAACCCGGGCGAAGAACTGGGGGTGGAGGCCATCCGCGAGCGGACTGAATACGCCCTGCGCCGTCGCTTCGCCCGTATCACGACGGTCGCGCAGCTCACCAACGAGTTGAAGGGAGTACATTGCGGAGCCGTCGCGTAATCTTCGTCTACTTCGACGGATGCGAAGTCCTAGACTTCGCAGGTCCCCTGCAAGCCTTTCACGAAGCGAACTCGTTCGGGGCGAAGTATTGCTTCGAACACTGCGCAACTGCTCCTCACGCCACAACCAATCAAGGGCTGAAACTTGGCGGATTAGAGCCGCTGCCGGACGTCGCGACCGATGATTTGGTCCTGGTGCCAGGTTTTACCGTACAAAATGTGCATCTTCCTCAATCCTTGATCCGCTGGCTCAAAAAGTCCTACGAAACAGGAGCGATGATGAGCTCGGTGTGCACTGGTGTCTTCGCACTGGCGCAGGCGGGGCTCCTGCAGAACCGCTGTTGCACCACGCACTGGAAGCGCACCGCGGAACTACAAAAGCTCTATCCCCGAGCGGATGTGCTGGCGGATCGGCTCTTCGTGGAGGATGGCCGAATCATCACCAGCGCCGGAATCGCTGCCGGAATTGACATGGCACTGGCTCTCATTCAACGTCACCACGGCCCGCTTGTCGCCGCAAAAGTCGCGCGCGAGATGGTGGTTTATATGCGGCGCGACGCGCACCATCCACAGCAGCGTATTTATCTCGAATGCCGCGCACACTTACATCCCGGCGTCCACTCGGTGCAAGACTGGCTCACCTCTCACCCCGCGAAAAAGACAAGAATTGAAGAACTCGCAAAGATAGCGCATATGAGTACGCGTAATCTCACACGCGTCTTTCGTGAGGTCACAGGCGTGTCTATTCAGGATTACCGCACGAGCCTTCGCCTGGAGCGAGCAAGTGCGCTAATGCGCAATCCCGATCTCACGCTCAAAGCGGTTGCTGGCGAATGTGGCTTTGCGGATGCACGCCAGTTTCGCCGCGTATGGCGCAAAGCCTATCAGGTGGCTCCCTCGCGCATGCGGAAAGGATTATATCCAGACTAGCTCTGCATTTGCACCTGCAAGAACTCTCCCGGGAGCCGAACCAGCGTTGGCCTCGGAGCGGATTCCAGACGACCGGATTGGGTGCGATCATTGTTGCGCATCGAATCCTGCCTCTGAGACAGATCCTTATCGCAATGGTCGCCCGTCGAATTCATTCTCTCCATACGAATTCCGAGAGTGCGTTCCAGTTGGTACAACTCCGAACGCTGATCTCGCCCGAAGAAGGTAGAAGCAACGCCGCGTTCGCCTGCACGGCCGGTGCGCCCAACGCGATGGATAAAGTTTTCCGCGATCTCGGGCAAATCGTAGTTGATGACGTGGGCGATATCTTGCACGTGAATGCCGCGCGAGGCCAGATCGGTCGCGACTAAAATGTGGTAGCGTCCTTGTTGAAATCCGGCGAGGGCTGCGGTTCGTTGGGATTGCGAGCGGTCGCCGTGGATCATGGCAGCAGCGAACCCTTGGCGAGTCAGATTCTTGGCCAGCCGCTCCGTTCCTCGCTTGGTGCGCGCGAACACCAGACAGCGGCCAGTTTCCTTCGCCAACAAACGATGCAGCACTTCCTGTTTGCTATCCGCGTCGACTTCGAACGCTTGCACCCGCACATTCTCGGATGGCTTCAACGTTGACCCCAGTGCGACGCGCACCGGGTTTCTCATGTAGTCGTTCACCAGGTGGACAACGGAGGCCTCGAGCGTCGCCGAAAAACACATCGTCTGGCGATCTTTGGGTAGGACCGCTGCAATTCTTCGAATCGCGGGAAGGAAGCCCATGTCCAACATGCGATCTGCTTCGTCGAGCACCAGCACGCGCAGTCCGTGGAAATAAACCAGTCTGCGATCGAGGAAATCTTCTAATCGGCCCGGAGTCGCGACGACGATCCGAGCTCGGTTGCGAATGGCGCGGAGTTGCGGTCCCTCGGGCAAGCCTCCGACGACCAACGCTGCAGGCGAGAGTTGCTTGCCTCGCAACGCGTCGTATTGATCCGCAACTTGCATCGCCAGTTCACGCGTCGGAACCAGCACAAGTGCGGCGATCCCTGCCGCGCTTTGTTGGAGCAGTTGCTCCATGATTGGAATCAGGAAGGCGAGCGTCTTACCAGTACCGGTCTGCGCAGTCGCGAGCACATCTTTGCCGGCAAGCGCCTGCGGGATGGCAGCGGCTTGAACCGGAGTCGGTATGGAAAAACCAGCGAACGACAAACGATCTTGGACGTAAGGGGAAATCGGGAGTTCTGAAAAATTCTGCATTTTGCTTTCTCTGGCCTAGGTCACGGCGCGCACACTAAATTCCGAGTGGTCACAAGTACCTGCATTGCCAGTCTTAGTTTTGATTACGCTGAAGACATACGGAGGAGAAACTGAAGGCGGGAGTTCTCAGATCAAACACTGCACCAGAGCCATCGCACCATACAACCGCGGTATTAAGCGTGATTGCAGTATAGCACGCTCTCACAGGCATTCCTAGCTGGAGGACCTAAAAGCTAAGGTTACGTTGGTTCCGTGCAGATGGTTATCAACGCCGTCAACCCGGGCCCGGCGTCCCCGCCTTTGCATTACCTAAATCGAGCGAAGGCGGGATCGTATTGGTTACAATGAAGTGTATTCTACGATGCCGGCGCGTACGCGCACCGAACGCACCGGCATCGTCATCGGAGCCATTTCTCCGGCTCGCGAACTGCTTCCGCAACCTCATGCAGGAAAACCGCTGCTCGCGCGCCATCCACCACGCGGTGGTCGCACGAGACGGTTAACGTCATCATCGGGCGGATCGCTGGCCGCCCATCGACGGGCACCACGCGGTCGGTAATGCTTCCCACCGCGAGAATCGCCGCTTGCGGCGGGCTGATGATCGCGCTGAAAGCATCGACGTGGTACATGCCGAGGTTGCTGATGGTGAAAGTTGCGCCTGCAATATCGGACGGACGTAAGCGGCTGGCGCGAGCCCGCTCCGTCAAGTCACGGCGTTGGACAGCAATTTCGCCGAGGTCCGCTTTATTGGCATTGTGGATTACGGTAGCAACGACGCCGTCGTCAACCGCCATAGCGACCCCGATGTTCACTTCCTGATTTAGACGGATGCCTGCGTCGCTCCAACTCGCATTCATGCGCGGATGCTTCACCAGAACGCGCGCGAGCAACGCAACCAGAAGGTCAGTATGCGTGACCTTGATTCCGCGAGAGTGTTCAATCGTCGTTCCTAACCGTCCGCGCGCTTCGACAAGCGCGCCCGCGTCAACCTCCCGCACCACAAAGAAATGAGGCACCGTGGTCCAGCTGTGCGTGGTTCGCTCGGCCATGAGCCGTCCGATCGAGCTGGACGTTTCAACATCCTTGGGAGCAGGTGCCGGTGAGGACGAACTTCTCGATTGGGCCGCCGCCAAAACGTCGGCAGCTAGGATCTCCCCACCAGACCCTGATCCTCGCAGGCTGCTGACGTCGATTCCATGCTCCTTGGCAAGTCGGCGGGCCTTGGGTGAAATCTGTGCTCCCTGCCCAGCCGCAGGCGCGGGAATAACCGGCGTGGCGGTGCGCGTGGGATCAACCGCGCTGTGGGTGTGAGAACCAGGCGCCGCGACCTCCAGTGGAGGAGCTTCACCGGGGCGAACAATCCAGGCGATGATTCTTCCTACCGGCACGACGTCGCCGGCTTGCGCGTTCATGCCTGCGAGAATGCCATCCGCTGGAGACTCAACCTCAAGTACGGCCTTGTCGGTTTCTATCTCCAAGAGTGGCTCACCCTTAACCACACGATCGCCCTCCGCCTTCCGCCAAGCCACCAGCTTGCCGGTTTCCTGCGCCATCTCAAGAGCGGGCATCACTACGCTGAAAGCCATATCAATTGGAACGACAAAAAGGACGAAGCTTCACATCCCACCGATCAGATCTTAGATTCGTATCAGGGCATGCCTTCAGGCATGCCGTAATAGGTCAAAACGGACTCGGCTTTAGCCGCTGTTCTGGCAACGTCCAGGAGACGGACTCTAACGCGTTCAATCCGACACGCCGACTCGTTCCGTCCTCGCACTTTCTTCGATCATCTCCACCACCCGCCGGCTCGGCGCAGACTCGTTCTCCCGAGTGGTAGGCAGCGGTCCGTTGACGGTGAAGTAATGCGCACCCGCCACCAACAGTTCTTCCGCCGGGAAACGCGTAATGACTTCGTGGCCAGTCGGTGTGACCACGATCTCCTCCTCGATGCGCGCCGCGCTCCAGCCATCAGTCGAAGGCCAAAATGTCTCAAGCGCAAAAACCATTCCCGGCTTGATCTCGTGAGGATGATCGAATGACACCAGCCGGCTGATCACCGGTTTTTCCCAGATGGCCAGGCCAACGCCATGCCCGTATTGCAGCGCGAAGCACGCCTCTTCATTCGGAAAGCCGAACTCCTTCGCCTTCGGCCACACCGCGGCAATCTCAGCCGTGGTCCGGCCCGGACGCACGAGTTCAATCGCCGCATCCAGATACTCCCGGCACCGCTTATACGCGTCCACCATGGCGTGCGATCCGTAGCCGATGGTGAAGCACCGGTAATAGCAGGTGCGATATCCCATGTACGAATGCAGAATGTCGTAGTAGACGGGATCCCCTGGGCGAAGCACGCGATCGGAGAACACGTGAGGATGCGGATTGCAGCGCTCTCCAGAAATCGCATTGACGGCTTCGACGTATTCGGAGCCCAGGTCGTAGAGAACTTTGCTCACCAGCCCGACCGCCTCGTTTTCACGCATTCCAGGCTTCATCGCCCGATACAGCTCGTCGTAAGCCGCGTCCACCATCATTGCCGAAGTGTTCAGCAGCGCGATTTCGTCCTGGGTCTTAATCACGCGCGCGTCGGACATCAACTGCTGTCCATCTACGACCGTGATTCCCTCGCGCTGCAAAGCAAAAAGAACCGGCAACTCAATGATGTCGATTCCGACAGGCTCTTTGTGCAGGCCGCGCATCTCGAGTTCGATGCGGATCTTCTTTGCCACATCCTCGGCCCGCCCCATCTCCGGCGACATCGCGCCCCGTAGCATCGAGATGCCCGGCCGGGAGCGCTCTCCCAACCATGGACAATGGAGTTGATGGTGCTTGGCCGCCGATCCGAAGTCCCACAGAATCGGCTCGTCATTCTGTGGCAGCAGAGTGAAGCGGTTGCATTTGTCTTGCGCCCAACTGCCAATGTGCGTCGCGGTCAGGTAGCGCACATTGTTCATGTCGAAACACAGGAGCGAACCCATCTCAGACTTGGCGAGCAAGTCCTTCGCTCGCGCCAGACGCTCTTTGCGCAGGCGATCAAAATCCACCCGCTGTTCCCAATCCACTGCCATCGTTCCATGAGTCGGTAATGCCACGATGCACCTCCTCTCTTTGTAGCGCCGCCGTCCCGGCGGCTGTCGTGCGGGCGTCTCGCCCGCACCGCGAGGGCAGGATGCCCACCGGGACAGCCCGCAAAGCCTGCCCTGAGCGAAGCCGAAGGGATGCCGGCGCTACTCTTTACGATCGTCCACAAAGCTTGCGCGCCACTTCGAACACCGATTTCTCCGTGGGTACGGTTGCGTCTTCCAGCGGGGGCGAAAATGGAATCGGTATGTGCATGGCTCCCATCCGCTTGACTGGCGCGTCCAAATCATAAAACGCGCCCTCGGCAATCACCGCGGCAATCTCGGCTGTGACCCCGTATCGTTCATAACCCTCGTCGATCACGATCACTCGCGATGTCTTCTTTGCCGATTCAATCAGCGTCTTCTCGTCGAGCGGCCACATGGTTCGCGGATCGACGACTTCAGCGCTGATCCCGATCTCTTCCAGCAAATCCGCCGCCCCCAGCGCAACTTGCACCATGCTGCTCGTCCCCACAAGCGCAATGTCCCGGCCCACCCGCTTCACATCCGCCACCCCGAACGGAATGGTGTACTCCTCCGCAGGCACCGGGCCTTTCAACTTGGTGTACATCATCTTGTCTTCGAAGAAGACAACGGGATTTTCATCACGGATCGCAGTCTTCAACAATCCCTTGGCGTCATATGGCGTCGACGGCATCACAACTTTCAACCCAGGGACGTGACTAAACCATGCGTGCAAGGACTGCGAATGCTGCGCGCCCGACCGGCGCGTCGCTCCGAGCGTCGTCCGCATAACCATGGGAACCTTCCACGCGCCGCCCGACATGTAATGGACCTTGGCCGCCTGGTTCACCATCTGGTCCATCGTAAGGGTAATGAAATCTCCGAACATGATGTCGACCACAGGACGCAGTCCCGTCATCGCGGCGCCAACCGCGATCCCGGTGAATCCGGCTTCGGAAATTGGCGTGTCCAGCACGCGCTCAGTTCCGAATTCCTCCACCAGTCCGGAAAGCACTTTAAAGGGCGTGCCCGCCTCAGCCACGTCTTCGCCGAAAATGCAGACGCGCGAATCGCGGCGCATCTCTTCTGCCAGCGCCTCTCGCACGGCCTGCCCGAAAGTCAGCTCCCGAGAAATGGCCTCAGGCATAAACGTCTTGCTCCACTTCCGCGATACCGGGATACGGCGCGGCCACGGCGAACTCGACCGCTTTCCTCATCTCCGACTCCACCTCTGAGTGAATCAGACTGAACTGCGCCGGATCCGCAACCCCCTGTTCGATCAGCCAAGCGGCCAACAGTTTTACGGGATCGCGCTGGGTTTTCCAGTGCTTCTCTTCTTCTTTGGAGCGGTAATACTCGCGATTGATATCGCCAACGTGGTGACCAGCGTAGCGATACGTATTACATAAAATAAATGATGGGCCACCCCCGCGACGCGCCCGATTGACCAGTCGGCTTGTGGTTGCATACACGGCCCGCACATCCTGCCCATCCACGGTTTCAGCTTGCAATCCGAACGCCGCCGCCCGCGCCGGAATATCGCCCGCTGTCGTCTCCGTATAGTGGGTGTACTCCGTATACAAATTGTTTTCGCAGACATAAATCACCGGCAGCTTCCAGAGCTGCGCCACGTTCATCACTTCGTACAGAACACCCTGGCCGAGAGCGCCTTCGCCGAAGAAGCAGACTGCTACGCGGTCAGTTCCCAGGCGCTTGGCCGACAGCGCAGCACCGGTGGCGATTCCCACACTTCCCGCGACGATGGCGTTCGCACCCAGGTTGCCGGTCGCAGGGTCGGCAATGTGCATGGATCCGCCCTTGCCTTTGCAATAGCCCGCTTCTTTGCCCAGCAACTCGGCGAACATGCGGTCTGGCGACGCCCCTTTTGCCAGGCAGTGTCCGTGGCCGCGATGAGTGCTGGTAATGTAATCGTCGGCCCGCAGCGTTTCGCAAATTCCCACCGCCACGGCTTCTTCGCCGATGTAAAGATGGGCCAACCCCGGCATCAACGCGCGAGTGTAGAGTTCGTTCACTTGCTCCTCGAACAGGCGGATCGACACCATCCGCCGGTACATCCGAATCCACTGCGCGGCTTTGATTCCCGAATTCGCCTCGGACTTGTCCGTTGCAATCGTCATTTTGAAATGCCCGACATTCTTGCCAACACATCAAACACCACCGCGAAGTCCAGCTTAGCCATTCCCATGCCACGCGCCGCCGTCAGAAACTCGTTGCTCACCGCAGTCGTGGGCAAAGGCACATCCAGTTGCCGGCCCAACTCCATCGCCAGCAGCATGTCTTTTTGCATCATGTTCACATCGAACCAAGCCTCTTCGGGTTGTTGCAGAACGAACGGTCCGCGGTACTGAATCATGGGCGAAGCGATGGCACTATGCGTGAGGACGTCCACCGCCGTCTCCCGAGCGATCCCACTTTTTTCCGCCAGTAACACGCCTTCGGAGAAAGCCATCATCTGAACCGCGAGACTCAGATTGACCGCAATCTTCATCGCCAACGCCAGCCCGTTATCGCCAACGTGGGTCACCTTCGGTCCGATATCCAGCAGCAGCGGCTTAACCCGCTCGAAGGTTTCCCGACTCCCGCCCACCATCACCGATAACCTACCCTCCTGCAGAGTGATCACGCTTCCGGACACGGGAGAGTCCACCATGTCCGCGCCCTTCTCGCGTACCTTCGCCGCCAAAGCCCGGCTCACGCTCGGGCTGACGGTGCTGATGTCGACAAATATCTTGCCCGCAGTCAGTCCCGCCAATATCCCATCGGGCCCTTCTGTAACCGATGTAATCGCAGCAGAGTTCGTGACCATAGCGAAGGTCACGTCGGCGGCGGCCGCAACGGCTCGAGGCGAATCCGCCCACTTCATCCCTTTATCGATCAGCCACTGCGCCTTCGATCGAGTTCGGTTGTACCCGGTGACGCTGTGCCCTTTGCTGAGCAGACGGTTCACCATCTGACCGCCCATCACCCCGAGACCGACAAACCCAAGATTGGCCATTCGTCCGCAGCTCCAAACTACAAAATGGTTTTCGAAAGCGCTGGGTGCGCCTCGCTGGCCTTGGAATCCTCGCGAACCTGCAGCAAGTGAGCCCGCATCGCTTCCCGCGCCTTTTCAGGATTCCGCCGCTCTACCGCGTCGAGAATTCGTTTGTGGTGGTACTGCCCTCGGCTGGGCCCACCTTCGACCTGGAAAATCCGCATGCGCTGTTCCCGCAGCAACGCCACAATGGAATCCAGCAGCGACAAGATCAAAGGATTGTCCGCCGCCTCGGCCAAGGCCAAGTGGAAGTCGAGGTCCGCCTCAATATAGGCATCCGGATCGTCGTGACTGCGATCCATAACCGCGACCGCCTCTCGCATCAGGGCCAGGTGCGGCTCCTGAATCCGCGTGGCCGCCAGTGCCGCAATCTCCGGCTCCAGAATCGCCCGCACCTCCGCCAGATGAATGGACCCATTGGGTTGGCCAATCTTGACCATCAGCCCCAGCGATTGCCGGATGGCCTGCGAGGTTCCGTCCGTGATAAAGGTTCCGCGTCCGGAATAGGCTTCCACCAGTCCCTTTTCCCGTAGGGCTTTTACCGCTTCGCGAACCGCAGTTCGGCTCACTCCGAATCGTTGCGCGAGTTCCCGTTCAGCCGGCAACTGATCCCCGGCCTTGAGCGCGCCCTTCAGAATCGATTCCTCGATCTGCTGAACGATCTGCTCGTAAAGTCGTGATGTGCGAACCGTCTTGTACACAGAGTTCCTATTTGGTAGCGCCGGCATCCCTTCGGCTCCGCTCAGGGCAGGCTTTGCCGGCTGTCGCGAGGGCATCCTGCCCTCGGGAGTGGGGACGGGACGTCCCCACGACAGCCGCCGGGACGGCGGCGCTACTTAGCTCGAACCGTTGCCGCCCTTAGCTACGAGATTCTTGAATCGAAACGGTCTTGATATTTGCAAACTCCCGAATCCCGTACGGCCCCAGTTCTCTCCCATGGCCCGAAGCCTTCACGCCGCCAAACGGCAGCCGCGTATCCGAGGCGACCATCCGGTTGATAAATACCATCCCCGCTTCGATCTCGTTGATCAAGCGTTCGCGCTCGTTTTTGTCATTGGTCCAGGCACTCGCTCCCAGGCCAAACCGGCTGTCGTTCGCAATCCCAATGGCATCATCCAAATTTTTGGCGTGGAAGATCGAGGCTACCGGACCAAACAACTCATCGCGATACGCCGGCGATTCTTTGGGGATGTTAGTCAGAACTGTAGGTGCGTAGAAGTTGCCCGGACGCTTCACCGGCTTGCCTCCAGTGAGAACGCGGGCGCCAGCCGCGATGGTCTTGCGGACATCCGCGTCCAAACTTACCACTGCATCTGCCGTCGCCAGTGGTCCCAAATCCGTGCTCTCGTCGAAGGGATCACCCACCTTCAGAGCTTCCATCTTGCTCACGAATTTCCGCTCAAACTCCCCCGCGACCGATTCGGCAACAATAAAGCGTTTAGCCGCGATGCAGGACTGCCCATTGTTCACGATCCGCGCCTTGACGGCCGTCGCGACCGCCTCCTCCATGTCCGCGCTCGGCATCACAATAAAAGGATCGCTGCCACCCAACTCCAACACCACCTTCTTAATTCTTTTCGCCGCCGCGGTCCCTACCTGCACTCCGGCTTCCTCGCTTCCCGTAAGCGTGGCCGCCACTACCCGCCGATCATTCAGAATTCCGTCCACCTTCTGCGAGCCGATCAGCAGCGTCTGAAATACTCCCTCGGGAAAGCCCGCGCGGCGAAACAGATCCTCGATCTCCAGCGCGCATTGCGGAACATTCGACGCATGCTTCAGCAGCCCAACATTCCCCGCCATCAAAGCCGGCGCCGCAAAGCGCATAACCTGCCAAAAGGGAAAATTCCAGGGCATCACCGCCAGGATCGGCCCCAGCGGTTGGTAGTGGATGTAGCTACGGCTCGCCGTCGTCTCAATCACTTCGTCGGCCAAAAGCCGCTCCGCGTTCTCCGCATAGTAACGACAGGCCGTGGCGCACTTGACCGCCTCCTCGACCGCGGCCCGAAACGGTTTGCCCATTTCTGTGGTCATGGTCCGTGCGAACGTCTCTTTGTCGTTCTCCAGAATGTCCGCGGCCTTCGCCATCATTCCGGCCCGCTCGGCGAACGTGGTTCGCCGGTGCTTGGAGAAAGCCTCCGCCGCCCGCCGCAGCTTCCCCTCGATTTGAGCGTCCGACAGCGGTTCGAATGACTTGAGAAGCTCTCCTGTCGCCGGGTTAATGCTTGCGATCGCCATGGGATGCTCCCAACCAGACCAGGGCTGTTTTGGTCTGACCACTATACCATACACCAGTTTCTATTAGTTTTGGGAGATCAAGCCTCACTCAGGCGGGCCCCGCTAGAAAGAGGAATGTCGAATTGCCTGCCACGCACGCGGTTTACGCGATTTCCTCGCAGACCCAGACTCCCGCCCGGGCTGCCGCCTCGCCCTCGCCATTGATTGGGACTAAACCGGTTTCTGGATAAATGGCCGTTAACCCAAGATTGTAACCAGCCGCCGGTCACCCCAAAGCAGGAATCCCTCGACTCTCTCATCTTCTGCGCCTTAGAGGAACAAACTGAGAACCGAGAACTGCCAACTGGTTTTTTCGTTATCCTGCTTCCCTTGTGGTTCCCTGTTCCTCCCGCCGTGACCGGCGCACGCCGGTTCCTCTGCTTGACTCTGCACCGCCCAACCAGCTAACCTTAGAGATTACTATTTAGCTGATTGACAACTAAATAGACCCTAAGTCCTTTGTCCGGAATATTTTGCGTATAAGTCCTTTAAACTCAAAGATCTTGATGGTAGTCTGGCCCTAACCCCATGATTCCAAAAGATCATGGGGGAGGGGGTATGCCATGGGTTACTTAATAGGAAATAGGACCGCCGTCTGCGCTCACAGAGATTGGCAAGAACAGAGACTGGCAAGAACGGTGGTGGCGACAAGATGGGACCCAAGCCGCCAGGCCCAGAGCGGAGCGAGAGGCACAAGTCTGCAGCAGCGCAAGGAGCAAACGTGTCGCCTGGCCCAGAGCCACGCAGAGTAAAACCCGCCCAGCCTCGGACACCCCCGTCCGGAGCCGAGCGAAGCTCGGCAGGATTCGGTGGCAGCGAGCGTCATCCGAACCGACTTCTCCCAAACGCTTTTCCGGCGTCTCGCTTACGAAGGCAAGGCCGTCCCCGGCCAGGTATTGGGCAGGGTCGCGCGAATCACATCCAGCAACTCGTTGTTGTCGGCCGGCTTCTGGAAGAAAGCCCTTGCCCCGGCTTGCAGCGTTTTCTCCTCGCTCGATTGCGGATCACGGGCGGTCAGCACAATCACGGGAATGTCGGACAGACTGTCACTATCCTGCAGCCGCTGTAGGACCACGAAGCCGTCGCCGGCTGGCAGGCCTAGGTCCAGGATGATGAGATTGGGGTTTTCCTTCTGCGCTACGGAAATAGCAGAGTAGCCATCCGCAGCCTGCACCGTGTCGTAGTGGTTGGCGCGCAATCGTATCTTCAGCGCCCGTCTCAGGTCCGGGTCATCATCGACGATCAGGATTTTCGGCTTGTCCATTTCAGTCCTCCATTGCTGCGGTTTAATTTTGTTCGGTCGGATTTGCCTCGGTCTCATTTCTTGCTGCACTTACCTCTCCATCCATGCTTTCGGGTCCTGGTTTCGGCGGCAACGCCAGCGTGACCATTTCCGTAATCCGATCCGCGACCGCTCGCACCCGATCTTCCAGCGTCTTGCCGTCCTCGGCGGAAGGCAGCGCCACAGCGCTCGCCGACACTTTCAGGACCCCGGCCGCTTTCAATCCGGCACGCGCTTCCAGTTGCTCCCGAATGCGCTTCATCATGATCTCTGCCCGCTCCAGGTCGGTCGATGCGGCCACGAAAAACGTCTCACCGAATCCAACATTTCCCGTTACCGGAAGCACCAGGTCTTTATCGAGATAAACACAGCGGCCCAGCGTCTCCAGACTTTGCCGGCAGATTTCCTTCCAAGCGGGCCGAGAAACACTGGGAAGCGGCGTCAGCTCAACCTTGACCAGAACGACGGCATCGCGCAGGCGGTCCGCGTAGGTGATGGCGGGAGAAAGCAGTTTCGCCAGCGAATACAGCGGCAAGGTAAAAGAGAATGTGCTGCCATTCCCGACTTCGCTCGCCACCCAGATCCGTCCGCCGTGGAGTTCGACCAGTTGTTTGGCAATGAACAGTCCCAAGCCCAGTCCCGCGCGGTTGTTGTCAACGGAATTTGGGTCCTGGTACAAGCGTTCGAAGATGAGCGCCCTGGCTTCCGGGCCGATGCCGCGGCCGGTATCGGAGACCGAAATGTAGACCATCTTCGGATCGGCCTCCACCATGCAGGCTTTCACCACAACCGAACCTTCGGGCGGCGTGAACTTAATGCCATTGTCAATCAGATTGATGAGCACCTGCAGGACGCGATCGGGATCGGCGTACACAAACGGAATCCTTGTGTCCAATCCAACTTCCAAACCAACCTGCTTTTCCTTGGCGGTGGCGGCCATCATGGAAACTGCTTGCTGGATGAGATCGCCGATGGTGATGCAGCATGGTTCAATGCGGATCTTTCCCGACTCGGCCCGAGTCGCCTCCAGCAGATCGCGGATCATGGCCCGCAACTGGTGTACGCTATTCAACACGGTTCCGAGGTGGTAGCGCTGCTCGGGGTTGACCTCGCCCGCCAGGCCGTCCAGCAGGATGGTCACGAATTGATGGATGGAAGTCAGCGGCGTCCGCAGTTCGTGCGAAACGTGCGACAAAAATTGATTCTTGAATTCCAGTTGCTGCTGGCGGCTGATCTCCAGGGTGCGAAGCAGTGCCTGCCGTTCGATGGCGTAGCGCATGGCGCGCTCCAGATGGCTGCTGGTAATGTCGCCTTTCACCAGGTAATCCTGCACACCCTGATGCAGCGCCTTCATAGCCAGCGCCTCATCATCCTGGCCAGAGAGGATGACCACGGGGACACCCGGCGCCTTCTCCAGTACTTTGCGGAACGTATCGGCGCCGCGGCTGTCGGGAAGATTGAGGTCGAGCAGCACGACCGAGGGTGATTCCTTGGCCATGAAGGCGAGCCCATCCGCGAGCCGGTTCACCGAGCTGACTTCAACCCCGGAGTCGGCCTCGACCAGCCGCAGCCGAACCAGATCGGCGTCACCAGGATTGTCTTCAATCAACAAAACATGAGTATGACCGTTATTCATCGTTCCTCCTCGCGTGGTAGATGCGCCAAGCCAAACCAAAATTCTCCGATCGACGTAACGGCGGAGATGAAGTCGCGCAAGTTGCCAGGCTTGCTCACATAGCAGTTCGCTCCCAGCTCATAGCTGCTCACGATGTCGCACCGCGCTTCCGACGTGCTGAAAATCGCAATCGGGATCTTGCGCAGGAGCGGATCGGCTTTGATCTCGGCCAGCACCGCGCGGCCGTCCTTTTTGGGCAGACTTAAATCAAGAATCACGAAGTCCGGAAGCTGCGCGTTGGCATACTTTCCTCGCCGGCGAAGGAACGCCACCGCCTGCTCGCCGTCCACCACCGCTCGGATGTGGCAGGGACAGCCGTTGCGCGTCAGCACCTCGCTGGTCAAGTCCGTGTCCGCGGGATTGTCATCCACCAGCAAAACCTCGATTTCTCTCATGCGTGTGCTTCCTGCGCTGCTTCGGACATTGGCTCGGCCGGCAGCGTGAACTTGAAGCAGCAGCCCGGTTTGTCTTGCGCCTCGATCCAGATCCTTCCGCCCTGCCGTTCGATGATTTTCTTGCAGATCGCCAAGCCAATGCCATTGCCGGCATACTCGGCGCGCGTATGCAGACGCCGAAAGATGACGAAGATGTTTTGCCAGTTCTCGGGCGGGATGCCGATGCCGTTGTCGGAAACCGCCAGCACCCACTCGTTGTCCTTCTTTTCTGCATCGATTTGAATCACCGGCTTTTCCGCCCCGTGAAACTTGATGGCGTTTGCGATCAGGTTCTGAAACACCTGTGTCAGCTGAGAAGCGTCGGCCCTGACTTCGGGCAGCCCATTCCAATTCACCACCGCGCCGCTCTCCTCGACCGCGGCTTGCAGGTTCTTCACCGCTTGTTGCGCTGCCGCCCGGCAGTCGGTGGTCCCAGGTTCAATTTCCTGCCTGCCGGCCCGCGAGAATTTCAGCAGGTCCTGAATCAAAGCCTGCATGCGTACCGTGCCGTCCACGGCATAGGCGATGTATTTGTCGGCCTGTTCATCCAGCTTGCCGCGATAGCGTTCCGCCAGCAGCTGGGTGTAGTTGGCAATCATGCGCAAGGGCTCCTGCAAGTCGTGCGAGGCTACGTAGGCAAACTGCTCCAATTCCGCATTGGAGCGGGCCAGTTCTTTCAACGCAGCTTCGCTGGTAATGCGGCTTTTGTTCAGCACTTCTTCCGCCTGCTTACGCTTGCTGACATCGGCGAAGGTAACTGCCAACTGGCCCTGGCGAGTACGGAATGCGGTCACCTCGAACCATTTCTGAAGGGTTTGCGCATAATTCTCGAAGTGAACCGACTCTCCCGTGGTCGCCACTTTGCCGTAGGTTTCGATCCAGTCGGGCTCGATGCCGGGAAGAACTTCACGAATCGTTTTCCCCAGAACTTTATCTCGCGGCAAGCCGGTATGCGTCTCGAAGGCGGGGTTCAATTCGAGATAGCGGTGGTCGCAGGGCCTACCCTGCTCATCGTAGATGACTTCTAGTAGCGCGAACCCCACAGCCATTTCACTGAAGAGCAGTCGATAGCGCTGTTCACTCTCGTGCAACGCACGCTCCGCCTGTTCGCGTTCGGTGATGTCGCGCACGATGATGGTAAACAGCGTTCGCGAGCCGACCTTGGAGTGCGAGATGGACGCCTCCATAGGAAACTCCTCGCCGTCAGCGCGCGAAGCGCTGAGCGCTTCAAACTTGCCATGAGCGCGGCTGGTGGCGCCGGTTTCCCCGAATTTCCGGACGTGGGCGGAGTGCGCGGCGCGGAAGCGCTGTGGAATGAAGCAGTCGATCGGCTGTCCCAATGCCTCCGCCTGCGAACACCGGAACATCTTCTCAGCGGCAACATTGAACATCACGATGCGCTGCGCCTCGTCCACGGTGAGGATGGCGTCCATCGCCGACTGGACCAAAGCTTCGAGCTGCGCCTGGCTCTCCCGCAGCGCGTCGTCGGACGCTTTCTGCCGTTGGCGCACAGCTTTTTCCTCCAAGGCCCGGCACACGCAGTTCGGCAGCCGCTCCAGGTGGTCTTTCAAGACACAATCGGCGGCGCCTAGCTTGATGTAGTCCACCGCCTTCTCCTCGCCCAGATAGCCGGTCACCACGATCAACGGCACATCCATGCTTTTGCTACATAGAATGTCGAGCGCCTCCGTTCCTTTCCATTGCGGCAAGTTGTAATCGGCGAGGATGACATCGTAGTTGACCGTCTCTATCCGCGAGGTAAACTCTGCGGCGGTTAGGGCTACGTCGCTGGAGACCTCGAACCCGTCCTTCCGCAGGGTAAGCAATTCCAACTCGACATCAGCCGGATTATCCTCCACGAACAGTACTCGCAATTTCGTGGCGGACTTGCCCGACGCATCAGCCGAGGGGTCACCCCGCGGACACTCCTGCCGATTGCACAGCGCACTCTGAGAGCAATCGCTGGTCACCGCTTCCGCCTGAAGAAAGTCTGCACGCGAAAAGCGTGAGCTGTGAACCGTGGATCGTTTTTCAGCCGTGAAGACCTCCATCCCTTCAAACCTCTGGAGCAGCGAAAACCCACCGCGCTGTGAGCGGAACAACGGCGAACCACGGCGCTACGAACCTATGGATCACGTATAGATTTCAAATCGGCGGAGTGGGGGAAAGCTTGAGGCCGAAATCATCAGGCATTAACCCAAACGACCGGTGCCGGAATTGGCTAGACTTGATCGCGAGGCCGGCGACTGGCCCTGTACCTTCGCAGACTAAGGTAGTGGACACCAGCGAGGCTGGCGCCTACGCGGACAATCAACTCTACGGAGAGTTGCTTACCACTCTCCGCCGCCATACAATCTCCCGATGGCAGCGGAGCCGCTGACGATCGAGCGATTGAGCGCGCAGGACGGGCCTCGTGTGTTGTGCTTGCGGGGACCGCTCACCCTGGAGAATTTGCCTTTGTTTCAAAACGCCATCCGGCGGGAGGAAAACGTCCCCATGGTCATTGTTGACCTGAGCGACGTTCCCTATATCGATTCTTCGGGACTGGGATCGCTGGTAAGCGCCTATGTTACGCGCCACAAGGCAACGCGACGCATCGCCTTGAGTGGGGTCAACGAGCGGGTGCTGAAGTTGTTCGAAACTACCAAAGTGGAACCGCTGTTTCTAATTTTTCCCACTTTGGACGACGCCATCACCGCCCTCACCACCGCCGCCGAAGCCTAGACCGGGTGAGGCGGCCCGGCTCTCGGACGTAGCTCGCTGACAATGCAATCATGGCCATGTTGGGTCCAGCCAAACTTCGCGCACCCCTCAAAACCTAGCTACCGATGGAACTCGATACGCTGGAAAACACGTTGTTCGAATTCCCACCGATCAAGCGAATCGTTCCCACCACGATCACCAGGATCACTGCCAGCATCACTGCATACTCGGCAATGTCCTGGCCTTCTTCCTCGGACCAGAGTCTGCGAAGCAATTTAGCCATGTTCTCACCCTCCAACCCTTTCGGGACTTATTGACGCCTGACACCAGATTGAGCCTTGGAGCGCCGTCCAGCAATGGCCCGTTCGGGGCGTTCGGTTCACCACTGTAAGCGGACGGTGGTTACTTGAGTCACCTGGCCCGGCCCGAGACCGGACTGACCCGCAGGTGAAGGCATACCACCTGCGAAGGATGACTCCGACACCTTTGGGCTATGGCGCAAACCCCGACAATGGCTGAAGATACATACAGTTCACTAACAAGTTTCACTCCCCTCTCGGTCGCTCATCTGAGCATTGCAGCATTCAGATAAAGGAAGTGGCATTGAATTCCTCGAATCAAGCTCTGGCCGCACTGGCCACACACGCAGGATCTTCGGTGGGCAATCAACGGCGTCTCGACCGAACCAAGGCGGTGTTGCCGGTAAGAATTTCCGGCAACGACATTTCCGGCGAGTCCTATTCTGAACTCGTCCACACTCTCGACGTCAGCCGGACCGGAGTTCGGTTGGGTGCGGTCCGCCGCCAACTCGAAGTGGGAAGCCTGGTCGTTCTTCAGTATCGACAACACAAGGCAGAGTTTCGCGTCATTTGGACCAAGCCCCTGGGCTCCGGCGCCGAACAGCAGGTTGGACTGGAAGCCGACGCACAGAAAGACCTATGGGGACTCGACGCCAGTGCGACGAGTCGATCCCAAACTGCGGGACCTACGCCCGGCAGCCCCATCTCGATGGGAGCATGAAGGCAACCTGGTTGACTCGATTTAATCCTTGAGACTTCTAACGCTGCCCCATCCTTTATTAGCGCCACAATCTGCCAGGCAATCCTAATTCCTGAGGATACCTTTGAGTAAGTAACAAATCTTAACCAGCGCACCTTTGTCTCCTTCGTGCTTCTACAGCAGTTCTCGAGTTACTGTATAGGAAGCTAGGAACGGGGAGGGCACGGCTTCAGCCGTGCCGCCAGGGCTGCAACGGGTTCCGGCTTTAGCCGCTGAGGGCACGTACTCTACACCATCACAAGAACCGCTCTAGCAGTTGCGCTTCATCAACCTCAAAAGACACAAAGGTAAGGATGTTTTGGATTCGCGAACGCGGCTTGGGGATCGTCACGGAAGCGCCGGGATCGCACGACTCTCGGCCAGTTCGCCTTCCCAACGCGCGATGACTGCACAAGCCAGGCAATTGCCGATGACGTTCACCGAAGTGCGTGCCATGTCCATGAGCGCGTCGATGCCCAGGATGATGAAGATCGGTTCCGTCGGCAGATGGAACGTGGCTGAGGTCGCCAACAATACCACGATCACGGCGCGCGGCACGCCCGCCAAGCCCTTGCTCGTGAGCATGAGGGTGAACACCATCAGCAGTTGTGCGGACCAACCCATGTGGATTCCGGCCGCTTGCGCCACAAAAATGGAGGCGAGCGCGAGGTAGAGGGTCGAGCCATCCATGTTGAAGCTGTAACCGGCGGGAATGACGAAGGCGACGATGCGGCGGGGCACGCCGAAGGCTTCCATTGCCTCCATGGCGCGGGGCAGCGCGGCCTCGGAGGTGCTGGTGGCGAATGCGATGGTGGCAGGCTCGGCCACGGCCTTGACGAATCGGCCAAGCGGCAGCCGCGCCAGGCGGGCGATCGGCAACAGGATCATCAGCAAGAACGCGATTAACGCGCAGTATCCAGTGAGCAGCAATTTCCCCAGCGGCAGCAGCACGCCGATTCCCAGATGGCCCACCGTGTAGGCCATCGCGGCTCCCACTCCAACCGGTGCAAAGTACATCACCAGATTGGTGAAGGCGAACATGGTTTCCGCGAGCGACTCGGAAAATCTCAGCATGGGCGTGCGCTTGTTCTCGGGCAGTCGCGCCAGCGCAATTCCGAAAAGGATCGCGAACACGGCAACCTGCAGGACCTGGTTTTCAGCAACCGATTTCGCAATGTTCTCAGGGAAGATATGCAGAAGAAAGTCGTCCCAACGAAGGGGAGCCGTGGCCGGTGGCGGGGCGACCGCGGCGGTTTGCGAAATCGCAAGGCCCTCTCCCGCCCGACTGAGGTTGATGGCTGCGATGCCCAGCAGAAGCGCAAGGGTGGTGACTACTTCAAAGTAAATCAGACTCTTCAGGCCAATGCGGCCCACGCTGCGCAGGTTGCCATGTCCGGAGATGCCGGTGACGAGCGTTCCGAAGATGAGCGGAGCCACGATCACCTTGATCAGCCGTAAAAAGATTTCACTCAACACCCGCAAGTGCTCGGCGAATTGCGGACGGTCGAGCCCAATCTCTCCGCCCAGCAACATGGCAAAGAAAATCCAACGAGTCAGCGATTGCCGCCACAGTCCGGTGGCTGCGACGGCAACCAGGCCCGTCCAACGCAGGGCAGCAATCCAAATGTGCCCAGAGAGAAACACGGGCAACAATGCCCCGGCCATGAATAGCAGGACTCCGATAACAGTGATCGCGCGCAATGCTGGCGGTTGCTGCAACGACGGCGATGGGCTTGCGGTGGCGACGGTCATGGTTGATCGCTCGTGGTTCTGTTGACATCCTGTAGCGCCGGCATCTTGCCGGCTGTCGCGAGGGCATCCTGCCCTCGCCGTTGGGGGCGCGACGCCTGACGGGACGGCGGCGCTACAAGGATGTCAACAGAGCCGTCTCTCGTCAAGAATCTTGTCTAATTCCTTATGCCCTTACTCCGCTGTCATTCCGAGGAGCGAAGCGACGAGGAATCTGGGTCTTCGCCGGCCAGGCTGAGAACCCAGATCCCTCGCTCGGGACGACAACAGGGGCAACAGCACCAGCAAGAATGACATGGCCAAGTTAACTTATTCGGATCTTAGGCCTGACACAAGCGGTCGCGGCAGCGCTCGCGTCGGTATTGAACTCACTTGCAGCCAGAACTTCACGAAGCTGCCGCAGCACCCAGGTCAAACCCGCAATTCCCGCCATCCAGAACGCGAAGCAAACCTTAACCACCCAACCCGGAGCCTCCCCGACTCTTCGCAGCACGAACGGCAGAAAATTCCAGGTAGTGATGTGAACGTAATCCCAAGGGTCCTCAGTCATGGCGTGATTGTTGAGTCCCCACGAATCCATCTTCCCCAACGCAAACGCGACAATATTCTTAAAGCGCAGGAGGATGACGAATGCCGGGTGACCCAGCGTCTCCATCTGATAAATCTCTAGCGGCAACCAGAAAGCTAGCGATGCCAACTGGACCAAAGCGCTGACTGCGATCAGCGCCACTCCCATCGTCCAGATGAACTTCCCCAAGTCTATGTGATGACGCAACAGCAACGGCACCGAGATGAATGCCACCAGTTCGGCTGCGGTGGAAACGTAGCGGTCGCCCCACGCGAAATCCCCACTCCATATCGTGTACTTTGCGTAGAAGCTGACGTACGCCAAAAGCAGCAGCAGTGCGGCAATCAGGTACGCGCGGATTTCTGGGCGGAAGCGTTTCCAGGCGAGTGCGGCAATGACGATCGTTAGCACCAGCAGAGGATCGAAAAGAAAGATGGACTTTTCCGGCGCAAAGAGCGGACCAAGAAAGCCTACATGAAACGGAGTCTCGAACGGATAGTTCGATGGCAAAGATGGATCCAGGCGGCGGTGTTCCACGGTGAAAAAGTGTACGTAGGTGTTGAAGAAGGATCCGAAGCGATAGTACTGATAGAGACGATCAACGAGCAGAAAGACCGTATAGACGGGCAGGGCAGTCTTCGCATACACCACAAACTGCTCCCAAAACACCCGGCCGCGGACATGTTCGAACCACAATACGAGGAGTAGAAAAGATGCCGCAGCCAGGAGGTCGAGGCCAGTAGTCAAGCGCGTCAGCAGATTGAGTCCTAAGGCGGCCGAGCCGATGAGCAGCGCGCGGCGGCTGCCGGTGCGCAGCCAGTCGTACTGAAACGCGAATCCAGTCAAAGTCAGAAGCATGATGTAGTTGTTCTCCATCATGTTCTGGGTGTAATGCAGGTGGGTAGTGCAGAACAGCAACGCCAGAACGCCAGCCACCGCTTGGTTGGTACTGAAGCTCAAAAGGCGCAGGAAGCGAAAGCACACCAGCACCGTTAAGACGCTCACCAGAATGTTGGTGCTGTAGCTGACCACGATGTTGCGCACGCTGGGGTCATTCCCGTTGTACTCCGCGAAAACTGGCAGCCCCTCGATATAGGTTCCCACGATGTCTGCTGGCAACATCAGTAGCGGCTGACCAACGCCGTACCAGTCGTAAAGTTTGCCGTCCCGGCCATGCACCCCGAATTCGGGATACTCCTGCGGAAACACCGGCGGTTCCGAAGTCCAGAAGGAATGGGCGGTCTGCAGGCGATGCATGGTGTCGCTCGATCCAAGCTCGCCCGACTGGACGACAAATGCCGCGAGGCCTGCCGTCAAGGCGAGCAGAAACAATGGATACCGGAACCAACCACCAGGACGAGCGGTCATGGTCAGCTCTTTCGCGATCTCGCGATCGCTTCCCGCGCTTCCTTGTCTGCGGTCTTGCGACGCTCGGTTTCGCGCTTGTCCCACAGCTGCTTGCCTTTAGCTAATGCCACCTCAACCTTTACTTTACCGTTCTTGAAATACATTCGGGTGGGGATCAGCGTCAGTCCACGCTGCTGGGTTTTGCCGATGAGCTTGCGGATCTCCTCTTTATGTACCAACAGCTTGCGCGTGCGAAGCGGAGCATGATTGAAGATGTTGCCGTGCTCGTAGGGGCCGATGTGGCAGTTCAGCAGCCAGAGTTCGCCGTCCTTAATCAAGCCGTAAGCGTCTTTGAGGTTGGTGCGGCCGGCCCGAACCGATTTGACCTCTGTTCCAGTCAGCGCCACACCCGCCTCAAATTTTTCCAGCAAGAAGTAGTTATGCGACGCGATCCTATTGACAGAGGCATCACGCTGCCCCGCCGCCGTGGGATCGCGGCGGGGATTTTTCTCCGGATTCGGCCGGGTTGGTCGTGCAGGCTGCCGTGGCATGGTTTTAACTAGCTTATCTCATCGGAGCGGGCTGGCGTCGAGGCCAAGGAAAATGGGAACGGAGACGTTGCAAGCAACCTCTCTACAGTGCCACTGTAGAGACGTAGCCTGCTATATCTCAGGCGCGGGATGCGGCGAATTGAGGGAAGGCCGGAAGCATCGCATCTACAGTACTAGAACCTAAGAGTATAACTGCCACCCTAGCAGTCACTTCGGAACCCTCCGAGGCGATGCTATAATCGCGCAGCTAACGATATCTTGGCAAAATTTATAGTTGCATCCCGAGGTCCTGGCGGGCTAGCGGGAGGAAACTGTTTAAGAGGAATTTTGATGAAACGCTTGATCCGCTCGGCGGCGATGGTCCTGCTGGTCCTGGCCGTAACCCTAGCCATCGCGGCCGATAAGGCCAAATCCGCATACAACAAAGGCAAGGACGCGGAGGCTCGACAGAACTACGAACAAGCCTACGACTTTTACAAGCAGGCTTACGACCTTAAGCCTGGGGATCTTACTTACCGCTCTGCGTTTGAGCGGTTGCGTTTCCTGGCCGGGGCTTCCCATGTGCATCGCGGACAGTTGCTCCGCGAGGCGGGCCAACTGGACGCTGCTCTAGCCGAGTTCCAGAAAGCGGTGGAGATTGATCCCTCCAGTGCCATCGCCCAGCAGGAAGTTCGTCACACCCAGCAGATGATCGATGCGGCCAAGTCCCCCGGGCCAAAGGCGGCAGCGCCTCCTCCAAGTGGCGTGCAGAAGCGCCTCGATGAAGCCGCGGGTCCTGTGGAATTGGCTGCCATTTCAAACGTTCCCATCAATCTCAAGATCACGGAAGATTCGAAGGTCATTTACGAGACCGTGGGTAAGCTGGCGGGCATCAATGTGCTGTTCGATCCCGACTACACTTCGCGCCGCATCAAGATCGAGTTGAACAACGTGTCCCTCGAAGAAGCGCTGGAAATTATCGCGCTGGAATCAAAAACCTTCTGGCGGCCGGTGACCCCCAACACGATTTTTGCCGCGGCCGACAATCCTGCCAAACGCAAGGATCTCGAGCAAAGTGTTATCAAAACTTTCTACCTGGCGAACCTTTCCCAGCCCACAGAACTGCAGGACGTGGTGAACGCCATGCGCCAGATCCTGGAAATCTCCCGTATCCAACCCTTGCCTTCGCAGGGCGCAATCGTGGTACGCGGGACCCCCGACCAGATCGCGCTGGCGCAGAAATTGATCGGCGATCTGGATAAGGCCAAAGCCGAGGTCATCGTGGATGTTGCCGTGCTGCAGATCAACCGCGACAAGTCCAAGACCTTGGGGATCAATCCACCCACCAGCGCGACCGTCGCCTTACAGAACAACCTCACAAACACGACCACCACGGGTACCACTGGCACTACTGGCACTACCACCGGCTCTACGACCACAACGGGCACGCCCAACCAGATCAACCTCAACCAAATTAACAACCTCAACGCGACTAACTTCACCATTACGATTCCGCAGGCCACGGCCACCGCGCTGTTCAGCGACACCAGCACCAAGCTCATTCAAAAGCCGCAGATTCGCGCTGTGGATGGGCAAAAGGCTTCGCTCAAGATCGGCGACCGCGTACCGGTGGCGACTGGATCCTTCCAACCCGGCATCGGTGGCGTTGGCATCAACCCCTTGGTGAACACCCAATTTCAGTACCTGGACGTCGGCGTCAACATCGATATCACGCCCAAGGTCCACGCCAACGGCGAGGTGACGCTAAAGGTCACCATGGATATTTCTTCCGTGACCGGCACATCGAACATCGGCGGCATCAGCCAACCCATCATCGGGCAGCGCAAGATCGAGCACGAAGTGCGACTGAAAGAGGGAGAAGTAAATCTGCTTGGCGGCATGCTGGAGGACTCGCAGACCAGGTCGCTGACCGGCATTCCCGGCTTGTCCCAGATTCCAATCCTGAAATATCTCTTCGGGCAGAGCACCACCGACCGCTCGGAGACAGAGACCGTCTTCGTCCTTATTCCGCACGTTGTGCGCAGCCATGAATACAGCGACCTGAACCAGCAGGCTTTGGACGTGGGCACCGCCAACGCCATCGCACTGCGCCGCGTGAGCCATCAGGCGGCGCCGGCTCAAGTTCCTGCGGCTCAACCTCCAGTGCCGCAGAGCACACCCGCGCCGGCTACTGGCCCGTCGAATCAGTCGCCTGGCTCAGCGGGCGCGCCTTCCGGCGGCCCCGCGACTTTCAGCTTCGATCCCGCCAGCATCACCCAGGCCAAGGGCTCGACTTTTGCCGTCAATGTTGTGCTCAGCGGAGCCCAGAATGCGTATTCCGTGCCCTTGCAGATCAGCTACGATCCCAAGATGCTGCAGGTAGTGAACGTGTCGAATGGAGGCTTCCTTTCGCATGACGGCCAGGCGGTGGCCTTGGTCCATCGCGACGATGACACCAGCGGAACCTTGCAGATTACGGCGACCCGGCCGCCGGGGGCGGGCGGAATTTCCGGCGAGGGCACGATCGTGACTTTAACCTTAGTGGCAAAGGCCGCGGGACAGTCCTCGCTAACCATCGCCCGGGGAGGCGTACGCGACCCCGGCATGCAAGCTGCGCCCGCGGCGGGCGCGGCCGTGACCGTGACGATCCAATAGAGGTCGTTGCGTAAATGTGCTTTTGGGAAGGGCACGGCTTCAGCCGTGCCGATAAAGCCGCGAAAAACACGGGCTTTAGCCCCTCAGGCAAAGGTTCTATTACGCGCCAAGGCACTTATGAAACACCCTCTAGATGCGCGACGCTGCGAGCCGAATAACCGGCGTCGCAGAAAGTTCCGCGATGACACCCGCCGTGTCAAAGACCCGTTCAGCGGGGGCTGCGGCTAACGACGAAATATGCAATTAACCGTTCCCAGAAAAAACCTCGTGCGAAAGCTACGTGGGTTCACGCTGATCGAGTTGATTGTAGCCACCGCCATTCTGCTGATCCTCACCAGCCTCGCAGTCCCGCTGGCGCGGGTGAGCATCAAGCGCGAGAAGGAACACGAACTGCGGCGCGATCTGTGGGAGCTGCGTGACGCCATCGATCGCTACAAAGATGCTGCCGATCTCGGCAAATTCCAGACCAAGGTGGGCTCGGAAAACTACCCGCCCGATTTGGACACGCTGGTCAAAGGCGTGGATGTGCAGGGCAAGAAATTAAAGTTTCTGCGCAAGATTCCGATTGATCCCATGACCAAGACCACCGAGTGGGGAATGCGCTCCATGCAGGATGAGCCGGATTCCGACTCCTGGGGCGAGCAGAACGTTTTCGACGTGTTTACCAAATCGCAAGACACGGCGCTGGACGGGACCAAGTACAAGGACTGGTAATGCCAAGATCTCGTAGAAAACAAAAAAAGTGCCGAGGCTTCACCTTGATTGAGCTGATGATCGTCATCAGCGTCATTCTGATCCTGGTGTCCGTCGCGCTCCCAGCTTACAACCAATCCATCTGGCGGGCCCGGGAGTCAGTCCTGAAACAGAATCTCTTCGCGCTCCGCTCCGTGATCTCGCAATACACGCTCGACAAGCAGAAAGCCCCGCAGTCCTTGGAAGACCTCGTCACCGCAGGTTATTTTAAACAGATCCCGAACGATCCCATGACCGGACGCAACGATACCTGGACCGTGGAAGAAGAGACCGACACCATCATGACGGTCGACCAGCAGGAACCCGGAATCTTCGATGTCCACAGTGGATCAAGCGCGGTCGGCAGCGACGGCACAGCCTACAACACCTGGTAACTGTCACGTGACGACAACTGTGTAGGGACGGGTCTCTGACCCGTCCGGCGGAGCAAAGCTCCGCAGCCGCTACGGATAGTAGCACCGAAGGGCGGCTGGCCCACGCGTTTTGGTGGCCATAAACTAGATTGCGGGTGCCCCACTCTTTCGCGCTCTTTGCGAAAGGGTGGGAGGAAGCGCCGCAATGCATTGGGCTGCGACTCGGATCTCCCAGAGAGGATTAAAGCAGTTCTCGAGTCGCTGTATCGGAAAGCCAAGAACGGGAAGGGCACGGCTTCAGCCGTGCCACCAGGACTGCAACGGCTCCCGGCTTCAGCCGCTGTGGGCACGTACTCTACACCATCACGAGATCCGCTCTAGCCATCATGCCGGCAAATCTCAGTGAGCGTAATCGCCTGTTTGCTTCAACTGATGGAACGCGGTTTGCTTGCTGTAATGTTTGCTTGCTGTAATGATTGATCATACTCACGCTGCAAGAGCTTGACCTTGATTTAGTTGAGAATAAGGGCTACTCTGTCCAACCGCTTGCAAATTGGAGATTTGTGGACATGTTTGTCGGCTCCAATCTGTCATCGCAAACCATGAGCGAATCATCATTACGTGAGATCTACGTCAGCACGGATATAGAAACCGACGGACCGGTCGCGGGAAAACACTCCATGCTGAGCATTGGGTCGGCAGCCTATCTGGCCGACAAAGAGCTGCTGGGGACGTTCTCCGCCAACTTGGAAACGCTGCCCGCATCGGTCCCGGATCCCAAGACCGCCGCATGGTGGGCCACACAGCCGCAGGCGTGGTCGGCCTGCCGGCAAAATCCCGAAGCGCCTGCTGTCGCCCTGAAACGCTACCTTGCCTGGCTCAAGGCGTTTGGCGGACGGCCAGTGTTTGTCGGGTACCCGGCCGCTTTCGATTTTTCTTTCGTCTATTGGTATCTCGCCGAGTTCGCGGGGGAGAACCCATTCGGCTATTCGGCAATTGATATCAAGACCTACGCCATGGCATTGCTGCGCAAACCATATCGAGCGTGCGGCAAGCAGTCGATGCCCTCGGAGTGGTTCGACCCCGTGTCTCATACGCATGTGGCGCTTGACGATGCCATCGAGCAAGGACAACTCTTCTGCAACATGCTTAAGGCCAACGTCGGCGCTTAACCAGCCGCTCGCGTGTAAGCGCCTGAGCAATACTAGACCACATCACGCCGCGCCAGATGGGTGATGCGGCCTTATAGTCGTTCGCGCCACCTGCGGCCCGCGTGGGTGGCCACCCTTGGAACCACGTCAACTGTCGAAAAATGATTACACTCATCGACATGTTTTGGATCGGAAATCGCGCGCTGCTCTAGTCCTGCAGCGTGCCTAAGGCTCTATTCCCTTGTTCCTCATGAGTTGTCCATACCGCCGATCGTACAAGTCTTTCACTCGAAGGCGGGGGTTTTCTACGGTTACGCGTTGGTTTTCAGCATCTGCTCGGCGTGTTTGCGAGAAGTCTCGGTCAGCTTGGCCCCACTGAGCATGCGGGCGACTTCTTCGGTGCGCTCCTCGCCGGTGATAAGGCGCACTGCAGCACGAGTACGGTCGGCGGAGCTTTTCTTCTCGATCAGGTAATGATGGTCGGCAAAGGTGGCGATCTGCGGCAGGTGAGTCACGCAGAGCACCTGATTGGCTCGCGACAATGCCTTCAACTTTTTACCCACGGCTTCCGCCGCGCGTCCGCCGATGCCGCTATCGATTTCGTCGAAGATAAGAGTACGGTGCGCCGGCGCCCGCGCCACACTCGCCTTCTTTCCCTGTCCCGCTTCCACGCTGGCCTTGAGCGCAAGCATCACCCGCGACAATTCGCCGCCGGAGGCGATGTGCTCCAGCCGTCGCAGCGGCTCTCCGGGGTTCGTCGTAATCAGATAGACGACTTGGTCGAAACCGGACGCTGTCCAGTTCCCTTCCTCATCCGTGCCGCTGACTTCAATATGAAAGTCGGACTTCATGGCCAGATCGTTGATCTCGGCCTCCACCAGCTTCTCCAGCTTGCGGGCGGCCTCGTAGCGCTTCTTCGAAATGGCACGCGCGACGCGAAGATACTCTTGCGCCGCTTGCGCTAAGTCTCCGCGCAGCTTGGCAAGAATTTCGTCTTTGTTTTCCATTTCTGAAAGCTTGCGGCTGACTTCTTGGCCGTGATGAATCACGTCTTCGAGCGTGGGGCCGTATTTGCGCTTCAAGCGGTCGAGGACCGCAAGGCGGTCTTCGACTTGAGCCAGGTGCTCGGGCGATGCTTGAATGCCGCCGGCGTAATCGCGCAGGGTCGCGCCCACATCCTCGACGCTGATGCGCGCGGTCTCGATTGCCGCCAGCGCTTCTTTGAATTTGGGCTCGTAGCGCGACAGCTCTTCGATGTGCTTCTGGGCTGTGCGCAACGAGGACGAAGTTGAATTACTGCCCTCGTAAAGCAGATCGAAGGCGTTCATTGCGGCGCTGTAGATCTTCTCCGCATTGGCTAGGACGCGTTTCTCGGTTTCGAGGCGTTCGTCTTCGCCGGGCTGCAGCTTGGCATCTGCAATCTCGCGCTTCTGGAAAGTCCATAGATCGAGCAGGCGGAGCCGGTCCTGCTCGCCCTGCTCAAGCTCTCCGATGCGCCGGGCAATGCTCTTCCAGTTGGCGAATGCGTCGCTGGTGGCTTCGAGTTGAGTACCGGCAAAAGCATCAAGCAGATCCAGCCGCGCCGCCGCATCGAACGCCAGGATGGATTCGTTTTGCGCGTGGATGGTGGCAAGATACGGGGCAAGCTGGCGCAACACGCCCACCGTGGCCGGCTGATTGTTGATGAACACGCGGCCCTTGCCTCCAAGCGCGATCTCGCGCCGCAGAATGACCGACTCGTCTTCGGGGTTGGGATCGATACCGTTGGCTTCAAGAATCCGGGCAACGGCCTTTCCTGTGTGCTCATCGACTTCAAAGACAGCCGCAATTACGGCGCGCTCGGTTGCGGTGCGAATCACCTCGGTCGAAGCTTTGTCGCCCAGAAGAAGCGCGAGCGCATCAATCAAAATGGATTTGCCCGCTCCGGTCTCTCCCGTCAACAAGTTCAGGCCAGCGGCAAACTCCACCGCCAAGTTATCGATGACCGCGTAATTTTCAAGCCGAAGTTCGGCGAGCACGGGCTGTCCTGGGATTCCGAAGTTGAGCGCAGAATACCATGAAAACCAGTTGTCAGTAGTCAGTTCTCGGTTCTCAGCGGAGGCGCGTCCGGTTGATGGATGCGATACGTCTCCCGAGAGCCTCGCAAGGTTCGTCTATAATTAATCAGCGAAAACCCAAATGCATTTTCCCTTACTACTGGCAGCGGTGATTGGCGGGGAGATCGTCGATCTGGTGGGAGAAACCGGCCCTGTCGCCAAGGTTGTTCTTCTGGTCCTATTGATCTTCAGCGTAATTTCGTGGGCCATCATTCTTTCCAAGTGGAGCCTGGTGCGGCGAGCCCGGGTGCAGAGTGGACGCTTTGTGCGGGCATTCCGCAAAGCTCAACGCCTGCAGGATGTCTCGGCCGTGGCCGGGCAATTCAAGCCCAGCCCGCTGGTTGCGGTATTTGAAGGCGGCTTCGCGGAACATCGGCGCCAAGGCAGCAGTGTGGCGATTCAGCGCGCCATGCAGATTGCCTGCTCGGAAGAAGTCACCCGCCTCGAGCGCAACATGCCCTGGCTAGCGATCACCGGCGCGGTCACCCCCTTCGTCGGCCTCTTCGGCACCGTCTGGGGAATTATTGATGCGTTCCATGGGTTGGGGACGGCGGGGGCGGCTACCTTGCGGGCGGTGGCTCCGGGGATTTCGGAGGCTCTTATTACTACCGCGGCGGGGTTGGCGGCGGCCATTCCGGCCGTCATTGCTTACAACTTGCTGGGGAGTTCTATTCGCGAGTTTGCGGCGCGGGGGGATGATTTTGCGCTTGAAATGTTGAACGCGGTGGAGCGGTCACAGGCCGCAGTTCCGGAGGTGCGGCGGTAATGGCTTTCACGGCTTCCAACGGACGAACCCAAACTTCTCTTGCCGACATCAACATCACGCCGCTGGTGGACGTTGTGCTGGTGCTGCTGATTATCTTCATGGTGACCGCGCCGGTGCTGCAATCGGGGATCGAGGTCAGCGTGCCCAAGACGCGCACCGTGAAAGAGATCACAGAAGAGCGGCTGGTGATCAGCGTGGACAAGCAGCAGCGGGTGTTCCTGGGGAACGATCCCGTGAACATCAATGAGATTGCCGCCAAGCTGCGGCAGAAAATCCGCGATCCGCAGCACCAGTCCATTTTCATCCGCGCGGACGAGAACGTGCCCTTCGGCGCCTTCGCCACAGTGATGGATGCGGTTAAGCGGTCGGGGATCAGCAACGTCAGCATCGTGACGCAACCGCTCGAAAGTCATGGCAGCCAACGCTGAGATATTTTTCGAACACGATCGATGGGGCCGCAATTTGGCTTGGTCGGTGGGGCTGCACCTTGCGATTGCGGGCTCGATTGTTCTGTACGCAGTAATCGGGCCGGGCGGCCACGGCAGCACCTGGGGCGCGGGCGGCGGCGGCGACGCGATGGGAGTAACCCTGGTCAGTTCGGTTCCGCTTCCTGCGAGCGCAGTGCAGACGCAGAATGTTCTGGCCAACGAGTCCAAGGGACTGACGCAGTCGCTTCCCAAGACGGAGGAGAAGGAACCGGAAGCGATTCCGATTCCCGACAAGAATGCGAAGAAGAAACCGAAACCACGCATTAGCGAGAGTCATCAGAAAGCTCAGCCGCAAGCCGAAGAGGAAGCCAGCAACGTAGTTCCATTCGGAGAAGGCGGCCCGGTGAGTGGACCGTATGGAGCTTTCAACGCAGGCGGGGCGAAAGGCGGATTCGGCTTCACCGGCGGCGGAGGGGATTTCGGTTCGCGTTATGCCTACTACGTTCGCGTGGTACAGCAGAAAGTTTCCGAGAATTGGCTCAAGTATGAGGTCGATCCGCGCATCACGGACGCACGAAGGGTTTACGTGACCTTTGACATCATGCGGGATGGGCACCCTACCAACGTGCAGGTGGAGCAGTCGAGCGGAGTGCCCTCGCTGGATCAGTCGGCGGTGCGTGCGCTGCAGCGCATTGATACTTTTGGTCCCCTGCCGTCGGATTATTCGGGGAGCAAGGTGTCGGTGGAGTTCTGGTTCGATTACAAGCGATGATGAGCAAGTGTCGCGTCCACCAAAATACGCAGCATAAGTCCTTACAGGTGATTCTATGCGATGGATGAAGGTTGGCGCTGCAAGCGCAATACATAGATCCTGCGCTTCTCAGGATGACAGCATGCAATTGTGCCATTAACTTTCGGGACGCCACACTAGATTTGACTGGAAATCTCAGTTTCGGTTGCGAGACGGGGAGTTAGGATCAGTTCTCGGTTCTCAGTTCTTAGCTCTTAGCTCTTGGCTGTTAGATCAAGCAAATGCTTGAATAAAAACAACTCCGGCCGAGAATGGATGGAGGGAATGGGCAAGGGCAACTTGCACTCTGATGTGGGTCATCATACGATGAGCAGAGCTCTGAAGGCTGGTATCGGCAAGAGGACGACCGGCACGCACTACTTCCAAATCAAATCTCGCGCTAAGGCAGCGTTGTTTTTTCTGCTCCTGACCGCGGCTCTTACTGCCGCTCCTTGTCTGGGTCAGCAGGACTGGATCAAAACCGGCACCGGGTTGGGGATGGAGAAGGTTCGTCTCGCGGTCCCCGACTTTAAGCCTTCCACTGCAGACGCCAAGAATGCCGATCTGCTTAAAGTTTTCAACGACACTCTGTGGAATGATCTGGACAATGCCGGCATCTTCGACATGGTTTCGAAGAGCTTCTATCCACTGGCGGTTCCCGGCAATCCTCCCGAGGTAACGTTCGATGCCTGGAATGCTCCTCCTCCCAATGCGGCGATGCTCGCGTTCGGCAACCTGGGCGTGACCGGCAACAGTGTGACCGTGCAGGGCTGGCTGTATGACGTGAAGAACATTGCGTCGCCGCAGGTGCTGGGCAAACAGTATCAGGATGCGGCCACTGCCGATGCTGCCCGTACGATCGCGCACAAGTTTGCTGATGAGATTATTTTCCGGCTGGGCGGCGGCATTCCCGGCATTGCGGAGAGCCAGATTTACTTTGTGAGTAGCCGCAGCGGGCACAAGGAAATCTGGCTGATGGACTATGATGGGGCCAATCAACATCAGGTCACGCATCTGAATTCGATTTCGCTATCGCCGCGGATTTCGCCCGACGGCTCGCGCCTCGCCTTCAGCTCAATAACGAAGTCGGGCTGGGAAATTCTGATGTACTCCATGGATCTGAATCGCCTGATTACGTTCCCCAAGTTTGGCGGCACCAATCTCTCACCGGCGTGGTCCGGCGATGGCACCAAGTTGGCATTTTCTTCGTCGCGCACCGGGGACTCTGAGATTTACGTCGTGGATCAATCGGGAGCAAATCTAAAGCGGATTACTTCCGCGAAAGGCCCGGATGTTTCGCCGGTGTGGAATCGCAAGACGAACGCGCAAATTGCGTGGGTGAGCGGGCGCACTGGTCTGCCGCAGATTTACACTATGGAAGCGGACGGCACCAATGTGCAGCGGGTTACCGACCAGGGTTATGCGGTCTCGCCGGCATGGTCGCCTAATGGACAATTTCTGGCGTTCGCCTGGACGCGGCACTACGGGCCCGGAGCTCCGGGGGCGGAGGATCTCTATATCATGGACGTGGCCAGCAAGCAGTGGGTGCAGCTGACCCACGATGGCGGACGAAATGATTTTCCGTCGTGGTCGCCGGATGGACGGCATATTGTTTTCCAATCCAGCCGTTCGGGAAGCGAGCAAATCTGGTCTATGCTGGCGGATGGGAGTAACGTGAAGCAGTTGACATCTGCCGGTAGAAATACGCAACCGAATTGGAGTTGGAAGTAGGGTTTGATAGGGTTTAACATTGGGACCTATCGCACAAATGCTCTGGGAAAAAAGTGAAGGTCCCTCAGGGGCTAAAGCCCGCATACTTATTAGGCGGGTAGCGGCACGGCTGGAAGCCGTGCCCTTCCCAAAACCATTTATGAGACCAGTCCCGGAGTTGTACGAACTAAAGGTTTGGCGAATTCTTTCGATTAACTAGCCCGGAGGAGGCGGAGAAGTGAACCCGCCCCGCTATGGATTCTGAAGCGCGCGTTGGGGGCAACAGCGCGCGACTACGTAGGGAGGAAAAGTGAAGCAGCGAAGAATGAAGTGGATCACGCTTGTATTCGCGTTGGGCGCCATTCTGTTCCTGGGCGCCTGCCATAAGAAGACACCACCGCCGCCACCACCACCGCCACCGCCACCACCCGCGCCGACGGCCTCGCTCACGGCAAGTCCCAACACCATCGAGAAGGGGCAGTCGACCACACTCACGTGGCAGACCACGAATGCTACGGACGTGAGTGTCGACGGGATTGGAGCCGTGCAGGCCAGCGGCTCGCAGCAGGCGACCCCGTCCGATTCGACTACCTACACGCTGACCGCGAAGGGAGCTGGCGGCACGCAGCAGGCTACGGCACGGGTTACCGTGACTCAACCTCCGCCCCCACCACCTCCACCAGCAGCCGGACCAACCGAGGAGGAGCTGTTCTCGCAGAACATAAAGGACATCTACTTCGATTACGACAAATCCGATATCCGGGCTGACCAGCAGAGTTCGCTGCAGGCGGATGTCGCGTTCCTCCAGCAGCATCCCAACATCCACTTCACGATCGAGGGACACTGCGATGAGCGTGGGTCGACCGAGTACAACCTGGCTTTGGGCGACAGCCGAGCGGGCGCCGCGCAGAGCGCATTAACCCAAGGCGGCGTCAGCGCCGGTAATATCAAGACGATCAGCTACGGCAAAGAAAAGCCGTTCTGCACCGAGTCCAACGAGGCCTGTTGGCAGCAGAATCGCCGTGGCCATTTCGTGTATCAAAAATAGTCACTTGAGGTGCGGGGCGGGGCTAGCTCAGCACCTCAGGTTTTATTTTTCTGGCCAAGCCGCGTGCGCCAGCGGAACCTGCAAGACAACTACGTCTGGACCGCGCTATCCTTCACAATAGGACGTTGCATGAGCCAGAAACCAGACCGCTAGTTCGTCTCATAGGGAGGGTCTGACTAAGTCTGTGTGGTTGGGATCGAATGTGAGCAAGGAGCGACCCTCAGCGGCTGAAAGCCGCATATTCGTTGGGCGCGAGCGGCACGGCTGAAGCCGTGCCCTTCCACATCCGAGCCAGAACGAAACTTAATCGGAGTTTCCTTAAGTTTTCGAGTAAGGCTTTTTCAAGTCAGACATTTGCGGCTCAAGGCTTGTGCAGCTCAAGGAATAGCTTATGAAAATCCACCGATATTCGACCGTGGTTGTCCTGCTGATCGCCTTCTGGGGAAACGTCACGCCGGCTTGGGGTGCAAACAAAGAGATGGTTGAACTGCTGACCAAGGTGCAGGCGCTGCAAGACCAGATGACGCAGATGCAAACGTCCTTTAACGTGCGCATCGGCGAAATGAAGAACATGATGGACCAGAACACCGACAGCATGAATAAAGTGACGGCGTCCATCACGGCGCTGCAAGGCAGTCTGGAAAAGTTACAGAACGACAATGGGGCGAAGGTGGACCAGCTTTCCGGGCAAATCCAGGCGCTCAACGACTCTCTCGATGAATTGAAAGCGCGCCTGGCCAAGGTCAGCAAGCAACTGGAAGACATGCAGGCGGCACAGCAAAGCGTGGCAGCGGGACAGGCGGCGCAGCAGGCACAACAGCAGGCGCTGGCGCAGGCTCCGCCTCCGGATGTGCTGTATAACAACGCGCTGCGGGATTACAACGCGGCGAAGAATGATCTGGCGAAACAGGAGTTTGGGGATTATGTGAAGTTCTATGCCAGCACGGATCTCGCGGGAAATGCGTATTTTTATCTGGCAGAGCTCGCCTATAAGCAGGGAAATTTTCAGGAAGCGGTACAGAATTACGACCAGGTGCTGCAGAACTTTCCTACCGGCAACAAGGCTCCCTCATCGGATTTGAAGAAGGGATTGGCGCTGATCGAACTGGGGAAGAAGGACGATGGGATTGCTGAGCTTCGCCATGTGATCCAGCGCTATCCGCGGTCGAACGAGGCGCTGCAGGCGAAGGATCGGCTGCGCAAATTGGGAGTCTCGACCACCGCGGCGCGCACGCGCAGTGAATAGGGCTCTTTGGATTGTCAATTGCCAATTTGCGATTGACAATCGGACGGTCACCGCCTGGCGTTAATCCCGGTGTGGTGACGAGGGTGATGGCGATGGTTGTGTTGTTTATTACGATGGCGCTGCGGGTGCGCTGTGCTTGATAGCTCCTGATTGGGCGTCGCGGTGGCTGGCGCCGATGTTCCGGTCTGCGCCCAGAGGGTCAACGTCGAAAACAAAACTGCTGTCGCGATGAGAAGCAGTCGCTTCATGCGTCCTCCAATCCCGTCGGGATTCGTTCTTTATACAGCAGACAACCCATTCCATGCCTGGAAGTTTGAGAGTAGGCTCATTATAGGCATGATTCGCTGCCGCACGGGAGATTTATTGTGACAATCACAAAGGATCAAGACCGCTCTAAAGGTGCCGTGGAACAGGAAGAAAAGGATCCGTCGGATAACACCTCCATGCAGGGCCAGCTGGGACACCGGGACCAAGATCCGATGCTGAAATCCGCCGACACGGACTTCCCGGAGCCGGGTGGAAGCCCAGAGCACAGCGGCGAGCCGGAGGGTGGAAAGCCGCGCAATCGGGACGATGCTGCCTAATCCGCAGACTTTGCAAAGAGCCTGTACCGGGTCATCCCGAGCATCGCGCAACCGTAGACGGACTAGCTCGCCCCTGCCGCCATTTCGACCTTCACGTTTCGGAGAAACTCCGCGGCGGCTTCCGGCAACACCGTGTTAATGAACATCCCGGAACCTAGTTCGAAGCCGGCGACGCGGGTTAGACGGGGGATGATACTGATATACCAGTGGAAGTGCTTCACGCCAACGTACTCAGCGGGCGCGCTGCGAATGGTGAAGTTAAAATCCGGGTTGCCCAGTCCATGATAGAGCTTCGCCAGCACGGTTCGCAGCACCCGCGCCAGATCCGCAATCTCTACAGCACTGATATCCCCGAAGCTGGCCATGTGGCGGCGTGGGTAAATGGGAGTGCTAAAGGGCGAAGGCGAGGCATATTGTTCCAACGCCGCAAAGTGGTCGGTGAGGAGCACTACCCGCTCCTTGTCCTCGATTTCCTCTTGCAGGGTTTGGCAGAACATGCATTCGCCGTATTCGTCGTAATGGTTCAAGGCCTGGGTGAAGCGCTCGCGCACCTGATGCGAGATCACGGGCGTGGCAATCAACTGGGAATGGGGATGCTCCAGGCTGGCGCCGGCGTCGCCGCCGTGGTTTTTGAAAATAGTGACGTGGGCGATGCGCGGGTCGAGGCTCAAGGCGTCATAGCGAGACTTGTAGACGCGCAGCAGGTTGGCCACGTGGGCATCCGGCATGGTGGCAATAGCATGCGAGTGGACAGGGGTATCGATGATGACGTCGTGCACTCCGAAGCCGCCCATGCTGCGGCGGGAACGATGGATGGTGCGGATGGGCTGGGCGGCGGGCGACAGAGCGGCGAATTTGTTGGCTACTACTCGCACCTGCCAGGGACCACTCCCGTCCGCCGGAACCCGCATGACTTCTGGCGGGGTCTTGTTTTCGTTGCCGGCGCAGAACGGACAAGTTTCTACAGAGTCTGGCACGACCTTGGGGGGGCGGTGCAGGGCCAGGTCTTCGGGGCGCTTGGCGCGCTCGGTGGCGATGATTACCCATTCCTTGGTGAAATAGTTCTGGCGTAGCTCGGGCATATTTGCTCCTCGGGTTCTTCTATCGGCACACATGGAATTTACTGTAGTGCTCCCTTCGATTCCGCGAGAACGCCAGTTTCGAGCATTTCATCGGAACTTGCGGAGTTGACCCTTAGAGTGGTGATGGGCGTCATCGCCAGTATCCCACGGATGGCCTGTTGTAAAATCCAAATCAACTATGCAGACGAAAACTCCTGTAGGAATCCTGGGCGCGACCGGAATGGTGGGGCAGCGCTTTGTGCAAATGCTGGAACAGCATCCGTGGTTCGAGGTCGCATGGCTGGCGGCTTCGGATCGCTCGGAGGGCCGCTGCTATGGCGAGGCGGCGCGCTGGAAGATGAAAACGCCTCTGCCGCGGCGGGTGGCGGAGATGCGTATATCTCCTGCTGCTCCAGAAGGCGCTCCGAAGATCATCTTTGCCGCCTTGGACGCCGCGATCGCGGCTGATCTTGAGCCCCGCTTTGCCGCGGCGGGTTGCGCCGTGGTCACCAACTCCAGCGCCCTCCGGATGCAGAGCGACGTGCCGCTGGTGATTCCGGAGGTTAACCCCGATCACATCCAGATGATCGAGTGTCAGAGCTGGCGAAAGCAGTCTGGCGGTTTTGTGGTCACCAACCCGAACTGCTCCGCCATCGGACTGGTGATGGCGCTGAAGCCTCTGCAAGAAGCATTTGGCCTCGATACGGTAATGGCGGTCACGATGCAAGCGGTGAGTGGCGCGGGATATCCGGGCGTGGCTTCACTCGACATTCTGGGCAACGTGATTCCCTACATTGCGAAGGAAGAAGAAAAAATGGAGGAGGAGACGCTTAAGCTTTTGGGACGGCTTAACGGCTCCGGTGTAGTACCGGCCGCATTTGCCATGAGTGCGCAGTGCAACCGCGTTGCCGTGGAGGACGGGCATACCGAATCGGTGTCGGTGAGGCTGAAAAAGAAGCCACGACCCGAAGAGATGATCAAGGCGTGGAACGAATTCCGCAGCGTGCCTCAGGAATTGCGGTTACCCAGCGCTCCGGAACAGCCGGTGCGCTACACCGAATCTGCCGACCGGCCCCAGCCCAGGTTCGATGTTGAGTGCGGCAACGGGATGACGGCGACGGTCGGTCGTTTGCGGCCGTGCGGCGTCTTAGACTGGAAGTTCACGGTGCTTTCCCACAACACCATTCGCGGGGCGGCGGGGGCGGCCCTGTTAAATGCTGAGTTGCTCAAAGTGCGGGGATATTTGGAGTGAGGAGCCGCACGTTCCCGAACAGCAGAACGGGTGCGCCTGACCGCGCGAATCCGCGTCCGAGGTACCTCTGCCGATGATCGTGATGAAATTTGGCGGCACCTCGGTGCAGGACGCCAACGCCATTGAGCGGGTCGCCACGATTGTCAAAGGACGGTTGCCGCAAAAACCGGTGGTCGTGGTCAGCGCCATGGCCAAGGTCACGGACCAGTTACTAGCGATGGCCCGGGCGGCCGGAAATGGCGATCGCAAGACTGCGCTCAGTCTGTCCCGCGCCCTCCGCGAGCGGCATTACAACACCGCGGGCGAACTGCTAGGCACCGCGCTGTTCACGGAATTCCATGGCGATTTGGGAGTTTACTTCGAAGCGCTGGACGAACTGTTGCGTGGCATAGCCGCCGTAGGCGAGTTGACTCCGCGCACCACCGATCACGTCGCCGCATTCGGCGAAATTCTCTCCAGCAGGATTGTCACGGCCGCATTTTCCGCACACGGCCTCGATTCCACCATGGTAGATTCGCGCGAGTGTGTGGTAACCGACAACGAGCACATGCGGGCTGCTCCTTTGATGGAAGAGACGAACCAACGGCTACGCGCGAAAGTGCAGCCCGTGTTGGATAAAGGCCGAGTGCCGGTGATGGGCGGATTCATCGGGGCTACTAAGGCGGGGATCACGACCACGATCGGGCGCGGCGGATCCGATTATTCCGCGGCTATTGTCGGGGCGGGCCTGGGCGCCGAGCGCATCGAAATCTGGACCGACGTGGACGGCATGATGACCACGGACCCGAACATGTGCCCAGAAGCGCGGCGAATCAAGCTCATCAGCTTTGATGAAGCGGCCGAGTTGGCTTACTTCGGCGCCAAGGTGCTGCACCCGGCTACGGTGCTGCCGGCGATTCAAAAGAACATTCCGGTGTATGTGCTGAACTCGCGCAATCCTGACTGCGAAGGAACGCGCATTTCAGCCCGTGTGCCCCACTGCAGGAATTCTTTCAAGGCGATTGCTGCCAAGAAACGCATTACCATCATCGATGTGGCGGCGCCGCGGATGCTGTTGGCCCACGGTTTTCTGCGGGCGATCTTCGAAGCCTTTGACCGGCATCGAGTCGCGGTGGATGTGGTTTCTACTTCGGAAGTGAGCGTGTCGCTGACCGTGGATTCCAACGAGTCCATCCCGGCGCTGGCGGCCGATCTGGCGAAGTTGGCGGACGTGAAGTATGAAGGCCGCAAGGCAATCGTTTGTTTGGTGGGAGAAAATCTTAGGGAGACTCCGGGGATTGCTGCGCGCGTGTTCGGCGAACTCTCCGACGTGAAGATCCGCATGATTTCGCAAGGGGCGTCGGAGATTAACCTCACCTTCGTGATCGAAGAGGACGAAGTGCCGCAGGTGATTCGACGGCTGCACAAGATATTTTTTTCGGACCTGGATCCGGAGGTATTCGCGTAGACAACACCCGGCTCTGTTGACGCCGCTGTATTTTGGGCTTGGGCAAGGACAAATGTAGCGCCGCCGTCCGGCGGCTGTCGTGGGGGCGTCTCGTCCCCACCCGCCGAGGGCAAGATGCCGGCGCTACCAAAGATTTTCTCTTCATGAATATTCTTATTTTAGGCCGAGGCAAGACCGGTTCGCTGGTGGCGGAAGTGGCACGCCAGCGCGGCCATCACGTGAGCGTCCTGGGCGCCGCTGAGAATGCAAAGGCCGCGGCGCTGACGACCGCTAAGCTGGCTGCGATCGACATGGTCATCGATTTCACCGCCCCGCACGCGGTCCTCGAGGACATTGAGGCTTGCATTCACGTGGGGAATAGCATCGTGGTCGGCACTACCGGCTGGTATAGCGAGCTGCCGCGAATCCGGCAAATGGTGGAAAAGAGCGGAATCGGTTTCCTCTATGCGGCGAATTTTTCGATCGGGGTAAACCTTTTCTTTGAGGTGGCGCGAAGCGCTGCGGCAGCCCTGCAGCATCAGTATTTCGGACAGATCTTCGAGCGCCATCACGCGCAGAAGAAAGACGCGCCTTCGGGAACCGCCGTCGCGGTGCAAAGAGTTATTCGGGATGCGTCGGGAACCGAGCTTGAAATCACGTCGTTCCGCGAAGGGGACGTGGTCGGGATGCATGAACTGGTGCTCGATTCTCCCAGCGACACCATCTACCTTTGCCATGATGCCAAGTCCCGCCGTGGTTTTGCGGAAGGCGCGGTATGCGCCGCCGAATGGCTGACCGGGAAAAAGGGGTTTTTCGATTTCAAGGACGTGTGGCGGGAAATGTAGAGCGGTTAACGTTTTGGGAAGAATTGAACTGGACTTCCATCCGATTGGCAGTCGAGCTCACGGCGGCCAGGCTGTTTTCAGGTGGATGCCTGCACCACGACACAGTTGTCATCTCGAGCGCAGCGAGGGATCTAGGTTCTTGTCCGCACCACCGGTATAGCCGCGGCAGGCAAAAACCCAGATCCCTCGCTCGGGATGACAACAACTTAATTTGTTAGCAAGGTGGAATAAATAGATCCTTCGTGGGCAGACCTTGGCGGTGCGAAGGCCTGCGCTTGCTCAGGATGACAGCGAGGGAAAGGCGTGTTGGACTGGCGCTGCCGAGCTTTGCTTGGCTGGACAGCCGGGGGCGGCTGTCCCCACGTCAACGCGGGCTGGGGACATCTAGCTTATCGTTTCACTTCATCAGCCACCAGGCTTCGCGGTACTTTTCGTATTTGTAGCATGCTCTGCGGGGGACGTTGGGATGGAGGCAGAGGCGCTTGCGGCCTCGCGTGGCTTCGATGGGGATCACGTACCAAGTGTCCTCGGGGACCACGTAGGCGGCGATGAGATCGATTTCGTCCTTGGTGTAGATATCGTGACCTCCCCAGCAACCGTGGGCGCCTATCTCGTAGACACGACGGTGGGCGGTGCGCGTGGACTTTACCTGCACGCGCCATAAACGGCGGTCCCAGCTCACAATGAAGTCGAAGCGGTCGCTGTCTCCGTAAGGCTTGGCGACGCCGAAGCCCAGACTTGCAGCCTTGTGCATGAATGCCAGTTCGGCCAGTTCTCCCAGGCGTTTGCGGGTGTGGACATGGGGTGGTTTGTGGTTGCTGCGCGGTACGATGCCTTTCCGGGGGCGAACTTCACACTGCTTTTTCATGGCACAAATCGAGAAAGGCGTCAGCGGTTAGGCTGCGCCTGTCTTTAATCTCCTTATGAGTTTTTCAGAGCTTGGTTGCTCGGAATGGAACGAGAATCTTCAGGTAGTTCGATCCGGCAGGGAGCATTTCAATCCTTGCCGCTCTTGTCCGCACAGATTCATCGACAACAAAAAAGGCGCGGATGTAGTCCGCACCTCATTATTACCTACACTTCCAGCCTAGCAGAACGGACAGGGTAAACCCGCCAATTTTCGAACTTTATTTTGCTCATCGAATGAGTGGGTTGGCGGGAAAATGGTTGGTTAGGGGGCTTGACAACATTTTGGTTGGGGGACGGGTTTCGCAGTTGCGGCTGCCTCGGGAAGCTTTTTGCAAGGCCGCGGACAGAGTGTCCGTGCCACACAATCTTCTGACTCAGGGCGATTCGGGCAGATATAATTAACTCACTGGGAAGTACACCGTGATCCAAACAAAAGCGAGGCTTTGGCGGCTGGCCGCACGAGTGTGCGCTGGGGTAGAAGCCGTCTTAGGGCGTTGGCGCAAACCTTTGGCCAAGCTGGTCGCGGCCAAGAATCGGGTGCCGGGTCGGCTCGCCGGGCAGATTTCCTGGACGCCGGACGGGTTTGACCCGCTTACAGATCAAGAGCTGTGAGACCTGGGTTTCGAGTGAGGCGGCGCTCATCCTCCCGGACGAGGCGTCCGGGGCTAGGTGATCGTTGCCGTTCGCTGCTATATCTCGCCAATCGCTGCTAATCCTATGCGGTTCTTGGGCTTACGTTGACCAAATTGGTTCTTTCAGGTAGCTTAAATAGATAAAACCATAGTGGGGAAGTGTACCCTTACAGGAACTTCATTGTGCCTAATCGCAATGGCAAGACGCTGCTTCTATTGAAACCTCGGGGCTTCTGCGCGGGGGTGGTGCGGGCGATTGATATCGTCCGGATTGCCCTGGAGGCTTTTGGGCCGCCGATTTATGTCCGCAAGGAAATCGTGCACAACCGTTTTGTGGTCGAGGAACTGCAGGGCAAGGGCGCGATTTTCGTCGACAGCGTGGACGAGGTTCCGCACGGTGAGCGAGTGATTTACAGCGCGCATGGAGTTTCGCCGGAAGTGCGGGAGGCCAGTCAGGCGCGCCAGTTGCGGGTGATTGATGCGACCTGTCCTCTGGTCACAAAGGTCCACGTGGAGGCGGTTAAGTTTGCCAAGGAAGGGTACTCGCTCATCCTGATCGGCCACCACGACCACGATGAAGTGATTGGGACTCTGGGCGAGGCTCCAGTCGTGACTCAGGTGGTGGGCTCCCCCGAGCAGGTGGGATCGCTTACCGTGCCGAATCCTGATCGGGTGGCTTACTTGACCCAGACCACGCTGAGTCTCGATGAGACCAGGGACATTATTGCCGCCCTGCGCGAGAGGTTTCCCAATATCAAGGGACCGGCGGCGCAGGATATCTGCTATGCGACGGAGAACCGGCAGGTCGCGGTGAAGCATGTGGCCTCGGATGCGGATTTGCTGCTGGTCGTGGGTTCGGATAATAGCTCCAATTCCAATCGATTGGTGGAAGTGGCGCGCAACCTGGGTACCGGTTCGCATCTGATCGACAGCTTCCAAAACATCCGGCCGGAGTGGCTGGAGGGAGTGAAGACGATCGCCCTAACGGCGGGTGCTTCAGCCCCGGAGTGTCTGGTAGAAGAAGTGGTGAAGTTTTTGGGCAGCAAGGGTTTTGGCAATGTGCAGGAAGTAGAAGTGATGCCGGAGAACGTGCGCTTTGGCTTGCCTCCAGAGATTGTAGAGGCGATTGCCAGCGCCCCCAGCGCAGTTAGTGCGGAGTAAAGAACCAAATATGGACGAAACCTCCCCCTCGTTTTCGGCGTCGAGCGCGCCGCAGATGCGTTTCGGAAAAATCGACGACCTGGCCAGCCGGGTCGCGGCCGCCGTCGACGGCGCGCGTAAATGCTTATTCTCACAGCAGCACGAAGAGGGCTATTGGTGCGGCGAATTGATCGCCGACACCACTCTAGGATCCGACTATATTCTGCTGCACACGCTGCTCGGCACCGGTAGTGCTGAGCGCTTTCAGAAGTGCTGCAACTGGATTCTTCAGCATCAGAACGCGGACGGCGGCTGGGGCATTTATGTCGACGCTCCTTCGAATGTCAGCGCTTCAGTGAAGGCGTATTTTGCGCTGAAGCTTACCGGCTATAAGCCTGATCACCCGGCGCTGGTGCGGGCGCGCAAGAGAATCCTTGAAATGGGCGGGGTGGCCGAGGTCAACACCTTCACCAAGATCTACTTATGTTTTCTGGGACAGTTCGATTACGACGCAGTGCCGGCGATTCCGCCGGAAATCGTGCTGTTTCCCAAGTGGTTCTGGTTCAATATTTACGAGATTTCTTCGTGGTCGCGGGCGATCCTGGTTCCGCTTTCGATCTGCTACGCGAAAAAGCCGTTCAAAAAGATTCCTGATGAAATGGGAGTGGAGGAATTGTACGTCGGCGGCCGCGACAAGTCGCGCATGCACCTGCACTGGAGCGAGAAGCTTATCTCCTGGCGCAACTTCTTCCTGGTGTTCGACCGACTGATCCACCTGTTCGAGTTGGTGCACATTCGTCCGCTGCGCTGGCTGGCGCTGAGGCGGGCGGAGCAATGGATGCTGAAACGCTTCGAGATGAGCGATGGCTTGGGCGCGATCTATCCTTCGATGCTGAATGCGATTATCGCGCTGCGCTGCCTGGGCTATTCACTCGATGACCCGCAGGTGATCCGCGCCCTGGATGAATTCGAGAAGCTGGGCATCGAAGAAGGCGATACTTTCCGCATGCAGCCTTGCATGTCTCCGGTGTGGGATACGGCGTATGCGCTGTTTGCTCTGGGCGAAGCTGGCGTCCCGCCTAATGATCCGCGGATGATCAAATGCGCCGATTGGATTCTGCAGAAGCAGGTTCGCACCGTCGGCGATTGGAAAGTAAAGAACAAGAAAGGACAGCCGGGCGGCTGGTATTTCGAGTTCAACAACGAGTTTTATCCGGACGTGGACGACAGCGCCATGGTTTGCCTAGCCTTGGGTCAGGTGGAGCATCCCAATGGGCGCTACCAGCGAGAATCCGTGCAGCGGGCTATTGACTGGATTTTCTCCATGCAATGCAAGAATGGCGGCTGGGCGTCGTTCGACAAGAACAATACTCGCATGGTGTTTCAGTACATTCCGTTCGCGGACCACAATGCCATGCTCGATCCGCCGACCGTGGATATCACGGGACGAACTCTGGAAATGCTGGCGGCGTATGGCTACGACAAGAATGACGCGCGTGTGAAGAAAGCGCTGAAATTCATCCGCGAGGAACAGGAGCCTGACGGTTCTTGGTTCGGGCGCTGGGGCGTGAATTACATTTACGGCACCATGCAGGTGCTGCGCGGGCTGGAAGCGATGGGCGTCGACCATCACGAGCCCTATGTGCAACAGGGTGCGGAGTGGCTGCGCATGGTGCAGAATCCGGACGGAGGCTGGGGCGAGACTTGCGGTTCGTATGACGATCCTGGTACCCGGGGCGAGGGTCCGAGTACGCCTTCGCAGACGGCGTGGGCGGTCCTGGGTTTGCTCGCCGCGAACGACACCCGCAGCGATTCCGTGGCGCGCGGCATCGCATACTTGCTGCGTACGCAAAAGAAGAATGGGGCTTGGGATGAGCCCCAGACCACGGGCACGGGTTTCCCGCGCGTGTTTTACCTGGTTTATACGTTGTACCGGCAGTATTTCCCGCTGATTGCGTTGACTACTTATGCCAAGGCGATGGCGGGGGCGGCACAGGGAACGGGCGTGCGGCGAATTGGGTAGTAGAGACACCTTCGTCCCTTTGTCATTCCGAGGAGCGAAGGCGACGAGGAATCTGCAGTCTGCTTGGGCGCTAAGAACTGCAGATCCCTCGCTTTGCTCGGGATGACAACAATAGACCTTTTCTACAGCGGCACGGGAGAGAAGACGAATGGCGGTACCGATTTCTCAGATGTGGACGGTGGCAACTTACGTCCTGAAGCAAAAACTCAAGGGACGCAAACAGTATCCGCTGGTGCTGATGCTGGAGCCGCTGTTCCGCTGCAATCTGGCGTGCGCGGGCTGTGGGAAAATTCAGTATCCAGCGCACGTGCTGAAGTCACAGCTCACGCCCGAGGAATGCTTGCGAGCGGTCGATGAGTGTGGTGCGCCGACGGTCTCGATCCCTGGAGGCGAGCCCCTGCTGCATCCGCAGATCGGCGAGATTGTGGAAGGCTTGGTGGCGCGCAAGAAATACATCTACCTCTGCACCAATGCGCTGCTGCTCAAGGAAAAAATCCACCTATTCAAGCCCAGTAAGTATCTGACCTTTTCCGTCCACATGGATGGACAGCGTGAGCATCACGACTTTTCGGTTTGCCTGGAGGGCGGATACGACAAGGCGATCGAGGGAATCAAAGCCGCGCTGGCCGGCGGTTTCCGCGTGACCACCAATACCACACTGTTTGATGGCGCGGATCCCAAGAGCGTGCGCGCGTTCTTTGACGAGATGATGGAGTTGGGCGTCGAGGGCATGATGCTCTCGCCGGCTTACTCTTACGACAAAGCGCCCGATCAGCAACGCTTCCTGGGCAGGGCTCGCACACGACGGTTGTTTCGCGCCATGCTCTCCAATCGCAGCAAGAAGTGGCGCTTCAATCAGTCCGCGCTGTTTCTCGAGTTCCTGATGGGCAAGCGCGAGTATGCTTGTACGCCCTGGGGTATGCCCACCTTCAACGTCTTCGGTTGGCAGAAGCCCTGCTATCTGCTGCAGGACGGTTACGCGGACAGTTTTGCCGAATTGCTGGAGACGACGGCGTGGGAAAATTACGGAACCGAGTCGGGCAATCCCAAGTGCGCGAATTGCATGGTGCACAGTGGATATGAAGCGTCCGCGGTAAACGAATTGTTCGGGTCGGTGCAGGGTTTGTGGCAGGAAGTGAAGGCGCGCGTGTTTGGCGAGTATGAAGACGCGTCAGCGCTCCGGTTGCTGGATGAGCCCATCCAGCCAGCGCACGCGGTCAGTCCGCTGGTGCAGATCGGCGCTCCAGCGGGCGAGGAGACGCGGGTTTGAGCGGGCGGGAATCTGGGCACGGTTCTTCAGCCTCGGTCGATCCAGACTCGCTGGAACTTGCGCCGGGGACAGCTCACGAAAAGCTTGAGGGGTCGGTTCCGTCACTGGCGAACGAGGAAGATCTCCGCAAGGCACTGGAGCAGGCGTTCGATTATCGCGGCGATGTTTCGATCACGCGGAAAGATGGCTCGAGGATTGAGGGCTACATTTTCGATCGCAGCAGTGGAGCCCGGCTCACAGACAGCTTCGTACGGTTGTTGCCGAAGGATGGATCTCCCAAGATAAAAATTTCCTACGCCGAGATAGCCGCTCTGGCATTTACTGGGCGCGATATGGCTGCGGGCAAGAGTTGGGAAAACTGGGTGCGCCACTACTGGGAAAAGAAGGCGGCAGGGGAGCGCGATATTTCGCTGCAGCCGGAGAAGTTGGAATAGCAGCAGTTAGCACTTGGCAATTGGCACTTAGCGCCTCGACGGCATTGCCCAGGCACTTTGCAAAACGCGGGTTCGCTGAGTGCTAAGGCAGTTCTCGAGTAGTTGGAGAGTGCGAGTCCCTCAGCGGCTAAAGCCGAAAATTAGAAGCGCGGATGGGGCATGACTGAAGTCATGCCCTCCCAAAGGCGATTCGCCGCGGAAACACGGGTTCTCTAAGTGCTAAGTGCCAATTGCTAAATGCTGGCTTTTGTCACTGGCGCAACCGGTTTTGTGGGTAGTCATGTGGCGCGTGTATTGGCCGAGCAAGGTGCTGATCTGCGCTTGCTGATTCGGTCTGGCAGCGATCCGAGAAATATCGAGGGGTTAAGCGCGGATCGGGTCGTCGGCGATCTGCGCGATCCGGAGTCCATCGAGAAGGCGATGGCGGGCTGTGACGTGGTGTTTCATGTCGCGGCCGACTACCGGCTCTGGGTTCGCGAGCCGGAGCAGATGTACCGGGCGAATGTGGAAGGTACGCGGGCTATTCTTGCGGCGGCACGCAAG
>JGI12270J11330_10000100_pt1 | contig 60598 bp, 53 predicted proteins | sample PeaSoiMetSII2010_FD_11330 | JGI IMG/M metagenome (IMG submission 11330)
TTCGTGGAGGGGGATGAGGCAAGGCGGCTTGGCGCCGCCGCCGCTGGCGAGCGCCGCCAAGCCGTGATCGATTCCTTCGTCAGGTACTTCGGGCCCAAGGCCGCCCGCCCGGCAGACTACGCCGAGCTCGACTGGCAGCGGGAGCAGTGGAGCGGCGGCTGCTACGGCACCCTGTTCGGTCCGTCCGTGTGGACGCGCTACGGGCCGGCTCTCCGCGAGCCGGCCGGCCCGATCCACTGGGCCGGAACCGAAACAGCGACGACCTGGTGCGGCTACATGGACGGGGCGGTGCGCTCCGGGGAACGCGCGGCGGCCGAGGTGCTCGCACAGCTCAGCGAATAACCGAGTGGCGGCACTATTCAGGTGGGCCACGGTCCCTGGGCAGTAGCACCCTAGCCACCGCGGCGGCCAGCTGCCTGTCCTGAAGCCCAGTATCCCGGCCGCGAACGAGCGCGAGACCAACTCGGTTCGGCTGGCGGCGCCGGCCTTCTGACGCATGTTCACTACATGCTGATCAACAGTTCGAGTGCTGACGCCAAGCGCCAGCGCGATCTGCGAGTTGCTCATGCCTGCGGACAGCAGCAATAAGACCTCGACTTCGCGATCCGTCAGGTGAGCGGTCCGCCGACCGCACCGACAGCTTACGTCGGCCTTCTGCTCGCGAGCCATGACAGCCCCATTGGTCCATCAGTTGCTTGACATAACGCAGTTGCTTGACATAACGGCAAACCGAGTATAACGGGTTCATATGGAATCATCGGTATGTTTACCGATTCGCTACCAAAGCCCGAACCGGCAACGGACCCACGACCAGCTGCTGGTGGACACCGTGTTGCGGCAGCCGGCAGTCGCAGCCGATCGCACCCAGGTCAAGAACCAACTGGCCGCATCGATCGAGGCCAAGGTCGGCATGAGCCCCATGCCGAGCGCAACGGAGGCAAGGAGGCTACTTTGGCCAGTTCGGCGTCCATGATCACTGTGCCGGGTCGTCGGGCACCCCGCAGCCCGGTCGCCACCACGCGCTCCGTGATTGGTCTGCCGAGTACGTGCACCGTCAGCACTGCGATGCCCTCGTCTATCTGCCAGGTATTCGGGCCAACTGCGACGGCCCCACGTGGCGGTCGCTCCGGACCGAGAATGCTTGCTTCCAGTTGCGCCACGGTCCGCGGGATCGGGTCCGTGGACGGGGAACTGCTAAGACGGCAGTCTGTCCAGTCTCGCATCAGCCCAGTGCTTCCCATCCGCTGATCCCACCTGGTCTCATAAAGGATGGCCGAACCATTTAGCCGCAGCGTTATCGCATACAAGCTATCGATCCGGCCCGACTGCCCGATCGCCGCGTAAATGTGCACAATATCAGCCGGCCGACCACTTGCCGGGTGCACCTCCCGAAATGTCAGCTCGTCGTATGTCCTACTCGTCCCACCAGCCGGCGACGAGCAGCCGATCAGCAGCAAGACGGTGCCGATCGCGCACCAGCCGACAGCCAGCCAATTCCTGACGGTCCGCAGGTGCCCCAGGCGATCACCTTCGATAGCTAACGAATCACGCACCTTCGCCCTGCCAATCGCGCTGGGAGAGGCGGCAGCCCGGACGGTCATTCCGACGTCGCGCCGACGATATGTCATCTGATCACCGGCAATCTGTGGGCTGCCACCCACTCCCGCACCATGGCATCGGCTAGCAGGTAAACCTCGCTTGCGGCGACCCGTACTTAGAAGCCACCTTGGTCGGACTCTTCGGTGGGGCGACGTACAGGGCGTAGCTATTTCGGTAGGTATATGTACCGGCGCCCTTACAGTAGTTCCGCACGCTCGCGATGTCGTAATAGCCAGACGCCACGTAGTGGCTATTACTGCCGAGGGGCGACCACCCAAACCACCGGTCCTTCGACAGGTGGGTGAATACCTTGAATCTCTTCTTCGTGGTGCATGACGCTATCGCCGACGCGACCGCGTCAGAACCAACGTGGGTAGGAGCCGAGGAATGGTTCAGGCAGTTCGAGGGCCAGCTAACGTTGGCCACGACATCGGTCCTGGAGCGCTGTGCCGTACCANGTTCGTGCGTCGGCTTGGTCGACGGGGTCGCGTCGGCGGCAGCNGCGAACCCGCCCACTCCGACCGCTAGGCCGGCTACGCCTCCGATCGCAGCCGCCGCATATCTCTTGCGCTGTCTCACTTTCCCTCCACCTCAGTGTCACTGGACTAGGTTTGCGGCCCTTCGTAGCACTCCTTTCGCTCGTTTCATGTGCTGCCCACTAGACTCCTGCGTCGGCGGACCGCCGTGGCTGACGGCGCTGGCCGATGGTGTCTGCGCGATTCCGAGCATGAGCGCCACTGCCACAGATTCCGGCGGACAAATGCGATCCGGCATGCTCGCCTCGATGCAGCGGATCAGTCGGGTCTGTATCGCGACCGCCATATTGGCCTCGCCGCTCAGCAGCGACCGCCATGTGCTGGCGCTACCGACAACAGCCGAGGACGGCGCATCCTGCGATGGCGCATCCTGCGATGGCGCATCCTGCGATGGCGCATCCTGCGATGGCGCATCCTGCGATGGCGCATCCTCGCGAGCAGCGCTGCCCTCAGCGGCCGTGGGCCGCTCGGCCCGGCGGCCATTCCCGGCAGTGCCAGGTGGATCCGCACCGCCGACCAGGTGCCAGGTGAACTCTTCTGATCCGTGGTCTTCGGTTTCCACAACTATCCGGATTCGCCGTCCCACTAGCATGGGCCAGCGGGTGCTGATCTCGTCCACCAAGCTGGTCGGCGCGGCCAGCATTCTCTCGGCAATCGTCTCTATCACGGCGGTGAGCTCCGCCAAGGTGCCATTCCTGGTCCGTTCTTGCCGGGCAGCGACCGGAACTGTCAGTCGTGGATCGACCCGGCCTGTCGCCCGCTTCCATTGCGCATCGACCTGCCGGAACTCGAGTCTGGCCAGGGTCTCATTGATGTCCGCAAGCAGCGCTGGCGGCAGGGCATCGACGGGCACCCGGGTACCCCGGCCCAGAGAATCAGCGGAAACCTGGTTTGTGAACCAGATCTTCTGATCGCTTGGGCCGTCCCAGTCATGCGCCACGCTGAAGCAAGATCTGCTGATGCCAGGTACCCGCGTGAGCCCGAGGAAATCGAAGATCGCAGCCGCGCCCTGCTCAGGGTCTGATACCAGATCTTCGTAGCGAACCCTCAGGCAGGCATCCCGGTGTGAGTCTTCAAATTCCAGTACCTGATTCGTGCAATGCAGCCAGTAAGCGGCTATCGCCGCGACGCTGTTACCGGGAAACTGAACGGCGTAGTTCTCGAATCCATAACCCTGCAGGCCCCAGGGACAGGCTTCTATTCCAGAAGCAATCACGTCCATACCGTGCCGGTACAGGCAGATGAAGCGAGCATCGGGAAAGAGCTGCGCGAGCTGGGAAGCATAGAAAGCATTGTCCAAAGACTTATCGCACCACCGAATTTTGTTACGACTGGCGAGGTAGTCTCGGTAGAAGTTTTGAACAACTTCTCGTATCGGGCCACCGGCGGCACTTATGTCGGCCGCCTCCTCGTGGTTATTATCGGTGGCGTGACCCGGCGCGACCGCAGGACGGATACTCCGCTGCCTTCCGTCGTGGCCAGTATCATTAGAAAGGCCATAGTACAGCCGGACAAGGCCCATACATATCGCACCCAGGCCGAGCTCCGGCGGGCAAGCCAATTCTGGGTGCGAATCCAGTATGAATCGCAGTAGCGTAGATCCGGACCGCGCGCACGTCAAGACGAATATCGGAGACTCGTTCGCGACTACGCTAAGCGCGGAGCCGGGCTGACTTCCTTCGATGATCATAGCTGGACCACTTGCGGACATCCGTAACTTCGGCATTTCCAGGCAAGCGCGCAGACCCGGTCGGTACGCCCAGCTCGCCAGCTAGCTAGTTTGCCAGCGTTTGGCGCACCTTCGTATCAGTAAAATTACTGATACGTGACTAGGCCTCGTCGGCCACCGGTCAGGCGCGGGGAGTGATGTCGCGCGACCGCACGCCGCCGGCCAGCTCGATAGCCAGCTGCCGGATGTCGGCCAAGCCGATTGCAGTGTCGGGTGCGCTGATCAGGCGCTGCACGAACGCGGAGCCGACGATAACCCCGTCGGCGAAGCCTGCCACCTCGGCGGCCTGGGCCGCGGTGGAGACGCCGAGCCCGACCGCGACAGGTAGCTGGGTGTGCGGCCTGATCCTGGCGACCAGCCCGGCGGCAGCTTTGCCGACATTTGACCTCGTGCCAGTGATTCCCATCACGGAAGCCGCGTAGACGAACCCGCCACAGGCCGCGGTGATGAGCTTGATCCGCTGCTCCGATGAGCTTGGCGCGACCAGGAACACCGGGTCGAGCCCGTGCTCGGCCGCGGCGTCCAGCCACTGGCCGGCCTCCTCGGGCGGCAGGTCCGGGGTGATCAGACCGCAGCCACCCGCTTGCGCCAGGTCACGGGCAAAGGCCGCCACGCCGTACTTGTCGACCGGGTTCCAGTAGGTCATCACCAGCACGGGCACCCCGGTCGCCGCCACCGCGGCGACGCTATGCAGCACGTCGGCCACATGTACTCCGCACTCAAGCGCCCGGTGTACGGCCTCCTGGATCACCGGGCCGTCCATCAGCGGATCGGTGTAGGGCAGGCCGATCTCGATCACGTCCGTGCCGGCCTCGACCAGCGCGACGGCCGCGGCGATCGCCCCGGGCACCGAAGGGAAGCCGGCCGGCAGATACCCGATCAGCGCGGCGCGTCCGTCGTCAGCCGCACGGCGAAAGACCGCACCAACCTTGCTGACCTGGCCAGCGTCGGGCCCACCGCCAGTCAGGCCGCCCTGCATCTGATCGGTCACTTGGCCGCCTCCTGGTCTAGGTGACCGAACCACCGCGCCGCGATATCGACGTCCTTGTCGCCGCGGCCAGACAGGCTAACCAGCAGCACGCCGTCCGGGCCTAGCTCGCGGCCCAGCGCAAGCGCCCCGGCCAGGGCATGCGCTGACTCGATCGCCGGGATGATGCCCTCGGTCCGGCAGAGCACCGAGAACGCGTTCATCGCCTCGGTGTCCGTGACCGCGCGGTAGCTTGCCCGCCCGGTGTCATGCAGCCAGGCATGCTCCGGGCCTACTCCTGGATAGTCCAGTCCGGCGGAGATCGAGTGGGTGGGCAGGGTCTGACCGTCGGCATCCTGCAGCAGGTACGTCCGCATCCCGTGGATGACGCCCGACGATCCGCCGGACAGGGTGGCGGCGTGCCGGCCAGTCGCCAGCCCGTCGCCGCCGGCTTCGCAGCCGATCAGCCGGACCTGCTCGTCCGGGATAAAGGCGTGGAACGCCCCGATCGCGTTGGAGCCACCGCCCACGCACGCGATCACCGCGTCCGGCAGCCGACCGATCCTGGTGCGGATCTGTGCTCTGGCCTCGACGCCGATCACCCGCTGAAAATCGCGTACCATGACCGGGAACGGGTGCGGGCCCATCACCGATCCGATGCAGTAGTGCGTGGTGTCGACGGTGCTCACCCAGTCCCTGAATGTCTCGTTGATCGCGTCCTTCAGGGTCCGGCTGCCGATCGTCACCGGTACGACCTGCGCTCCGAGCATCCGCATCCTGGCCACGTTCAGTGCCTGGCGGTGGGTGTCCTCCTCGCCCATGTAGATCACGCAGTCCAGGCCGAGCAGCGCGGCGGCCGTCGCGGTTGCTACGCCGTGCTGGCCGGCCCCGGTCTCGGCGATCACCCTGGTCTTGCCCATCCGTTGGGTGAGCAGCGCCTGGCCGAGGACATTATTGATCTTGTGCGAGCCGGTATGGGCCATGTCCTCGCGCTTGAGGAATACCCGGCAGCCGCCGGCCTGCGCCGCGAATCTGGGCACCTCGGTGAGCAGCGTAGGCCGTCCCGCGTAGTCCCTGAGCAGTGCGGCGAGTTCGGCGCCGAACTGCGGATCGGCGCTGGCCGCCTCGTATGCGGCGGTGAGTTCGTCCAGAGCCGACATCAGCGCTTCCGGTGCGAACCGGCCGCCGAAAGTGCCGAAGTGCCCGGTCAGGTCGGGGACCGTTGCGGTCGGTGACATCGTCATGGACTACCTCCTCGGTCTCCCCGAAGCGCCGGATGTGAGCCCGCTGTCACCAGGTCGGCGACGGCCGACCTCGGATCCTTCCTGACCACCAGGCTCTCGCCGACCAGCACGGCGTCCGCGCCGGCTGCGGCGTAAGCAAGCAGATCATGCGGACCGCGTACGCCGGACTCGGCGACCTTGACCACGCCGTCGGGGATCTGCGGGGCGAGCCTGGCGAAGATCGAGCGGTCCACCTCCAACGTGGCCAGGTTGCGCGCGTTGACGCCGATGACCTGCGCTCCCGCGTCGATCGCCCGGCTGAGCTCGGCATCGGCATGCACTTCGACCAGCGGTACCAGGCCGATCGACACCGCCCGTTCCACCAGTGAGACCAGCGCGTTCTGCTCAAGCGCGGCCACGATCAGCAGCACCATGTCCGCGCCGTAAGCCCTGGCCTCCCATAGCTGGTAGGAGCTGACCACAAAATCCTTGCGCAGCAGCGGCACCTGCACCACGTCCCTGACCGCGGCCAGGTCAGCCAGGCTGCCGCCGAACCGCCTCCCCTCGGTCAGCACGCTGATCACGCTGGCGCCGCCTGCCTCGTAGTCGATCGCCAGCGCGGCCGGATCAGCGATGGCGGCCAGCGCGCCCTTGGACGGGCTAGCCCGCTTCACCTCGGCGATGACGGCGACGCCCTGGCGGCGCAGCGCCGCCATCACATCTCGTGGCACGGCCGCCCGGCCCGCGGCTTCCTTCAGACGCTCAAGCGGCGCCGTCCGCTGACGCGCCGTGATATCGGCGCGCACGCCCTCGAGAATGTCGTCGAGCACGCTCACGCGGTTCTAGTGCCCCCTCGGGTGGGTTGCCTCGGCTCCCGATCGTATCGAGAGCCGTTTCCCTGACGGTCGGCCCCCCTGCGCCGACGGTCGCTGAGCGAGATCGGCCGCTGCCGCATTGTGTTCCGAAGCGGCGGTTCCGGCCCGCCAGCGCATCGGCCGCCGTCTCACCCAGATCAGGCGGTCGGATCCTCTCCGGCGCTCAGCGACTCCCACATGCTGGCCGGATCGGTCGCCGCCGAATGCCGGGCCGATCCGGTGGTCGGCGCCACGGCAGCGGTGCCCGGGCTCAGGTCGGCAGCTCGGGCCGCGCCGCCTGAACGAGTCGCGGCGGCGGTCCGACTCGCGGCCGGGCCGCCTGGCGGCCGGTCGTACCTGCCGGACATCACCGGCAGCCGATTCGCCCGCACCGCGACCCCGATCCCGGCAGCGACGATGGCGAGCGCACCGCCGATCACCAGACCTCGCCAGCCGCCGCCGGCCAGCAGCACATGGGTCGGAAACCCGGCCAGCGAGCCACCGGACCCGCCGGTCGAACCGGCGGTGACGGATCCGGCCGCTGTCCCAGCCCCCGAGCCTACTGCCGGGCCGACGTCTCGCTGCGCCGCCGCCAGCACCTGCGCTGCCGAGATCCGGCCTACCGCGAGTGCTGCGATCCCGGCTCCCAGCAGGGCCGAGATCAACCCGGTGATCCGCCGCGCCAGACGCCTGGTGGCAAGTACCGCGGCCAGGCTGGCCAGCGCGGCTACCGCGACAGCCGCCGCGGCTGGGGTCAGATCCTGGCCGGTGAGCACCATCTCGGTGGACGGCAGCGGGCGCTGTGCGACCGTGGTGACCGTCGCCCATTCCTGCCGGAGCGCAAGCAGCACCAGGCTCGCCCCGGCCGCGCCGAGCAGCAGCAGCAATGCGAGTTCCCGGCGCTGCCGCGCCCGGCTTGTGCTGGTCATGCTCCTCCTCCGACGACGCAGCCGCAGCGGTCTGGCCGCTCGCGCCAGCTACGCGGCTAACTCCAGCCGAAGGTACCCCAACGCCAGTCTGACTTGGCCGCGACGGCCGCGCTGACCACTGCCCGGCCGGTGGCCTACTATCGAGCAGTGACTTATGCCCGAGATGAGCGCATGGCATTGTGCACGCTACTCGACGACATCGGTCCGGACGCGCCGACGCTGTGCGCTGGCTGGAAGACGGTTGATCTCGCGGCCCACCTCGTCTTGCGCGAGCACAGGCCCGATGCCAGTCTGGGCATTCTCGGCGGACCGATGGCCGGCTATACCGCCCGGGTTCAGCACGACCTGGCGACCAGGACACCCTTCGCGCAGCTCGTGCAGACCATCAGGTCAGGGCCGCCGAGACTGTCGCTGTTCGGCGTTCCCGGCATCGACGAGCGAGTCAACTTCGCGGAGTTTCTAGTCCACCACGAGGACGTCAGGCGAGCACAGCCGGACTGGCAGCCGCGCATCTTCGACCATCTGCTGACCGACGCGATCTGGAGTCAGCTCTCCCGTGCCAGGCTCATGCTGCGCAAGATCCCGGTCGGAATCGAGTTCGCCAGGGACGACCAGCAGGACCAACATCATGGCCCGCACCCGGTCCGGATGACGGTCCGGCCGCGGACGCCAGTGGTCACGGTCATCGGCCCGCCAGCCGAGTTGCTGATGTGGACGTTCGGGCGGACCGCAGCGGCCAGGGTCAGGCTGGAAGGCGCCGACGCCGACGTCCAGGCGCTCGAGAGCGCCCGCTGGGGAGTGTGAGGCGGGGGTAGGCCAGGCCGACGGCGGTCAGAGCGCCTGTCCCCGGCCCGGATCAGCGCCGTCGCCTGGATCAGCCTCGGCGGGCCTGCTGAGGTCGGGGCCGAGGCCGAGCAGCGCGGGCAGCCCGGTGATCGCGTCCAGGATGTACGGTGCGCCGGCGTCGGCGAGTTCCTGCCGGCTGCCCGCCCCGGTCAGCACACCTGCCACGATGCCCGCCCCGGCCCGCAGGCCAGACTCGACGTCACTGGCGGTATCGCCGACCACCAGCAGTTCGCTCACTGCGCCCCCGCCAAGCCGGAGCAGCGCGGTCAGCGGCAGATCGGGCCACGGCCTACCCCGTCCGGCATCAGCTGGCGACAGGGCCAGGTCGATCAGCGGCCGCCAGCCGAGCGCGTCGATCAGGAGATCTCTGGTGGCCGGAGCGAACCCGGTCACCAGGCAGACCCTGATCCCGGCGGCCCGCAGCGCCAGAATCGTCTCGGCGGCACCTGGCAGCGGCACCGCCGCCCCCTGCCGGACGGATCCGGCGTAGTGCTCCTCGAACAGCCGGTTCGCCTGGCGCGCGGCCGAGTCGTCGCCCAGGATCCGACGGAACACCTCAATCTTGGACTGGCCCATGGTCTGGTGCATGATCTCCATCGCCGAGGCATAGGCCTGACTGCCCGGCGTCATGCCCAGCGGCGCGACCGCCGCGCCGAACGCCTCGAGCACGACCCCATCGTCGGCCACCGTGGTGCCGGCCAGGTCCAGGCAGGCCGTGGTAATCCGGGTCATCGCCGCTCCTGTCCATCCGCTTGGATCAGTCAATCGTGCCGGACTGACAACGCGATGGCCTGTCCGGTGCTGCGATAGCGGAATACGCTGAAACCGCCCTCAGCTGACATCTGCCACAACGGAGGCATCATGGCGCATGTTCTCGGCATCGACATCGGCGGCACCGGGATCAAGGCGGCGCCGGTCGACGTGCCGACCGGCAAGCTGCTTGCCGAGCGGGTCAAGCTGCCAACGCCGCGTCCAGCCATGCCTGAGGCGATCGCCGGGGTCGTGCGTCAGCTGGTCAGCGAGTTCGGCTGGACCGGGACGGCAGGCATCACCTTCCCTGGCGTGGTCGTCGGCGGCGTAGTCAGGACCGCGCCCAACCTCCATCCAGCCTGGATCGGGGTCAGCGCCAGCGAGCTGCTCGGCAAGGCGGCCGCCCTGACCGTGACCGTGCTCAACGACGCGGACGCCGCGGGGATCGCGGAGATGACGTTCGGCGCTGGCGCTGGCCAGGACGGGACGGTGCTGCTGCTGACCCTGGGGACCGGAATCGGCAGCGCGCTGTTCTACAACGGCGTACTGGTGCCGAATACCGAGTTCGGCCACATCGAGATCGATGGCAAGGACGCCGAGGAGCGCGCATCCGAGCGAGCACGCGAGGAAGCCGATCTGAGCTGGGGCAAGTGGGCTGGCCGGGTGGACACCTATCTGGACAAGATGGAGGAGCTGCTGTCGCCGGATCTGATCATCATCGGCGGCGGCATCAGCAAGAAGTCGGACAAGTTCCTGCCCAGGCTGACCCTGCAGGCGCGGGTGGTGCCGGCCGGCCTGCTGAACGACGCCGGCATCGTCGGCGCCGCGATGGCCGCCGCCGCGCGCTTCGATTCGGCGGTCTAGCTAGCAGCCCGTCATCACAACGCGGGGTCTTGCGGCGGAGAACCGAACCGGTGTTCCGCCGCATAGCGGCGCTGCGCTCTGGTCCGCTGCTCACGCATCGTGACCAGCAGCACCAGCCCGCCGGCGACCAGGCAGGCTGCCAGCGGCCAGAAGGCCAAGTCGGTGTACCCGCCGAGGGTCAGCGGCGCGTGCAGCAGCGCACCTAGGTGGCTGGTCAGCAGCTGGTTGTCGAACTGAGCACGACCTGACTGCTGACCGGTCCGAAGCGCGACGTAGCCGGCGCCGACGCTGCCGGCCAGGACTGCGGCCATCGGCACGGGCCCGTACCGCCGGACGGCGAGCAGATAGCCGACCGTACCGATGATCAGCCCGCCAATCGCGCCGATCAGGCAGTACCAGGCATCGCCGGCGATGAAGGCCGTGGTCTCCGGCTTAACCACGTCCGCAGCGCCGCGGCTGACCACCACGTAAACCACCCTCGGCGCCAGCCCTGCCCAGACGAACCCTCCGGCCAGGCCAACCAGCGCACTGCCGGCCAGCACCACGAGGCTCACCAGGAGGCTCGCCTGGAGCGACGCAGAGCGGAGTCCCGGCCCGGTACCGGAAGTCAGATCGCCTGGCTGAGACGGGTAGGGAAGCTGACTTGTCTCAGACATAGTGCCGTTCAGCGTACGTGACCAGTCAGGCCATAGGCCGACCGGGCGGCCACCTCGGCATGCGCGTCGAGCACAGCCTGATAGGCGCGGCGGACGTCGGCCAGGTCGGCCGCCTCATCCACCGAGGCCGTGCTCAGCCGCTCAATCATCGCCGCCTGGTCGAGCAGCAGCTGGCGATCGGCAGGCTCGACCGCGCGTTCCATGATCTTGGCAAGCGCGTCGAGCTGGCGGATCATGATCGCTGGCATGCCCTTGCCAGCCTGCCGGATCTTCTCGAACGACCGCTGGACGAGGCGCTCGTACCTCGGCTCCCGGGTGATCACCCGGACCCGGCCGGAGCTGTCGCTGTAGACGTGCGTGGGCTGCCAGTTCCCCGTCACCTTGCACAGGCTGTCCCCGATCCAGTCGATGCACGTCATGGCGGTGAAGGTGTCATTGACGGCCGGCGACAGTGCCCGGAGCCCGATCTCCACGAGCTGATCCAGACCGAACGAGACATCCTGCGCCAGAGTCCGATACGGACCGGTCACATGCGATCTGGCGAGCTCGCGGGCCACCAGGTCGGCCCGCTCAGCCGGCCAGACGGTCGCGTACGGGTGCCCGTGGACCAGGAAGTGGCCTGGCCGGTAGCTCATCTGAATCAGCACATCGGCCCGCGACGCGATCCTGACCAGCGTCCGCCGGTCAATGAACTGAAGGTAGCCGCTGCGCGGGGCGGTGACCTGGCCGCCTGGACCGGACAGCGCGGCGAGTGTGGCTGTGGCGCTCGGGGCCGCTGCGCTGACCGCGGCGTTGCCTGCCTGCATTTCGATAGCGTGGGCGAGATCCCCGGCGATGCTGGCGATGACCTGCGGCAGCTGGATCTGGGTCGCGATGTGATTGATGAAGTAGATCAGGACGGCCAGATCGACCACGAGCAGGCAGAGGGTGACCGTGATGGAGATATGCGGTACGAAGTCCCCGGCGCTCTCCTGTCCGATCGAACCGAGCGTCAGGATCGAGTAGACGAACGTGGCCACGAACGTCCCGAGCGTCACCTGGGTGCCACGATCGCGGATGAAGTTGCGCAGCATCCGCGGCCCGAACTGGGTGGAGGTGAGGGTGAGCGCGACAATCACGATCGAGAACACCACGCCGACGACGGTGATGATTGCCGCTGCGACACCGGTGAGGATCTGCCGCGCCGCGTCCGCTGATCCGCTGATCGCCCATGACGGCAGCGCGAAGACGTGGCTGAAGGCGGCGCGATCGGCCGCATAGCTGGCGCCGAACAGCAGGACCGCCGCGGTCACCTCAAGGAGGGGGACGAACCAGAGGTTGGTGCGCAGTTCTTCGCGGAGCGACTCTGAGTCGAGCCTGCGCCAGCGGAAAACGGGAATCATCACGATCTACCGTGCCACCGGCAGCACCGCGCACGGGGGCTGCGGGTCCAACCGGGCGGCACCCGAACCGAGCTGGATCGGCAAATTTGCCATCTGCGCATGGTGAGCCTCCCGCGTTCGCGTCGTGCCGACCAGGCTTCCCGGCCCACCTGGCCTGCATCATACCCAGCCGGTCCGGCCCCACTCAATGGATCCCGCGCCGCCATCAGCTCATGCAGGCCGGCCCGAGCAGCTGCTTCAGGTCGGCGACAAGCGACGGTGACGGCCGCACCCGGAGTTTGTCATCGAGTCGCATCACCCTGGTCCTGGCGCCGCTCAGCAACCGCAGGTGCACTTCCATCGGACCCGGATGAGTGCGCAGTACCTCGCGCAACCGGTCCACCACCGGCGGCACGCAGCGCGATTCCGGAATCGACACCACGAAAGGGCCGGTCTCATCCGATGGCAGGTCCGGGGTGCTCACCTCCATCGCGATCAGCTTCGGCACGTCCTCGCGCCGGTCCAGCCGCCCGCGCACCAGGACGATCGCGTCTTCGACCACGAGCTGCAGGCACGTCTGGTAGGTCGCGGGGAAGAACAGCACTTCGATCGCGCCCTCAAGATCCTCCAGGGTTGCTGCCGCCCACGGGCTGCCCTGCCTGGTGACCTTGCGCTGAACGCCGGAGAGGATGCCGCCGAGGGTGACCACCTGGCTGTCGCCACGCTCTCCTCGCGCCGCTCGCTCGGAACCCTCGTCGGCAGCGCCGAGCAGCTGAGCCACCGAGCAGTCGGTCTCCGCGGCCAGGAGGTGCTCAAGGCCGAGCAGCGGGTGATCGGAGACATACAGGCCGAGCATCTCGCGCTCGAAGCCGAGCAGGGTCGGCTTCTCCCACTCCCCGTCAGGGACCGGCACGTCGAACGTGGCCGCCGCCTCGGCATCGTCGCCGAAGAGCGAATCCTGGCCGATGGCCTCGTTCCGCTTGACATCGATCACGGTGTCGATCGCCTGCTCGTGGATCATCAGCAGACCTCGGCGCGGGCTGCCGAGCGAGTCGAACGCCCCCGCCTTGATCAGCGATTCGACCACCCGCTTGTTGCACACGTTCACCGGAACCTTCCGCAGGAAATCAGCGAAGCTGCTGAAGCTGCCCTTCGACATCCGGGTGGCCACGATGGACTCGACGACAGCCATTCCGACGTTGCGGACCGCCGCCATGCCAAACCTGATGTCCGTGCCAACCGGAGTGAAGATCGCGGTCGAGGCGTTCACGTCGGGCGGCAGAACCCTGATTCCCATCCGGCGGCACTCGCTCAGGTAGAGCGCCGACTTATCCTTGTCACCGGCGACCGACGTCAGCAGCGCCGCCATGTACTCGGTCGGGTAGTTGGCCTTGAGGTAGGCGGTCCAGTAGCCGACCAGGCCGTAGCAGCTGGCGTGCGCCCGGTTGAACGCGTAATCGGAGAACGGGACGAGCACGTCCCAGATGGTCTTGATCGCGCCGGCGGAGTAGCCGTTGGCCTTCATCCCTGCCTCGAACGGCTCGAACTCCTTGTCCAGGATCTCCCGCTTCTTCTTCCCCATCGCCTTGCGGAGCAGGTCCGCCTTGCCAGGCGAGTAGCCGGCCAGCACCTGGGCCGCGGCCAGCACCTGCTCCTGGTAGACAAGCAGGCCGTAGGTGTCGCCGAGCACGCCGGCCAGCGGCTCAGCCAGCTCGGGGTGGATCGGGACCACCGGCTTGCGGCCGGTCTTGCGGTCGGCGTAGTCGTTGTGTGCGTTCGCGCCCATCGGGCCGGGCCGGTACAGGGCGTTCACTGCCGAGATGTCGGCGAACCGGTCGGCCCGCATGGATCGCAGCAGCGCCCGCATCGGGCCGCCCTCCAGCTGGAAGACGCCGAGCGTGTCGCCCCGGGCCAGGAGATCGTAGGTCGGCTTGTCGTCCAGGCCTAGCGTCTCCAGGTCGATCGTGATGCCATGGTTCGCCTCGATGCCAGCGATCGCGTCGTCGAGGATCGTCAGGTTCCGCAGGCCGAGGAAGTCCATCTTGAGCAGGCCGAGATCCTCGCAGCTCGGATAGTCGAACTGGGTGATGATCGCGCCGTCGGCCTCGCGGCGCCAGACCGGGACATGATCGAGCAGGGGCTCGCTGCTCATGATCACCCCGGCGGCGTGCACGCCCGCCTGCCTGATCAGGCCCTCCAGGCCGCGGGCGGTGTCGATCACCTGTTTGACCTCGGCCTCAGCCTCGTACAGCGCCCTGACCTCGCCCGCCTCCCCGTACCGGGGGTGCTCGGGGTCGAAAATGCCAGACAGCGGCACGTCCTTGCCCATCACCGGGGGCGGAAACGCCTTGGTGATCCGGTCACCGAGCGCGTAGGGGAAGCCGAGCACTCGCGCCGAGTCCTTGACCGCGGCCTTGGCCTTGATCGTGCCGTAAGTGATGATCTGAGCTACCCGGTCATCCCCGTACTTCTCGGTCACGTACCGGATCACGTCACCGCGTCGACGTTCGTCGAAATCGATGTCGATGTCGGGCATCGAAACCCGCTCGGGGTTGAGGAAGCGCTCGAACATCAGGCCGAAGGCGATCGGGTCAAGGTCGGTGATGCCCATCGCGTAGGAGACGATCGACCCGGCCGCCGAGCCGCGGCCGGGGCCGACCCTGATCCCGTTGCGCTTGGCCCACATGATGAAGTCCGCGACGACGAGGAAGTACCCGCAGAAACCCATCTGCTCGATGATGCCGATCTCGTATTCGGCCCGCTTCCTGCGCTCCTCGTCATAGCCGTCGGGGAACCGGCGATCCATCCCCGCCCACACTTCCTTGCCGAACCAGCTCTGCTCGGTCTCCCCCTCAGGCAGCGGGAAGTTCGGCATCAAGCTCGCCTTGGCGAACTCGACGTCACAGCGCTCGGCGATCAGCAGGGTGTTGTCGCAGCCGGCCTGCCATTCCGGGTCGTTGCTTGTGGCCCGCATCTCCTGCGGGCTCTTCACGTAGTAGCCGGTGCCCTCGAACTTGAACCGGTCCGGGTCGGCCATGTTGGTCCCGGTCTGCACGCACAACAGCACCTCGTGCGCACGGGCGTCCTCGGGCCTGGTGTAATGCAGGTCGTTGGTCGCCACGAACGGCAACGACAGGTCCCTGGCGATCCGGCGCAGGTCGGCGAACGTGCGGCGCTCGACGTCCAGGCCGTGGTCCATCAGCTCGACGAAGAAGTTCTCCTGGCCGAAAATGTCGCGCAGCTCGGCTGCCGCCGCCCTGGCCTGCTCGTACTGGCCAAGCCGCAGCCTGGTCTGCACCACGCCGCCGGGGCAGCCTGTGGTAGCGATGATGCCATCGGCGTACCTGGCGAGCAGCTCGGTGTCTATCCTCGGCCTGCGGAAGTAGCCCTCGATCGATGCCAGCGAGGACATCCGGAACAGGTTGTACATCCCCTGGGTCGTCTGCGCGAGCAGCGTCATGTGCGTATAGGCGCCCGCGCCGGAGACATCGTCGTCCTTCTGCGCCGGCGTTCCCCACCGCACGGGCTGCTTGTGCCCGCGGTGCTCGGGGGCTACATACGCCTCGGTGCCGATGATCGGCTTGAGGCCGGCCGCCCTTGCCTTCTTCCAGAAGTCGTAGGCGCCGTAGACATTGCCGTGATCGGTCATCGCGACGGCGGACATGCCGCCGCGGTCGCACTCGGCGAACAGATCGTCCAGCCGCGCCGCACCGTCCAGCATGGAGTACTCGGTATGCACGTGCAGGTGCACAAACCCGCCGTCACGCGCGGGCACCGGGTTTGCTGCCGGACCTGCCGCCATGAAGTACCGCCTCCTTCAGGCACGCTGCCAGCAGCCAGCACCGCCGGCTGTAGCCCAGCCGCGGGCAGGCGCGAACCATCACCGACCCCGGGGAAGAAGCCGACCACGCAGCCTGCGGCCTGGACAGCTCGGGGGGCCTGTCCGGCCGTCGGCGCCATGGCCGGCCGGTGGCTTTAACCTAACCCAAACTCATCGCCGCGGGCACTCGGCACGCCCAACGCGCCGGGACTCGCCAGCCGATTACGACTCGGCGGCGAGCAGCGCCAGGGCAGGCAGCAGATCGGCCGAGTACTCGCTGCTGAACTCCACCCACTGGCCATCCCGCGGATGCGCGAAGCCCAGCCGGACCGCGTGCAGCCACTGCCGTCCGGCACCCAGCCGTGCGGCCAGCACGGGATCAGCGCCGTACAGCCGGTCTCCCACGCAGGGATGGCGTATTGCTGCCATATGCACTCTGATCTGGTGGGTTCGCCCGGTCTCCAGCTTCACCTCGACCAGGCTGGCGGCACGGAACGCCTCCAGGGTGTCGTAGTGGGTGATGGCTGGCCTGCCGTCAGCCACGACCGCGAACCTGCCGTCACCGGACGGATGCCGCGCGATCGGCGCGTCGANGGTGCCGCGGAACGGATCGGGATGACCTTGGACAAGCGCGTGATAGCGCTTATCCACTTCTCGGTCCCTGAATGCCTGCTTCAGCACGCTGTACGCGTGCTCGCTCTTGGCCACCACCATCAGGCCGCTGGTGTTGGCGTCCAGCCGGTGCACGATCCCCTGCCGCTCCGCCGCACCGCCGGTGGCGATCTGATAGCCGCCGGCCAGCAGTCCCTGCAGGACGGTGGGCCCGGTCCAGCCAGGCGTCGGATGTGCGGCCACGCCAGGCGGCTTGTCCACAACCACCAGGTCCGCGTCGTCGTGCACGATGATCAGGCCGGGAACGGCCTGCGGCCTCGGCGCGAGGCCGGCCGACGGCACCGAGGGCAGCGTCACGTCGAGCCACTCGCCGGCCGGCACCCGGTCAGCCTTGGCGGCTGGCCTGCCGCCGAGAAGCACGGCCCCGCTGCTGATCAGCTCGGCCGCCCGCGCCCTGGACAGGCCGAACATCCTGGCGATCGCCGCGTCAAGCCGCTCGCCGTCCAGGCCTTCTGGCACCGGAACCCGGCGCTGGTCCTGAGCAGTCACCCGGCCTCGCCGCCGCCCTGGCCATCCTGCGCCGGGGCTGGGCCATCGCCGGAACCCGGATCGCCTGGCCCGCCGGCGGCCGGTGGCCGACGGCCTGGACTCATCCCGTCGATCCGCACGCCGCGCACCGCCAGCAGCACGGCGAGCACCCCGCCGCAGACGATGCAGGAATCAGCGATGTTGAAGACCGGCCAGTGCGGAACCTGGATCCAGTCCACCACGTAACCGAGGAACGGGCCGGGGTACCGCGCCAGCCGGTCGATCAGATTGCCGGTCGCCCCGCCGAGCAGCAGGCCGAGCGTGATCGCCCAGGCCAGGTTCCTGATCCGGCGCGACGTGCGGAGGATAACCACGATCACGCTGGCGGCGATCAGCGTGAAGATCAGTGTCATCGACGGTCCGATGCTGAACGCGGCACCTGGGTTCCTGGACACCCGAAGCGTCAGCAGACCGCCGAGCAGGCGTACCGGCGCCCGGTTCGACAGCGTCGCGACCACCACCGTCTTGCTGACGATGTCGCAGATCAGGACGGTTAGGGCGACCGCGAGCAGGACTCCGACGCGGCGCGGGCCGCGGGCGGCGACCGCCGGAACCGGCCGGTCCTGCTCGCTCACGGTCTGCCGCCCGGTCAGCGACGTTCCTCGCGTTGCTTGCAGGGCACGCACAGAGTTGCCCTGGGGAACGCCTGCAGACGCGCCTTGCCGATCGGCTGACCGCATGATTCGCACGAGCCATACGTGCCTGCCTCAATCCTGGCTAGCGCCCGTTCGGCCTGCGCGAGGAGTTCCCGCGCGTTGTAAGTGAGCGCGAGTTCGTGCTCCCGCTCATATGCTTTTGCACCAACGTCGGCCTGATCGTCGCCCGCGTCGCTGACCGCATCACCCAGACGGTCGGCGATATCCGATTCGGCCCGGTCTATCTCCATCCGCAGCTCCGCGACCTCCCCGGCCAACTGCTGCCTGACCTTGCTGATCTCGGCGTCAGTCCAGCGCCGCTCGCCGTGGCGCACCGGCAGATCGGCAGCGCCCGATTGTGCCGCTGCGGTCATTCCATCGTCCTTTCGGATCGAGCTAATGATGATCTTGGCTGACAAGTGTCACCGGAGAATAAGTGGTGACCGGGGCGATTCGCAAACATGCCCGGCAGTGACACGGCTAACCCTGCCCGGTCAGTTATCCTTGGGACCCCGGAACGAACGCCATCAGCAACTGGACCGGAGTGCCGCTGGCGCCACGACCAGCGGGAGCAGCCGACCATGCCGCAAGCAGACAGCCACGGGACTCAGCGCGGAGCGCCCGGGGCCCAGCGCGGAGCGCAGCGTCCCTACCCCGATCTGCCGACCGTGGTGAACCTTCCCGCCATCGAGCATGAAGTGCTCCGCCGCTGGCGCTCGGGCCAGGTATTCGAGCGATCACTTGAGCAGACCGTCAGCGGACCGCTGTGGACCTGCTACGAAGGTCCGCCAACGGCCAACGGCATGCCAGGGGTGCACCACGTCCCAGCCCGGGCGATCAAGGATCTGTATCCCCGTTTCAAGACCATGCAGGGGTTCCACGTGCCGCGCCGGGGCGGCTGGGATTGCCACGGGCTGCCGGTCGAGGTAGCCGTCGAGTCCGAGCTTGGCCTGTCTGGCAAGAAGGACATCGAGGCGTACGGGGTCGAGCAGTTCAACGCGCGCTGCCGCGAGTCCGTGCTGCGGCACGTGGACGCGTTCTCCCAGCTCACCGAGCGGATGGGCTACTGGGTAGACCTGTCCGATGCCTACCGGACGATGGACCCGGCCTACATCGAGTCAGTCTGGTGGTCGCTGAAGCAGATCTTCGAGGCCGACCTGCTGGTCAGGGATTACCGGATCAGCCCGTACTGCCCGCGCTGCGAGACCCCGCTCTCTGATCACGAACTTGGCCAGCCGGACGTGTACCAGCCGGTCGCCGATCCCTCGGTGATAGCAAGGTTCAGGCTGNTCACCCTGCCGGCCGGCGCGNACCCGCAACTGCGGGACGCTGACCTGCTGGTCTGGACTACCACGCCATGGACCCTGGTGGCCAATACGGCCGTCGCGGTACACCCAGCGCAGACCTATGCGATTGCCCGCAGAGCCGGCCATGGCGATCGGGTCGTCGTGGCTGAGGATCTGTTTGCCCGGGTGCTCGGCGATGGCTGGCACATCGCCGCCCGAGTCACCGGAGCCGACCTGGCCGGTGCGACCTACCGCCCGGTGTTCAACCTGATCGACATCGTCGGCGCGCACCGGGTGGTCACCGGTGCGTTCGTGACGACGCAGGACGGAACCGGCCTGGTGCACCTGGCCCCGGCCTTTGGCGCCGACGACCTGGCGACCGGGCGGGCAGCCGGGCTGCCCGTGGTCAACCCGATCCGGCCGGACGGGCGCTTCGAGGAGTCGGTACCGCTGGTTGGCGGGATGTTCTTCAAGGCCGCCGACTCGGTGCTGATCGCCAGCCTGGCCGATCGCGGTCTGCTCTTCGCCTCGCACCGGCATGAGCACAGCTACCCGCACTGCTGGCGGTGCCAGACGCCGCTGCTTTACTACGCCCTGCCGTCCTGGTTCATCCGTACCACGGCGATCAAGGACCGGCTGCTCGCCCAGAACGAGCGGACTAACTGGCAGCCGCCGACGATCAAACACGGCCGGTACGGTGACTGGCTGCGCAACAACGTGGACTGGGCGCTGTCCAGGACCAGGTACTGGGGTACCCCGCTGCCGCTGTGGGAGTGCGCGAACGGTCATGTGACCTGCGCCGGTTCGCTCGCCGAGCTGTCGGAACTGGCCGGCCGGGATCTGTCAGGGCTTGATCCGCACCGGCCGCACGTCGACCAGGTGGTCATCAGCTGCCCGCAGTGCGGCGCGGCCGGCCACCGGGTATCAGAGGTTATCGACGTCTGGTACGACGCAGGCTCGATGCCCTTCGCTCAGCACGGCGCGCCGCACCTGGGCACAGCCGCGTTCGAGCGGAGCTTCCCCGCGCAGTTCATCTCGGAAGGGATGGACCAGACCCGCGGCTGGTTCTACGCGCTGATGGCCATCGGCACGCTGGTCTTCGGCAGGTCGGCCTTCGAGACCGCGGTGTGCCTGGGGATCGTGGTCGACGAGCGCGGCCGCAAGATGAGCAAGAGCCTCGGCAACGTGATCGAGCCGCTGCCGCTGATGGAGGAGCACGGGGCCGACGCCGTCCGGTGGTTCTTCACCGCAGCCACGCCACCGTGGGCTAGCCAGCAGGTATCCCACGCCGCCATCGCCGAGATCGTCAGGAAGGTGCTGCTCACCTACTGGAACACGGTGTCATTCTTCGTTCGCTACGCAAACGCAGCCGCCGCTGGCGGCATCGCCTGGCAGCCAGGACAAGATGCCACGCCGACGGCAGAGCGCCGGCCGGTCCTGGGGTGGCTGCTCAGCCAGTTGCAGGCCCTGGTCCGCGCTGTCACGGCGGATCTTGAGGCATTCGACTCGGCGGCGGCCGGGCGTCGGATCACCGGCTTCATCGATGAGTTGTCGAACTGGTACGTGCGCAGATCTCGCCGCCGGTTCTGGGATGGCCCGGCCACTGCGGACGGTGCCGCCGCCTTCGCGACGCTGCATGAGTGCCTGGAGACCCTGACCAGGCTGATGGCACCGCTGGCGCCGTTTCTCAGCGATTTTGTGTGGAGTGTGCTGCGAGCAGCGGATGCGCCCGATTCTGTGCACCTCGCGTCCTGGCCCACCGCGCAGCCGAGCCTGATCGATGAGCGGCTGGCCGGGCAGCTGGCTCTCACTCGCCGACTGGTTGAGCTCGGCCGCTCCGCCCGGGCCGGCGCACTGGTCAAGCTCAGGCAACCGCTGGCCAAAGCCCTGGTCAGCGCGGCCGGATTCGCCGAGCTATCCGCCGAGCTGCGCGACCAGATGGCTGACGAGCTGAATGTCCGTGCCATCGAATCGCTGGCCGCGGTGGGCGCCGATCTCGTCGAGTACGCGGTACGGCCGAACTTCCGAGCGCTCGGCCCCCGGTTCGGCAAGGACACGCCCGCTGTGGCCACCGCCATCGAGCTGGCCGATCCGGCCCGGCTGGCCACCAGCTTGACCTCGGCGGGAACGGCAGCGGTTCAGGTCGGCAGCGAGCAGATAAGCCTGACGCCGGATCAGGTCGTCATCACCCAGACGCCGCGCTCCGGCTGGGCGGTAGCCACCGAGGGCGGCGAGACCGTCGCGCTTGAGGTGCTGATCACACCTGAATTGCGCAGGGAGGGTCTAGCCAGGGACGTGGTCCGGCAGATCCAGGAGGCACGCAAGGGTGACGGGCTCGACGTCAGCGACCGGATCTTGGTCCGCTGGGCCACGTCGGATGCCGAGCTAGCGACCGCGCTCGCCGAGCACGGACCGATGATCAGTGCCGAGGTCCTGGCGACCGATTACGGCCAAGGGACTGGTGCCGACGCCGGGTCTGATGCGCGCGAGCACACCGATGGCGCACTCGGCCTGACCTTCTGGGTTCGCCGCCTAGCCGCCTGAGCCGCCGCCTGAGCCGCCGCCCGAGCCGCCGCTTGATCAGTCGGCAGCCACGCCTGCTGGCGCCTTGTCAGGCTGACAGGCCCGGCATGGCACGCAGCCGCCTTCGGTCGCTGCTTCCCTGGTCATGCTCTCCAGATCACCAGGGGTCAGGAAACGGATCAGGATGCAGTCGCTGCGGTGGTACCTGGTGATTCCTGGCACCACCTTGACCGTGTCTGATGTCGAGGTGGACGCGGCAGGCGACTCTTCCTCGGCAGCAGCAGCCGCGGCAGCGACGGCGGCGGCGGCCGGTCCGGCACTACCGGCGCTCGATTCGCCGACCAGGTCCGGCTCGGCCCTGCTCTCGCCGTTAACCGCCCGGTCGGCACCGCCTGCGGCGGGACCGCCGGTTCTGGCCGGCGCCTGGCCGCCAGTGCTTGCCGCTGCCACCGGCACTTGCGCCGACGACGCCCTGCGGTCAGGTTTGCGCTCCGCTGGCGCACCGGTCGCGGGTCCGGCAGCCTTCTTCGCTGCCTGCTCCCGGATCCCGGCATCGGCTGCCATCGGCTGGCCCGCTCCAGGTGCTGCGGGCGCTGCCGACGCAGGCTTGACCGCTTCGGCGGCCACCTCGGTCCTGGCCGGCCTCCCGGCCGCAGCGGTCCGCCTGAGTTCAGGCCCAGGTGACGGCGCCGCGGCTGGCTCGGCTGACGCGGCGGGCGCGCGCGGCCTGCTCCGATCGGGGGTCACGGCTGGCTCAGACCTGCCGCTCCGGTCTCGTTCGGCAGCGACCTCCGCTTCCCCGCGATCCGGCGTCAGGTTTGATTCGGCCCCGGCGGGCTTGCCCTGCCGGGTCGGCCGGTCCGACCTGGCGGCATGGGCGGCCCGGCTCCGGCCCGATCCGCTCGCCACCACCTGGACTGGCGGTTCGGCTCGGTCGGCTGGCGCGGCCGACTGCGGCTGGCTGGCTGGCCCTGCTGGCCGAGGCGAAGTCAGCTGCGGTGTGGCGGCAAGCTCGGTGACTTGCTTTCCTTGCGCTGCCCGATCATTCGTGGCAGCCGAGCCGAAGATCTCAGTGCGCCAGATCAGGACGCCGATCAGTAGCATCAGTCCGGCTAGCGCGGCGACCCCGATCGCCAGGTAGACAAGCAGCAGGCTGCTGGTGACGACTCCCGTCACCAGCAGCCCGATTGCGATCAGTACGACCGACAGGACCGCGCCAAACCGGATCACACGCAAACTCCACTAGCGAGGCCGAGCAGACTTCGGGCTAGCGACGGTCATGCTGGCCGGTGTCGGCCGGGTGATACCCCCCATTGTGAGCGACCGGCTCGGCCACGCCTGCGAACGAGCTCGCCGGTGTGGATTGCCCGCCATTGCGCATGTCTACCCGGCCAACGCCGACGCCGACCGCTGGCTGCGGACCGGTAGCCGCCACGGCAGGGAATACTCCGCTGTCTGCCGCGCCGGCCTCCAGGTCGCGCAACTGGCCTTCCAGGTAGGCCTTGAGCCTGCTGCGGTACTCGCGCTCGAATGCCCGCAGGTCGTCGACCCGCCGCTCCAGTTCCTCGCGGGACTGGACGAGCGAGCCCATCGCCTGACGGTGCCGCTCCTGCGCATCGCGCTCCAGGCTCTCGGCCCTGGCCCGCGCGTCGCTGGTGATCTGCTCAGACTGACGGCGAGCCTTGGTGAGCAGGTCGTCTGCCTCCCGCCTGGCGCGGCTGAGCGTCTCGTCCGCCTCGCGGCGTGCGTCGGCGATCGCCTGATCCGCGGTCTGCTGAGCCAGGGCCAGGACCCGCGCGGCGGTGTCCATGTTGTCCTCTGGCGACCTCGTCCCGCTCATCATCATGGGCTCAGGTCGCCGCTCAGGCTCGATCCGCATCGGCTCGCTGGTCATCAGCTCGGGGCCGCTGTCCAGGTGCGGGCTGGTCAGCGGAGCCGCCATCTTCCCGCCGCGGAGCACCTCGGCGAGCTTCGCCCGCAGCTCCTCGTTCTCCTGGATGAGCCGGTCGAGTTCTGCCTCGACCTCGTCAAGGAAGGCGTCCACCTCTTCCTCGTCGTACCCGGGCCTGAGCCTGGTCGTGCTGAACTGCTTGTTCCGCACATCCGCGGGCGTCAGTGGCATGTCCTCGTCTCCTTGGCGCGTGGGTCCCCTAGCGAGGCTACCTGATCACAAGATGCTTACGACCCACAGCAACACAATGACCACAAAGAACAACAGGGTGTAGCTGAGGTCTAGGGCAACACTACCGAGCCGGACCGGCCGAATGTAGCGCCTCAGAAATTTCAGTGGCGGATCGGTGGCCGTGTAGATGATCTCTGCGGCCATCGCCAGCAGGCCGGACGGGGACCAGGACCTGCTGTAGGCCTGCAGCATGTCGAAAATCAGCCGACCGATGAGCAGCAGCAGGTAGACCCACAGCAAGTAGGTCAGCACGATCTTGACGACGGTCACGTTGCCGCCCTGCTGGCCGGGGTGGCCTCGCGCCGGGCGGACGGACACCGCGATACGTAGCTCACTGGCTGATACCTAGCTCTGGTTGAAGAAGTCCCGCTCCGCGATTCTGGCCTTGTCCTCCGCGGTCACCTCGACGTTCGCCGGGGAGAGCAGGAACACCTTGTTCGTCACCCGCTCGATCGAACCGCGAAGCCCGAAGATCAGGCCGGCCGAGAAGTCGACGAGGCGCTTGGCGTCGCTATCGACCATCTCGGTCAGGTTCATGATCACTGGAGTGCCCTCGCGGAAATGCTCGCCGATGGTCCGGGCCTCATTGTACGTACGAGGGTGCAACGTCGTGATCCGGGCCAGGTCGGTCGTATGCACATGTTCCGGTGTCATCCGCCGGTCGTTCCTGCTCCGGCTGTCGTAGCTGCCGTCGCTGACATAGCCCGGCGGCACCTCGTGCGGGTCGTCGTGCTCGGTGTACTCGGTGACGTAGTCCGGATAATCGTCACCTTCGCCGTACTCGTCCTGGTAGTGATCGTCGTAGCGATGGTCGTCCTCTACCAGGCCGAGATAGACCGCCATCTTGCGCATCGCGCTGGCCATACTCAGTCCTCCGTCATGCCGCTATGCAGCAATCACCAGTGCAGCAAACACCAGTCCAGCAAGCGCCAGTGCAGCGAGCACCGGTGCCGCAAAACCCCGGTGCAGCGCAGCTCACACCGCGTGCTACGCGTCGGACATTACCTGACGAAGCCTGGTCGGCCGCCGAGCAACGCCGTACCGACACGTACATGTGTCGCACCTTCTGCGATGGCCTCGTCAAGGTCACCGCTCATGCCCGCGGAAATCATCATTGCTCCCGGGTGGTCCGCGCACACCGCCTGCGCAACCCGCCGCAGCACGCGGAACGCGGGTGCTGGCGGCTCACCGAGCGGCGCGACCGCCATGACACCGCCGAGCACCAGCCCGTCCTCGGCGGCTACCAGGTCGGCCAGGCCAGGGGCTTCAGCGGGGAGCACGCCACCCCGGCCAGGAGCCGCGTCGAGGCTGACCTGAATCAGGCAGGTGACGGTGCGTCCGGCGGCGCGGGAGCGCTGGCCGAGAGCGCGGACCAGCCGGTCCCGGTCGACCGAGTGGATCACGTTGGCGTAGCTGACCACGCTCGCGCACTTGTTGACTTGCAACTGGCCGACGAAGTGCCAGTTCAGCGGAAGCCCGAGCGCGGCACATTCGGCCGCTTTCGGCGCCGCCTCCTGATCCCGGTTTTCCCCGATGTCGACCACTCCCAGAGCGCTGAGCAGCCGGATGTCGGACACCGGGAAGGTCTTGGTAACGGCAATCAGGGTCACCTCGCCGCTGTCCCTGCCTGCCGCCGCACAGGCCGCCGCGATTCTCGCCCGCAGTGCCTTCAGGGACTCACGCAGCTCGGCAGCCCGGCCGACCTGGTTGCCCGCATCCCCCGTCATGGTCTCATCGCGGCGCGAGCCAGATCAGGCCGGCGAACCGCCCGGTCCGGCCGTCTCTGCGGTAGGAGTACAGCTCGCCGGACTCTGCGGTGCACCGGTCGTCGGCGCTGACGGCGCTGACGCCCAGTCTGGTCAGCTGAGCCAGGACGCCGGCCCGGATGTCTATCCCCGGCGTCCCTTGCCTGGTGCTGCAGGCGGACTCGGGCACCGCGGCGGCCACCTGATCTCGCAGTACCGCAGGCACCTCATAGCACTGGCCGCAGATGGCGGGCCCGATCGCGGCGTGCATCCGGCTGGGATCGGCGCCAGCCAGAGACATCGCCGCGACGAGGGCGGCCACCACGCCGGCCTCCATCCCGGCACGCCCAGCGTGCGCGGCGCCCACCAGCCCGGCCACCGGATCGGCGATCAGCACCGGCGCGCAGTCGGCGGCCAGCGCACCGACTGCCACGGCTGGCGAGTCGGTGAAGAGCGCATCGGCTTCTGGGTCAGGGTCCGAGCTCCCCTGGGCCGCCGAGTCCGGCGCCGCGCGGGCCACGGCTATCCCGTGCACCTGCCGCATCCACGCCAGCCGGCCCGGCCCAGGACCGATCGCCTGCAGCAGCTGGTTGCGGTTGCGAGTGACCGACGCAGGATCGTCTCCCACCGAATAGCTCAGGTTAAGCGTGCCGAACGGATCGGAACTGCAGCCGCCGACCCGCCCCGTGAACAGCCCAAGCACCCCGTCGCACAGCGCGAACGGCCGCAGCGAGTCAGTACTGNCCGAACCAGGCCCGCTCACCTGTGCAGTCATTTGAGGAAGTCGGGGACGTCGAGCTCGTCGTCCTCCTCGAAGACCACCGGCCTGCGCCGGGTACCTGGGCCATCGCCGCCGCGAACCGCCGAAGCGACGGCACCGCCCGCTTGGCCGGGCCTGGCGTCGATCCCGGCCATGGCGCTCGCTGCGGCTCTCGGTGCGGGGACGACCGCGTCGGTCGTATCCGTTGCCACCTGCTGATCCGCGGCTTCCGGTTCGTCCGCCGCTTGCTTGCCATTGCCCGGTGCTTCGCCAGCCGCAGCGGCCACCTGCGCTGGCCGGGCACCATCGCCGGCCACCCGAGCAGCAGCGGCCGGCTCGGCGAACACCGGCGGGGCTTTGAGCGCGGGGAGCGACACCGGCTGCCACGGAGCGCTGAAGGCATCCGATCCGTGCGACGGCGCCGGGTAGGCGGCGACCGAGCGTCCCGGCCTGGCTCGCCCGCTCTGGGTCTCGTCGAAGCCAGCGGCGATCACCGTTACCCGCACCTCGTCGCCGAGCGCGTCATCGATGACCGCGCCGAAGATGATGTTGGCATCCGGCGCGGCTGAGTTTGCTACCAGCTGTGCCGCCTCGTTGATCTCGAACAAGCCGAGATCCGAGCCGCCCTGAATGGAAAGCAGCACGCCGTGGGCACCGTCAATGCTTGCCTCTAGCAGCGGGCTTGAGATGGCCATCTCGGCGGCCGCGACGGCCCGGTCGTCGCCGCGCGACGAGCCGATTCCCATCAGCGCGGAGCCGGCCCCAGACATGACCGACTTGACGTCGGCGAAGTCCAGATTGATCAGGCCCGGAGTGGTGATCAGATCGGTGATTCCCTGCACGCCGGAGAGCAGCACCTGGTCGGCGGCCTTGAACGCGTCAAGCACGCTGACATGCCGGTCGGAGATGGAGAGCAGCCGGTCGTTCGGGATCACGATCAGCGTGTCGACCTCGCTGCGCAGCCGCTCGATCCCGGCGTCGGCCTGGGAAGCCCGGCGCTTGCCCTCGAACCCGAACGGGCGGGTCACGACGCCGATGGTCAGCGCGCCAAGCGAGCGAGCCACCTGCGCGACCACGGGAGCCCCGCCGGTTCCGGTGCCGCCGCCCTCTCCGGCCGTGACGAAGACCATGTCGGCGCCCTTGAGCACCTCCTCGATCTCCTCACGGTGATCTTCGGCGGCCCTGGAACCTACATCTGGATTGGCGCCGGCGCCTAGTCCCCTGGTGAGTTCCCTGCCGACGTCCAGCTTGACGTCGGCATCGCTCATCAGCAGTGCCTGAGCGTCGGTATTGATCGCAATGAACTCGACGCCCTTCAGGCCCTCTTCGATCATCCGGTTTACGGCATTGACGCCGCCCCCGCCAATACCGACGACCTTGATGACCGCGAGATAGTTCTGCGGTGCTGCCACGGAGGGACCTTCCCGTTCGTCTGAGTATCGCGAATATTGCAGGCCGCCCCTACGGCCCGTTATCCCGGCAGGTTCGGAACGCTCCGGCAACGTGGTTCACCGAGAAACTCCCCCGCTAACGCCGGCCCGGCAGGTTCCGTGCTTTCGCATATCAGTGCTCACTCTCAGTGCTCACCCCTAGGTCTCACCCTCAGGTTGAGATTTAGAGTTATGTAAAGCTGCCGATTGATAGGGACAGTAGAGTTGCCCGGCTAGGCGGTCAACTAACTGCCCCCTAAGGCCGGTCCGGCGTGTCGCGGTCAATGCGGCCGCCTAGCCACCGGTCACTGCCGTGCCCGGGTCGCTGACGTCGTAATACCGCGCCTGCGTGCGGAGCAGGATGACGAGCTCGCTGGCCTTCGCTGCCTCCCGGTCGGCGCCGCCCCAGACGACCGTCAGACCGCCGCGCAGCAGCAGGGTCACCGCCGCAGGCCCGGCTGCCCTGACCGCGGTCACCAGCTGGCGCAGCCGCTCAGGCAGGCCCCGCAGCACCGTGCCGGCCGCCAGCACCGCCGGCCGGCCGCGCAGTTCGGCCACCGGTCCGGCCGGCGCCAGCAGGACCGGCAGGCCAGCCGGCCGGATGTTCTGCCAAGCCAGCGCCACGCCGTAGCCGTCCACCACGTCATAGCCGCCATGGGTGGGCACGGCGAAGACCGCCGTTCGCTGCTTGATCCAGATCACGACCGTGTCCGGCCACGACCGCACCACCCGGGCTGACTGCACCAGCGTTATCTGTTCCACCCGGCGCGCCACCGCACCGGTATCGATCCGGATCAGCGGGGTGCCGATCCTGATCCCGGCGGCCGCGAGCACCGTGGCCCTGGACACCAGCCTCGATCCGCTGACCTGCACCGACCGCACCACCAGCAGACTCGACCCGAGCAGCGCCCAGGCAACGCCAGCGACCAGGGCAGCGGCAGCCACGCCGAAGAACGCGGACTTCCACGGATCATGGCCGCGGCCTGAACCGCGGCGGGCTCGCCTCACCCGCCGTCACCCGCGCGGTGCCGCAGTGCGGCCACGATCGGCGGCCCGAGTGCGGTCACATCGCCGGCGCCCATGGTCAGCACCACGTCCCCTGGCTTGGCGATGTCCGCGATCGCGATCGGAACGCCGCTGCGGTCAGGACAGAAGACCGCCCGTCCGCCCGGCACGGCGGATGCCACGATGGCTCCGGTGACTCCCGGCTCCGGATCCTCCCGCGCCGCGTAGATATCGAGCACGAAGACCTCATCGGCCCGGCCAAGCGCCATCCCGAACTCCGCGGCGAAGAATCTCGTGCGGCTGAACAGGTGCGGCTGGAAGATGGCGATCACCCGGCCGCCAGCCGCCAGTGCCCGCGCGGCGCTCAGATCAGCGCTCAGCTCGGTCGGATGATGCGCATAGCTGTCGAACACCCGCACCCCGTCAGCCTCGCCCTTGAGCTCCATCCGGCGGCGTGCGCCCTGGTAGGCGGCCAGACCTTCGGCCGCAAGCTCGGGGCTGAAGCCGAGCTCGACCACGGTGGCATAGGCCGCCGCCGCGTTCAGCGCGTTGTGCCTGCCTGGCACGGCGATCCGCAGCCGGACCGGGCCGAGACCAGCCAGCCTTGCCCGGTTCCTGGCGGTCAGCTCGAATTCGGTCGCCATCCCGGCCGGAGTGACCGCGGCCACCAGGTAATCCGCGTCGTCCCGCTCGCCGTAGCTCACGCAGCGCAGTCCAGCACCGGATGACCTCGCGGCCAGCCTGCTGGCACCGGCATCGTCGGCGCAGGTGACCAGCAGGCCGCCGGGACTGACCCGGCCGGCGAAAGCCGCGAACATGTCCTCGATCTGGCCCAGGCTGCCGTAGTTGTCCAGATGGTCAGCCTCGATGCAGGTCACGACCGCCGCTTCCGGCCTGAGCATCAGGAACGAGCCATCGCTCTCGTCGGCCTCGGCGACGAAGGCGGCGCCGGTGCCGTCGGCGGCGCCCAGGCCGGTCTCGGTGAGAATCCCGCCGATCACATACGACGGATCGGCCTGGCAGCGGCGCAGCATGGTGGTGATCACCGACGTGGTCGTGGTCTTGCCGTGCGTACCGGCCACCGCGATTCCCTGGCGGCCGATCATGAGCGAGGCGAGCGCCGAGGCCCGGTGCAGCACTCGCATCCCCAGCCGGTTCGCCTCAGCCAGTTCGGCGTTGTCCGCCCGGACCGCGCTGGTCGCCACCAGCGTGTCCGCCATCTGCAGATGCTCAGCGGAGTGCCCGAGCAGCGCCCGCACCCCAAGATCGGCTAGCTGGTCGAGCTCGGCGCAGGCCGCCCGGTCGCAGCCGGACACCGGCACGCCCCTAGCCAGCATGACGCGGGCGACGCCGGACATTCCGGCGCCACCGATCCCGATGAAGTGCACCCGGCCAAGCTCGCTGAGCGGAACCGGCTCGACCGGGGGAAACAGGCTCATCCGGGCATACCTCCTGTAGGCGTCATCGGCCGCGGTGGCTGCCGCGATGCCGGCTGCCCCGGTCCGGCTGGCTCGGCCCGGCCGGCCGGGACCGGCTGCCCCGGTCGGGTCGGCCGGAGCCGACCGCACCGGCGTCAGCGACGGCGATCGTCACAGCGGCAAGCGCGTTGTCGGCGTCGCGGTTGCCGACGCCGGCCGCCGCCCGTGACATCGAGGCCACGAGTTCGTGATCAAGCAGCACGCCGAGCAGCACATTGCGAATCCAGTCCGGGCTCAGGCTGGCATCATCCACGATCAGGCCGCCGCCCGCACGCTCGATCGGCAGCGCGTTGAGCCGCTGCTCGCCGTTGCCGTGCGGAAGCGGCACGTAGGCGGCGGGCAGGCCGACAGCGGTCAGTTCGGCGCAGGTCATCGCGCCTGCCCGGCAGAGGGCAAAGTCCGCGGCGGCGTATGCGAGATCCATCCGGTCCAGGTATTCCAGGGCAACGTAAGGCACGTCGCCGCTGGGCACCCGCAGTTCGGTGCCGGTGCGGGGCCCGATGATGTGCAGCACTTGAATGCCGACGGCGCGGATCGCGTCGGCCGCTCCGAGCACGGTCCGGTTCAGCGAGGCTGCGCCCTGCGACCCGCCGGTTACCAGCAGCACGGGCAGGTCTGGCCTGAGGCCGAAATGCGCACGGGCCTTGTCGCTCATCGCCAGCCGGTCGAGCCCGGCGATCTCCCGGCGGATCGGAATCCCGATCTGGGTCGCGTGCGGCAGCCTGGTGCCGGGCTGACCGGTGAAGACGTGCCTGGTCAGCCGCGCGCCGATCCGGTTAGCCAGGCCGGGGCGGGCGTTAGCCTCGTGCACCACGATCGGCACCCGGTGCCTTTTCGCGGCGAGGTATCCCGGCGTTGCCACATAACCGCCGAAGCCGACCAGCACATTGGCCTGGGTCCGGCTGAGCACCGCCGCCGCGGCGGCAACAGCGCCGACCATCCGCCGCGGTACCGACAGCAACTCCGGCGTCAGCGAGCGGGGCAGCGGGACCGCCGGGATCAGCTCGAGCGCGTACCCGCGGGCCGGGATCAGCCGAGTTTCCAGACCGCGCTCGGTACCCAGGCAGGCGATCCTGATCGCCGGGTCAGCGCGGCGCAGCGCATCGGCGAGCGCCAGCGCAGGCTCGATGTGGCCGCCAGTCCCGCCGCCGGCGATGATCACACTTCGTGCCATCGCGCCTCACTTTCCTGCTCGCGGCCGACCGCCCGGCCCTGGCGCCCGGTCCTGGCGGCCAGCCGGCGGCCGGTCCTGGCGGCCAGCTGGCGGCGGTCGCTGCGACCGCTGATCCCGCGGCCGGGTCTGCTGCCCGGTGCTGCCCGGCTCCGCCAGCTTAAACATGCCGCCAGGATTCGCTGGCCGCGACGGGTGCCCAGGCCGCGCCAGACCCGATTGTGCTTGCTGCGCAGATTTGGGGGCTGGTGGTCGGCGCACCGGACTGCCGACCTGGCGCTCCCGCTCCCTCGGCCGACCGCGCGGGCCGAGCGGGCCGAGCGGGCCGAGCGCGGGCCGAGCGGGCCACCAAGGCCCAGCCGACCGATGGCACGCCGGCGCAGGCCAGGACCGGCCAGCGCCTGCCCGGCACCGGGCTCATACCTGGCGAACGACAGCAGCATGCCCACCGCGGCCATCGTGACAAGCAGCGAGGACAGGCCGTTCGAGATCAGCGGCAGCGGCACCCCGGTGATCGGCAGCAGACCGATCACCGCGCAGATGTTCACCAGCGCCTGGGCCACGATCCAGGCGGTCGCTCCGGCAGCGGCGAGCCGCATGAACGGGTCGGTCACCCGCCGCGCGACCCGCAGGCCGGCATAGGCGAGGCCGCCGTACAGCAGCACGACGCAGCCCGTGCCGATCAGCCCGAGTTCCTCGCCGAGAATGGCGAAGATGAAGTCCGTGCTTGCGTTCGGCACCCAGCCCCACTTCCCGTGGCTGTTGCCCAGGCCGACGCCGAAGATGCCGCCGGAGCCGATCGCGTCCTTTCCCTGGAGCAGCTGCCAGGACGATCCAGCGGCCTGCGACTGGCCGTCGAACCAGGCGAAGAGCCGGCTGGACCGGTACGAGACGGCCAGGATCATGATCAGCAGCACGAACCCGATCAGCCCGAGTACGCCCACGAACAGCCTGCCTGGGGTACCGATTACCCAGAGCAGCGCCAGGAAGATCACCAGCAGCACGAACGTGGTACCGAGGTCGTCGCCGATCAGCAGGACGAGCAGGGCCGCCACGGGCAACAGCGGGATCAGCAGACCCCGCCAGTCGCGCAGCTGTCCGAGCTTCTCCCGGCGCGCCAGCAGGTCGGCGCCCCAGATCAGGAACGCCAGCTTGGCGAACTCGGACGGCTGCAGCGGGACGCCGGCCACCGAGATCCAGCGCTGGGAACCGGACACGGTCATCCCGACGGCCAGCACCAGCAGCAGGCCGGCCATCGCGACTCCAAGCAGCGGCCTGGCCACCGCCCGCAGCAGCGCGGGCGGCGCTTTGGACAGCGCCCACATCATCGGCAGTCCGACCAGCACGCCGATCAATTGCTTGCCGAACACGGCCCACGGCGACATGCCGCCGTCCAGCTGGGAGGCGTACGAGGTCGACCACACCATCACCAGGCCGAGCGCGAGCAGCAGCCCGGTTACCCCGATCAGCAGGTAGTACGAGGTCAGCGGCCGGTCCAAGGGGGCTACCAGGGCCCTGATCGCGGCCCAGGGCCGGGCCGGCTCGCGCCTGAGGTAGTCCCCGGCGCCGCCCCCGTCAGGCTCGACGGCGGCAGCTGGCCGGGCCGGCGCGGTGCTCAATGCGCCGCCGCCAGCCGCTTGACCGCTGCCGCGAACGCGTCACCCCGTGCCGGGTAGCCGCGGAAGATGTCGAACGACTGGGCAGCGGGCGCCAGCAGCACCGTGTCGCCGGGCTGGGCCAGCGCCGCCGCCTGCGTGACCACGAGATCCATGACTCCAGTGTCGGTGCTGGTCACCTCAACGACCGGGACCTCGGGTGCGCCGAGCAGCACCACCCCGCGCAGCCGCGGCGCCACGTTGGTGATCAGCTGCTCAAGGTCCGCATCGGCGCCCCTGAACAGCCCGCCGGCCACCCAGACGACCGAACCGAACGCGGCCAGCGACACGGCGGCCGCATGCGGGTTGCTTGCTTTCGAATCATCCACGAAATCGACGTCGCCGATGCTGCCCACCAGGCTGATCCGGTGCGGCTCAGGGCGGCAGCCGAGCAGTCCGGCGCTGATCGCCGCGGCGGGCGCGCCGTAAGCCCTGGCCAGCGCAGCCGCGGCCAGCGCGTTGGCCACGTTGTGCGGCGCGGGCGGGCGGCCGCGAGCAGCGGGATCGGGTCCGGATACATCGCTCACCGCGGCCAGCCGCACGCCCGCGGCCCCGTCCTGGCTATCGAACGCGCGGTCGACCAGGAAACCCCCGGCGACGCCGAGCTCGCCTGGAGCCGGCTCGCCGAGCCGGAACGGGACGACCCGCCCGGCCCCGGCCGCGCTGGCCGTCGCCGCCAGCCGGGCGGAGCAGGCGTCGTCCGCATTGCAGACCGCGACCGTGCCAGGCGCGTAGATCCGCGCCTTGGCTGCGACATAGGACTCGAAGTCGCCATGCCAGTCCAGGTGATGCGCGGCCAGATTGAGCACCACCGCGGCATCCGGCGTGATGGTCGAGCTCCAGTGCAGCTGGAAGCTGGACAGCTCAACCGCGACCACCGGATAGGGCTCAGGCTCGGTCACCACCTCGACCACCGAGGTGCCCACGTTGCCGGCCGCGATGGCACGGTAGCCCGCCGCGGTGAGCATCGCGGCCAGCATCCGCACCGTCGTGGTCTTGCCGTTGGTGCCGGTCACCGCGAGCCAGTGCTGCCTGCCGCCGCCGGGCAGCACCGGCCGCAGCCGCCAGGCGAGCTCCACGTCGCCGATCACCTCGATGCCAGCCGCCGCAGCCGCTACCAGCAGCGGAGCGCCCGGCGGCCAACCCGGCGAGGTGACCACCAGCTGGGTCCCTGGTGGCAACTCGCGCACCGCCGCCGCGCCGAGCCGCACGCTGATCCCGGGCCCGGAAAGCTGGCCGGCCATCGCCCGGTGCTCGGCATCGTCGCCGGAGTCGACCGCGGTCACCAGGGCGCCGTGCGCGGCGAGGACTCGGGCGGCTGGCTGACCTGACACCCGGATCCCGGCGACACAGACCCGGCGCCCGGCCAGCGACGCGGCGAATCCGGTCACGACAGCTGCAGCCATTCGAAGTAGAAGATGCCGAGGCCAAGCCCCACGAACAGCCCGGCGATCAGCCAGAACCTGATCACGATGGTGGTCTCGGCCCAGCCGAGCAGCTCGAAATGGTGCTGCAGCGGCGCCATCCGGAACACCCGCCTGCCGGTCGCCTTGAAGAATCCAACCTGGATGATCACCGACATCGCGATGATCACGAACAGGCCGCCGAGGATCACCAGCAGCAGCTGGGTCTCGGTGCAGACGGCCAGGCCGGCCAGCACGCCGCCGAGCGCCAGCGAGCCGGTGTCACCCATGAAGATCTTGGCCGGTGGGGCGTTCCACCACAGGAAGCCGAAGCCGGCCCCGAGCACCGCGGCGGCCACTACCGCGAGGTCGAGCGGATCGCGGACGAAGTAACAGTTGTTGGCGAGCACAATCGTGCAGTCGTTGCGCGACTCCCAGACGGAGATCAGCACGTAGGCGGCGAGCACCAGGATCGCCGCCCCGGTCGCCAGCCCGTCCAGGCCGTCGGTCAGGTTCACCGCGTTGGATGTCCCGGCGATCATGATGACGATCCAGAGCACGAACGGGAGCACGCCGAGCGTCGGCCCGAAGTTGCGCAGGAACGACAGCTGCGGATCGGCCGGGGTCAGGCCATACCCGTCCGCGTGTCCGAGCGCCTCGACGGCGAAGATCGCGCCAACCACCGCCTGGCCGGCCAGCTTGGCACCGCTGCGCAGGCCGAGGCTGGTCTGCCGGTAGATCTTGATGAAGTCGTCGATGAAGCCAACCAGCCCGAGGCCAGCCATCAGGCCGAGTACCAGCAGGCCAGACACCGACATCGAATCGCGGGTCAGCACGTGGCCGACCACGTATCCGATCAGCGAAGCGACCACGATGACCGTCCCGCCCATCGTGGGGGTGCCCCGCTTGGTGGCGTGCGCGGCCGGGCCCTCCTCGCGGATCAGCTGGCCATACCCGCGCCTGGTGAACACCCTGATCGCCAGCGGCGTGCCGAACAGCGCGAGGATCAGCGACACCCCGGACGACGCGATGATCGTCTTCACCGGGTCGCCTCCCCCGCTGCCAGCGCCAGCGCCACGGTCTGCAGCCCGGCGGCCCTGGACGCCTTGACCAGGACCACATCACCTGGCCTGAGTCGCTCGGTGAGGGCGAGCACGGCGGCCGGGCCATCGGGCACCGCGACCAGTTCGGCGGTGCATCCTGGCTCGGACTTCGCGCCGGTCAGGATCGACGCGGCCTCGTCACCGACCGCGATCAGGCCGGCCAGCCCGGTCCTGGCCGCGATCACTCCGGCTTGCTCATGAAATGCCCGTGACCGCTCGCCCAGTTCCGCCATCCGGCCAAGGACAGCATAGGCACGGCGGCCGCTGGCCAGCACGCTCAGCGCCGCAAGCGCGGCGGTCATCGCCTCCGGGCTCGCGTTATAGGCGTCGTTGACGATGATCACCCCGTCCGGCCGCTCGGTGACCTCCATCCGCCACCGGCTTCGCGCCATCGCGCTGGACAGGCCATCGGCGATCGCCGCCAGGTCCACGCCAAGCTCCCCGGCCAGCGCGGCCGCGGCCAGCGCGTTGGTGACGTTGTGCGCGCCGTGCAGCCGCAGCGTCACCGGTGCCGAACCGGCGCTGGTGACCAGCGTGAATCGCGGCCTGCACAGCCGATCGAGGGTGACGTCGACCGCTCGCACGTCGGCACCATCAGATTCGCCGAAGGTCACCACCCGGGCGGCGGTCTGCCCCGCCATCGGCGCGACCAGCGGATCGTCGGCGTTCAGCACGGCGACCCCGTCGGCGGGCAGCGCGGCAGGCAGCTCAGCCTTGGCCGCCGCGATCTGGGCGGTGCCGCTGAACTCGCCAGCGTGCGCGTTTCCCACGCACAGCACGACACCAAGCCGTGGCGGCGCGATCTGGCACAGTGCGGCGATGTGCCCAGGGCCTCTGGTCGATAGCTCGGTAACGAGATACCTGGTGTGCTCTCCGGCCCGGAGCACGGTAAGTGGGTGCCCGATCTCGTTGTTGAACGATGCCTGGGGCGAGACGGTCGGGCCGAGTGTCTCGATCAGCTGAGCAGCCAGATCCTTGGTGGTGGTTTTCCCGGCCGACCCGGTGATCCCGGCGATAGTGAGGTCAGGCAGCCGATCGACCACCGCTCTGGCCAGGGCGGCCAGGGCGGCAGGAACGTCGGTCACGATCAGCGCGGGAGCGCCGACCGGCCGCGTCCCGAGCACGACGCTCGCACCTGCCGCGATGGCGGCGCGAGCGTACTCATGACCGTCGGCGTGTTCGCCGGGTAGCGCGGCGAACAAGCTGCCCGGCACGGCCTGCCGCGAGTCGATCACCACCGGGCCGGTCACGATCGCCTGGCGATCGCTGACCCGGTCAAGGACGGCGCCCGTGATCTCGGCGATCTCCCCGATCGAAAGCGGGATCACGCGTCCTCCAGCTCAGCCAGCACCTGGGCAGCTACCTCGCGGTCGTCGAACGGGATGACCTGACCAGCTACGTACTGGCCACGCTCGTGACCCTTGCCTGCGATCAGCACCACATCGCCGCTAGCCGCTCCGCTGATCGCCATCCTGATCGCGCCGGCCCGATCCGGCTCGATGATCACATGCGCCCGGTCGTGGTCAGGCACAGACACCGCGCCGGCCAGCATCTCGCTCAGGATCGCGAGCGGATCCTCCGACCGCGGATTGTCGCTGGTGAAGATGGCGACGTCGGCAAGCTCAGCGGCGGCGGCCCCCATCAGCGGCCGCTTGGCCGCGTCCCGGTCCCCGCCACAGCCGAGCACGATCCGCAGGCTGCCGCCGGTGACCGGCCGGAGCGCGCCAAGCACGGCCCGCACCGCACCCGGCTTGTGCGAGTAGTCGACCAGCACGGTGAAGTCCTGGCCAGCCTCGACCCGTTCAAGCCGCCCGGGCACGCCGGGGCAGGCCGCCACGCCAGCGACGGCCGTCCCGAGCCCGACGCCGGCCTCGACCAGCGCCACGATGGCGCCGACCGCGTTCGCCACGTTGAACGGTCCTGGCATGGCGACCGAGCCGTCAGCCTCCACCCCGCCTGGCCCGACGACACCGAAGGTGGAACCGTCGGCACCACAGCGCACATTGACCGCGCGCCAGTCGGCATCAGGCCGGCCGGACGCCGAGAAGGTGGTAACCGGGATCGGCGTAAGCGCGGCCAGCTTCCGACCGCGGGGGTCATCGACATTGACCACGCCGGAGCGGGCGTAGCGCGGCGTGAACAGCCGGGCCTTCACCGCGAAGTACTCGTCCATGTCAGCGTGAAAGTCCAGGTGGTCCTGGGACAGGTTGGTGAACACGACCACCTCGTACCACGTCCCGGCCACCCGGCCGAGCGCGAGCGCATGGCTGGACACCTCCATCGCGGCGGCGGTCACCCGCTGCTCGGCCATCACCGCCAGGAAGGCCTGCAGGTCGGTCGCCTCAGGCGTGGTCAGCCTGCTTGGCTCCACGACCGCACCTACCCGGGTCTCGACGCCGCCGACCAGGCCGGTCAGGTGCCCGGCCATCCGCAAGCCGGACTCCACCAGGTACGTGGTGCTGGTCTTTCCGCTGGTGCCGGTCACGCCGATGAGCAGCAGCTGGCCAGAGGGGTTGCCGTAGACCCAGGAAGCTACCTCACCGAGCTTGGACCGCGGATCGGAGACCACGAAGACCGGCAACCCGGTGCCGACCGCCAGGTCCCGGCCTGCCGGATCGGTGAGGATCGCCACCGCACCAGCCGCCGCGGCTTGCGGGCAGAACATGGCGCCGTGGTATCTGCTGCCTGGCAGCGCGGCGTACAGGTCACCAGGCCGGACCGAAGTCGAGTCATGGGTGATCCCGGTCACCCCGCGGAGTTCGTTATGGCGCCGAAGAGAATCGGGTCCGCAGGCATCTGGCGGTCGACACCCGAGTAGCCCGGCAAGCCCGGTGAGCGGGCGCACCGGGACATGCTTGGGACGAAGGGCCGCTGGCACGGGCAGAGATTACCTCTCCTCACGGCACGATGAGCGGGACGTAAGGGACATGGCCGCCGTCCGGCGGAATCTTGAGTGTCTGCAGCGCGAATCTCATCACCTCGTTGAAGACTGGGCCGGCCACGTCGATGCCGAAGTAGCCCCGACCGCGCGGATCCTGGAGGTTGACCGCCACCACTAGTTTCGGGCTGCTGGCCGGAGCGATCCCGATGAAGCTCGATCCGTAGGTGTTGCCCTGCTCCTGAGCCGTGCCGGTCTTCGCGGCCACGGTATAGCCGGGAATGATCCCCCACCGCTCGCCAGCGTTGGCGTACACGATCGGCACCTGCTCCAGGATCGACATCAGCTCGGCCGCGGTGCTGCGCCGCAGCACCCGCCGGCTGGCCGGCCGGGGCGCCGGGATGAACCGACCCGAGCCGGTGGTGGTGCCTGCCACCACCGAAGGAGCGACCCGCACGCCGCCATTGGCGATCGTCGCGTAGATGCACGCCATCTGCACCGCGGTCACGCTGACGCCCTGGCCGAAGGAGAGCAGGTACCGCTCGTTGCCGTACCAGCCGAATGGGCTGGCCAGGATGCCTGAGCTCTCGCCTGGCAGGTTCAGGCCGGAGTCCGAGCCGATGCCGAAGGCACGGAACTCGGCGTATTGCTGCTGCGGCGTGACATGATCGGCCACCTGCACCATGCCATCGTTGAGCGAATGCGCGATGATCCCGGCGATGGTATACCGCTGGGTCGGATGGTACTCGGCATCGTGGAACGGGAACCCGTGCCACCAGATCTGGTCAGGGACCCGATAGCTGCTCATTGGCGTCTGCCCGCCGTGCTCGAACGCGGCCGCGGCGGTGATCACCTTGGCGGTGCTGCCCGGCGCGAAGATGTTGGCGACCGGGATGTCTGTGGTCGCCGACAAGCTGGCTGGCGCAGCCGGGTTGAAGGTCGGGTACTGAGCCATGGCCAGGATGTCGCCGGTAGCTGGCTCTATCACGATCACCGAGCAGTTCCTTGAGCGGGTCACGAGCACCTGCTCGGCGCAGGCCTGCTCGGCCTTCCACTGGATGTCGGCCTGGATGGTCAGCCGCAGATTGCCTGCGGGCACGGCCGTCCTCAGCACGGCCTCAGTCCCGGGGATCGGCAGGCCGGAAGCGCCTAGCTCGACCGCTTCCTGGCCGGCCCGGCCGGCCAGCAGCGGGTTGTAGGTCAGCTCAAGCCCGGCCTCGCCGGTCAGCGTCGGATCGCTGGCCGGGCCGCGCAGGTCGGTGAAGCCGAGCAGGCCGGCCGCGAGATCACCGCCTGGGTAGGCCCGGGTGTAGGTCGGGTTCAGGTCCACGCCAGGGATGTCGAGCTTGCTGATCCGGTCCGCCGTCAAGACATCCACGGACTGCTTGAGCAGCACATACTGCGGCGAGGTCGGATGGCTGAGCAGTGCCAGGATCGCGGCGGCCGGCATCCGAAGCGGACCGGCCAGCTTAGCGGCGGCCGCTCGCAGCGGCATGGACGGGGTGATCAGCGGCGGGTCGGCATAGACCTGATCGGTCTGCACCGTCATCGCCAGGACGGTGCCGTCGCTGCTGATGATCTCGCCGCGGACCGCGGGAATGGACAGGACGTGCAGTTGCTCCTGCTGGCTCATCGCCTGATACCGGGATGCGTCCATGCCCTGCAGCTGGATCAGCCGGCCGGCGATGAGCGAGAGCGCGAAGACGATCGAGAGCAGGGCGACGTTCAGACGACGGACCGGGCTGGTGCGGCGCAGCGGCCTGCCGGTCCAGCCGCGGCCGCCGCGGCGCGGACCGCCAGTCCCGGGGTTACCACGCTGAACTGGGTAACCACGCGGACCTGGGTTACCACGCGGACCTGGGTTACCACGCGGACCTGGGTTACCGCCCGGACCTGGGTAACCACCCGGACCTGGGTAACCACCCCGTCCTGGGTTACCACGCGATCCTGGATAGCCACGCGGACGGGGGTACCGCTCAGCACCGCGGGGATCCGGCGGCACGCCCGGCGTCACCGATGGGGCCCAGGCAGGTCGACCGCGGCGGGCGATCCGGTCACGATCTTGTGGGTGCGCACATCGACGAAGCTCAGCGTCTGCGCCGGTCGCATGCCGAGCCGCACTGCCTCCCGCTGCAGCACCGATGCCGTCTGCTGCACCGTGACCTGCTGCTGGAGCTCCTGTACCTGCTGGCTCTGCGTGGCGTTCTGCTGCTCAAGCCTGCTGATCCTGATTGACGCGGCGGCGAACGTGGTCTGAACCACCAGCAGGCAGATCAACCCGCCGCCGAGCAGCCCGAGCAGCAGCAGCACGAAGGACGACCGCCCGTGGCGGCGGACGGACCCGGCCGTGATCCTGCTGCGCGGCGGCCCGACATTGCCCCGCGGCCCGGTACCGCCGCCCAGCGGCGGCCGGACCTGCCTGAGCTGCGGGTCCTGCCGCAGGTCCCGAGCCGACCGGCCAGGTCCGCCGGTCCTCGGCGGCCGACCAGGCCGGCCTGGGCCGGGCGGGCGGACCGGGCTTGCCGGGCGATCCGGATGCAGCGGCCGTCCTGGCCTGCGCTGCCTGGCCGGCCGGGGAGGCTGCCGTGAATCGGACACCTGCTGGGCGCCGCCCGGGCCGGCCTGACCAGTTCCGCGCCGGACCTGTGCCCCGCCGGACCTGCCGTCCGGCGTCCTGACCTCGGTACTCATCGGCGTTCCATCCCTCCCGTTGGTCATGCGGCAACCCGCACCCGTTCCGCGGCCCGCAGCCTGGCGGACGCCGCGCGCGGATTCGCGGCAAGCTCGGATTCCGATGGCCGCTCGGCACCGGAGGTCAGCAGCCGGAACTGCGGCCGGCTGGCAGGCAGCGGTACCGGCAGTCCGGGCGGAGTCGAGTCGGCCACCCGCTGCGCGAGTGCCCGCTTGACGATCCGGTCCTCCAGCGATTGGTAGGCGAGCACGACGATGCGGCCGCCCAGGGCGATCGCGTCGAGTGCCGCTGGCACCGCGCGCCGCAGGGTACCCAGCTCGTCATTCACTTCGATGCGCAATGCCTGGAACGTGCGTTTAGCCGGATTGCCGCCACTGCGCCGGGCAGCGGCCGGGATGGAGTCCCTGATGATCTCGGCCAGCCGCCGGGTCGAGGTAAGCGGCCTTGAGGCGCGCTCCCGCACGACCGCGTCGGCGATCCGCCTGGCGAACCGCTCCTCGCCATACTCACTGAGTACCCGGGCGAGTTGCGCGGCCGGATAGGTGTTGACCACCTCGGCCGCGGTCAGCCGCCTGGTGCGATCCATCCGCATGTCAAGCGGGGCGTCCTGAGAATAGGAGAAGCCGCGGCCGGGGTCGTCAAGCTGGGGCGACGACACGCCAAGGTCGAACAGCACTCCCTGCACGGTGGCCAGACCGTGGTCAGCCAGGATGGCCGGAATCTGGTCGTAGGCCGCGTGCACGAAGATGACCCGGCTGGCATCAGCCACCAGAACCCGACGGGACTCCTCGATCGCGGTCTGATCGGCGTCGATGCCGACCACGGTCAGTCCCGGGTGGTCGCCGAGCAGCGCCCTGGCGTGGCCGGCCCGCCCGAGGGTGGCGTCCACCAGAACCGCCCCGGCCGTCCCGAGGGCGGGAGCGAAGATTTCCCTGACCCGGTCAAGCATCACTGGCAGGTGCGCTGCTGGCGCTGTGTCCATTGGCGCTGTGTCCATCGAGCCCCCTCCTCTCGGTCACCTGCTGTCTGGAGTTCGGTGCCCGGCCAGGTCGCCATCCGCGTCGCTGCGGCAGGTCAGCTCCCACCTGGCGCCGGGGAAGGGGCGTCAGCTGAGACTGCCGTCATGCGCGGGTGGAGACCTCGCCGGGCACTGTGGCCGCGGATCGCGGCCCGGTCACAGAACTCCTGGCAGCACCTCCTGTGATGCGTCGGAGAACGCGTCCTCCTGCGCCGTCAGGTAGGCATCCCAGGCGGCCGCGTCCCAGATCTCCAGCCTCGTGTTCGCGCCAATCACAACGCAGTCGCGCTGCAGCGTCGCGTAGTCGCGCAAGGCGGGCGGAATGGTGATCCGACCCTGCTTGTCGGGGATTTCGTCGGAGGCGCTGGCGAAGAACACCCTGCTGTAGTCGCGTACTGCCTTGGCGGTGACCGGTGCCGCGCGCAGAGCCTCGGTAATCCGGCCGAACTCGGCTTGCGGAAACACGTACAAGCAGCGTTCCTGGCCTTTCGTGAGCACCAATCCCTCCGCAAGCTCGTCGCGGTACTTCGCGGGGAGGAACAACCGGCCCTTCTCGTCCAGGCGGGGTGTGTGGGTACCGAGAAACACCGGCCCTCACCTCCCCTGTCCCCCACTACGGTTCGCGGTGGGGCCACACTCGCCCCACCGCGCACCACTGTACTCCACAATCCACCACCGTCAATCATGGCACCGCCTTAATTCGAACCCCGGCGTCACGAATCCCGTGGTCACAGAGGTGGAGGAAAGTGGGGCGGTGAACCGCGCTCAGGCTCACCCGACCGGCCGCCAACCCGGACAAGCGGCCAGATCCGCCCGGCGCCGTGGATGTCGTTATGCAGCGATGTCCAATCCGTTGTTACATCTAGGCATGGCGACACGTACTGTCTGAACGCACGGCAATGGTCGGCGGAAGCGGCCATCGGCACTGGAACAAACCCGGCGGTCGGGCCGCCTGGGGGCAAGGAGGATGCGTGTCAGCTGACGCCGAGCAGGTCGAGCGCTCGCTTGACCAGCTGATTCCGGTGGCGCACCGGATCAGCGAGGCGATCAATACGGTCATCGTCGGTAAGCCGGCGGCGATCAGGCTAGCCATGACTGTCCTGCTCGCCGAGGGACACGCACTGATCGAAGATGTGCCAGGGGTCGGTAAGACAATGCTGGCCAAGGCAATGGCACGATCAATCGACTGCTCGGTGCGCCGAGTCCAGTTCACTCCTGACCTACTGCCGAGCGACATCACCGGGGTGAGCGCGTTCAACCAGGAACTGCGCGAGTTTGAGTTCAAGCCAGGGCCGATCTTCGCCAACCTGGTGCTGGGCGATGAGATCAACCGGGCATCTCCGAAGACCCAGTCGGCCCTGCTCGAGTGCATGGAGGAGCGCCAGGTCACGGTGGACGGGGTTACCTACGCGCTCGAGCCGCCGTTCATGGTGATCGCGACCCAGAATCCGATCGAGATGGAGGGCACCTATCCGCTGCCAGAGGCCCAGCGCGACCGGTTTACCGCCAGGATCTACATCGGCTACCCCGACGCCGCCGCCGAACTCGCCATGCTGGAAACGCACGGCTCGAGCTCGCCGCTTGACGACCTGCGGCCTGCGGCGCACGCCAGCGATGTCATGGCGCTGATCGGGGCGGTGCGCAGGGTTCACGTGGCTCCGCAGGTCAGGCAGTACATCATCGACTTGGTAGGGGCGACCAGGACCGCCTCGGCACTGCGGCTTGGTGCCTCGCCGCGGGCCGCACTGCACCTGCTGCGCGCGAGCCGGGCGTACGCCGCGCTCGAAGACCGCAACTTCGTGATCCCTGACGACGTCCAGACGCTGGCCGGACCCGTGCTCGCGCACCGGCTGCTGCCCACGGCCGAGGCGGTGGTCGGCCGGGAGCTTCCCGAGCAGGCACTCGACAAGATCCTGGACCGGGTGCCGCTGCCTGGTCACTAGCCACTGGCGAGCCTGGCCGCCGACTGGTTAGAGCACGTACATTGACAGGGCAGCAGTAGGAGGCGCGACGATGTGGTCGGTTCTCTCGTGGTTCACCGTCCGCGGGGCTTCGTTCATCGCCGCAGGCGCCGTCGGCATCCTGGCCGGACTGACCCTGGGCAGCGATGCGCTGACCAGTGTCGGCGCCTTGCTGATCTGCTTGCCGGTCTTCTCCGCCCTGACCGCCCGCCGGGCCCGCTACCAGTTGCGCTGCGAGCGCAAGATCACTCCGTCCCGGGTTGCTCCTGGCCAGAGCGCCCGGGTCACCATCCGGCTGGAGAACGTCAGCCGGATATCGACCGGGCTGCTACTCGCCGAGGAGACCATCCCTTACGCGCTCGGCACCAGGCCCAGATACGTGCTGAACGGGATCGAGCGCGGCGGCTCGCGCGAGGTCAGCTATCAGCTGCGCTCTGACCTGCGGGGAAAGTACGCGATCGGCCCGCTGCAGATCAGGATCGCCGATGTCTTCGGTCTGGTCGAGCTGACCGCGTCGTTCGCCACCCAGAGCACCCTCACCGTCACTCCCAAGGTGGTACCGCTGATCAGCGCGTCCACCACCGGGAGCTGGTCAAGTGACGGCGACGGCAGGACCAGGATGACGGCGGCGGCCGGCGACGACGACGTGATCCCGCGGGCCTACCGCGATGGCGATGAACTGCGCCGAGTGCACTGGCGATCGACCGCCAGGTACGGGGAGCTGATGGTGCGGCGCGAGGAGCAGCGGTGGCAGGACCGCGCCGTGCTGCTGCTCGACTCCAGGCGCGGCGCGCACACCGGCAGCGGCCCAAGCTCGTCGTTCGAGTTCGCGGTCAGCGCCGCGGCTTCGATCGGCGTGCATCTGGCCCGCGCCGGACTCGATGGTCACCTGCTCACCGACGCCGGACCGCTGGCCGGATCGGCGATGTTCGAGGATGTGCTGCTCGACGCGCTGTCCGTGATCATTCCGTCGAACAATCAGAGTTTTGCCAGGGCAATCGCGGCGCTGAGCACGATCGAGGGCGGGCTGCTCGTGCTGATCGCCGGCCGGCTATCGGTCGCCGAGGCCAGGGAGGTTGCCGCCGCCCGCCGGGATGGCCGCCAGGGGATCGCCCTGCTGCTGGCAACCTCGACCTGGGGCATCCAGGCCGGCGCTGACGGCCAGCAGCCGCCGGCCGGCGCGGACCCCAATCCGGCCGGGCCGGCGTTGCGAGACCGGCATTTCAGTGAAACGGCCGCCGCCGAAGCGGTGCTGCGCGGGGCCGGCTGGCGAGTGGCCTCCGTCGCCGCCGACACCGCGCTCGCCGCGGCGTGGCAGCTGCTGCCAAGACACGGCAGCAGGATGGCTGACGCGGGCCACCCGGCCTGGGACGGAGTGCCAGTGCGATGAATCACCGACTGACTCTGGCCTGCGCGATCGCGGTCATCCTCGCCTCGATCTCGGAGTTCTCCCTGATCAACGGAGTGTCGTGGCTGGTGGCCGCGGCAGGCGCCGTGCTCGTGGTGGCCTTGGCCGGTACCCTGACCAGGCTGAACGCCGTTCCGGCAGCGATCGGAGCCACCGTGCTCGCGGTGATCGCATCGGTCCCGCTGCTCACCGCCCCATCGGCCTACCTGAAGGCCGCAGGCCTGGTTATCGTGGCTGCCTGCGCCGTAAGCGCGACCCGGCTGCGGTTTCTTACCCCGCTGGCCAGCCTGGTGACCTACCTGGCTGCGCTGCTGCTTTACCTGAATGCCCTGTTCGGGGGCCCGAAGTCGGTGGTCAGGGTGGTGCCAACCACCGCCTCGCTTCGGCACCTGCTCGCGGTCTTCAACCAGGGAACGACGACAGCCACCGGTCCGGCGCCGGTGCCAGGCACCCACGGTGTACTGCTGCTGGCGGCTGGCGGGATCGGGCTGGCCGCGATCGCGGTCGACCTGCTCGCCGTGCGGCTGCGTCGGCCGGCCATCGCTGGGTTGCCGCTGCTCGTGGTCTTCATGGCGCCGGTCCCCACCGCGGCCAGGATCGGCAGCACGGGCGGGGCCTTCGCGTTCCTCTGCGCCGCGACCGGCTACCTGGCGCTGCTGTCGGCCGACGGCAGGAACCGGCTGCGCGGCTGGGGCCGGGTGGTCACGGTCTGGCACTACGCGGGAGAGGACGAGCGGCTCGGCGGCGCCGAAGTCGGCGCGCTGGCCGCAACCGGGCGGCGGATCGGTCTCGCCGCGGTATGCGTGGCCGTGGCCACGCCACTGCTGCTGCCTACGCTGAACCTGCATCGGCTGCTGGCTGGCGGCACCGGCCCGGGGAATGTGGCGCAGGTGTCGCTGCCCAATCCGGTCGACCAGCTGGACGGCATGCTGACCAAGTCGGCAGGTGTGCCCGTGCTCTCCTATCGAACCGTCGCGGTCGGGCCTGGCGCGGCGCAGTTTCAGCCTGCCGAGCAGTACCTGCAGGTATACGTGCTTAACTACGACCCGTCCAGCCGTAGCTGGCAGCCCATCTGGTCCAGGCAATCCACGGCAGTCCATCGCCAGCCGCTGCAGCCGCCGCAGGGGACGTCAGCCAGCGCGCCGGTGCTCATCACCCAGACGGCGATCAGGCTGGGCCCGGTCGCGGCCGGATACGTCCCGGCCGGCTCCAACTCGCCGCTCTTCTTCCTGCCGGTACCGTACTGGCCGTACGAGCTGCAGCTGCCAGGATCCTGGCAGGAGTCCAACGGGACGCTGATGATCTACTCAGCTCAGGACAGCCACCCGGACATGTCCTACTCGGTGACCAGCGAGGACCCCGAACCGACACCAGCCATGCTGTCCGGCCCGCAGCAGATCCCGGCCTCGATCAGGCAGTCCTACCTGGGATATCCCACGACCGTCACCAGCCAGCTCAGCAGGATCGCTGATTACATCACCCGCGGCAAGCAGAATGCCTTCACCAAGGCCAAGGCGCTGCAGGACTGGTTCCTCTCTGGCCAGTTCGCCTACACCCTGCGTCCGCACCTGCCGAATACCCCGGCCGGCCTGCTGACCTTCCTCACCAAGAGCAAGCAGGGCTACTGCCAGCAGTTCGCCTTCGCCTTCGCGGTCCTGGCCAGGCTGGTCGGAATCCCGTCCAGGATAGCCATCGGCTACACCGCGGGCGAGGAAGGCAAGAACGGCGTCTGGCAGGTCACCACGAACGATGGCCACGCCTGGCCCGAACTGTACTTCCAGAACGTTGGCTGGATCAGGTTCGAGCCCACTCCCGGCGGTATCTACGGCCAGGGCACCGCCGCACAGCCGAGCTATCTGGCCTCGCACTCCAGCAGCCAGACCGGCCCCACCGGCCCGGGCAGCAAGACTAACCCCGCCACCGGACCGGCGGGGAGCATCAGCAAGATCCACCCGCCGCACCTGCAGGCACCCGAACCAGCCGGCGGGAAATCCCCGGCGGCCGGCTCCTTGGGGCGCCACCAGCTCGGCGACCTGCCGCTGATCATCGTGGCCACGATTCTCGCGCTCGTTGCGGTGGCGCCGGGGATCACCCGGGTGCTGGTCCGGCGCTGGCGCTGGCACGGCGCGACCACAGACGCCGGACTTGCCCGGGTGGCCTGGCAGGAGATCCGCGATGACCTCGACGACTTCGGGCTGCCCTGCCGGGACAGCGAGTCGCCGCGGGCAGTAGCCAGGCGAGTCTGTTCAGCTGCCGAAATCGATGACGCAGCACGACAGGCCGTCGGCCGGATCGCCAGCGTGGTCGAGCGGGTTCGCTACGCACCTGACCCGGCAGCCGTCGGGCCGATCCGGGCGGACGTCGCGCTGGTCCGCCGCGCCCTGGGTCGCAGCGCAGGGCTGACGGTCCGGTGGCGGGCCAGGCTGCTGCCAGCGTCGACGCTGGGGCCGGTGCGCAGCGCCGTGCGGCAGGGGGTGGGTCTGCTCACCGGCTGGATGCCGTCGACCCGAGAGAACGCTCCGGCTTGACCGATCCGCGAGCGACTACCTGCCGCCGCCCTCCTGGCGCCTGCGCCAGCGTTCCTCAAGCCGCTCGCTCAGGCCGGTCCCTGACCGCTTTCCGCCCCGCTTGGTCCGGCCGCCGTGGCGGTCCTTGCTGGCCACCTTGCCGGTCGTGATGCCGTTCATCCTCCGGTAGCTGATGGCCGCCCAGTAGCAGGAAGCGAGCATGACGACGAAACCGGCCACGCTGATCGCGATGTACGTCGACGCGACGCCGACCGGCAGCAGCGCGACACCGATCGCGAACCCTAGCACCGCGTATACGACGCGGCGCTTGTAGTGCACCTGCGGATCAGCCGCGCGGACCGCCCTGGCAAACCGCGGGTGTTCGGCATAGAGCGCCTGCTCGATCTGCTCGAGCTGACGCTGCTCGTGCTCCGAGAGCGGCACGGTGCCTCCCAATAAACGTGCGCTGGCCGACTGCTGAGATTCGCCGTACGGCCGTGGCTATCCCCAGAATACGAGCGTCGGGACGTTCTGTGGAAGGGGACAGCACAGCTGGGTCATTGCTTTAGCTCAGGATACGGCGCGGACCGGCACTCTGACACCATGTGCAACGTAGCTGACACCCGGCGCAACACCGATCTCAGGCCTGGCTGGCGGCATCTCTGGGCGGGACCAGCGATCCTGGCCGCACCGCATCCGCACCGAACCTGCGGGTGATCTGGTCCATCGCGCTCTCAGCGTCCCGCCAGGCGTCGGCGTGCTCGCCGAGAGCGAGCTGGGTACCGGTGCCGCGCGCTGGTATCAGGCCGGTTGCCCGCACGCCGACCAGCCGCAGCAGGGTGCCTGAGGCCAGTCCTGAGGCGGCGTACAGCTCACCGGCGGTCGCGTAGATCTGCTGGGTGACGTCGGTCGGCTCGGGCAGCGTCCTGGCCCGGGTGATGGTAGTGAAATCGGCCCGCCGCAGCTTGACCGAGATGGTCCGGGCCACGCACCCTGCGGCGCGCAGGCCGCGTGCCGTCCGCCCCGACAGCCGCAGCAGCTCGCGCCGGATCAGATCGGGGTCGGCGATATCGGCGGCGAACGTCTCCTCGGCACCGATGCTCTTCTCCTGGAGGTCAGGAACCACCTTGCGATCATCGCGACCCCAGGCGAGCGCGACCAGGTGGGCGGCGGTCGCCCGGCCAAGCTCTCGCTCCAGCGTCGGCACCGGAGTATTCGCCAGGTCAGCCACAGTGCGCAGGCCGAGCCTGGCGAGCAGCCGGCCGGTTCGGTCACCGACCCCCCACAGCGCCGACACCGGCAGCGGATGCAGGAATTCGAGAACTCGGTCGGCCTTGATGACCAGCAGGCCATCCGGCTTGCAGTGCACCGATGCAAGTTTGGCAACGAACTTGCTCGGCGCGATCCCGACCGAGCAGGTGATGCTCAGCTGGTCGTGAACCTGCTGCCGGATCAGCTGACCGATCGCCGTCGGCCTGCCTAGCCGCCGGATCGCGCCGGATATATCGAGGAATGCCTCGTCCAGGGAGAGCGGCTCCACCTCCGGGGTGATTGTCCGGAAGATGGCCATCACCTCACGGGAGGCGGCGCCGTACTTCTCATGTCGCGGCGCGACGAACGTAGCCTGCGGGCAGAGCCTTTGGGCCCGGCTGACCGGCATGGCCGAGCGAACGCCGAANGCGCGGGCCAGGTAGTTGGCCGAGAGCACCACGCCGCGGCCGCCGGTATGACCCACGATGACCGGCTGCCCGCCAATCTCAGGCCGGTCCCTGATCTCTACGCTGGCGTAGAACGCATCCATGTCGATGTGCAGGATGTGGCAGCCAGCGTCATCGGTGTCCATCGCGCCTCCTCGCCGCGGCGCCGGTCTCATCCCGACTGTAGCGCCGGCTGCCGACAGCCCGGCCTACGAGTGAGCCGGCCTTACGAGTCAGCCGCGGCCTGCGGATCAGCCTGGCCTGGCAGGTCGAGGTCAAGCGTGGGCCTGATCTCGAGCAGGCGGGCAAGCAGCCCGTTGACGAACGCGGGCGATGAGTCGGTCGACAGGTCACGGGCGAGCAGCACCGCCTCGCTGATCGCGACCGGCGCGGGCACGTCGGCGCCCCACAGCAGCTCGTAGGCGCCGATCCGCAGGATGTTCCGGTCCACGGCCGGCATCCGGTCCAGCGCCCAGCCGTGCGAGTACTCGCTGAGCAGCGCGTCGATGTCGGCTCGATGGGCCTGAACGCCGCGGACTAGCTCGGCCGCGTACGGCGTGACCGGCGGGCTCGCCTGGGCGGACCGGTCGTCAAGCAAGGCAAGCGGGGATTCCCGCCGGATCTCAGCCTCGTACAAGATGTCCAGCGCTCGCTTGCGCGCCTTACTGCGGGCGGACATCGCCGGGCTGGTCCGGTCCGCGAGCCGCGGCCGTCACGCTCGGCCGAGGTAGTCGCCGGTGCGCGTGTCCACCCTGACCTTCTCGCCCGTCGTGATGAAGAGCGGCACCTGGATCTGCGTCCCGGTCTCCAGGGTGGCCGGCTTGGTGCCGCCGGTCGACCGGTCGCCCTGCAGTCCTGGATCTGTCTGGCTGACCGTCAGCTCCACCGCGGCTGGCAGTTCGACGTACAGCGGCACGCCGTCGTTGAAGGCAACGGTCACCATCTGCTCCTCNAGCAGGTAATCGGCACCGTCGCCAACCGTCGCCGCCGGGATCCTTGGCTGGTCGTAGTCCTGGGTGTCCATGAAGACGAAGTCGTCGCCCTCGCGGTAGAGGTACTGCATCTCCCGTTTGTCCACGTTGGCGACGTCGACCTTGACCCCGGCGTTGAAGGTTCGGTCGACGACCTTGCCGGACAGCACATTCTTCAGCTTGGTCCGGACGAACGCGCCGCCCTTGCCCGGCTTGACGTGCTGGAACTCCACGACGTTCCAGAGCTGGCCGTCGATGCTGAGGGTCATGCCGTTCTTGAGATCGTTCGTGGTGGCCACGTGAGTCGCGTCTCCTGCAGGCAAGCGGCGCTGCTTCGTCCCGTGCTAAAGGACGAGCAGTTCCTTGGTCAAGGTGGTGAGCAGCTGGGCCGATCCTGCCGCCCCGGCCCCCGCGCGGACCACGAGCGTGTCCTCAATCCGGACGCCGCCCATGCCGGGCAGGTAGATCCCGGGTTCGATCGTGATGGGAACCCGGTCCTGTAGTGTACCGGTCTTCCCGTAGCCGATCGACGGCGCCTCGTGGATCTGCAGCCCCACGCCGTGTCCGAGGCCATGGCCGAAATGCTCGCCATGACCGGCGCTGGCGATCATCTCCCTGGAGCTCGCGTCGACGTCGGCCACCTGAGCCCCCGCCCTCGCGGCCGCCACACCGGCTTCCTGGGCGGCCGCGACCAGCTGATAGATGTCCCGCTGCCAGCGGGCCGGCTCGCCGATGGCCACGGTCCTGGTCATATCGGCGTGGTAGCCCTCGAACTGCGCACCGCAGTCAACGGTCACCAGATCGCCGGCCGCGAACATCCGGTCGCCTGGCATGTGGTGCGGGATCGCGCCGTTCGGGCCGCTGGCGACGATCGTGTCGAAGGCCGGAGCCCGGGCGCCGCCGTCGATCATTGCCCGGTCAAGTACGATCGCGAACTCGCGCTCGGTCACGCCGGGCCGCAGCCAGCCGATCACCGCGGCGAACGCCTCGCAGGTGATCGCGCAGGCCCGGGCGAGGAGCTCGATCTCGGCTTCGTCCTTGACCATCCGCAGCTCCTCCACGGCGCCGCCAAGCGGCACGAGCTCCGGACGCTCCGCCAGCTCAGTCAGCGCCTGATAGCGCTCGACGGTCATCTCCTGCGCCTCGAACCCGATCCGGGTATTCCCGCGGGCCACGGCCAGCCGGACCAGGACCGGTTCGATGAGCCGCTCGATCAGCAGCTCGAGGTCGGCGCACTGGCTGGCCGCGGTCCCGGCGTACCTGGAGTCGGTCGCCAGCACGGCCTGGCCGTCGGCCGGCAGCAGCAGAGCCGCGTTCGAACTGACCAGCCCGGTCAGATATCGGACATTAACCCCGCTGGTGATCAGCGCCGCATCGGCACCAAGCTCCGCAAGCTGCTTGCGGACCGCGGCCCGCCGGACCGCGTGGATCTCAGCCATACCTTGACTGTACGGGGCCATACCTTGACTGTACGGGCTGGAATGTTCCCCCGCCGCCGGACCTTTACTATGCGCGCATATATTATGCGTGCATGACTAGTTCTCCAGCCTTCAGCTACCGCCACATCATCGAGACCACGGTTCCGGCCAGCGCGATCTGGGCCCTGTACGACGACGTCACAACATGGCCCCCCCCCCCCCCCCCCCGATCACCCGCGACGGACCGTTCGCCACCGGGACCACCGGCACCATGAAGTTCACCGGCCAGGAACCACTGCGGTACCGGCTCGCCAAGGTCGACCCGCCGCGCGAGTTCGTCGACGAGACTGAGGTTGGTGACCTCACCGTCCGGGTGTCCCACCTGCTTGAGCCGATCGGCGACGGCCGGCTGCGGATCACCTATGCCGCGCAGATCGACGGACCGCCTGAGCAGGCCAACCACATCGGGCCTGCGATCACAGCCGACTTCCCGGCCACGATGAACTCGCTCATCGCGCTTGCCAGCGAGCGGGCTGGCTGACGAGGTGCCACCCAGGTCACGGCATCAGACCGCGGAGCAGAGCCCGGGCTTCCTGCTCTGGCGCGCGACACTGTCCTGGCAGCGTGACATCCGGGCCGCGCTGGCACCCTACGAGCTGACCCATGTTCAGTTCGTGCTGCTCGCCTCGCTGTGGTGGCTCGAGGAGCACGGCACCGGGCAGCCGATCCAGGCGGATCTGGCCGAGCACGCGGGCACCGACCCGATGATGACCAGCCAGGTGATCAGGAAGCTGGCCGCCCGAGGCCTCGCCGAGCGGCGGCCAGCTCCCGGGGACAGCCGCGCCATGCAGCTGGCGGTTACGCCAGCTGGGCGCACGCTGCTGGCCGCGGCCCTGGCCGACGTCGAGGCCGCGGACGAGGCATATTTCGCCGCACTTGGCGATCAGCGCGATGCGTTTGCCCGCGCGCTGGCTCGGCTCGGCGGGCGATCCACAGCGTGACTCAGTCTTGCGCTGGCGGGTCGTCGCCGATGATGACTCCCCCGCCCCGGCTCCAGGTCAGGTACCGCCAGGACAGGTTGACCAGGGCGGAGATCCGGTTCCGGTTGCCAAGCAGTGTCACCAGGTGCAGCGCCAGCCAGGCAAGCCAGGCCAGGGTGCCACGCACCCGGATCCGGCTTGGCAGCTCGACCACCGCCGACCGGTGACCGATGGTCGCCATGATGCCCTTGTCCTTGTAGTGCATCGGCGTGGTCTGCTGGCCGGCCAGCAGCCGCAGGATCTGCGCTGCCGCATGCCTGCCTTCCTGAATCGCTGGCTGCGCGAGCTGCGGCAGCGGCTGCCCGTCGATCACCGCGATGTCGCCGACGGCGAAGATCCGGTCCTGACCGGCCACCCTCAGATCCGCGCCGGTCCGCAGCCTGCCGCCAGGCCCGGTCGGCAGGCCGAGGCCAGCTATCCACTCCGGTGCGGTGACGCCCGCTGCCCAGGCCGTGATATCGCTCGGCAACTCCTCGCCGTCGGCGAGCAGCACCCGATCGGCGTGGACTTCCTTGATCGCGGTGTGCAGCCGGACATCGACGCCGCGGGCCAGCAGCTCATCCCGCGCATAATCGCGCAGCCTGGCACAGAACGGGGCGAGCAGGGCCGGGCCCTGCTCGATCAGCCTGACCCGCATCCTGGCCGGATCGATCTCGGGGAACGCGGCAGGCAGGGCGATGTTGCGCAGCTCGGCGAGGGTTCCGGCCAGCTCGACACCCGTGGCGCCGCCGCCGACGACGGTGATGTCAAGCTGCCNGCCATCGCCGCTGAGGCTGCGTTGCTCAAGTGAGGCCATCACGTGATCGCGCAACACGATCGCGTCACGGCGGGTGTAGAGGCTGAAGCTGTGCTCGGCCGCGCCTGCCACGCCGTAGAACGCCGCGCTGACGCCGGTCGCCAGGATCAGGTAGTCATATCCGAGGGTGGTCCCGTCGGCGAGCAGCACCTCGCGCTGGCCGGGATCGAGGCCGACGACGTCGCTCTTGCGGAAGTGGGCGCCGGCCTTCCTCGCCGCTACCCAGAGCGGATAGGCGACGTCGGCCGAGGTCAGCCCGGCCGTGGCCACCTGGTAGAGCAGCGGCTGGAACGTGCTGTAGCTGTTCCGGTCCACCAGGGTGACCTGCAGTGACCGGCCGGCCAGGTGGTCGATCGCGGTCAGGCCGCCAAAGCCAGCCCCGGTCACTACGACCCGAACCGCGCCAGGCACCGGTTTGCGGCGACCCGTCATCTCGCGCTATCCGGCGATGTCGCGGATCTGCTCGATCAGCGCTAGCCGGTTGGCGTGGGTCGCGCCGAGCGGAGAAACGTTCAGTGTGGTGACCCCGGACTCCTTCATCGCGGCGATCCGCTCGGCCACCATCGACCGCGGGCCGATCAGCGAGATGCCCTCGAGCAGCGACTGCGGCACCAGCGCGGCTGCCTCGTCCTTGCGGCCGGACAGGTAAGCGTCCTGGATCGCCAGCGCCTCATCGGGGTAGCCGTACTGGGCCGCCAGCCTGGTGTAGAAATTCTGGCCACGAGCGCCCATCCCGCCGATGTACAGGGCCATGATCGGCCGGCCGAAGTCGAGCAAGCCGCTCACGTCGTCCCCGATCGCGAGCGTCGCCTGGACGACCACGTCCAGCCGGCCGAGCGACGCGTCCCGCTTGGCCAGCCCGGCCGCCACCGGCGCTCCCCAGATCTCCTGCGCCTTCTCAGGGAAGTAGAAGATCGGCTGCCAGCCTTCGGCCAGCTCAGCGGCCATCGCCACGTTCTTCGGGCCGATCGCGGCCACGATGATCGGAATCCGCTCCCTGACCGGGTGATTGATGATCTTCAGTGCCTTGCCCAGACCAGTGCCCTGGTCCGGCGGCAGCGGGATGGTGTAGTACTTGCCGTCGTAGGTCAGCCGCTCCCGGCGCCAGACCGCACGGCAGATCTCGATCGTCTCCCGCATCCGGCCGACGGGCGCGTCATAGGGCACCCCGTGCCAGCCTTCGATCACCTGCGGGCCGGAAGCGCCGAGGCCGAGGTTGAACCGTCCGCCCGAGACATAGTCGAGCCCGGCCGCGGTCATCGCGGTCAGCGTCGGCGTTCTGGTGTACAGCTGCATGATCCCCGAGGCGAGCTGCAGCCGCTCGGTCTTGGCCGCGATGAAGCCGAGCTGGCTGACCGCGTCATAGCTGTACGCCTCGGGCACGAAGATGATGTCCAGACCCGCCTTCTCGTAGTCGGCAAGCTCGACGACGGTCTCGGCGAATCCGCCGGCGTAATTCAGTGACATCCCGATGCGCATGACCTGGCGGACCTTTCACGGGCGGGCGGCGGACTCCTGCATCGTAACCGCAGCCGGTCCGCCGGTCTGCGGCGCTCAGGCGTCCGCTGCCGCGGCCAGCGCGGCGACGGCGCGCAGCGCGAGCTGATAGGACAGGAAGCCGAAGCCGGCTACCGTCCCGTCGGCCACCGCTGCCACCACCGACGTGTGCCTGAACGCCTCCCTGGCGGCCGGGTTGGACAGGTGCACCTCGACCAGCGGTGCGGTCCGCATCGCCAGCGCATCGCGCAGCGCATAGGAATAGTGCGTGAACGCGGCCGGGTTCAGCACGATCGGCATCCGCAGGTCCGCGGCCTCATGCACCCAGGCGAGTAGTTCGGCTTCGTCGTCGGTCTGCCGGAAGTCGACGGCCAGCTCAAGCTCGGCGGCCGTGGCCGCGCACGCCGCCGCCAGATCGTCGATCGACGCGGTGCCGTAGACGTCGGGCTCGCGCGATCCAAGCCGGGACAGGTTCGGCCCGTTCAGCACCAGCACGGTCCGCATCAGCTTGCCTCCTGGTGCGCTCGGTCGAGCAGCTCCGCTGGCGGGTCGGCCAGGATCGATGGGCGGGCCAGCCCGTCGAGCACGACCATCCGCAGCCGGCCGCCTCGGGTCTTCTTGTCGACCGCCATCGCCTCCCGCAGCTGCCGCCACGAGCCACCCTGGTACTTGGTCGGCAGGCCGACCGCGGTCAGGATCTCGCCGTGCCGCTGCGCGGTGTCCTGATCAAGCCGACCAGCCAGCCTGGCCACCGCGGCGGCGAAGATCATCCCGATCGCGACCGCCTCGCCGTGCGGGATCCGGTAACCCTGCACCAGCTCGATCGCGTGGCCCAACGTGTGCCCGTAGTTGAGCATCTCCCGCTGGCCGGCCTCCCGCAGGTCGGCCGTTACTACGCCGGCCTTCATCCGGATGGCCCGTTCGACCAGTTCGCGCTCGTGCGGGCCGCCGGGAACCGCGGCCGCCGCCGGGTCCGCCTCGATCAGGTCCAGGATCACCGGGTCGGCGATGAATCCGGCCTTGATCACCTCGGCCAGGCCGCTGACGTACTCCCGGCCGGGCAGCGTGGCCAGTGTCCCCAGGTCGGCGAGCACGCCGGCCGGCGGATGGAACGCACCCACCAGGTTCTTGCCGGCCGCGATGTTGACTGCCGTCTTGCCGCCGATCGCCGCGTCCACGATCGCGAGCAGCGTGGTCGGCACCAGCACCACGGGCACACCGCGCAGCCAGGTCGCCGCGACGAATCCGGCCAGGTCGGTGACCGCCCCGCCGCCAAGTCCAATGATTACGTCATAACGGGAAGCTCGGCGTGCTGCCAGTTGCGCCCACAATCGGGCAGCCACGCTGATGTCCTTGGCCGCTTCACCGGCTGGAACCGGCTCGGCGTGCACGGTGTAGCCGGCCGCGACCAGGACGTCACAGACTGGCTTAGCCAGCCGCTCCAGGCCCTCGGCATGAATGATCACGACCGTCTGGGCCCGCTCGCCGACCAGCGCGGGCAATTCGTCGACGATCCCGGTGCCCACGATCACCTGGTAGGGCCGTTCGCCGCCGACCTCGATGCTGGTCGCGTTCAAGCGGTAACCTCGTCAGACCCGCCAGCACCGCCAGACCCGCCAGACCCGCCAGACCCGCCAGCGCCAGCAATCGTCGCGGCGATCTCGGCAGCGATCTGCTCGGGTTCCCTGTCGTCGGTGCCGACCGTGATCCAGGCGAGCCGCCGGTAGATCGGCAACCGCTGATCAAGCAGCGCCTTGAGCGTCGCCCTCGGGTTGACGACCAGCAGCGGGCGCGGTTTGTCGAGGCCGACTCGCTTGGCCGCCGCCGCGAAGCCGGTCTCCAGATAGATCACCGGCCGACCGGCCAGCCAGTCTTGGGTCTGCGGATCAAGCACCGCCCCGCCGCCCACCGCGACCACGCCATCGCCGTTCGCCAGAACGTGCGCCACGGCTGCCCGCTCCAGCGCACGGAAGGCCGGCTCGCCGTCTTCGATGAAGATGTCGCTGACTGGCTTGCCCGATGCTGCCTCGACCTCGGCGTCGGTATCGGTGAATCCGACCCCGAGCAGGTCGGCCAGCAACGCGCCGACCGTGGACTTGCCGGCTCCAGGCGGGCCGATCAGGATCGCCGCGAGTGCACTGCGTCCCTGCGTCATCGGATCACCAGCGTCTCCAGGTAGCCGGTCAGGTTGCGGATAGTCTCGGCCACGCTATCGCCGCCGAACTTCTCCAGGGCGGCGTCGGCGAGGACCAGGGCTGCCATCGCCTCGGCCACGACTCCGGCTGCCGGGACTGCGGTCACGTCGCTGCGCTGGTTGATCGCCGTGGCTGGCTCGCCAGTCCGGACATCGACCGTCGACAGCGCACGCGGAACGGTGGAGATCGGCTTCATCGCCGCCCGCACCCTGATCGGGTCACCAGTGCTCATCCCGCCCTCGATCCCGCCGGCCCGGTTGGTACGGCGGCGCAGGCCCCGCTCGCCAGGCTCGATCTCGTCATGTGCCTGCGAGCCGCGCCGGGCCGCGGTGGCGAAACCGTCGCCGATCTCGACGCCCTTGATCGCCTGGATGCTCATCATCGCTCCGGCCAGCCTGCCATCTAGCCGCCGGTCCCAGTGCACATGGCTGCCCAGACCGGGCGGCAGGCCGTGGACCACCACCTCGACCACGCCACCGAGCGTGTCGCCGTCCCTACGTGCCGCATCGATCTCGGCCAGCATCGCCCGGCTGACCTCCGGGTCGAAGCAGCGAACCGGATCGGCGTCGATCGCTGCCAGGTCTTGCGGTCCTGGCAGCATCCCGTTCGGGACGGTGACGCCGCCGATGGCGACCACATGACTGACGATCCGTACGCCGAGTGCTTGGGCCAGGAACCTCCTGGCCAGCTCGCCGAGCGCGACCCGGGCCGCGGTCTCCCTCGCGCTCGCGCGTTCCAGGATAGGCCTGGCATCCTCCTGGTGGTACTTCTGCATTCCGGCCAGGTCCGCGTGACCTGGCCGCGGTCGGGTCAGCGCCTCGTTCCTGGCCTGGCCGGCCAGGTCGGCCTCGGACACCGGGTCGGCCGACATGACCGTGGCCCATTTAGGCCACTCGGAGTTGGCGACTCGGATCGCGACCGGCCCGCCGAGCGTGCGGCCATGCCGCACGCCGCCGGTGATCTCCGCCTCGTCCTGCTCGAACTTCATCCGGGCGCCACGGCCGTAACCAGCCCGCCGACGGGCCAGCGCCCCGGCCAGATCGGCCGTGGTGATCTCGACACCGGCCGGAATGCCCTCACAGATCGCAACGAGTGCGGGACCATGTGACTCCCCTGCGGTCAGCCAGCGCAGCATGTGCCGATCCTGCCACGCCGAGCTTCGCCCGGCCCGCTCAGGCGTACCTCGGCGAGCCCACCGGCCGCCGCTCGGCTTACCCGGGATACGTGTCGGGGTGAACGGTGTAGGACCGGCCGCTCGGCGTCGTCCAGATCAGGACACCAGGCTCCGGCTGGGCGAGGTGCCAGCCCGGCGCCTGCTTGGCCCGGTGATGCCGGCGGCACGCCGGAGCGCAGTTGCACTCACAAGTCCGGCCGCCCTGGTCCCATCCGATGGTGTGGTCGATGTCGCAGCGCCGTGCTGGCCGGCGGCAGCCGGGGAAGGAGCAGGTTCGCTGCCGGATCTCGATCAGGTGCCGCAGTGCCGGGTTCGGCCGGTAGGTCTGAGTCTGTCTGCGGTGGGTGCAGCTGCCCTGCTCAAGCCAGCTGAACGTGAGCGACGCCAGCCACGCCGCGCCGCCCAGCCGCGGACGCTCGCCCGGTCCGGCGCGGCCACCCGGTCCGGCGCGGCCACCCGGTCCGGCGTGGCCACCCGGTCCGGCGCGGCCACCAGGTCCGGCACATCTGTCTTGTCCACCGCGACGGCCCGATCCCGCGCTGCCGGATCCACTGGCCTCACCTGGCCGACATCCCGGTCCTCGGCTAGCGCAGGCGTGNGCGACGGCGCGGCCGTCTGGGCCGGTCAGGGTCACGCACCACTGGGCTCGGCCGGCGGCAAGGAGGGCGGCTAGCTCGCGGCAGGTCCAGGCGTCGAGCGGGCCGAAGCCGGCGGCCTCGCCGGGCGCATTGCTCAGGCCGAGCCACGCGGCGGCAGGCATGGTCAGGTTCACCGACCCAGCCAGCCCGGCCATCCAGTCAGGCCCGGCACCCGTCCCCTTCCCAGTCAGGCTCCCAGCGCCGACCCCGCTCCCAGTCACGCTCGCAGCCCCAGTGCCGGTCCCTTGCCCAGCCATCTCTGGCACACCGACCGAGCTCTGTCCCGTATCCCCAGCCGATCCGCCAACCCGGCCCTGTGTACCGACCTGCTCAGCGAGCAGAGTGGCCGCGGGGTCACGGCCTAAGAGCAGCGCGGTGAACACGGCGGCGCGGAGCTGCTCCAAGTTGCCTGGCGCGCCTGCGTGCTGCAGGGAACGGGCGATCGCGTTGATCCGCTGGTCCGCGGCGATCATCTCAGCCGGAAGCAGCTCCCGGCCCGCCAGTGCCCCATTCCCGGACATCTCCTGCCAGCTTTCAACCCGGGCCTCAGCGCGACCGGACTCCGCCCGGCGCCGCGCGGCGTCCGGGTCAATGGCGAGAACCATCGCCCGCAGTGCCGCACGCAGCTGCCCTGTTGTCATGTCCCGCGCGGGCAGCCACATCGCCGCCGCGACCGCCGCTGCCGCGACATCACCTAGCGCGGACAGCTCAGCAACGAACACCTCAGCCTTGGGCCGGTCGATCACGCCCGCCGACAGTGCCGCCAGCACCTGAGGCAACCGGGATAGACCACGTGCCACTCCAAGCAGGTGCTCAGCCGCTCGCCCAGTCAAGGTCAACGCCGCCGCTAGCTCCTCAGCCACGTGTTCGCTCACCCGGGACATGCCCGGGCGCTCGGCGGCAGCCCGACGACGCGCATCCAGCTCAGCCACGGCAGCAAGCTCCGCCGCGGCCTGCCACGATGACAGCCGCCGGGCAGCTCCTAGCAGCCCGACCAG
>JGI12270J11330_10000113_pt1 | contig 57850 bp, 56 predicted proteins | sample PeaSoiMetSII2010_FD_11330 | JGI IMG/M metagenome (IMG submission 11330)
CCGACGAGCCGCTGCTGCAGCGCATTCGCGCTATCGACGGGGTGCTGTCGGCGCGGCTCGTGCGCGCGCCGGACTAAAGCACATGGCACCACGCGCTACCAAGGGTAAGACGAAGAAGCCACCGAGCGGCCGGCGCGTGTCGGGGAGCGGCAAAACCCCGGTACGCGGCAAAGCCGGCATAGCCGGCAAAGGCGCCGTGGCCACCGCCGGCGAGCTGGGTTCGCTGCGCGCCGACATCGACGCCGTGGATGAACAGTTGCACGCGCTCTTGAACGAGCGCGCACGACTGGCGCAGCGGGCCGGCATTTCCAAGCATCAGGACGGCCACACGGTCGACTTCTACCGGCCGGAACGCGAGGCCCAGGTACTGCGCCGGGCGCTCGAGCGCAACCCGGGGCCGCTGCGCAACGAGGAGGTCGTGCGCCTGTTCCGCGAGATCATGTCGGCCTGCCTGGCGCAGGAGGAGCCGCTGAAAGTCGCGTTCCTCGGTCCGGAGGGTACGTTTACGCAGCAGGCCGTGTTCAGGCATTTTGGTCACTCGGTGCGGGCCCTGGCGCTGCCGACCGTGGACGAAGTGTTCCAGGAAGTCGAGGCCGGCAACGCCGATTTTGGCATCGTGGCGATCGAGAACTCGAGCGAGGGCACGATCACCAATACGCTCGATCGTTTTCTCATCAGCCCACTGCACATCTGCGGCGAGGTCGAGCTGCGCATTCATCATTGCCTGATGGGCAAGATGGATGCGCTCGCGCGCGTGCAGCGCGTGTGCTCGCATAGCCAGGCGCTGGCGCAATGCCGTGGCTGGCTCGACGAGCACCTGCCGGAGGCCGAACGCGTGCCGGTGGCGAGCAACGCCGAGGGCGCGCGACGCGCGCGCGATGAGCAGGGTACCGCGGCGATCGCCGGTGAGACCGCCGCCGAGGTCTACGGGCTCGGCATCCTGGTGCCTGAGATCGAGGACCGCGCCGACAATGCCACTCGCTTCCTGGTGCTGGGGCGCAAGCTGCTGCGCCCCAGCGGCGCCGATCGCACCACCCTGCTGCTGTCGATCGGCGACACGCGCTCGCCCGGAGCGCTGCATCGGTTGCTCGAGCCGCTGGCGCGCTACGGCATCAGCATGAGCCGCATCGAGTCGCGGCCGTCGCGCCGGCGCAAATGGGACTATGTGTTCTTCATCGACATCGAAGGCCATGCCGAGGACGCGGGTGTACGCAAAGCGCTGGCAGCGCTGAAGAAGCGTGCCTCGTTGTTCCGCGTGCTGGGTTCCTATCCACGGGCGGTGCTCTAGGCCCATGGCGAGCGAGCGCCATCCCGGCGACCGCCATCCCGGCCGGCTCGCGGTCCAGGCGGTGCGCGGTCTGTCGCCCTACGTGCCCGGCAAACCGATCCGGGAACTGGAGCGCGAGCTCGGCATCCACGACATCGTCAAGCTGGCGTCGAACGAGAACCCGTACGGCCCGAGCCCGCGCACGCTCTCGGCCATGCGCGCGGCGCTCGATGAGGTCTGGCTCTACCCCGACGGCGGCTGTCACGAGCTCAAGCAGGGGCTCGCGCGGCATCTGGGCGTCGATGCCGCGTGCCTGACCCTCGGCAACGGCTCGAACGACCTGCTGGTGCTGCTGGCCGAGGCCTTCCTGACGCCCAGCCATAGCGCGGTCTACTCGCAATACGGTTTTGCGATCTATCCGCTGGTCACGCGCGAGACCGGCGCGCAGGCGATCGCAGTGCCGGCGCTCGGGCGCGACAGCGACATGCCGCTCGGCCATGATCTTGCCGCCATGGCGGCGGCGATCGCCCCGCACACGCGGCTGGTGTTCATCGCCAATCCCAATAATCCAACCGGCACCTGGGCAGCGCCGGCGGCGCTCAAGCGCTTGCTCGAGCGCGCCGCCCCGACCACGCTGGTGGTGCTCGATGAAGCCTATTTCGAATACGGCCACGCGCTGGGTACGCAGGATGGGCTGCCGTGGTTGGCCGAGCATCCGAATCTGGTGATCCTGCGAACCTTCTCCAAGGCCTACGGGCTCGCCGGTGCCCGCGTCGGTTACGCGATCTCGCACCCGGAGGTCGCCGACGTGCTCAATCGTCTGCGGCCGGCGTTCAACGTCAATTCGCTGGCGCAAGCCGGCGCGCTCGCGGCGCTCGCCGATCAGACGCATATGCGCAGCGCCGTCAGCCAGACCCTGCGCGAACTCAGCCGGGTCGAGGCCGAGCTGCGGCGACTGGGACTGTGGACCGCGCCTTCCGCCGCCAATTTTCTGCTGCTGCGGCTCGCTGCACCGGCGGCACCGGTGTTCGAACGGCTGCTGCGGCGGGGCCTGATCGTGCGTCCGCTCGCGGGTTACGGCCTGAAGGATTGCCTGCGCATTTCGATCGGCCTGCCGCAGCACAATGACCGACTGCTAGCGGCGCTGCCGCAGGTGCTCGCCGCGGGCGCCGCTCAAGCCCTATGAGCAGCGCCACTACCGGGCGCCGCTACATCGTACGTCCGGCCCGCAGCGTGCAGGGCGAGCTGCGTGTTCCGGGTGATAAATCGATCTCGCATCGCGCGTTGATGCTCGGCGGCATTGCCGAAGGGCAGACTTCGATCAGCGGCTTCCTGGCGAGCGGGGACTGTCTATCGACACTCGCGGCGCTGCGCGCGCTCGGCGTGTTCATCGAGCGGCCGCAGGAATGCGAGGTCCGGGTACACGGTGTCGGCCGCGATGGACTCAAGGGCGCCCCGCGGCCGCTGGACATGGGCAATGCCGGCACCGCGATTCGGCTGCTCATGGGCCTGCTGGCGGGGCAGCGCTTCGACAGCACGCTCATCGGCGATGCCTCGCTGATGCGCCGGCCGATGGAGCGCGTGGCCACGCCGCTGCGCGCCATGGGTGCGCGCATCGACACCGACGGCGGCAGGCCACCGGTGCGCATCCACGGCGGGGCGGCATTGCAGGGGATCGACTATGCGCTGCCGATGGCCAGCGCCCAGGTGAAGTCCGCGGTGCTGCTGGCAGCCCTGTACGCGCAGGGCATGAGCAATGTCACCGAGCCGGCACCGACGCGCGATCACACCGAGCGCATGCTGGGCGGTTTTGGCGTGCACATCGCGTCCGAGGCCGGCCGCGTGAGCCTCGCGGGCGGACAGCGCCTGCGCGGCTGCGACATCGCGGTCCCCGGGGATTTTTCATCGGCGGCGTTTTTCATTGTGGCCGGCTGTCTGGCGGCCCGGCAGGGCCTGACGATCCGCAACGTCGGCGTGAACCCGACCCGCACCGGGCTGCTGGAGATGCTGCGGCTCATGGGCGCCGACATCGACGTGCAGCCGCATCGCGGCGAGGCGCCCGAACCGGCCGCCGATATCCAAGTGCGCGCCGGCGCTCTGCGCGGCATCCGCGTTCCCGAGGCGCTGGTACCGCTGGCCATCGATGAGTTCCCGGTGTTTTTCATTGCGGCGGCCGCGGCTGAAGGCGAGACCGTCGTGACCGGCGCCGCGGAACTGCGGGTCAAGGAAAGCGATCGCCTCGCTGCCATGGCGCAGGGCCTGTCGACGCTGGGCATCGAGTGCGAATTGCTGCCCGATGGACTGCGTCTCCAGGGAGGCCGGATGCGCGGCGGCCGCATCGACAGCCACGGCGATCATCGCATCGCCATGGCCTTTGCGGTCGCCAGCCTGCTCGCCAGCGAACCGATCGAGATCGAGGATGTCGCCAACGTGGCCACCTCGTTTCCCGGTTTTCCACGACTGGCGCGCGCCGCGGGGCTCGCGCTCGAGGACTGATCATGCCGGCGCCGGTGGTCACCATCGACGGGCCCAGCGGCTCGGGCAAGGGCACCGTGAGTCGTTTATTGGCGCATCGCACCGGCTGGCATCTGCTCGACAGCGGTGCGCTGTACCGCCTGGTGGCCTTGGCCGGGGTCCTGAGGGGCCTGGAGCCCGATGACAGCAAGGGCCACGCCCGACTCGCCGAGCAGATGAACGTGGTGTTTGCGGCCGACCCCGAGGGTAACGAGCGCATTATGCTCGATGGCCGCGAGGTATCGGCGGCGCTGCGCTCGGAAGGCGCCGGGGCCGGGGCCTCGCGGGTCGCGGCCTGGCCCGCGGTGCGCGCGGCGCTGCTCGATCGCCAATGGGCCTTTGCGCGCCCCCCGGGTCTGATCGCCGACGGGCGGGACATGGGCACCGTGGTGTTCCCGCACGCCGCGCTCAAAATCTTCCTCACCGCCAGTGCCGACGAACGCGCCCGCCGACGCTATAACCAGTTGAAAGAGAAGGGTTCTGGTGTTAGCCTTGCCGCCCTTTCGCTCGAGATCGCGGAACGCGATCGGCGCGATTCGACACGGTCTGTAGCTCCGCTTGTGCCGGCAGCCGACGCGATCGTCCTGGACTCGACGGCTATGAATGCCGCCGAGGTGGCGGACGAGATATTCGCGCACGGCCGGGCCCGCTCGCTCTGGCCGTAGGTCGCTCGCCGCCGGTCCGGCGCCGCGCCGTTACGCTGAGGATAGCGCGAGCGCGAGGGGTCTCGTTCGAGGGGTCTCGTTCGAAAAAGTGAATTGAAGGTTGGCGCCGCAGGATGCGGCGTTCGTCATGTCCAACCCGCTGTGCCGGATGCGCCGCGGTCGATAAGCACGGCAACGTGCGAGAGAGTGTATGAACGAAAGTTTTAGCGAGATGTTTGAGCAAAGCCTGGCGAATCAGCGCATTCGCCCCGGCATGATCCTGACGGGCCTGGTGATCGATGTCGGTCCCGACGTCGTCATCGTCAACGTCGGATTGAAGTCGGAAGCCGTCATCCCGCTCGAACAGTTCAAGAATGAGCGCGGCGAAGTCGAGGTCAGTGCCGGCGATCAGGTCGAAGTCGCGCTCGACTCAGTCGAAGACGGTACTGGTGAGACGCGCCTGTCGCGCGAGAAAGCCAAGCGCGCACGCACCTGGACGCGCCTGGAAGAGGCATTCAACAACGCCGAGATCGTGACCGGGATTATTTCCGGCCGCGTCAAGGGCGGCTTCACGGTCGAGATCGATCATGTACGCGCGTTTCTGCCGGGTTCATTGGTGGATGTGCGCCCGGTGCGCGACACCGGTTATCTCGAAGGCAAGCCGCTCGAGTTCAAGGTGATCAAACTCGATCAGAAGCGCAACAACGTCGTGGTCTCGCGCCGTGCGGTGGTCGAGCAGGAGTTCTCGGCCGAGCGCAGCGCGCTGATGGATAACCTGCAGGAAGGCGCGGTGGTGCGCGGCACGGTGAAGAATCTCACNGATTACGGTGCTTTCGTCGATCTGGGCGGCATCGACGGTCTGCTGCATATCACCGACATGGCCTGGAAGCGCGTCAAGCANCCGTCCGAAGTCGTCAAGGTCGGCGATGAGATCGACGTGCGGATCCTGAAATTCGATCGCGAGCGCTCGCGCGTTTCGCTGGGCTTGAAGCAGCTCGGCGCGGATCCGTGGGAGAACATTGCGCGGCGCTATCCGCCCAACACCCGCGTGTTCGGCAAGGTCACCAACATCGCCGACTACGGCGCCTTCGTCGAGATCGAGGACGGTGTCGAGGGTCTGGTGCACGTCTCGGAAATGGACTGGACCAACAAGAACGTCAATCCGGCCAAGGTGGTGCACACCGGTCAGGAAGTCGAAGTGATGGTGCTCGACGTCGACGAAGAGCGCCGGCGCATTTCACTGGGCCTGAAGCAGTGCAAGGCGAACCCGTGGAAGGAGTTTGCGGAGAATCACAATCGCGGCGATCGCGTCTCGGGGCAGATCAAGTCGATCACCGACTTCGGTATCTTCATCGGCCTGCCGGGCAACATCGACGGTCTGGTGCACCTGTCCGACATCTCCTGGGATCAGCCCGGCGAGGAAGCGGTGCGCAACTATCAGAAGGCACAGCAGGTCGAGGCCATGGTGCTGTCGATCGATCCGGAGCGCGAACGCATCTCGCTCGGCATCAAGCAGCTCGCCAAGGATCCATTCTCGGCTTTCATCGCCGAGAACCCCAAGGGCAGCATCGTCAAGGGCACGGTCAAGGACGTCGATCCTCGCGGTGCCGTGATCGATCTGGGCAACACCATCGAAGGCCAATTGCGCGCCTCGGAGCTCGGCCGCGACCGGGTGGACGATGCGCGCGCGGTGCTGAAGATCGGCGACGAAGTCGAAGCCAAGTTCATCGGTGTGGATCGCAAGACGCGCACCATCTCGCTGTCGATCAAAGCGAAGGAAGTGTACGAAGAAGCGGAGGCGGTGCAGAGCTATCGTTCCGAAGTGCCGACCTCGGGTACCAGTCTCGGCGATCTGCTCAAGGAGCAGATCAACGGGCCGGATCGCAGTTGAGCGCGTCCGGCCTTTGCATCGTCATATTAGTTGCAGCGTCATTAAATCAGCGACAGGGGTCAGCGCATCGAGGGAACAGCAGCCTTCGAGGCGGTGATCTTCAGAATCTGGAAGCGCCATGACGAAGTCGGAACTGATCGAGATCATTACGGCGAAGCAGAAGCATCTGCCCGCGAAGGATGTCGAGCTGGCACTCAAGCAGATGCTCGAGATCATGAGCGACTCACTGGCTCAAGGCGATCGGATCGAGATCCGCGGCTTTGGCAGTTTCTCGCTGCACTTCCGGCCGCCGCGCCAGGGACGCAATCCCAAGACCGGAGAGGCGGTAGCACTCGCCGGCAAATACGTGCCGCACTTCAAGCCGGGCAAAGACCTGCGCGAGCGCGTCAACAGCGGTGCAGATCGCCCGATTCGCGACTGAGCGTCGATCCTTGCAGGAGCAATGGGGCCGCGCAAGTCGGTCGCCAGCGCGGTCGTGGTCATCTAAAATCTGATCGCTGAATAATCATGTTGAGAGGTTCGACGGCATGGCACTAACAGAGGTTCGCACCGCGGTGTTCCCGGTGGCGGGACGTGGCACACGATTCCTGCCGGCGACCAAAGCCAGTCCGAAGGAAATGCTGCCGATTGTGGACAAGCCGCTGATTCAGTACGCGGTCGATGAGGCGCTGGCCGCCGGTGCCCGCCGGCTGGTGTTCATCACCGGGTCGTCCAAGCGCGCGATCGAGGATCATTTCGATGCCGACGATGAGCTCGAGAAACTGCTCGAGTCGCAGGGCAAGCACGAGCTGGCGGAGCGGGTGCGCAGCGTGCTGCCGAGCTATGCCTCATGCATCTATATCCGCCAGCCGGCGCCGCTGGGTCTGGGCCACGCCGTGCTGTGCGCGCGTCCGGCCGTGGGCGATGTGCCGTTCTTCGTGCACCTCGCGGACGATCTGATCGATGCCGAGGTTCCATGCCTCAAGCAGATGGCGGCAACCTACATGGAGCGCGGGGGCAGCGTCCTCGGAGTCGAGGAGGTGCCGAAGCGCGACACCGACAAATACGGCATCGTCGAGGTCGAGCCCGGTGATGGCATCGTCAGCCGCATCCGCAGCATCGTCGAGAAGCCCAAGCCGGCGGTGGCGCCATCCACGCTGGCAGTGGTCGGCCGCTACGTGTTGACGCCGGCGATTTTCGATGAGCTCGAGCGCGTCGGTCAGGGCGCCGGCGGGGAGATTCAGTTGACCGATGGCATTGCGCGTCTGTTGCAGCGTGAGCCGGTATATGCCCATCGCTTCACCGGCCGGCGCTTCGACTGCGGCAGCAAACTCGGCTACCTGCAGGCGACGGTGGAGCTGTCGCTGGCCGATCCGGGTCTGGGCAAGGACTTTCGCCGCTATCTGAAGCACCTGGCCGCCACGCTCGACGATATATCCTGAAAGCAGCGCCGCCCGGGGTTGAAAGCGCCAATTGGCTTGAGAACGCGACTGGCACGACCGGCGCCGGTGGGCGCAGTGAACTGAGTCACATTTCCGGCGCGATCCCGCGAAAAGAACCGCCGTGGCATCAGCCACATAGCTCTTGCACCCGCGCTTCAAGAAAGCCCACGCGCGGCCGATAGCTTTATCGGGACCGCTTCGGCCTACCGGTAGTTGCATCGCGCATGTTTACGCTCCTCGGCTCGGTCGTCGTTCTGTTGTGCGTTGGCGGCAGCTTTCTGATGGAAGGCGGCAGCCTGCTGCTGCTCTGGCATCCGAGCGAGATCATCATCATTGTCGGTGCCGCATTCGGCGGGTTTGTCACCAGCAATCCGTTCAAGGTGGTGAAAGGATCGTTCGCCGCGGCCCTTGGGCTGATCAAGGGTCCGCGCTACAAGCGCGAGGACTATGTCGACCTGCTCAAGCTGCTCTATGACATCCTGGTGAAGATCCGCAAGTCCGGCATGCTCGCCATCGAGGCGGACATCGAGGCGCCGGAGAAGAGCAAGATGTTCACCGATTATCCGCGCATCCTCGCGGATCATCACATGATCGAGTTCATCACCGACTGTCTGCGCCTGATCGTCGGCGGCAACCTCGATCCGCATGAACTCGAGAGTCTGCTCGAGTACGAGCTCGAGACCCACCACCAGGAAGCTGCCGAACCGGCGCACGCCGTGCAGCGCGTGGCCGATGCGTTGCCAGGCTTCGGTATCGTCGCGGCGGTGCTGGGTATCGTCAATACCATGGCGGCGATCGACGGCGCGGACACCGGCACCATCGGACGCAAGGTGGGCGCGGCGCTGGTCGGCACGTTTCTCGGTATCCTCGTGGCCTATGGCTTTATCGGCCCGATCGCGGCGGCGATCGAGCATCGGGTGCATGAAGAAGGCAAGGCGTTCGAGGTGGTGAAGATGGCGCTGGTGGCGAGCGTGCGCGGTTATGCGCCGCCGGTGGCGGTGGAATTCGCGCGCAAGCTGCTGTGGTCGGACGTACGGCCGAGCTTCGCGGATCTCGAGAATCACCTCAAGGGCAAGAAGAAAGAGCCGCAGAAAGAGGGCGTGCCGGCGTGAATGCTCCCCAGGTCGAGCGTCCGATCGTGATCGTCAAGCGCGTCAAGAGGGCGCGCAACGCTCATCATGGCGGGGCCTGGAAGGTCGCCTATGCCGACTTCGTGACCGCGATGATGGCGTTTTTCATGGTGATGTGGCTGATCGCCGCCGTGTCGAAGGAACAGCGCGCGGCGATTTTCGATTACTTCAAGAATCCGAGCATGCAGCAGGGCAAGTCGCCGCGCGCCTCGCCGGGCCAGATCGGTCCCGGCGGCGCGAGCACCAGCGTGATCAATCTGCACGGCGGACTCGACGCGCGCAAGTCCTCGAGCTCGCTGTCCACCGGACTGGGCACACCGCGCGATACGGCATCGCAGGTCGATAGATCGGCGCCGAATGTCGACGCGGCGCAAAAGATCGCCCAGGAGGCCGACCGGAAAAAGCTCGAGTCGCTCATGGCGCAGCTGCGCGAGGCGATCGACCACAGCCAGGCGCTCAAACCGTTCAAGGATCAGCTGCTGCTCGATATCACGCCCGAGGGTCTGCGCATCCAGATCGTCGATGCGCAGAATCGGCCGATGTTCGACCTCGGCAGTGCCAGGCTCAAGGACTATACCGCCAACATCCTGCACGAGCTGGCCCCCTACCTGAATTCAGTCCCGAACCGCATCAGCCTGTCCGGCCACACCGACACCACGGCGTATGTGATGGTGGCGGGATATACCAACTGGGACCTGTCGGCCGATCGGGCCAATGCGGCACGCCGGGCGCTCGAAGGCGGCGGTCTGGCGTCCGACAAGGTCGCGCGCATCGTCGGCTTATCCTCATCGGTGCTGTTCGATAAGGAAAATCCACGCAATCCGATCAATCGGCGCATCAGCATCATCGTGATGACCAAGGAAGCCGACGAGTCGGCAATCAAGAGCGATTCGACGCCCGAGAGCGCCGCGGCGATGGCACCGGCCGAGGCCAGCCCCGCCAATTCGTCGATCGATGCGCCGGCGCCCGCGCCGCCGCCGGCCGGAGCCGCTGGCGCCGTTGGCGCAGAAGCGTCGACGATCGCGCCCAAGTAGGATTTTGCCGCGCCCGATCGCCGCCGCCGCCGGCGCTCAACCGCAGGCGGCGCAGCGTGCTACGCTTCTGCGGCTGATCCACAAGCCGGAGGACGTATGCCGCGGGAAGGCTCGGTGCTAGGCACCATCGGCAATACGCCGCTGCTGGAGCTGCGCAATCTGGATACGGGCTGCTGCCGCCTATTCGTCAAGCTCGAAAATCAGAATCCGACCGGCTCCATCAAGGACCGCATCGGCTTGTCGATGATCGAGGCGGCGGAACGCGATGGCCACATCCGCGCCGGCGGCGAGCCGCCGAGCACCATCATCGAAGCCACCGCGGGCAACACCGGCCTGGGGCTGGCGCTGGTGGCGTCACAGAAGGGCTATCGGTTGCTGCTGGTGATCCCGGACAAGATGGCGCAGGAGAAGATCCTGCATCTGCGCGCGCTCGGCGCGCAGATTCGCCTGACGCGCAGCGATGTCGGCAAAGGTCATCCCGAGCATTATCAGGACCTGGCCGCGCGACTGGCGCGCGAGACCCCCAACAGTTTCTACGTCAATCAGTTCGCCAATCCCGCCAACCCGCTCGCGCACGAGGCGACCACCGGACCGGAGATCTGGGCGCAGACCGGCCACATGCTCGATGCGGTGGTGGTGGGCGTCGGTAGCGGCGGCACTCTGACCGGCCTGGCGCGGTATTTCGCGCGGGTCGCGCCGCACGTGGACATGGTGCTGGCGGATCCGAAGGGCTCGGTGCTGGCCGACGTGGTGAATACCGGCAAGATCCAGAAGGCGGCCGGTTCGTGGCTGGTGGAAGGCATCGGCGATGATTTCGTGCCGCCGATCTGCGATCTGTCCAGGGTGCGCCGGGCTTACGAAATCTCCGACGCCGAGAGTTTCTACACCGCGCGCAGCGTGCTGGCCAAGGAAGGTATTCTGGGCGGCTCGAGCACCGGCACTTTGGTCGCGGCGGCGCTGCACTATTGCCGCGAACAGACGGCACCGAAGCGCGTGGTCACGTTCGTGCCCGACAGCGGCAACAAGTATCTGAGCAAGATGTACAACGATTTCTGGATGTTCGATCAGGGTCTGCTGGAGCGGCCGCGCCTCGGCAATCTGCTCGATCTGATCGTGCGTCGCTACCAGGAGGGCGGCGCCGTGACGCTATCGCCGCAGGACACGCTGCTGCTGGCCTACCGCCGCATGAAGCTGTTCGACGTGTCGCAGATTCCGGTGATGCAGGGCGAGCGCGTGATCGGTATCGTCGATGAGTCGGATCTGGTGATGCATCTGCATACCGACCCGTCGCGCTTTCAGGATCCGGTCAGTACGGCGATGGTGACCAATCTCGAGACCATCGGGCATGATGCGCCGATCGCCGATCTGTTGCCGATCTTTCAGCGCGACCACGTGGCGATCGTCGCCGAGCGCGGCCACTTCGTCGGCGTGATTACCCGCATCGACCTGCTCAATTATCTGCGCAAGCAGCTCGGCTAGTTCGAATCAGAGTGGTGACCATGGGCAAGCATCCGTCATCCCGACAATCACGAACGGCGTTTGCGACGCGCACAATCCACGCCGGCCAGGCTCCCGATCCGAGCACCGGTGCGGTCATGCCGCCGATCTACGCCACTTCAACTTATGTGCAGAGCAGTCCCGGCGTGCACCAGGGCTATGAGTACTCGCGCAGCCAGAATCCGACGCGCTTCGCCTACGAGCGGTGCGTAGCCGATCTCGAGGACGGCACGCGCGCTTTCGCCTTCGCATCGGGGCTGGCGGCGACCGCCACGCTGCTCGAGCTGCTGTCGCCGGGCGATCATGTCATCGCCTCCGACGATATGTACGGCGGCAGCCGCCGTCTGTTCACCCGCGTGCGCGAGTCGTCCGCAGGGCTTAGATTCTCGTTCGTGGACATGCGCGACAGCGCGCAGGTGCAGGCGGCGATCCGGCCGGAGACGCGCCTGATCTGGGTCGAGACCCCCAGTAATCCGATGCTCAAACTCGCGGACCTCGGGGCGATCGCGACCATTGCCGGCCGGCACCACATCCTCGCCGCGGCCGACAACACCTTCGCCACCCCCTATCTGCAGCGGCCGCTGTCGGCGGGCTTCGACGTGGTCATGCATTCGGGTACGAAGTATCTCAGTGGCCATTCGGATGTCGTCAATGGCGTGCTGGTGGTCGGCGACAACGCCGAGCTGGCCGAACGGCTCTCGTTCCTGCAGAACTCGGTTGGTGCGGTGGCCGGACCGTTCGATTCGTTCCTGGCATTGCGCGGCCTCAAGACGCTGGCGCTGCGCATGCAGCGCCACTGCGAGAACGCGCTGGAACTGGGAGTCTTTCTGGAGCGCCACGGCAAGGTGGGGCGGGTGCACTATCCGGGGCTCGCCTCACACCCGCAGCATGCGCTGGCGCGCTCCCAGATGCGCGATCCGCGCGGTCAGAGCGCCTTCGGCGGCATGATTTCGATCGAGCTCAATGGCGGGCTCGAGGACTCCAAGCGATTTCTGGAGCGCTGCCAGCTGTTTGCTTTGGCGGAGTCGCTCGGTGGCGTCGAGAGCCTGATCGAGCATCCAGCCATCATGACCCATGCCAGCGTGCCGCGCGCGGCCCGCGAAGCACTCGGTATCACCGACACGCTGTGCCGGCTGTCGGTAGGGATCGAGGATGTGCAGGACCTGAAGGCGGATCTGCAGCAGGCGCTCGCTTAGGCGCCGGTCCTGCGCAGCCCCGAGCCAAGCGCGTACTGCGCCCCGGTTTGCCGCCCGGCATGATGGGGGACCACGGACATACTATCGCCATGCGGCTCAAGGCATTGATCCTGATCACGGCATTCCTAGTTGCGCCGGCCGTGCGGGGCGCCGATCCGCAACCCTATACGGTGCATATCGCGACCACCGGCCACGGTGCGCTCGATGCGGCGCTGAAAGCGAGTTCGCAGCTGGTATCGCTGCGCACTACGGCGCCGGCCGGGCCATTTGCGCTGGTCGGCCGGGCGGAAGCCGACATCGAGCGGCTGCAGACGGTGCTCGAGAGTTTTGGCTACTATCAAGCCCACGTCAGCGTGACCATCGCCGGGCGGGCGCTGGACGATTCCGGGCTGCGCGAAGCGCTCGATGCGCTGCCCTCGGGGAGCCGCGCGCCGGTGCAGGTCAGCATCGAGACCGGGCCGCTCTACCACCTGGGCCGCGTCACGATCGAGGGCGAAGTCAGCGCCAAGGCGCGTGCCGCGTTCGCTCTGGAGAGTGGGGCACCCGCCGTCGCAGCCGCGGTGCTGGCCGCTGGGCAACGACTGCTCGACGCGCTCGAGGAGGAAGGACATGCATTCGCCAAGGTCGATGATCCGATTGCCTACCTGGATGCGCACGACCCGGTTCTGGACGTGACCTTCAAGGTCACGGCCGGCGCCGTGTACCGACTCGGTGCCATCCGCATCGAAGGATTGAAGCGCCTTGACCAAGCGTTCCTTCAGAGGCGTGTGAAGCTGCATACGGGCGACCAATACAGCCCGAGCAAGATCGAGCACGCGCGCACCGACCTGCTCACGCTGGGCACTTTCTCCGGCATCTCGGTGCGCCTGCCAAAGGAGGCGGACGCTCAGGGCGGCAGTTTGCCGGTCACTTTTGACGTGCAGGAACGCAAGCGCCACGCGGTCAGCCTGACCGCGGCGTATTCGAGCGACCTGGGCGGCAGCGGCGGGGCCACCTGGACGGATCGCAACGTGTTCGGCGCTGCCGAGCAGCTCAATTTGAGCGCCAGCATCATCAACTGGGGCGGCAGCGACACCACCGGACTCGGCTACGATCTGGCGGCACAGTTGAACAAGCCGGATTATCTGCGGCCCGACCAGTCGCTGCAGTTCAGCCTGACGGCACTGCAGCAGAACCTCATCGCCTACGATCAGACCGCGCAGATCGGTGGCGTGACAGTGCTGCGCAAACTGTCGACGGAATGGACCGTCGGTGTCGGTGTGAACCTCGAGCAGGAGAAGATATTCCAGCAAGCCGCAAATTTCTATAACGGCACAAATTTCTATTACACGTTGATTTCGCTGCCGGTGACTGCGAAATACGACAGCACCGCGTTGGCCAATCCGCTCAGCGATCCGCTGCATGGGGTGCGGCTGACGTTGTCGCTGGCACCCACCGAGTCGCTGGGCCATCCGAACGCGACGTTCGTGATATTTCAGGCCAGCGCCGCGACCTACCTGGATCTGGCGCGGCTCGGCTGGACGCCGACGGGGCGCAGCGTCATTGCGCTGCGCGGCTTGATCGCTGAAGCTCACGGCGCCGGCCAGTTCAGCCTGCCGCCGGACCAGCGCTTCTATGGCGGCGGCAGTGCCACCGTGCGCGGTTATAAATATCAGTCGGTCGGGCCAACCTTTCCCAACCCGGTCGCTCCGCCCCCCACCGCCACCAATCCCCACCCGGCAGTTCCTGCTCCGCCCTCCCAGCCGATCCCGACCGGCGGCACTGACCTCGCGGCCGCGGGTGTCGAGTTTCGGCAGCGGCTGTGGACCAATTTCGGCACGGCCGTATTCGTCGATGCCGGCAAAGTGACCGCCGACCCGCGTCCGTTCGAAGGCAGGCCGAGCGCGGGCTACGGCGCCGGTCTGCGCTACTACACACCGATCGGCCCGATTCGGCTCGATGTGGCGCTCCCGGTGCGACGGCTGCCAGGCGGCGACGCGCTGGAGATCTACGTCGGTCTCGGACAGGCATTCTGATGGCGCGCCGGTACCGCATCCTGATCGCTGTCGCGGCCGTGCTGCTGTCGCTGCCCATACTGCTCTGTGCCGCGCTGCTGGTGCTCGGCAATTCCGATCGCGGCCGGCGGCTCATCGAGCACAGCACCGAGCGGCTGAGCGGCGGCCAGGTGTTGCTGCAGGGCTTGGCGGGCCGTTTTCCGGACCAGCTGCGGCTCTCACGGCTGCAGCTGCGAGATCCACAGGGCCTCTGGCTCGAGGCCGATGAGCTGCAGGTGAACTGGTCGCCGCTGCCGCTGATCCGACGGCAGGGGCGCGTCGCGCTGCTGCAGGCTGCGCGTGTGGCGGTGGCGCGCGTGCCCGCGTACCCGGCCCGAACACCGTCGCGCAACTCGGACGGCATCTGGTTGCGTGCGCTCAGGGTCGACCGACTCGATGTGCAGCGACTCGAACTCGGCGCGCCGCTCGTGGGCAACGCCGTCGCGCTGCGCGTGCAAGGCAGCGCCCGCATCGCATCCTGGCAACAGGCGGCGGGGCAGTTGACCGCGCAGCGACTCGATGAGGTGCCGGCCACCTACCGCGCCGTGGCGCAGATCGATGGCGCACGCGTGCGGGCGCAGCTCGATCTGGAAGAGGACGCGAATGGACCGCTCACGCATCTGATGCGGCTGCCCGGCTTGGGCGCGCTGTCGGTGCATCTGCGCGTGGATGGGCCGCGCGACGCCGTCAGCGCGCAACTCACGGCACAGGCCGGCGCCTTGCAGGCCAGCGCCGGCGGCACCGTGAATCTCAGCACTCGCGCCGCGGTGCTGCAGCTGACGCTGGATGCGCCGGCGATGAGCCCGCGTCCCGATCTGTCGTGGCGGCGCCTGTCGCTGCACGGCAGCTGGCGCGGCTCGCTCGCGGTGCCGATGACCACGGCGCAGCTGCAGCTCGCCGGGCTGGTCGCCGGTCCGCTGCAGCTCGACGCGCTCAAAGCCGATCTGCACGGCGAGGGCGATGCGCTGGCGCTGGATGCGAGCCTGGGCGGGCTTGTTTTGCCCGAACCCGCCCGCGGCCTGCTCGCCGGCGCGCCGCTGGAGCTGCATGCGCAGGCGAAACTCGGCGCGGCCACGCGGCCGGTGGATTTTACGCTGTCACATCCGCTGCTCAGCGCCAGCGGTCACTGGAGCAACACTGGCGCCGCGACGCTGAGTCTGGCATTGAAAGATATCGAGCCGCTCGCCGCCCTTGCAGGTGTCCATCTCAAGGGCCGCGGCTCGCTGGAAGCGCAGCTGCAGGCTTCGGGGCAGACGCGTCGCGTCGAGCTGACCGGCGGCCTGGAGCTCGGCGGCGGCGATGCGATGCTCATGGGCCTGCTCGCACCGCGCGCTAAAGTCAGCGCGACGTTGTTGTTGAAGGACGGCAGCGCCGAGATCGAACGCTCGCAGCTCGAGGCATCGAAACTTCAGGTGTCGCTGCATGGCAGTGATGCGCTCGGGACCTTGGACCTGGACTTCAAACTCGCGCTGCCGGATCTTGCGGCGCTGTCGCCGGCGCTGGCCGGAGAACTCAATGCGCAGGGGCAGCTGCAGGGGGTATCCCCGCGACTCACGCTCGCCGCCGATGTCAACGGCAAGCTGTCGGCACATGGCACGCCACCCGGACCGATCCGGCTCAGCCTGCGTGCGCATGACCTGCCACAGCGGCCCAATGGGCGCCTCGAGCTCAGCGGCACGCTGGACGAGGCGCCGCTGCGGCTGACGGCCAGCGTCGAGCGCAACGCCGACGGCGCGCTGGCGGCCCAGATCGAGCGCGGGGACTGGAAGAGCGCCAGTATCGGCGGTGCATTGCGCATCGACGCCAATGCCTCGGACCCGGAAGGGCGCCTGGAGCTGCACTTCGCGCGGCTGGAGGATCTCGACCGGCTGCTCGGGCAGCCCATCCAGGGGAGCCTCGATGCGAGCGTGGTGTTCGATCGCGCTGCAGGCCGCAGTCGCGCGCAGGTCACGCTCGACGCCCACGATGCCGGCCTACCGGCGCAGCAACTGCAGCTGCTGCAGCTGCGCGGCGATATCGTCGAGCCGACCGTGCGGCCGGTGTTGGCGCTGCAATTGACGGCGCAGGCGCTGCGCAACGGTGCGCTGACCAAGCTGAACGCGGAGCTTCGCGGACCGTTCGCGAGCCCGAAGCTGCACGTGTTGGCCAGCGTACGGGCCGGCAGTCAGCCGGCGCTGCAGCTCGACGCCTCGGCCACGCTGTATCCTGAGCGGCGCGAGTTGCGACTGACGGCGTTGCGGGCCGACTACCGGCAACAGACACTGCAGCTGCTCGCGCCGACCATGATGTCCTTTGGCGATGGCGTAGCGTTCGAGCAATTACGGCTCGGGATGGCGGACACGACATTGCAGGCTAGCGGGCGGCTGACGCCGACGCTCGAACTGCATGCCTCGCTGCGCGACTTCACGCCCGCGCAGCTGCGCGTGGTGTGGCCGGATCTGCTGGCCGAGGGCCGCGCCGACGCCGATGTCGATCTGACCGGCAGCCTCGCGCGGCCGCAGGGGCTTGTGCGACTCCAGGCGCGCGGGCTGCGGGCCAGCAATGGTGCCGCCAGGGGACTGCCCTCGACCGACATCGATGCCAGTGCGCAACTGCAGGAGCAGACCGCGCAGGTCGAGCTGCGCATGCACGCCGGCGACGGCCTGCAATTGCAGATCAGCGGTCAGGTGCCGCTGAACCGCGACGCCGCCATCGCGCTCAAGGTCAGCGGCAGCTTCAACCTGAATGTGATCAATCCGATCATCGAGGCGAGCGGCCAGAGTGTGCTCGGTCAGGCCAAGATCGATGCCGAGCTGGCCGGCACGCCGGCGGCGCCGCAGGCGCGCGGCACGCTGGTGCTCGCGGGCGGAGATCTGCAGGATTACCCGCGCGGCGCGCACCTGAGCAATGCCAGCGCGACCTTGGAGGCTGACGGCGAGCAGCTGCAGCTCAAGCAGTTCACGGCGCATGCCGGCAGCGGCACGATCAACGCCAGCGGCACGGTCGGACTCGGCGAGGGCGATCTGCCGGTGGCGCTGCAGCTCACGGCACACGGCGCGCAGCCGTTCGCGAGCGATCTGTTGACCGCGACCATCGACATGGACCTGAAGATCTCAGGCGCGTTGCGCAGTCAACTCAATGCGGCCGGCAGCGTGCAGATCGATCACGCCGTTATCAATATCCCGAATGCCTTGCCACCCGACGTCGCGGTGCTGACCGTCGTGCGCGCGGGCCAGAGGCCCGCGCCGGTGTCGAAAACCAGCTCGACCATCGTCGCGCTGAATCTGACGGTGGCGGCGCCGCGGGCGGTGTTCGTGCGCGGCCGCGGCCTGGACGCGGAACTCGGCGGCCAGCTGCGGATCGGCGGCACCAGCGCCGATCCCGAGATCAGCGGCGGCTTCGACCTGCGCAACGGCACCGTCAATCTCGCCGGCGCCACGCTGACCTTCAGCAGTGGCCGGGTGGGATTCAATGGCTATGGCGTGAAAAAGCGAATCGACCCGACGCTCGACTTCACGGCAATCAATATAAGCGGCGGGGTCACCGCAACGTTGAACGTCGGCGGCTATGCCGATGCGCCCGTCATCTCATTGAGCAGCACGCCTGAAATGCCGCAGGACGAGATCCTCTCGCGGCTGGTGTTCGGCGTCAGCGTGACGCAGCTCAGCCCACTGCAGCTGGCGCAGATCGGCGCTGCGCTGGCGACGATGGGCGTCGGCGGCGGCACGTTCAATCCGATCAATGCCGTGCAACGCAAGCTCGGCCTGGACCGGCTGGCGATCGGCGGTGGCTCGAGCAACAGCGGCAGCGCCAGCGGCACCGCCGGCGAGACCAGCAATGCGGCGACGATCGAGGCCGGGCGCTACGTCACGCGGCGGGTATATATCGGCGCCAAGCAGAGCACGAGCGGGTCGACCCAGGCCCAGGTGCAGGTCGATCTGACCAAGAGCCTGAAGCTGCAGACTACGCTCGGTACCGGAGGCGGCACGGTGCAGGGTGCGACGCCGCAAAACGATCCAGGCAGCAGCGTCGGCATCACCTACCAGTTCGAATATTGAGTCGGCAGCGAATGCCCGACCGGCGCGCTAACTCAGCAGGCCGAGTATGGCAGCGCGCACCGCCGCGGCGGTCTTGTTGCTGGCGTTGAGTTTCTTCACGACGTTGCCGATATGAAACGTCACCGTGCGCACCGACAGACCCATGATCTCGGAGATCTCGGAGGTGGTCTTGCCCTCGGCGGTCCAGCGAATCACCGATGTCTCACGCACCGACAAGCGCACATTCGCCTCCGGGACCATCTTCTTGACCAGCACGCGCGTCATCGAAATATGCGCGATCTGCGTCAGCCACGACAGGCGGAACTTCTTTTCCTGCATCTCCAGGTCGCTGAGCTCGTCGTTCGAGCGTGCCACCGTGAACATGCCCAGGGTGCCGTAGGCATCGCGGCAGGGCTGTGCCCAGCCGTAGCGCAGGCCGTGTAAGCGTGCTTCTTCCCAGAAGGGACGCGCACCGGAGAAAAAATCATCGGTCCAGACCACCGGTAGCGGGGAGCGCAAGCCGTGCAGTACCGTCGGATCCACCGCGAGATAGTTCTCGCGCGCATACTGGCCCTGCCATTCGGTCGGGTAGTTGTTGAACATAACGATTCGCTGGCGCGTCAGCGGCAGCGGCGGCCGCACGCCGTAAGCGCAGTAATCGAACCCTAACCGGCGGGCGATGTCGGCGAGCTTATCGAAGATCCGATGCTCGTTGTCTTCATTCAACAGCGACTGCAGCTGATCATCCTGCCAGGCTTTCACGATGGCTCCTGGGGCACGCGCTCCATTCTGCCGCAGCATTTTCTCCAGCTGTCAAGTATTACACTACAGCATTCCCTTGTGCCCGTGTAGTGTTGCGGCCTGTGGATGGTTCGTCGACGTGAAGCCGAGAGCCCGGAGGCTCGCCAGCGGCGATCGGCCGCCCCTGGCGGTATCGCCCGACGGTTACGTGCGGCTGACGGTGGCGGCTTTGCGTGCCATTCCGCTGACCCATCTGCTGTCCGAGCTCGACGCCGACATCAATCCGCCGCCCAGCACCACGAGCGGCGCCTGCCTTGCGTCGATCGTCGGCTACACCGAATGGGCCAGTCAGACGTCACCGGCATTATCCCTCGGCTGGGATTGGCGTATTGCGACCTCCGGCTGCCAGGTCCGCTACGTGCGCGAAGGCGAGGTGCGCAGCAACGTCATGCTGGTTGATGCGCGGCGGCGCGACCTGGGCGCGCGGGCCACAGAAGTGCTGCTGTGCGTCACCGTTGACACTTTGGGTTGGGAGCAGGCGGTCGAGCATTACATCAGCAATCGCTACGCCTGCCACCTGTCAAATCTTACAGTTACCGAGAGTCGAACGAGCCTCTAGAAGTAGCCCTCGTCTGTGCCGAAAGCAGCGAGGACGCTATGCGTGTCATCTCAGGTGCTGTCGCAGGGTTACCCGAGGGCTACTACGGGCGGGTGGCTCACTACCGCCACCGCGTCTTTGTCGAGCAACTCGGTTGGCGACTGGAAGCCCAGGACGGCGCCGAAGCCGACCAGTTCGACCGGCCGGACACGGTCTATGTGATGGTCGAGGATGAGGGGGGCAATATCGCCGGCTGCTCGCGGCTGTTGCAGACCACGCAGCCGTATCTGCTGGCTGAGGTTTTTCCGCAGCTGCTCAACGGGCTGCCGCCGCCGCGAGACCCGACTGTATGGGAGTTATCGCGCTTTGCTGCGATGGATTTCAATGCCCGCGCCGCCCCGCCGCTGGCGCAATTCTCCAATTCGGCCACGGCGCTGCTGATGCGCGCCTCGGTGGCATGTGCCGCCGCGCGCGGGGCACAGCGCCTGATCACGGTTTCGCCGGTGGGGATCGAGCGGCTGATCCGCCGCCTGGGGCTGCAGGCGCATCGCGCTGGACCGCCGATGATGATCGATGGTCATGCGATCTTTGCCTGCTGGATCGAGGTGCAGGGGACCGAGAATGCCTGACAGCGGGCGATCCAATGAACCCCGCCAGTCCTCGTGTTGCCGAGACCGTCGCCGTCCACGCCGCGCATCACGGCGTCGTCAAGCTGCTCTACATGAACTATTGGAGTCGCTGGAGCAGCGCCGTCAGCGAGGCGGATAAATCCTCCGCCCCACCACTGTTTCGCAGCGGGCTCAATGCCGCCAGGATTGCACGCGACATGGCGCCGAGCCTGCCGCCGGGTATCTAGAGCCCGGTTGATCGGCGATGCGGCGATCGATACCGTAGCCGTATGGAGGCCGGATCGATGCGACGTTGGCTGGAAATCGTGGCACGGGTGACGGCACGGCGAGTTTCAGCGCCAGCGTCCGCTATGACGATGTGCCGGCGGGATTTCTGCCGCCCGGATTCCTGGTGATCGACCTGGCGCAGTATCTGCAGGAGCCGCTGTACGATCCGCACAGCGCGGCCCAGCACCCGGATGGCAATCCGATCTATCAGCGCGTGGCCGCCGGCAGGCGGCGTCCAAGCATCCGCTGCAGAGCGCGGTGCCGATTGCCGACATGCTGCTGCAGCAGGGGCAGGGCATGCACGGCCGCTTTGGCCGCGACAATACCCGCAACTTCATGGCGGCTGTGGGTCCGGATTTCAAAGCGCAGTATCGCGATCCGATGCCCGCGAGCAATGCGGGCATTACGCCGACATTGCTGCGCCTGCTCGGCTGGCAATCTCGGGGCCGGCGACCGACGGTCGGCGCAGCGCCCTCGAGTATCAGCGTTACGGCGGACGTGTCTGCCTGGACCAAGCTGCCCTGCGCGTAGTCCTACAGCAGGAAAGGACAGGATGCCCCAGACGCTGAGTTAGTATTAGTGTTCCCCGTAAGCGGCCCCGTGCAGACAGGTTGCGCCGCTCGGTATGCCGCGACTAACATCTATGGAAGAACCTGCAATGAAATCCAGAAAGAATTCCGCCATGAGTGATCCAGTGGACGCCGCACAGCTCTTCGAGCATCTCCAGGCCGTCATCCGCGATTCAGATGCACTGCTGAAGGCATCTGCATCCTACGCCGGCGATAAGATCGACCAGGCCAGAACGCAAGCCGCGGAATCTCTAGCCGCGGCGAAGGAGCGGCTGGCTGATATCCAGGCGGGCGTTGTCGGCCAGACCCGTGAATATGTGCAGAAAGGCGACCAGTACGTGCGCGACAATCCGTGGCAGTCCGTGGGCTTTGCCGCGCTGGCTGGATTTGTGTTAGGCGCCCTGCTGCTGCGCTCGAGAGATTGAGCTAGCCGACGTGGGCATTGCCGCATGACCGAGCCCCCTGGGAGATCACCCGAGCCGCCTAGCAGTGGTTTCCTCGACTCGGTGGGTCAGCTGGTCGTCACTGCGGTGGAGATGGCGCACACGAGGCTCGAGCTCATCTTCACCGAGCTGCAGGAAGGGCTGGAAGGCCTGGTCGGGCTGGTGCTGTGGTTGTTGACCGCGCTGCTCGCTGCCGCATTGGGTTTGTTGTTCGGCGGTTTGACGTTGATCCTTGTGTTCTGGGATACCCACCGCGTATTGGTGGCGGTGCTGGTCATGTGCGCGTTCCTGCTGCTCGCTGCGGCGGCGACCAGGGTGGTGATGGCAAAGCTGCGGGTGCAGCGCAGTCTGTTCGCAACCACGCTGACCGAGTTGGCCAAGGACCGCGCAATCCTCAAGGCGCCCCCATGACAGCTCGTGCCGCCGAGTTCGCCCGGCGCCGCGGCGCGCTGCAGTTGCGGTGCACGTCGCAGCGCCAACGAATGGCAGAGGCGATGGCGGCGATCGATTCAGATCTGCAGAAGGTCGATCGCGGACTGGCGATGGTTCGAAGAATCCGGATATCGCCGCTAATTCTGGCTGCCGGCGCCGCGCTCGCGCTTGGGCTCGGCGCTGGCCGCACAGCTGGTTTCATCGGCCGTGCATGGCTGCTGTTCAACAGCCTGCAACGGCTCAAGCGCTCACTGTCGCCGCCGGAGTAGACGCAATGGATCCGCGTACCCAGGCACCGACCCCCGATGCATCGACTGAAGCTTCGCAGCCGCCCAACGAAGCGGACGCACGCCGGCAGCGCGACCAGCACCTCGATCAGGAACTCGACGAGGAGCTGGACGATACTTTTCCGGCGAGCGATCCGATTCCATGGAGCCACGAGGTCAAGTGAGCCTGTCGGTGCGCCATTGACCTCGAATCAATTCTTCAAGTTGACCGCACCGGTGAGCGCGGTGGATCACTTACTGGGTCCAGAGCACGCACCGGTCACCGTGGTGGAGTACGCCGACTTTGAATGTCCGAACTGTAAGCAGGCGGCACCGGCAGTCAAGCTGCTGCTCGAACGTTTTGCCGAGCGGGTTCGATTCGCCTTTCGGCATAGCCCGCTCGAGGAAGTGCACCCGCATGCGCTGATGGCGGCGGAGGCGTCCGAATGCGCCGGCGCTCAGGGGCAGTTCTGGCCGATGCACGATCTGCTATTCGAAAATCAACTGCATCTGAAGACCAATCAGCTCCACAGCTACGCCGGGCGTGTGCGGCTCGACATGGCGCGTTACATCGCGGAGATGGACGATCACGTCTATCTGCAACGCATTCGTGAGCATCAGCAGAGCGGTCGCGACAGCGGCGTGCGCGGGACGCCGACATTTTTTGTCAATGGCAGGATTCAAGACGTATCGTTTGGCATCCACGCCCTGTTCGATGCGGTCGAAGCACTGCGGAAGAAGTAATCCGCCGTGGCGGCTTGCGCGCAGCGACCGCGGTCATAACAGCCAATTATGTAGCCATAGCGCAATGGGGCTTCCTCCGGCGTGCGCACCCGGTAACATACGCGCCTCCATCCATGAGCTGACGAGGTGGCAAGATCTTGGCCGCGATAGGTACGGAGCGTGTGCTCGAAATTCAACACTGGACNGATACNCAGTTTACTTTCGCCACGACTCGCAACCAGGGCCTGCGNTTCGAGAACGGCCAGTTCGTCATGGTTGGNCTGCANGTCAACAGCCGGCCGCTGCTGCGCGCCTACAGTATTGCCAGCGCCAATCACGAGGAGCATCTCGAGTTCCTCAGCATCAAGGTTCCCGACGGTCCACTGACCTCGCGCCTGCAGCACATCCGCAAGGATGATGAGATTCTGGTCGCGCGCAAGCCGACCGGAACGCTGGTGCTGCACGATCTCAAGCCCGGAAAGCGCCTATATTTGCTGAGCACCGGCACCGGTGCGGCGCCCTTCATGAGTGTGATCAAGGATCCGGAAGTCTACGCACGCTTCGAGACCGTGGTATTCGTCCATGGGGTCCGCTGGGTGCGGGAGACCGCCGTCGTCAGGCATCGCATTGAGGAATTGCAAGCGGACGAGTATCTGGGAGAACTGGTGCGCCAGCAGCTGCATTACTATCCGAGCGTTACTCGAGAGCCGTACCGGAACCACGGCCGGCTGACGAGCCTGATCGAGTCGGGGCGTCTGTCCAGGGATCTGCGGCTGCCGCCTTTCGCTGCCGCCAGCGACCGCGTGATGGTCTGCGGTAGCCCCGCCATGCTGGCCGACACCTGCGCGCTGCTGGATGCGCACGGCTTCCGGATTTCACCGCATATCGGCGAGCCCGGCGACTACGTCATCGAGCGCGCTTTCGTCGAACGCTGAGCCGCGCGGCGTCGCCGCTGAAATCGATCGGCGCGAACACGATATTGCCGCGCTGCTTCGGCAGCGATTCGATCCGGGCCGTCGTCGCGGCAACCGCATGGTGCCATGGGATGCCGACGATGCCACGGTCTGCGTCGGCGGCCCTCCGGGATTTTCCCGCGCGATGAAACTCTCGCGCCGGTCTTGCTCAGTGTCAACGGCGGCTACGTGGACAGCGCCGGCTTCCTGGCGTTGCGGGGCCTGTTCAGCGGGCATGTCGCAGGCAACTTCGTCACGCTCGGCGCAGCGACTGCATCTGGCGGCGGTGGGAAGCCCACTGCCGGGTGATAAAGGATGTGGTTATGCTAGGCGGATTCCAGGAGCTTGCCTTGGACTTCGTCGCCGATAATCCGGGGCGCACGCTCTTTCACTGTCACCCGCAGCTGCACATGGATTTTGGCTTGGTGGCGCTGTTCGATTATGCGTAGCCGACAGGTATGGTGGCGAGGCGTGGCTGCCTTTCTTCACGGTTCATAATGATCGCTGCCAAAGGAGAGTTGCGATGAGATCGGCGAAACATGAGTACCGCTCCGGCCCCTGTTGCTGCGCGCTCAGATGCGAAGCCGTCCTTGGACTCGTCGCAAGTATGGCGGACCTTGAGTGACCCGGGCTGTTGACGCGGGCGGATTAACAAGCGCAAAGAGGACCGGGTGGGCTCGCCTTTTGAGGTGTTGCTGATCTTTCTGAAGCTGGGAGTGAGCTGCTTCGGCGGCCCGATTGCTCACCTTGGTTATTTCAGGAATGAGTTCGTTATCCGGCGCCGCTGGCTGGACGAGGCCGCTTATGCCGATCTTGTGGGGCTGTGCCAATTTCTCCCCGGCCCCGCCAGTAGCCAGGTCGGAATTTCCATAGGGCTCATGCGCGCGGGTTATCTTGGCGGCCTGGCGGCGTGGACCGGCTTCACGCTGCCCTCCGCCATCGCTCTGGTCCTGTTCGCCTACGGTGCGGCCGTGCTTGGCGGTCCGACCGGCGTCGGGTTGCTGCACGGCCTTAAACTCGTCGCCGTGGCGATCGTCGCGCAGGCCGTTTGGAGCATGGCGCGCACGCTATGCCCCGACCGTGAGCGGGCTACGATCGCTCTCGTGGCGGCGCTGATTCTTCTATTCATCAGCTCTTCAGTCGCCCAGATCGCGACGATCGTGTTGGGCGGCATTGCCGGGGCATGGCTCTGCCGGATTCCAGCGCAACCAATGACGGGCCATCTGGCGGTGCCGGTTTCGCGCCGGGTAGGGCTCGCGGCGCTGACCGCTTTCTTCGCACTACTCGCGGGCCTTGCTGTGCTGCGCGATCTCGGAACCTCGCAGCCGATAGCCCTCTTCGAGGCGTTCTACCGCTCGGGTGCGCTGGTATTTGGTGGCGGTCACGTCGTGCTGCCACTGCTGCGCGAGGCTTTTGTGGCGCCAGGCTGGGTGAGCGATGACGCCTTCCTCGTTGGCTACGGCGCAGCCCAGGCGATTCCTGGTCCGCTTTTCACCTTCGCGGCCTATCTGGGCGCCGTCGTCCGACCATCGCCGCATGGACTGACGGGCGCTGCGCTCGGCCTGCTGGCCATATTTCTTCCCGGCGTGCTGATCCTCATCGGCGCATTACCGTTCTGGGACACATTTCGGCGGCGTGCCGGAGCGCAGGCCGTCATGCGCGGTGTCAACGCCGCGGTGGTCGGCCTGCTTGGCGCGGCACTCTATAGCCCCATCTGGACAAGTTCTGTCAGAACCCCGGGAGATTTTGGGCTAGCTCTCGTCGGCTTTGTTCTGCTCACGGTCTGGCGCGCACCGCCGCTGCTCGTGGTCGTCTTCAGTGCGCTCGTCGGGATGACGTTGGCACGGATGGTGTCATGACGAGGGCAGGGCAGCGACGACAACCTCACTGATCCAACGCTATTTCGGCGGTCTATCGAGAACACGTTTCTGCCCGCCTTCTCGAGTTTGTCGGTCACGGCGTGAGGTGGAAGTCGCATCTACCCGGTGGTACTGCGGAGACCGCGGGCGGCAATAGCGGTCATGATCAGTTGCACTCCCAGAAAGATCAAATTTATGCCGACGTATAGACCGATCACCCAGGTGGCCGTGCTGGGCCAGCCATTCCAGATCAGGTAAGCCAGCACCAGGTTGATGAGACCGCTCAATAGCGTCCAACTCCAATTGCGCAGGTAGCGGCGGTATTCGAGTGCGATAAGCACGGCGGCGACGCCTTCGATCACAAAAAATACCGTCATCACGATGGTCAGCGTAATCACGCCTTGGAGGGGACGGGCGATCAGTATCGTCCCCAGCGCCACGGCGAGCACAGCGCTCAACAGCGACCACCAGAAGCCGGGCATGTGGCGCTTTCCGAAGATCGTGGCGGCCCGAAAGAATCCGCCAACGATTAAGAGCCAGCCCACCAGCAGCTCGATCTCCAAGGTTGAGATATTCGGCAACGCCACCGCCAGCATGCCGAGGATTAGCATGAGGATGCCCTGAAACAGGAACAGCTTCCAATGATCGTGGACGGTCGTCAGCACTCGACGGCGAATCGCTTCGACGTCCGGGTTGATTGCGAGCGTCATGGTTATTGACCTCTTTACTGAGGAGGGTCATCTCGGAAGAAGAATAAAGGCGGTGAGGTCCAGTCATCCCCCGGCTAGCCGATCTTTCTCCACTGATTCGCCTTCCTCCCCCTCCTCGCCTTCCACGTCCTCAAGCGGCGGCGGATTTTCCAACGCGCCGGTACGGTCCTGCGGATTCACGAAGGGATTGAACTCTGGCTCGCGCTCTATGTTCGGCTGCCAGGGTTTCTTCTCGTGTTTATGCTTCTCTGTCATGGTGCAATCCTATGCGGCCGTAGTGATCTGGCATGGTCCGTACAGAATACTCCACGTCATAGTGTTGCTATACCCACCAATTTCGGCCGGAGCCAAGTCGGTCGTTACCGACCCTACCCGTACTGGCGAACCTGCGAAGCACCGCGCCCCCTTCAATCTGCACATGGCCCTGCCACGTCCGCAGTGACTTGAGAGAATCTATGGGCGCCTCGTCAGAGGCTGTCGCCAGCGATCATCGATCCTCGCTTCCTGTGATCGCGATGAAGCTGGGGGAACCATTACGAACGACACGAAGCAGCAAGGGGAGCCGGGACGATGGCTTGCTGACCATTGCAAGATCCGCGACGTCCTCCAAGCGCTTAGTTCCAGCATGGGTGATGAGATCGCCGATTTTCAAGCCAGCCAGCGCTCCCGCGCCATCAGGGCGCAGCTGTGTCACGATCAGGCCGCCGCCTTCGTCTTGCGCCTTGAGCGCCTTGCGAATCTCGGTCGTCGCGTTGGCCACGCCGAGCTCGAGATTCGGCACCCAGGTATCTGGACCGCCGGATTGAAGCGGATTGTCGGGTGGATCTGGGAGTTGACCGATCGTCACCGCAAGCGACAGCTCCATGCCCTCCCGCATCACGGACGCGTCCACCGTAGTGCCTGGTGCCAGGCGCACGGCGATTTTTCCCAGACTGGCGAAGGTCACAGGTTTGGCACCGACGCTCAGGAGTACATCGCCGGCCATGAGCTCTCCCGCAGTCGGCCCCTGCGGCTCCACAGCCGTGATAAGCGCGCCTACAGGAGACTCCCGCCCGAGGAGGGCTCGCGCTAGTGCCGGTGTCATCGCTTGCACTTCAATGCCAAGGTAACCCCGGTTCACCCGCCCATGTGCCTCGAGCTCGGCGACGACGGACGCCACGGTTTCCGCTGGAATTGCGAATCCAAGACCGACTGAGCCCCCACTCGGCGAGAGTATCGCTGTAGTGACACCCACGACCGCTCCATCTGTCGATAGCAGGGGGCCTCCCGAATTACCAAGATTGATGGCCGCATCGGTCTGCAGGAAATCAATGTACGGGTCCTCTTCGAGTGCGCGAGCTCGTGCGGAGAGGATACCGGCAGTGACCGATTGACCGAGACCGAAGGGATTGCCGATGGCTACAACGGGATCTCCCACCGACACCTTGTCAGAGGATTCCAGGCGAAGCGCAGGTAAGCGACCTGCGCTCACTTTGAGCAGCGCAATATCGGTGGTCGCATCGACGCCAATGACCTGGGCGGGGATTTCCCGACCGTCTGCCAGCTTTACGCGCACCGAACGGGCTCCCACAACCACGTGGCGATTGGTAACGATAAGTCCGTCTGCACCTATGATGAACCCTGAGGCCAGCGCCGATCCGGCGGCGCCGGGCAGCGGATTGCTGCTGCCCGGCCCGGAGAGCATGCTGCGCATGAACGCGCGCATGTCGTTGTATTGGGTGTCGGTGGTCGCTCGGTCTACGGCGCGTTGGCCGGCGCCTTCCGCCCGTTCTTCAACGAGAACGGTGACGACGCTTGGTGCCGCCTGCCTGACCAGCGCAGCGTAGCCACCATTCGCCGCACCGGCTACAGGCTGAAGCATCAGAAAGACCGCTGCGGCCAGAACCGAGTTCGTGGCTCGGCTCGGCGAGCTCAGAATCCGGGATGCGGGTCTATCCCAACTAAACATTGCTGTGACAACTCATCGGACAGCTCTGCGAAATCGTAGCTCACTTCACGCGATGATACGCCCCGGCGATCACTGCAATGCCACCTCGGAGCCGACGTGTACGATGTTTTTACGGGGGTTACGCACCCCTGGGTAGTCGGAGGGGGTGGACTATCGAAGATGCGCTCAGGATGGCCATCGAGTAATCCTGGCGCAATGCGCCCGTGGCTGGTCCGCCTGCAGGACAACCGCCGACGGGCGGTCAGGACAATTCGAGGTCCCAGCGGCGGCCGTGCACTGCAAAAGGCGCGCTGAAAAGTCAACGGAACGAGGGTGGAGTGCGCGTCGCATCAACCAGCGCTGTCCGCTGAAACGGTTGAGTGTGATCCGTTATTGCGTCAGGACGTCGCTGGCGAATTCGTTGCGCTGGGGAGAAAGGCGGATCGCAAATGAGAAGTAGCGACGCAGCTGGCCCCCAAGTCTGGGCCCTTCCCAGTCGATGCGAATAGCGCAGTTGGACGAAGCTCTCGCCGGGATTGGGGCGCGCGATTCCCGCGTTGGAAAAATGCTGCGCGCGCAAGGCCAGCTCACTCTGGCGGTGATCAGCGGATTGACGCCCGAATGCGACGTGCGCTCCAAAATTAGACTCCTTACTGAAATGCTTGTGATCGGTCCGATACAGCGGCGCGATATAGTTAGTGCCGATACCGAGGTCTGCGAACCAGTTGTTCGCGTGCTTCGAGGGCTGCAACCGGATCACGGGAGTAACGCCCACCTGGGTGGCCCACGCTGGGCTCGTGATGCTCTCCTGATGCGTGGTCCATCGGCCGACGGCCGCATCAGATTACGAGTGACATTGACCGTCCCAACCGGAGATACATGATGCATCCGAAAACGCTGACTTGCGCAAAGGTCCAAATTGTGAAAGATGGTCCTTTTATGGTCTCGGGCAACTTGCCGCTGAACAAGCAAACCATTGGTACCAATTCAGCCGGCGAGTCGGTCAAGTGGGTAGCGGGGCAGGCGTACCCCCGACAGGCGCAGTATGCGTTGTGTCGCTGTGGGCAGAGCGCGAGCAAACCATTCTGCGATGGCTCACACACCAAAGTAGGGTTTGACGGTACCGAAACGGCCAGCCGCGAAACGTACCAAGCGCAAGCCAAAGTCATTCGAGGGCCGGCGATGTCATTGACGGACGTGGAGAGCTTGTGTGCGTTCGCACGCTTTTGCGATCCGCACGGGCAGGTGTGGAATCTGGTGAACGAGACGGACAACCCAGCGGCGAGCAAGCATTTCGTGAAGGAAGCCTGCGACTGTCCGTCGGGGCGCCTGGTTGCCTGGGATAACGCATCTGGTGATGCGCTCGAACCAAAGTACGAGCCATCGATTGGACTCATCGAAGACCCCGCCAATGCGTGCTCCGGACCGGTTTGGTTAAGAGGTGGGGTTCAAGTCATCGGCTCTGATGGCTTCAAGTACGAAGTGCGCAACCGTGTGACATTGTGCCGCTGCGGCGCATCGCAGAACAAACCGTTCTGTGACGGCACACATGCATCAATCAAATTCAATGACAACCAGTGAACGGGTGGAAACGTTGCAAGACAATCGTTTCTGCGAGCGGGCCTGCCCTTGAGTGTACCGGGGATGAGTATAGAGTGCGCCTGCGCGGCGGGGCTGATGGCCATAGCGACCGCGGACATTCCGGGTTTCACGTTTAGAGCCAAGGAGCCCGCGCTTCGCCGTAATGATTGACATCGCCCGCGCGTCTTTCGCCGAGGTCACGTTTGCTTCGGTGGTGTCGTGGCCAGGCACGTGCTAATGGTTTGGGGCGACGAAAAGGCGATCCGCGCGCATCGAGGACCATTGGCAGGCGGGTGCGGATCGCGTCTGCGTCCAGGCTATCGGTCCGATGACACTGCCCAAGGAGCGTCTGCTCGGTCTGCTGGCGCCATGGCCATAGGATCTTGTACTGCTTCGGCCTCTGTCACTGACCGGCGGGCACCACACGCGTTCTTTTCAAGTTGCATCGGATAAAATGTGTTCGAGCAAACTGTTGAGGCTCGGGGCTAGCCGAAACGAACTAGCATGAGTATTCTGCTTGTCTGGTTCTAGCTACTCGCCAGGAGGCCTGGATGAGCTTAACTATGCTTGGCGATCCGACGCGCCGGCTAGATCCGCGACGCGGCGCATGTGCCCTGATTGCGATCAAGGAGCGTTTGCGCTGCAAAACGCGACTCTCGAAAGCGCTTCCGCCTTTGGCACGCATCGAACTCGTGCGATCGATGCTTGCGGTGGTGCTTTCGGCCGCCGATGCCGCACAGACGGTGCGTCAGATCATGGTCGTCAGCCCAGAGCGCGACTCCGTACCCGCGGAGGTACCGGTGCTTGCCGATACCGGCGAGTGCCTCAACAGGGCGCTGACAGAGGCCCATCTGGTGCTGCGCGATTTCGGTTGCCGAGAGGTGGTGATATTGCCAGCGGATCTGCCGAAGATCACCGCGGCTGAAATTGACAGTTTGGTGCGCGCCGGCCGAATCGGCGGCTTTGCGATCGCGCCCGACACGGCTGGGGTGGGTACGAACGCACTCTGCCTCGTATCAGCGCACCCTTTTCGTTTCCAATTTGGCCCCCACAGCAAGCGGTTGCACCTGGAGGAGGCGGAACGCGCGGGCTTGAGTGCGCAGGTAGTCCGCCTTCCCGGCCTGGAATTCGACGTAGACTCCCCGGCTGACCTCAACCGGCTCAATCGACAGCGATGGCTCGCGCGTCTTCAGGCCTGAGCGCGCTGCTGCGCGCGGCCGAGGCTGGCCGTCGGCCCGATTCGGCCGAGGCACTGGCATTGCTGGTCGAGGCGCCCGCCTTGGAACTCTTGCCAGTCGCCGAGTCGCTGACGCTCGCCGGATTCGGCAAAACGGTCACCTATTCGCGCAAGGTGTTCATTCCGCTCACGCAGCTGTGCCGGGACGTTTGCCACTACTGCACCTTCGCCAAAGCGCCGCGACGTCTTGAAGGGGCATACCTCATGGCTGAGGAGGTACTCGCGATAGCGCGCGCGGGCACGGCCGCCGATTGCAAGGAAGCTCTCTTCACCCTCGGTGACAAACCGGAAGAGCGATACTCGGTGGCCCGCACCACTCTGGATGCCTTGGGTGCGGTCAGCACGCTGGATTACGTGGAGCGCATGGCCAAGCTCGTGCTGGAGGAGACTGGGCTGCTGCCCCATCTGAACCCCGGAGTCATGGGCGCTGCCGATTTGCGTCGGCTTCGGGCTGTGAGCGCGTCGATGGGATTGATGCTCGAGAGCGCTTCGGACCGGCTGTGCGAGCGTGGTGGTCCGCACTTCGGTTCCCCCGATAAGGTACCGGCGAGGCGGCTCGCAACCCTGTGGGCTGCCGGTGAACTGCGCATCCCGATGACGACCGGCCTGCTGATCGGCATTGGCGAAACGCGTCGCGAGCGCATCGAGTCCTTGCTGGCGCTGCGCGCGGTCCAAGATGCGCACGGCCATCTGCAGGAACTCATCATCCAGAATTTCAGAGCCAAGCCCGGAACCAAAATGGCCAGCGCCCCCGAGCCGGCCATAGAAGAGCAACTCTGGACGATTGCGGTGACGCGTCTTCTATTTGGCCCGAACATGTCGATTCAGGCGCCGCCAAACTTACAGCCCGAAGGGCTCGGCAGCTTGGTGCGCGCCGGCATCAACGACTGGGGTGGAGTATCGCCGGTGACGCCCGACCACGTGAACCCCGAGGCGCCCTGGCCACATGTTGCGGACCTCGCGCGTGCAACGGGCGCTGCCGCGCGGGATCTTGTCGAGCGCCTAGCCCTCGTGCCCGCCTATGCGGTGCGGCCCGAGGTATGGACGGATCCAACCGTCACGCCGCGCGTGCGCCGATTCAGCGACAGTCGCGGTTTCGCGCGACCGGACCGCTGGTACGCCGGCTCAGGCTGCGAATTGCCGCCGATCGCGGCGCGCTGGTCGTCTGCCGCCTTCCTGTTACGAGGGGACGGTTCGGCCTCGCATCCGCAGGCCGACGGTGCGCGGCTTGAGCGCGGCGGTCGCGCGCCGGGAATCAGCGCGATCATAAAGGCGGCCTGTGCAGGGCATGCGCTGATCGAGGCGGATATCGTGCGGCTCTTTAGTGTCGACGGTCGTGATCTCGATGAGGTGATCGCTGCGGCGGACCAGCTGCGTCACGAGTCGATCGGCGACACGGTCACGTACGTCATTAACCGGAACATCAACTACACGAATATCTGTCTGTATCACTGTGGTTTCTGCGCGTTTTCGAAAGGCCGGGGGTCCAAGGATCTGCGCGGCCACGCCTACAATCTCGAACTCGGCGAGGTGGCGCGCCGCACGGTCGAGGCGGCGGCCGCGGGCGCGACCGAGGTGTGCCTGCAGGGCGGCATCCATCCGAGCTTCACGGGCAAGACATACTTGAATATTGTTCGTGCCGTAAAAGAGGCGGTGCCGTGTATGCACGTGCACGCTTTTTCGCCCTTGGAGATTCAGCACGGCGCGAGCACTCTCGGTCTGCCGCTCTCGACCTATCTGGAGCAGCTGCGCGATGCGGGCCTCTCGACATTGCCGGGTACGGCCGCCGAGATTTTGGATGACGAGATCCGGGCGATCATCTGCCCGGACAAGCTACTCACGGACGAATGGCTGGAAGTGATCGGCACGGCTCATGAGGTGGGTCTGCGTACGACGGCCACGATCATGTTTGGACACGTCGAGCAGCCAGTGCACTGGGCCCGACATCTGCAGCGCCTGCGCTCGCTGCAGGCTCGGACCGGTGGCATCAGTGAGTTTGTGCCGCTGGGCTACGTGCATATGGAGGCGCCGCTGTGGCGTAAGGGGCGGACGCGCTCGGGGCCGAGTTTTCGCGAGGCCGTACTCATGCATGCCGTGCCCAGGCTCGTGTTGCACCCACTGATCAAGAATATCCAGACGTCCTGGGTAAAAATGGGTGCGCAGGGTGCCGCGCTGTGCTTGGACGCAGGGGCCAATGATCTGGGTGGCACGCTCATGAATGAATCGATCACCCGGGCTGCGGGCGGCGTACACGGGCAGGAACTCAATGCCGTGCAGCTGCAGTCACTGGCCCGCTGCGTCGGCCGCCAGGCACGTCAGCGCACCACGCTCTATGGTATTCCTGGCGAGGAACCCGCGACGCGGCCGATCCGCGTCCAGTCCTCACCCGAACCGTCCGCGTTGGCCACGGCCGACTGATTGCAAAGAGGGGAAGCGTGTTGCTGCGATTGGGCTACAAGGCTTCGGCGGAGCAATTCGGACCCAATGAACTGCTTGACTACTCGATTCTCGCCGAAGAGCGGGGGTTCGATTCGGTTTTCATAAGTGATCATTTTCAGCCTTGGCGCCATACGGGCGGCCATGCGCCGTTTTCAATGGCGTGGATGGGCGCGCTCGGCGCGCGCACATCGCGCATCGTCATGGGCACGAGCGTGCTCACGCCCACTTTCCGCTATCACCCGTCGGTGGTGGCGCAGGCCTTCGGCACGCTCGGCGCGATGTTCCCGGGGCGAGTGATCCTCGGCGTGGGCACGGGCGAATCGCTCAATGAAGTGCCGGCGTTGGGCATGGCGTGGCCCGAACCGAAGGAGCGTACGGCGCGGCTTAAGGAGTCGTTGGCGCTGATCCGGCAGCTCTGGAGCGAACAACGGGTCAGTTTTAGAGGTCAATATTATCGGACCGAGAAGGCGACGATTTATGATCGGCCGAGGCGGATGCCCCCGATCTATGTCGCGGGCGCGGGCCCGGTGATATCCAAGTATGCCGGGCAGTTCGCCGACGGTTTCATCTGCACCAGTGGCAAGGCGCCGGAGCTGTACCGGGATACCTTGCTCCCTAACGTGATGGCAGGCATTCAAGCGTCCAGCCGCAGGCCACAGGACGTTGACATGATGATCGAGATGAAGGTCTCATTCGACAGCGACCAGCAGCGCGCAATGGAGGATACCCGGCAGTGGGCAGCGCTGGCGCTTTCACCAGAGGAGAAGATTGCGGTCGAGGATCCGCTGGAGATGGAACGGCTCGCGGATCAAATTCCAACCGAGCGTGCTGCCAAGCGATGGATCGTCTCCACGGATCCGGAAGAGCAGGTGGCGAAGATTCGACCTTACATCGAACTGGGTTTCCGGCACCTCGTGTTTCACGCTCCCGGCCCCGATCAGGCGCGCTTCCTGAATCTATACGCCGATCAGGTCTTACCCAGGCTGCGTGCGGCGTTTGGCTGAGCGCGTACCGGGTCCTTGGCGATGAGCTCTGCAGCCGAGCTTCGCCTCATCGCGTTGCCAGACTTCCCGCAGGTGGGGAGCGGCGATGACCTGGCTGCCTTGACCGCGCGGGCGTTGGCGCGCGCTGGCCTGGAGCTGCGCTCAGACGATGTGCTGGTTTTTGCGCAGAAAGTGATATCCAAGGCTGAGGGCCGACGGATCGATCTCGCCCAAGTCGTGCCGAGTGCGAGGGCGCTCGAGCTGGCGCAGACCGTGCAGAAGGACCCCCGGCTTGTAGAGCTGGTGCTGCGCGAATCGCGGCGCGTGGTCCGCTCCGCCAAAGATGTCCTGATCGTCGAGCACCGTCTGGGACTGATCATGGCAAACGCAGGTATCGATCAATCCAATGTCGCTGAACCCGTCTGCGGCGAGTTCGTACTGCTGCTGCCCGAAGACCCGGATGCCAGCGCCGCGCGCTTGCGTGACCGGCTGCGCAAGTTGACCGGCTGCGAGCCGGGGATTCTGATCAGTGACAGTTTCGGTCGTCCCTGGCGCATGGGCACGGTCGGTGTGGCGATTGGCTGCGCGGGGTTTCCTGCGACGCTCGACTTGCGTGGTCAAACGGATCTGTTCGGGCGTCCTCTACGCGTCACCGTTGTCGGTCACGCCGACGAGATCGCTTCAGCCGCCTCGGTAGTGATGGGGCAGGGGAGCGAGGCACGCCCAGTGATTCTGGTGCGGGGCGTTGCGTCGCGAGCACCACACCGACCCGCTGCTGCCCTGATTCGCCCGCGCCAGGAGGATCTCTTCCGATGACCAGCCATGTCGTTGCCCTATGCGGGGGCGTGGGGGGCGCCAAGCTTGCTCATGGCCTGGGGATGGCGCTGCAGCCCGCAGAGCTGACGATCATTGTCAACACTGGCGATGACTTTCAGCATCTGGGCCTTAGCATCGCACCAGACCTGGATTCGGTGATTTACGCTTTGGCTGGATTGTCCGATCCGGTCAGAGGCTGGGGACGGCGCGATGAGACCTGGACGTTCATGGCGGCGCTCAGGGGTCTGGGCGGGGAGAGCTGGTTTCAGCTCGGCGATGGCGACCTGGCCATGCACGTGGAGCGCAGTTGGCGTCTTGCCCACGGCGCGACCTTGAGCGAAATCACGGCTCACCTGTGTCAGGCCCTTGCCATCGCCGCCCGGGTGCTCCCGATGAGCGACGAGCCGGTACGCACGCGTGTGCTAACCGCAGAAGGATGGCTCGATTTCCAGGAATACTTCGTCCATCGGCAATGTGAACCGGCCGTGCGAGAGCTTATGTTTGCCGGTGCCGAGACGGCACGTGCACAGCCAGACGCGCTGGCCGCTCTCAAACGCCGAGATCTTCGTGCCATCATCATTTGTCCCTCGAACCCTTTTGTCAGCGTCGAGCCGATCCTCGCGGTGCCGGGCATTCGCGCCGCCATGCAACAGTCCGACGCACCGGTGGTTGCCGTCACGCCAATCATTGGCGGCAAGGCGATCAAAGGTCCGGCGGCCAAAATGATGGCTGAGCTCGGCCTTGAGGTCAGCGCAGCGGCAGTCGCCCGGCGTTATGCGGGCATCATTGACGGCTTTGTCATCGACCAGACAGATCCGATTCCAGAACCTATGCAGGGCGTCACGTTCTTCAGTGCCGCGACACTCATGAACACCATCGATGACCGATTGCGGCTGGCCCACGCCGCGCTGCGTGCGGCCGACACACTCAGCGCAACTCATGCATGAGACGGCAAGAACACAACGCTACCCAGGGGACTTTACCGCTTCACATTTGTCGAATCGGAAGACGCATATACGCTCCTATGAGCGCAAGATCAGCGGTAACGAATTGTTTTCGTACCGCCAGAGACTGGAGACTATCGAGCAGTACCATCCGCCCCGCTGCGCTTCCGAGCAGGCAGGGTGCCATACAGATCAGCAACTCATCGACGACGCCGGAATGAATGAGGCTGCCTTCCAAGTCGCTGCCGCATTCGACTCGGCGTCTCGCGCCGTCGCCTAATGTCGGTCGCAGGCGTATGGTAAGGGGCATCGGGTCGCGTCCACGCAGCACTGAGTTGGAGGACACTATGGCTGAACCGAACAGGTCTTCAGAGCTTCCAGATTGGATCAAAGATCACCTCTCGCGTTATCTCGCCACCGACGGCGCGGACGGATACCTCTGGGATGCTAGCCTCGGCGGTGGCAAGGGGCTGGTGCCGACGCTGTTGCTGACGACCGTCGGCCGTAAGTCCGGAAGAGTCCTGACCTTGCCGTTGATCTTTGGCCGGTCCGGTCCGAACTATGTCGTAGTCGCCTCCAAGGGCGGGGCGCCGACACATCCGGCCTGGTATTTGAACCTGCAGGCCAACCCGGAGGTGCGGGTACAGGTCAAGGCCGAGAAGTTCGCTGCTCATGCACATACCGCGGACCTCGAGGAGCGCGCAGCGCTGTGGCCAAAGATGGTGGAACTCTACGGGCCCTACGCGCAGTACCAGACCAAGACCGAGCGGCAGATTCCAGTAGTCGTATTGAAGCCGGTCTGAGCGTGTCCTCAGCCGACGCGCGCAAGCGCTGGAAATTCTGGGGCGGAGCGCTGCCGCTTTGGTTAAAGACCGGCTACTGCGGGGATGATCTCGCGGCCGAAAACTTCCAGCGGTCTGATCTCATGCACGTTGGGTAGGTTGAATATTGCGTGCTGCACGCCGATCGTAGCGAAACGCTTGCATTGCGCGATCACATCAGCTGCGTTTATCTTGCCGGGTGCCAGGTCTACGGTGCCCAGCGTGGTTTTTTCGATTGAACCGTAATCGCGGCCGAGAGCGTCGCAATGGCGCTGCAGAATCGCCAGTTTGGCACTCACGGCCTCCGGGGCTCCAAACAGATTGCAGGCATCCCCATACTGCGCGACCAGCCGGAGCGTCTTCTTTTCGCCGCCGCCCGCGACAAGAATCGGCGGGTGAGGGCGTGACAGCGGTTGCGGGCTGCACAGGGTTTCTTCGAGGTGATTGTGCTTGCCGTGATAGGGACCATTATTGGCCGACCACATCTGCTTCGCAATCTGCAGCGCTTCTTCGAGCAGTTCGAAGCGCACGCCAATTGCCGGAAAGGGCACGCCTAACCCTTTCGCTTCCTGCTCGTTCCAGGCAGCACCGATGGAAAAGTAGGCACGGCCATTCGAGAGCACGTCCAGCGTCGTTACGGTCTTTACGAGGACGCCGGGGTAACGGTAGATGACGCCGGTCGCCAGCGTGCCGAGTTTCACCTTTTTCGTCAGCGCCGCTAAATAGCTGAGGGTGCTATAACCCTCGAGCATGTCGTTCTCGTGCGGACCGACCCCTCTGATCTGAAAAAAGTGATCCATGACCCACAAGCTGTAGAAGCCCGAGTCGTCGACCACATGAGCGATTTCTGCCAGCTTGCCGGGAATTTGCGCCGGTCCGCCCGGCCACGTGAAGCTGGGCACCTGCAGGCCAATTTTCATATGAATTCTCCTTGGTTGAGTGGGGCCGTTCAGCAGACAGTGATTCCCCGTACACCAGTCTACAGAGGCTGTCTTCGGCCGCAATTGGCGCCCCGAGTCTTTGCTTCGCAGTAACAGCTTTCCCTGAAATCACGGCGGGTCGGCTTCCGCACCTCGTATTTCGAGGCCTGCTCGGCGTTCACTCGCGTTAGGCCTGCATACTCGCCAGGTCACTAAATGACCCTCTACACCGAAGGCTTCCGCTGTCTCGTTACCTCCACGGCTGCTCCGATTGCTACCGGCTGGAGCGACAGTTGCCGGATGGGATTCGCATCTACTGGAAGACGGTGCCTTTGCACGGTGCGCACGATCAATCCGTGAGCGCAGGCAAGCCCTATAACTCTCAGTATCTCCCACCGTGTGTTCTTACACCCACGATAAGCCATTGAAAAAGCTGGCCAAGCGACGCACCGCGATTATGGAGCAAAAACCTATATCAGATTTTTACGCGTGGCCGCGTATCGTCGTGCTACCTGGAGCAGCAGCAATGCACATCAACACCAATCATACGAACCGCCTAGCACTGGCGCGGGTCCGTGCGGCCAAGACACCATGCACACAGAGCGGTAGTGATTCGTCGGCAGAACGCGTGGGCTTGATGCCGTATATCGGGGTGGGCACTTTCTGGGTGGCGGCCTTGCTGCGGTCGAGCCTGCGCCCGCACAAACTCCCCGATAGCGATCGAGCCGATCCTCAACCTTAGCGCGCGCCGGATACCTTTCAGGTGGGAGGCTGGCTGCTCGCGCGTTCAAGAGTTTGTTGAGGGACTCATGCTCCGGCAATGCGTGCCTGGACGACGATCATTTTGCAAGAGAAGCCCTTTATCTTTTGTGATCCCCACTTATCGCCTCGGTGAGGTAGGCCAGACCGTTGGCCGCTATGACGATCATTTCTGACGCAACAGTTCGCGAGCGGCGGCGGTCCCGCCGCCGCTTGTCTTTGCTCGAAGCCGTGCACCGAGCAGCGGCCGCTCCGCTCAGCAGGATCTCACGGAACAAAGCCGCAATTCGCGCGCCGACGTCTGAGATTGTCTCGTTGCTGACGCCACAGCTGACATAGCGATTTTCGAAGCCGGCTAAGTGATTGATCCCAGGTCCACGGCCGGCGATAGCGAGCATCAAGCGCTGTGAATCGCCGTGCATAGAAGCCTCACTGAACTTGCGTCTTGAGAGGTCTCTTATGCCAACGCGCGGGCGCAGCCGTTCGTCGATTTACCGTCGTAATCCACGAATATCGAGTGTGGGTAAAATTTACAGGCATCACGCGAGTCTCGGCCGAAGTCCGCGCGTGTCGCGAGATGATACCGCACCGAGCAGATGATCGTTCTCGTCCGTGACGGGCAGAGCTCGGAAGTCATAGCGTTCGAACAGCATCACAGCCTGCCGCAGCGTCGCATCCTTCGGCAGCGCGATTACGTGTTCCGTCATAATGTCGCCGAGGGTCTGCCCCGGCTTTGCGGCGACGATTTCGCGAATGTCCACCACGCCATTCAGCGCGCCCGCCGCATCGGTTACGTAGACGTACATTACGACGTGCTTGCCGGTGGCGAGCTCACGATAGCGATCGAGTACCTCTGCAGCGGGCGTCGTCGCCGGCAGCCTGATGACCTCGGGTGAGGCGTAGAGCAGAATTTGCTCATCGTGCTGCCCAATGATGTGCTCGACCTTAGACGACTTATCCTGGTCGATGAGTTTCAGAATCGCGCTGGCCTCGTTACGCGGTAAAATCGCAAGAATATCGGCGGCTTGCGCCGGGCTCATCTCGTTAATCAGCATCGCCGCGCGCTCCTTCTTTATCGCGCGTATCAATTCGCGTTGTACCCGCGGTTCGACCTCTTCCAGCGTGTCGGAGGCTTGTTCGGCGTCAAGAGCGTTAAAGAGTGCGACGCGCTGGCCGCCCTCAAGTTCCTCAAGGATGTCTGCAAGATCCACCGGATGGATCTCGCTTAAGCCCGCCTTGGGCACCGTGAGCTTGATGTTCCCGGCGAAGCTGCCCAGCTGCTCGGGGAGGGGTTGCACGTAGAGCCAGGATACTCGATCCTCTTTGTTGCGATCCGCGAGCAGCTTGGCGAGCTTGTGAAAGCCCAGACGGCGCAGCGCCCGATAGCGGCTGAAGTCGACCTCGGCCGCGTACAACTTGCCGTTCTGGAAGACGAGCTTGACGTCGTAGACGACTTCGACCTCGTGGTCGTCCATGTCGAGAATCTTCTTGTCGAGTATGTGATCGTGGAGCAGGATCAGATTCTCCTGCGGCCGCCGCTCGAATTGCGCCAGCGTTTCCTCGCCGACGTCGAGCACGACCTCGTGATTGGAGATAAGAAGTACTTTGTCCCAAGGAATCGTCAGCGCCGGGTACCCGTAGGGCCGCGCGACCACCACGTGCGTGACTTCGGGAAGCTTTCCGGTTTCGACGATCGCCAGATCGCTTAAGCGCCCGATCCGGCTTTTTTTCACAAACACCCGCCGGTCGAGGATCTCGCTCAGGAAAAACTCGTGCTCGAGTACGGTAACCACAATCTTATCCCTGGGTCACGAGCAGAACGAACTTGTAGACCATTAGACCCACCAACGCAAACAGGTACAGCCGCAGCGCCATCAGCGACAGCCGGACGGCACCGGACATCTGGATGCGCGGCGCGCGATAGCGGGAATTGATCTCTTGAATCTTTGCGATGAGGCCTCGGAAAGCTTTCATGTTGTGATCACCGACTAATGGATCAGGTTGGGAAACATCACTGTGATGCCGTATAGGGTCGAGAGGACTACGATCGATACGACGATGAAGCCGCCAATGAGGTTCTGAGCCCGTGTGTTGCAGTACTCGCCCACGGCCGCCCGGTCATTAAGCAGCAGGATCAGGAACACGAGAGCCGCCGGCAGCAGCGTCACGGCAATCACCTGCACGAACAACGTGATCAGGACGAGCGGGGCGTGCGGGATGAGAACGATGAGGCCGGCAGTCACGAGCGTAAAAAAGTAGGTCGCGTAGAACCATGGTGCCTGGCGGATCTTCGTATTGAGCGAGTGCGCCCAGCCGAAGATCTCGCCGAATGCCCAGGAGCTCGCGAGCGAAATGCAGATGGCGCCCAACAGGCCGGCATCGAACAGGCCAATCGCAAGAAAGGTCCCGACGTAGCGATCGGTCTTCATCAGTTCGGCAGCCGCCTGGGCGGCACTGTCGATGTCCACGCCGGAGAGCACGGTGCCGGTCACTATGACAATGAAAACGGCGACGACAACCGTTACGAACGAGCCAAGCAGCGTATCAAAGCGCCCCCACGGAATATCCTTCTCGAGCATCCCCTTGTCGACGACGGCACTTTGCTGGAAGAACAGCATCCATGGAGCGATCGTCGTACCGATGTTGGCCATCAGGAAGAAGAACAGCTGGCCATTGAATCCCCCGGCGAAATTCGGAATCAGACCCTGTTCTAATACATCCCGAACGGAAGGGTGTACCAGAAAGGCAGCCGGGATGTAGATCAGATTCAATGCGCAGAACAGCAGCGCGAGCTTTTCAAACGTCCAATACCTGCCGTGCAGTACGATAACTGCCATCAGCACGATGACCGCGACGACAGTAATCCACGGGGGCACGCGGAATATGGCGAGGGCCGCCGTCATGCCGACGAACTCGGTGACCAGTGTCAGCCAATCGACAATCATCAGATCGAGCAGGGAAAATCAGCCCCAGAATGCCCCGAAACCGTCGAAGATCGCCTCGGCGTGTCCGCGCTTGGTGACGGCACCGAGGCGCACGGTCATCTCCTGGACGTAGTAGGCGACGGGGATGAGGATCAGCAGGAACCAGATCAAGTGGTAGCCGTACTTGGCGCCGGTGGCCGCGTAGGTCGTGATGCCGCCCGCGTCGTTGTCCGCGACCATGACAACGATGCCGGGACCGGCGAGGATCAGGTAAAGGCGAGCCGCTTTCCATGCCTTCCGCAGCCAATAGTAGAGTTTCGAAAAATAGTTCACATCCGCGCCTGTCGTTACACCCGGTCCGCCGTGGCTCGATTCGGCGCTCCGCCCCTCGTGTGCGCCGTATCCAGGCGTACGGCGCGCGGCGTCGCGTCTCGAAGCGGCGTGGGCTCGTGAGTCATCGATCCGTTCGAGTGGCTCATGGTGTTATTGTCGGCCAATAGTCGTTAGAACTGCGCGTGTAGACGCACGGCGAATATCGATACCGGCCCACGGTCGGTGTTGTAGGCCGGATTAATGACATACTGATAGTCGAGCGTCAGCTGAGCCCATTGCACCACCGCCAGCCGGTAGTAGGTCTCCAGGATCTGTTCCGACCCGGGGTGCGGCAGCTGACCATCGCCCACGAGGATGCCGAGGCCGCCAGCATTCAAGAAACGCTCACGGGTGGCGGAGATGCCGTTGAGGATCGCCGCCAGACCTACCGTGTCATCGGCACGGCTCCAGCGCTTGCCTTGCAGTGACAGTCCCGCCGAAATCGTCCGGTCGATATCCGTGAACTCGTAGGCCTCGACGTTGCCACCGGCTTTGCCGGCGCGCGCGAACATCCCCAGATCGGATGAGAGCTGCTGCTGCAGGTTCAGGCTTACGCCAGTGCGATTCCGGTAGCGGCGCACATCGACGAGGGTTGCGCCGATATTCTCGCCAGTAGCCTGTGCGAGGCTCACCGCATCACTGAGGAGTGCCATGCGCCCGCGGCTGTCGAACAGCGTCACGAGCAGCTTGCCGGGCATTCCCATCAGCTCATGCCGCTTCTCCAGCTCGCCGACCCACTGATATTCATGAAATCCGGGATCCAGCGTTTCGCTGTTCGGGACGTTCGACAGATCGAACACGCCGGCGCGCAGCGCCCATGCGCCCTGGTACCACTCGGCCGCGGCGCCCACCGTGTAACCCCAGGCGTCGGCCGCATAGTCGAAGGACCCGGCTTCGATCGCAGCCCAGTTCAGGAAATCGTTGCGCGGATCGTGAGCGTACTGATTTGCGTCGAAGATGTCCGGGACGCCGAACTTGCCGACGGTAAACACCCAGCGATTGGCGCTCTGAGAACCGGCGAGCTGATTGGCTATGGCCTCGAGCGGCTGCCGATCGCCGGCCAGATCGATTGTCTGACGCACGACCAGCCGTGGCAGTCGCCAATAGGGGTGGCTCCGGCCCACCTTATATGCCGTGCCGCTGGGAAACCCTGCAACGCCGAGCGTACCGTCGAGACCGTAACCCTGATCGATTTCGGGGTTAATCCACGCCTCGGCCCCTGACCAGAGGCGCGCACCCAGAAAGAGCGTCGCGTCGAATGTCTCTGCCCCCTGCCCGGACGAAAGGCTGTTGGGTCCCCTGTACGGCGCGTGGAACGGCGCCGTGACTTGCTCCATGAATGTGGCCTGTCCGTGGACCGCGAACCCTTGGCTGGCAATTTCCTGTGATGCGGTCGCTTCCGATGTGCTGCCGCGACGTGGCGAAAGCGGCGGCGCTGGGTTTGGGGCATCGGCCGGCGCTGCGCTGGGTGGATCGATGGGCGCCTGCTGAGCAAGACCGCCTGTTGATAGAGCCATCCACAGCGCAGGAATGGTTGACCGACAAAAGAGCTTGAACGGCATGATACTTCCTCAATCTCTTCCAACTACGGCAATCTGCTCCACACCGCATTGAGCCTGACAGTGTAGTGTGTGACAGTTTGGTTTCACGGGTGTGTCATCCAGCGCGCTTCTAGGCGACCGGATTCGGAATTGCGCTGCCAGCGACAACGCAGCACGGGTCGGTCGGGGCGAGCGCTGCGACCGACGAGATCGATCGACGCCGGCCGGCGCAGGCGCATGCCCGCACGGCCGGCGGACCGAATGGGAGGCAACGCGATAAGTCGATCCGCGACCGTCTGTTGAGCGAAGCCCGTGCGCGCTAAAGCCACCCACAGCGCGGTCATGACACCTTGGCGAACGAATTCGAAATGCATGACATCCTCCTCAATACTTCGGCTCAGTGCGTTGTGAGCACGCCGGGCAAGCATGCGCGCGTCCATGCCGCCCACGCGATCGACCGCGGCGGCCAGCGTAGCTGGAAGTTGCCCGTGGATCGTCTGGTTAATGAGGAGTCTTGGCGCGACGATCGAGACGGACCGTGCGGTCCGGTCCCTAACGCGGTTCCCGCTCTCGGCGGGACGGCGCCCAGTCAATGCGGGGCGTTATCGGGTCGGGAGTCCACTGCGCCGGGCGCAGCGCCAATCGCCTCTTCTACTGCTACTGTCCAATGCGGGTATCTCCTGCCGCAATGCAACTGCTCGCGATCCTATGCCTCTTCCTATATCCTGTCTAGGGGGATAGGGTTTTTTATACGAGGTCGTAAGCCATGCACACATTTCCCGAGATCGGTGCGCGACTGAAGCGCGCTAACGGGCACCTGGCGGGCGTGATCGATATGCTGGATCGGGGGCGGTCTTGCATGGATGTTGCGCAACAGTTGCACGCCGTGGAGAAAGCCATTGGCAATGCCAAGAAGGAATTAATCAAGGATCACCTTCACCACTGTATGGAGGAGACATCCGAGTCGCTGCCGCGCGAAGTCAGGATTCTGATCAAGGAGTTCCAAGGGGTCACTAAATACCTATAGCAGACTTGGGAGGCCGACAATGAAACACTTCGACGCAGGGGATCGACGCGACAAAACGACGAACAACTGAGTCATGAAAACCGTGAAAGGGTGGGCTTTGTGAGCGAGTCGACTCGCATCTTCGATTGGCTTCCGCCGGAGGGATTTAAGATCCTGCTCGCGCTGTTCCTGTCATTTCTGGTCGGTTTGGAGCGCGAGGAGCATGCCGCCGACGAGCCGCAACGCGGTTTTGGCGGCGTTCGGACATTCCCCATCATTGGCTTGATGGGCTACGCCATGGCTCTGTTATCAGGCAATCAGCTCTGGCCTGTGGCGTCGGGTTTCGTCGCGATCAGCGCATTCTTGCTGCTTTTCTACTGGCACAAGCTCGTTACATCGACGATGGTCGGTGTCACGTCCGAAATGTCCGCGCTAATCACGTACCTCATTGGTGCGCTCGTATCGCATGACCAATTCTGGATTGCAACAACCCTGACTGTCGCCACCATGATATTGCTGGCGCTCAAGACGGTGCTTGAGGGCCTCGCAAAACGCATGGCGCCGGAGGATGTTTTTACCTTCACGAAGTTTCTCCTTCTAACCGCAGTGATTCTGCCGATAGTGCCGAATCAGGAGTTCACTCAATACCAGATTAATCCATTCAAGATCTGGCTGGTCGTCGTGGCCGTCAGCGCGCTATCGTATGGCAGTTATGTAGTTCAGAAGCTGACCAGGGCACGAGGCGGATTTCTTCTCGCAGCCATCCTTGGAGGCGCCTATTCTTCTACCGTCACGACTGTGGTTCTAGCGAAAAGAGCGCCGCGCGACGCGCAGATGTACAGGGTCTCCGGAGCGATTCTGATCGCCTCGGGGATGATGTATCTGCGCCTGGCGGTGCTCCTGACTCTGTTCAATAGAGAACTCATGACGCGACTGGCCCCGATATTCATCGTGCTGGCCGGCGGCGCCCTTGGCGTGGGTTGGTTGTGGTCTCGTCGAGATCCTTCGGGTTCAGGCACGCCGGACGCAGAGCAGGGACCGACCAACCCGCTTGAGCTTCGCGCCGCGCTGCTGTTCGCACTGCTCTTCGTGGCTATGTTGATAGCGAGTCATCTCGCGGTGCTGTATCTGGGCAAATCTGGCGTCTATGCGCTTGCCGCTGTGATGGGCGTGACGGATGTTGACCCCTTCATTTTGAGCATGACCCAGGCGCCACCCGGGTCGACAGCTTCCGGTTTTGCAGCGTCTGCCATACTGATCGCTGCGGCCAGCAACAACGTGGTCAAGGGAATCTACGCGTACGTCTTGTCGCCCCGAGGGACTGGCGGCAAGGCTCTAGGCCTGTTGCTCGGGTTGGCGGCGGCCGGTGTCGCGCCTCTTCTCTGGTAGGTCGCGATCGATGCTCGTGATGCACGTCAACCGCCGACTGCAGAGGTTGAAAGTCAGCAAGCGCATTTTGGCTCAGCTTGCGAACACGCAGGAGAGAAAAGGGAGGGCAACATGGACTATCGGACGCGATTCGTCGTAAAGCCCGGGGCCAAATTTAGACTGGGCAACATTGACCCAGCCTGCAAAGGTGAGCACGAGAGCCACCAGGACGCGGCGGCCGAGATTGCGCGGCACACCGCGAATCTCACACTACTGCAAAATAAGCTCTACGCCGCGAATGAGCGTTCGCTACCCATCGTCTTGCAACGCCTCGACGCGGCAGGCAAAGGCGGTGCCATACGCCATGTTCTTAGCGGTACGAATCCGGAAGGGGTCAATGTAGCGCGGTTTAGACAACCGACTAATGACGAACTCGCGCACGATTTCCTGTGGCGTACCCATTCTCATGCACCAGCAAAGGGCGAGATTATGATTTTCAATCGTTCCTATTACGAATCGGTACCTCGTCATTCGGGCGCACGACATCGTGCCAAAGTCGGTTTGGTCAAAACGCTATGAACGTATTCGCGAATTCGAAAAGCTTCTTATCCAGGGAGGCACACGCATCGTTAAGTTCTATTTGCACATCAGCCTGGAAGAACAGCTCGCACGGTTCAAGGTGCGGCTAGAGGACCGCATCAGAACTGGAAGATCCGCAGTTCGGACTATACCGAACGCGAATACTGGCCAGCCTATATGGAAGCGTTCGAGGATGCCATGCGCGAGACCAGCACGAACCGCGCACCCGGGTACGTTATTCCATCAAACTACAAGTGGTTTCGCGAGCTGGCGATTTCCGGCATTCTCGTAGACACGCTGGATGAGATGCACATTCAAATTCCTAAACCATTGGTTGATCTGAAGATCATTCGCCGCCTGTATCATTCGGCAAAGAACGGGGAAATGAGCGAGGAACAGCTCGGTGACATTCCGGCCAAACCAACAAAATCAAAATAAGTGGCGCCTGATCGCAGGCATGCAAGCGCGGCCGCACGAGCCGGGGGCCTCTGAGCTTTCACTCAAGACGACGAAGGACGGTCTCCATGATCCGACGATCCGCGCAGCCACACACTTCGTTGGAGACGGGTTGGGCACTGCCTGAGTCCTGGCCAGCTGAAGCCGCCCGGAATCGGCGTGTCCGCGGCGGTGGTGCCAATCAAAAAAATGTTCAGGGCAAATCGTAACGGCGGGTCAGGCACAAGCAGCCGGTTACCAGAGTGCATCCTGAGGGTCGTCCCCGCGCATTTCGGCGAATACCGAGAGCATTTTTCGCATATCCAGATAGGCTTCGTAGCAAGCAACTATTATCGGCGAGTCGTCGGTCATTGACTCTTCTTGCGAGAGTTGCCTGGAACGCGCGGATTGCGCGGTTGACGCACGATGCGGGCTCGTTTCACGCCAGCGACTCACAAGCTTGGCGATGCGAGGCGCCAGCGCCTTTGCAGGGAGGGGCAGCAGAGGGTTAAGACCCTGGCTTGTGCAGAGTTGCGGAACCCGCGTTGATAGATCCATAGTTGATAGATCCATAATTTAGACCTCGACATATAGCAGCGAGAATTCGCCAGCTGACTCAGCTCAAATGCGGCTCAGGGCGGGCAGCATGCGCGTTATATCAAGCACGTGCGGCCTACGACGAAAAGAAGTATTTACTGCGCCAGCCTGTTCGTGTGGACTTGCAATCAGCGCAAAACACGCGACGGTTTTAGGGGTCCCCTCATTCTTGGTGCAAAAACATACGGCAGCAACAGGGCGTTTTTTCCGAGCGCCACGAGCACCTGCTCCGTAAGTCGCTGATCTCAGATCGGTCTCTGTTCTGTGAAAAACATCGAAATTACTCGAGAAAAGCAGCATCGAACGAGTGTTTTTTGAGACGCAAAATGTGCACGATTTCTGCAGGAAAAGTCGGTGGTTTTTTTGTGAACAGTAAAGTTCGTAGAATCAGCGTGTTATAGAGATCACACTCTATAATTCTCGGTATGTTTTACCGTCAGTCTTGGCAAGGAAAATGAGACGACCCGCAACACGAGCCCGCAACAGGTCTGGCCAAGCGGATAGACGACCTCGACGCCTAAACGCTCGAGCAGCTCGAGCGTCGCGACGCCGACTTCCGGAAAGACGGCATCGACATAGCACGGAATGAACAGTGCGACTTTGATGGGATCATCTCCTAGGTCACGTTGCCGGCGATCGACCGCCATCAGATCATTTCCGGTTCCATCCTGATCGCCCCGCAGGGGCACTCGGCGACGCAAACGCCGCATCCTTTGCAGTAGTCGAGATTGAATTGGTAACGCTTCCCCGGACCCAATTTGGTCACCGCGTTGTCGGGGCATACGCCGTAGCAGTTGTCGCACTCAAAGCAATTGCCGCACGACAGGCAACGACGCGCCTCGAACAGAGCATTGGTTTCGTCGAGTCCCTGCACGACCTCGTCGAACGTCGATTTGCGCCGCGCGATGTCGAGCAGCGGCCGAACNGTTTTCGGCGCATCGGCGTAATACCAGGGATTCAGCTTGTCGAAGCTGGCGAGTTCGTGCTGGGCAGGCGGTGCGTACACGGCGCCGTTCAGCCAGGCGTCGACGTTGCGCGCCGCCTTCTTGCCGTGCCCGATGGCCACGGTGACGTTGCGCTCGGCCGGCACCATGTCGCCGCCGGCGAATATGCCGGGATGCCCGGTCATCATGTGCGCGTCCACCTGCACGACTCCGCCCATTGTCTGCAGACCGGGAACTCCGTTCAGCAGTCCGAGGTCAACGTCCTGGCCGAGCGCAAGCACCAGAGAATCCGCGCCGAGCGTTTCGAACTCGCCGGTTGGCTGCGGGAAACCCTTGTCATCGAGCGTCATCTTTTCGACCGTGATGCTCGACTCGCCCGCCTGCGTGATCGTCGACAGCCATTTGATCATGACGCCCTCCTGCAGCGCCTCTTCGACCTCGAAGTCGTGGGCGGGCATCTTCTCGCGCGTGCGGCGATAAACGATGATCGCTTCCTCCGCCCCTAAGCGCTTCGCAGTGCGCGCAACGTCGAGGGCCGTATTGCCGCCCCCGTACACCACGACGCGCCGCCCGAGCAGTGGTTTTGCTTCGCCCTCCATGTCGCGCAGGACGGCCAGCGCATCGAGCACCCTGGCCGAATCGCCGGCGGGGATGTAGGCACGTTTCGCGATGTGCGCGCCTACCGCGAGAAAAGCCCCATCGAAGCGCCCCTGCTGCATCTCCTCGAGGATGTTCGTCACCTTACTGTCGAGCTTCAGCACCACGCCCAGGTCCAGGATGCGCTGGACCTCGGCGTCCAGCACTGCGCGCGGCAATCGGTATTTCGGAATCCCGAACCGCATCATACCGCCCGCCATGGGTCCTGCCTCGCGAATGGTCACCCCATGGCCCAGCCGCCGCAGATGATAGGCGGCGGACAGACCCGAGGGGCCGGCGCCGACGACAAGCACATGTTTGCCGGATTCACGCGGCGGCGCCGCAAACTTCCAACCGCGCTTCAGCGCCTCGTCGCCGAGGAAACGCTCGACCGAATTGATGCCCACCGATTCATCGAGCTTGCCGCGATTGCAAGCGCTCTCGCAGCTGTGATAGCAAACGCGGCCCATGATCGCGGGAAAGGGGTTCTGCTGCACCAGGTGGCGCCAGGCGCTCTCGTAATCCCCCGACTCAGCGTGATACAGCCAGCCTTGAATATCCTCGCCCGCGGGGCATTGGTGATTGCAGGGCGGCAGCCGGTCTATGTAAACGGGCCGCGAAGTACGCCAGGATCCGGTCCGGTTGGCGAGCGAGGAGCCGACGTCCAACGTAATCGCAAAGGGCTTAGTCATCTCAGATCGCCTCTGCGAGCAGTCCGAATCTGCGGATGTTCCGATCCGCGGCCGCCTGGAGCTGCGCAATCGTTTTCGTCGCGGGCGCCTTGCCGAACAAATGCGCGAAGCGGCGCTGCGGCTTCAGGTATTCCTCCACGGGAACGGGCTTACGGATCTTGTAAACGCCGGTCACCTCTCCGTGTTCGGCCTCGAATAGCGGAAACAAACCGCTTTCCACGACCAGGCGCGCGAGCTTGATCGTGTCTTCGGAAGCCGCGCCCCAACCGAGCGGGCAAGGCACGAAGATATGAATATAACGGGCGCCATGCAGACTCATCGCCTTCGTCACCTTATATTCCAGGTCGCGCAGGTAGGCGACCGACGCGGTCGCCACATAGGGAATGTTGTGGGCCATCGCAATCTGCGGCAGATTCTTGCCTTGTCCGAAGGCATTGCCGGGATGCTCGCCGACCGCCATCGTGGTGGCGGTCCGCGCCGCAGGCGGCGTCGCCGATGAGCGCTGCACCCCGGTATTCATGTATGCCTCGTTGTCATAGCAGATGTAGAGCACGTCGTCGTTGCGCTCGAACATCCCCGAGAGGCAACCGAAGCCTATGTCGGTCGTGCCACCATCGCCGCCCTGAGCGATGACCCGCACGTCGCTGCGGCCCTTGACCTTCACTGCGGCCGCAATGCCGGATGCGACTGCCGCGGTGTTGCCGAATAGCGAGTGGATCCACGGAATTTGCCAGGAAGTCTCGGGATACGGTGTTGAGAACACCTCGAGGCAGCCGGTGGCGTTGGCNGCGATCACCTGATTGTTTGTGGCGCGCATCGCGGCGTCGATCGCATAGCGCGCCCCGAGCGCCTCGCCGCAACCNTGGCAGGCGCGGTGCCCGGAGTTCAGCGAGTTCGTACGTTGCATGTTGGCCTGGACCGCGCGCTGGTCTTCGCCGAGCAGCCGGTTGCCNACAGTGAAGGTCCCGGTCTGGTAGAACTTGATGGGTTGCGTGTCCATGACGGCCTTACTCACTGGATCGAAGCGGCGACGACACCGATGTCACGCAGGATGTTTTCGGCGATGGGTCCGGAACGACGGCTGCACCGTTCACGCTCCAATACCCGGTTCACGACGTCCCAGTTGAGATCCAGAAAGCTGACCGGCTGCAACGCATCATCGCCAGCCTTGCGGAATAGCTCGTGCAGCGAGGTCTTCAGGATCGAACGGCCGCCGAGACCTGCCACCACCGTATACCCATGCAGCTGTAAGCCCGAGAGCGCCATCCGCACATCGGTCGAGAGGATGCCGCCCAAGCCCACAGCGAGGGATTTCTCCAACACGACGACCCGCTTCGCGCTCTTCAGCACGTCGCGAATCGCCGCCAGCGGGGAAGGGCGGAACGAACAGATGCCGAGCGCGCCGATGCGGACGCCGTCGTCGCGCATCTCGTCGATCACGTCCTTGATCGTGCCGAGTACCGAACCCATCGCGACGACGATGGTTTCCGCATCCGCGGTGCGGTATGGGTGCACGAGCCCGCCCGAATTGCGTCCGAACACGCCCTGGAACTCGGTGGCAAGGATCGGGATCAACTCGAGGGCTTGCAGTTGCTTGGCATGCGCAAGGTAGCGCACCTCCATGAATGCCTCCGGCCCCACCATGGCGCCGATCGAAATCGGCTGCCCGGGATCGAGTACCTGCCGCGGCTCGTAGGCCGGCAGGTACGCATCCACCTGCGCTTGGGTCGGCATGTCCACCCGCTCGTAGGCATGCGTCAGAATGAATCCGTCCATGCACACCATCGCTGGCAGCGACAGCTCTTCGGCCAATCGGAAGGCGAGAATATGCAGGTCGAGGGCTTCTTGATTGGTCTCCGCGAACAGCTGAATCCAGCCCGAGTCGCGCATGGACAGACTGTCGCTATGATCGTTCCAGATGTTGATCGGAGCGCCGATCGCACGATTTGCCACGGTCATCACGATCGGCAGTCCCAAGCCGGACGCGTTATAGACCGCCTCAGCCATGAACAGCAGGCCTTGGCTAGCGGTCGCCGTGTAGCTGCGGGCGCCGGCGGCCGACGCACCGATCGACACCGACATCGCGGCGAATTCCGATTCGACATTGATGAATTCGCAGCGCTGCAGCTCGCCGCTTTTCACCATCTTGCCCAATCCCTCGACGATGTGGGTCTGTGGCGAGATCGGGTAGGCGCAAATCACCTCCGGCCGGCATAGTCCGACCGCTTCCGCAACGGCCTTTGAGCCTTCGGTCTGCTTAAGCATGGGCCGCCTCGTAGGCGGCAGTGGCCGCCGCAATGTTGCCTTGCGCCACCTTGCCGGAGAACTTGTCATTGATCGCGCCCACCACGGCGGCCAGGGAGATTAGACCGCTAACGGCCGCGAAGCCCCCAAGCAGCGCGGCGTTGGGCACGGGCCGGCCCACGTGCTTCAGCGCGAGTTCGGTCGCCGCCACGGTGCGCAGCCGTTCGGCCCGCAAACCGCTCGCGAACTCGCCCAGGCCGAGCTCGGCGAAACTGCGGTTGGTGTTGATCAGAATGTAACCGTCCGGTTCCAGACCGGCGAACACGTCGACTTGGTGCAGTAGGGTCGGATCCTGGATGATCAGCGCGTCGGGCTTGATGATCGGCTCCCGCAGCCGGATCTCCTTGTCGTCGATCCTGCAGAACGCGACGACCGGCGCGCCGGTGCGTTCGGATCCAAAGCTCGGAAACGCCTGCGAGTACCGCTGCTCGAGGAACGCGGCGATCGACAGCATTTCGGCGGCCGTAACGACGCCTTGTCCACCCCGCCCGTGGATTCGAACCTGGAACACGAAACTCCTTCAAGCGGCATACGAGCGCTTGGCCTGATCGGTCAAACCAGCGCGAACATCATCAGCCTGATGAGATACGTTGCAAATACGTAATACCCGACGTCCGGCTAAGCGGCGCCTACTGAAGCTCGAAGCGCGCGGCCTGGTCAGCAGTGCCGCTGTGGGCTAAGAACTCCTGAAAACTTCCTCACAGTCTCGAGAGGATCGTCGCCGCGTCGCACAACGTCGCGCTGAGGCGCAGATCGCGGCGGCGTCGACCGCGTCCGGGAGCGCGAAGCTGCGCGATAACTGCCGTAGAAGCGCCAAGGTTGTTCGGACTAGGCGTACGGAGCCGGCTTAAGCCGAAGAAAGAGGTGGCGCTGGCGAAGGGCACCCCGTTGGGACACTACTGTCTTCGGACATGGACTTACGGGACTCACGGCGTGAGCGCGTAAAGTTAAGCGATTCCCCGTCGCGCGCGCAGCCCCGTTGTCAGGCCGGCGGCTTGTTGACGCTGAAGCGGAACTCGGCCTTGCCCAGAGTCACCAGGTCCCCGTCCTTGAGCGTGCGCCGATTGATGAGCTGGCCGTTGACATAGGTCCCGTTGGTGCTGTTACGGTCCTCGATGACGGTATTGTCGCCGGCGCGCCGCGCCACGGCGTGACGGCGGCTGATGAATTTCGCATCGATTTGCACATCATTGTCGGGTGTGCGGCCGATCGTGGTGCGCTTCCCAAGCAGGTGCACGATTCCGGTTTCGCCGTCGGTGCGCACCAGCAGGTGCGCGGGCTCCTCACCGGCCAGATGCTCGAGATTATGCTGAATATTGCCGAGCATGGCGACGCTGCTCGCGGCCTCGGCCTGGACGCGTGCCGCATCCATTTCGGCATTGCGCTGCTGCTCTGTGCGCAGCGCCGCGCTGAGTTCTACCTCGCGTGTGCCCGACAGCGTGCGCAGTTCGCGCAGTTTCTCGTTCTGAACCTGGATTTCCGCCTCGAGGGTGGCGATGCGTTCGCGCGCGGTCGCAGCGGCGGCATCGGCGCGCGTGCGCGCCGCGACCAGCTCGGCGTTGCGCTGCTGCAGCGATGCGGCGAGGGAGTCGGCAGCACGATCCAGCTCGGCATCGGAGAGCCGCCGCGTGCCATCGAAGCGCGCATCGGTCCCGAGTGTGCACTCTACCTGCTCGGCCAGCAGCTCAGGCAGTGTCCCACTTGGAAAACTTGCCGCCGTCGCATTCCAGCCCGGCAGCACCTGCTGACGCTCTGGCTGTGACAGCAGGTTCAGCTCACTGATGTGTTGCCGATCGTCGGCCACCATGGCTTCGAGCACGGCTCGCAGCTGTCCGGTCATGCGCTCGATGGTGGAGCGCTCGAACAGGTCGCTGGCGTACTCCAGGAATCCCGTGATGCTTTCCCCAGCGTCCCTCAGCGATAGGGTCAGATCAAACTTCGCATTGATATGCTCTTGGGGTAGATCACCGATCGTTACCGTCGGCCGGCTCACCTCTGGCTCTTCCGGGGCGTTGTCAAGCGCCAGCATGACCTGAAAGATTGGGTTGTGACGCAGGCTGCACGGGAGTTCCAGGGCGTCAACTACCAGCGTGAATGGAACCTCCTGATGGGCGTACGCTTCCAGGGTGCTGGACTTGATCTGCGCAAGCAGGTCAGCCACGCTCGGGTCCGCTGTCAAGCACACGCGCAGGGCCAGCGTATTGACGCTGGAGCCGGCCAGTAGTTCGATCTCGCTGCGCTGGCGGTTCGCGACCGGCGTCCCGATCACAATGTCGCTCTGCCCACTGAGCCTTGAGAGCAACGCCGACCAACCCGAAAGAAGAGTCATGAATAACGTGGCGCCATGCCGCTGGCCCAAACGCCGCACCCCGGCCGTCAGCTCGGTCGTCAGCGCCAACCCGACTCTACCGCCCGCGTAGCTCAGCACCGTAGGACGCGGCCGGTCAGTCGGCAGCTCAAGCAACGGCGGCGCTCCGGCCAGATTGGCCTTCCAGAAATCAACATCGGACTTGCTGAAGCGATTCGATTGGCGGCCGATAGCGCTGAGCTCGGGTCCGTCACGATTGCGCACGCTGCTGTCACGCCCGGGCGGTGGCGGTTCATCCCGCCCATCCCGCGGGGGGCGCATGCTCTTGACCGCCGCCCACGCCTCGATCGTCGTGCCATCGACGCTAAATTGTTCATTCGAGAGCAACCGCTCCCGTCCAGCCCGCTTCAACAAGCGCTTCAGGATCTTGCGCGCCACCCCGGACTCGATCAACAGTTTGACATTCGCTGCGCGCATCTGGTGCTTCCCCGCTCTGCCTCAATGAACGTTATGCTTTATGTGCAGCGTTTTTCAAGAGCCTGCTAGAAAGCAGCCTTGTTTTCCACGGGCTGCGGAGCCCTCAGCAGCGTTGCCTGGAGATGCCGCCGACACTGAAACCGACGCGGGCCGCTGAGAAGCCCACCGTCGAGCCGCGCATTTTGCGCATTACGGCGAGCTGATCGCCGGTGGCTCGCGCGCATCGAGAATCAGAGCGGTCGCAGCGACGTCGCTCCTGCAGGTATGCAGAGACTTGGCGAATGGTACGAAGCATCTCTTGCTGACCACTCCAAGCGTTGGTGCGGCGCACGCGCATACGGAGACGAGGATCGAGGTCGGTTCGGGCGCTCCACCGATGGTCTCGATTGTGATCGATATGGGCGACGGTACGACGCGCGACGGCCTTGATCTCGGTCGCGCATGCCTAGCCGAATGGGAGGGGATTCTGACGGCGGCAGGTTTATCGATTGTGCGGTGCACCTGACTGACACGCCGGCCAACCAGCCCCAGGTTATTCGCGACGATCTCAGCGGCTGGCTTGTGCATATGACTGGGGGCCCTCCATGTCCTGACCGGCTGCGGCCGAAAGGGGTGCGATCCTCTCGCTACTTCACCCGAGCCCATTGCGGTACTGTAGGGACAGACCACATCACGCCCCCGCTACCATTAACCAATAGTGCGACTTGGATGGGCCGTGAAAGCGGGCCCTTCCCAATTATGGATTCCGGCTAAGACGCCGTGTCGACACAATGGGCCGACAGGGGCGAGCAGTCAACATTCTCGCCGCTCAAATAATTAACCGCTGATGCGCCTTGCGCGGCCACGCTCGCCAGCAGCGGATCTGATTGGCTGTTTAGGCGTGACTTCGTTTATCGCGACGGGAAGCTCCCGGCTCAAAGCGGTCAGACGTGATGAGGATCTGCCTCTTCCGAGGCGGTCGTACGCTACGGGCTATTGGGGTTTTCAATGACGAGTATCCGGGCCTCGCCCCTCGGCTGTACAACGCGTCATGAATGATCTTCATGTTGCGACCGCCTGAGCGCTCCGCATTGCGGCCCGCCGCACGGCTGCCTCGCGCATCTCCCGGACCGCGTCAAACTGCTGACGCGCGGTGGCAAGAATCTGAGGCCGCGCGCGTTCGGGTCGTCCAGCATCGAACGGTGGCGCGGGCGCGTATTCGATCCCAAGCTGCACGATCTCCGCGAAGTCTCGGCCCATGATTTCGCCGACGACGACAAGAGCCATGTCGATTCCAGCGGTGACGCCACCACCCGTGACGAGCTTTCCGTCGCGTACTACCCGCGCAGCATCCGGTACGGCACCAAAGATCGGTAGCAGATCCCGCCACGCCCAATGGCACCCGGCACGCTTTCCCTCCAGCAGGCCGGCGGCGCCGAGCAGTAGGGACCCAGTACAGACCGAGGTCACATACTGCGCCCGAATCGCGAGCCGTCGAATCCCGGCGAGATACTCGGCGTCCTCCATAGCTTCAACCGTGCCGAATCCGCCTGGCACACAGAGAAGATCGCACCGATCGACATCAGCAAGCCGCGAGAGCCCGCTGAAGGTCATACCACCAGCGGCCTCGATGGTATTCCCGGCCACCGAAGCAAGCGTCGAGTGCGCACGCGGCAGGCGCGCGAAGACTTCATAAGGTCCGGTGAGATCCAGCTGTGTGACACGTGGATAGAGTGCATAGACAATCTCGAATTTCGGACTCATAAGGTTGCTCCTGCGTTGACCGGCCTAGTATCAGCATCTACGATCGTGGCTGAAATGACGTATAACCATCATTTTCTGCCATGACACGCCACCTAGAGTTTCTGATTTTTCCGGATTTTCAGCTGCTTGATGTGGCCGGTCCCGTCGCGGCCTTCGAGATCGCAACACGCTATCACCCGGGTGCCTACGCCATGCGGATTGTGGCGGCGACGCCCGGCATCGTGAGGAGTTCGTCTGCGGTTGGCATGCCCGCGGAGAGATTCGGCCGTGCTCGGCCCATCGATACGCTTCTGGTTGCAGGCGGAGACGGTACCCGCACGGCTATCAAATGCGCGAGAACCATCCGCTTCGTACGGTCCCGCGCAGAGCGCGCGCGCCGCGCTGCAAGTATATGCTCCGGAACTTACTTGCTGGCGGAAGCTGCTCTACTCGATGGCAAGAGGGCTACGACTCATTGGAGTCGCGCGGAGGATTTGGCAAGGAAGTATCCGCAGGTGGCGGTGGAACCCGATCGAATCTTTGTGAAGGACGGCGCGATTTGGACTTCGGCTGGCATCACCGCGGGTATCGATTTGGCGCTTGCACTGATCGCCGAGGATCTTGGTGAAGCGACTGCCAGGTTGACGGCCAAGCAACTAGTCGTCTACTACCGGCGGCCAGGTGG
>JGI12270J11330_10000120_pt1 | contig 56095 bp, 51 predicted proteins | sample PeaSoiMetSII2010_FD_11330 | JGI IMG/M metagenome (IMG submission 11330)
CGCGGCCCATAAGGATTCCTGCAGGCTGCGGGTCTGGATGAGCAGCATGCGCTCGAGCGGCAAACCCCGTTGCGCGAGCGCCGGCGCGTACGGCAGGTAAGGTGGAGCAATCCATGCGATATAACGACCGGCGCGCGCCAGCCTCGACAAGACCGGTACTAATAAACTCAGCTCTCCGATGCCGATCGCATCGCTCATCAGTTCGGCGATAGCGCCGATAGGCCAGCCGCCTCCCGGCAGACTCGCATCGAGCTCGGGAAAGCCCGAGGGCGCGGCCAGCCGGGACGCTACGCGGCTGCATTCGCCGTTGCGGCAGAGTCGCGCAAGCCGCTCGAGCGTCTCTGCGCGCCGCGAACCCATGGGTAAAGAAATGCTCACACGGACGCCCTAGCTCCGGCGCGGCAGTTCGGTGCGCACGATGCCGACGACGATGCCTTCGATCTCACAGGCCTCGCGGCGCAGATCGACCTCGAGCGGTGCGAACTCGGGATTGGCGGGCTCCAGCCGCAGCAGCGGTCCCCGGCGGCGGTAGTACTTGACCGTGGCCTCATCGCCCAGGCGCGCGACCACGATCTGGCCATCAGTGGCTTGCGGCGTGCGATGCACGGCGAGGATGTCGCGATGCGCGATGCCGGCATCGCGCATGCTCTGGCCATGCACGCGCAACAGAAAGTCGGCGCCGGGGCGAAACAGCGCGCGATCGATGGCGATCGTTTCCTCGATATTGCTCTGCGCCAGGGTGGGAACACCGGCGGCAACGCGACCATACAGGGGCAGCAGCAGCGTGGGCGCTTCGGCGGCCGTCTGGGTAGCGGCGGGCAGCAGGCGGATGCCGCGCGCGATGCCGGGCTCGAGCCTCAGGTAGCCCTTGCGCTCGATCGCGCGCAGATGCTGGTCGATGCCCTGACGGTTGCGCAGACGCAGTGCCCGCGCCAGATCGGCGCGCGTTGGCGGCAGGCCATGACGCGTCATGAACTGGCTGATGAGCCGCAGGATCTGCTGCTGGCGCGGGCTCAAAAGGGGAAGGGAATCGGATACCATACGTTTGTATGGTATCGGTTTGCGCGGTGAAAATCAGCCACGATATTCCAAGGATTAAAATGTTTATTAAACAAACAGTTAATCAAAACACGCGCATCTTCGCCGGAAGCGTACTCGTCAGCCTCGCGCTGGCCTCAGCGGCGCTGGCGCAGCACTCGTACGACCCGGGCGCGGCCGACACCGAACTGAAGATCGGCAACATCCGGTAATTGATCGCCTCGGCCCGCTCCTAAGGCGCGGCGGCCGAGGCCGAAGCCATGGCTGGGACTTCACTCGGCGCGGCGGCGAACTCAGAACTCAGGAACCACTGGTCGACCTCGGCCAGCGGCATCGGTTTGCCGTACAGATAGCCCTGGAACAGCGTCGCGCCCAGCGCGGTGAGCTCTTGCTGCTGCAATTCGGTCTCGACCCCCTCGATCACCACTTGCATACCGAAGCTGCGTCCGATCAACAGCGCGGCGGCAATGATGGTCTCACCGCCCTGGCCGAGCGTCGCGGCAAACGAGCGGTCCACCTTGATGGTATCGGCGGGGAAGCGCTGCAGATAGGCCAATGAGGAGTAGCCGCTGCCGAAGTCGTCGATCGCCACGGTGATGCGGAGCTTGTGCAGTTCGGTCACCAGCGCCAGCACCCGATCGGCGTCTTGCGAGAACACCGATTCGGTGAGCTCGAGCTCCAGCTCCTGCGGCTGCAGCTGCGCGACCCGCAGTGTTTCATGCAGTTGCGCCAGAAAATTATTGTGCAGCAGTTGCTGCATCGAGACGTTGACGGCGACGCGCGCGCAACAGCGACCCACGATCTGCCGCGCCTCGCGGCAGGCGCGGCGCAGGATCCATTGGCCGAGCCGCGGCATGTCGCCGCTCTCTTCCGCCAGGTTGATGAATAGTGCCGGCGACACCGGGCCCAGGGTGGGGTGGTCCCAGCGCGCCAGGGCCTCGAGCCTGCGCACGCAGCCTTGCTTGATGTCGATGACCGGCTGGTAGTGCAGATGCAACGCATCGGTGTCCAGGGCTTCGCGCAGCGCAACCAGCAACTGATGGCGATATTGCACGCGGTCCGCCCAATCGGAGCGGAACAGACAGGAGAGGCCGCCGCCCTGGAGCTTGGCCTGTCGCGCCGCGAGAGCCGCGAACTTGATCGCGGTCCCGGCATCCCTGGTATGCGCCGGGACGCCGGCGATGCCGATGCAGGCGCGAATGCGCTGGCTGGTGTGTTGTAGCGCGATCGGAGCGGCGAGTTGTGCAATCAGCGCATCAGCGCGGGCGAGCACAGCGGACTCATCGGCGAAATCGCTCGGCAGCAGCACCGCGAACTCCTCATCGCCCCAGCGCCCGAGGCAAAGTGCGGTGGCGCAATGCTCGCGCAGCCGGCGCGCCAGCACCTGCAACACCTGATCGCCGACGGTATGACCCTGCACGGCGTTGATGTCGCCCAGGTTTTCTATATTGATGAACAGCACCGCGCACGAGCTCGGCGGCTCGTTGCCAGCGGCATCGGCGCAGGCCTCGCCCAGGGCTGCGTTGAAATAACTGCGACTGGCGAGTCCGGTGACCGGATCCTGGCTGGCGATTCGCGCCGTTAGCGAGCGTCGCAGCCAGGAGGTCGCGGCGCTCGCCTGGCCGTAGTGCTCGATCGCGGTTTCCACCGCGGCATGCAGTTCCGGCGGTGGGCAGGGCTTGCTCAGGAACTTCAGTACCTGTGCTTCGTTGACCGCGGCGATCGCCGATCGCAGATCGCTCTGCCCGGTCAGCAGAATGCGGGCGGCATTTGGCGCTATCGTGCGTGCGCGTGCCAGGAACGTTGCGCCATCCATTCGCGGCATGCGCATGTCGGAGATGAGCACGGAGACGCCATCTTCTCGCTGCAGTATCTTCAGGGCTTCGGCGCCGCTGAGCGCGGTGAGTACCTCATAGCGACGGCCGAGCTGCAGGCTCAGGCCCTCGAGCACCTGCGATTCGTCATCGACGCACAGGATCCGGTGTCGATGGCCGTCAAACATGTTGCGTGCTTCGCCGGCCATGGTTATCAGACATCGAGCCGTGGTGCCGGCAGATCATCGGCATCGATGTGGATGTTCCAGGCGCTCAGACAACGCGACACTCCGGTGCGCGCGACGAAGCTGGCGTCGAGCCGGTCGAGCAGCTTCGCCGGCCGGTCGGCGGTGGCGTCGACGACCGCATCGGCCACGTGCACCGCGGCGAGGACGCTGGTATTCGCGTGCTGCACGCGGCTGGGCGCGTGGTGATAGGCGACGGCTTCGATCAGGTCGAGGGGCAGGCCCCAGAGCCCCAGCAGGTAGGCACCCACCTCGGGGTGCGCGGCACCGAACACCTCCGGCTCGACCTCGTGCCAGGCAGAGCCGGTGGAGCGTGCCAATTCGATCATTCGTTCGAACTTCTCGGGCGCGCCGAGCGCCATGACGGCCTGGCCGATGTCGAGCAGCAACGCGGCGGTGAAGGCCTCGTCGGCGTGGCGCGATTCGCGCATCAGCATGCGCGCGAAGTGCGCCTTGCGGATCGAGCGCGCCTGCAGGTCCTGCAGCCGTTTGCCGGCGGCCGGGGAGGCGTCGACGGCGCTGAATACACAGGCCGAGAGCGCCAGCGACTTGATCATGTCCAGGCCGGCGTAGGCAATGGCGGCTTGAATCGACGTGACCGGCGCGCCGCGGCGGTAGAAGGCGGAGTTGGCGATCTGCAGCACCTTGACCGAAAGCGCCGTATCCATGCTGACGATCTGGGCGATGTCGGCAGTGTGCGCATTGGGCTGCGCCATCGCGTCCGACAGGGCCTGAAATGTCTGCGGTGTGACCGGCAACGCCTTTAGATTGTCCACCAGTCCATGGATGGCCGGTTGCTGCAGGATATCGCGCAGCGAGCAGATGCGTTCGACCACGTCGCACAGCGTCTCAACATTGCAGGGCTTGCTCAGGAACTGATGCGTGACCGGCACAGCGCGCATGAAGGCCTCACCATCGGCCGTGTCCGACAGGCACAGCCGCACCACATTCGGATGGCGGTCGCGCACCTGCGCGAGCAATTGCGCTCCGTCCATCGCCGGCATGCCGATATCGCTGACGATGGCATCGAAACGGTCCTGCGCGAGGCTCGCCATAGCCGCCGCGCCCGAGGCCGCGGCCACCGTATCCCACTGCGCTCGCTGATGCCGCAGGGCCTGCTGCAGTTGCGCCAGCGCCGCGGGCGCGGCATCCACCAACAGCACGCGTCTCATGCGGCGCTCCGCGACGATCGTTCGCGCCGGCAATCGCGCGGCAGGCGCAGGTGAAATACCGTGCCCTTGCCGATCTGGCTGTCGCAGTCGATGGCGCCCCCGTGGCGCTCAACGATGATGTTGTGCGAGATCGCGAGCCCCTGGCCGGTGCCGCGTCCGACTTCCTTAGTGGTGAAAAAGGGTTCGAAGATCCGATGGCGGATATTCTCGGCGATGCCGCCGCCGGTGTCGCCGACACTGATCACGACGGCATCGCCGTCGATCCGGGTCGAAACAGTGATCACGCCTTTGTTGCCGGTGCCGGCCACGACGTCGGCGATTGCATGCGAGGCATTGATCAGCAGATTCAGCATCACCTGGTTCAATTCGCCCGCATGGCAGCACACCGGCGGCAGCGGTGCCAGATCGGTTTCGACCTCGGCGACATACTTGTACTGCGCGCGTGCGACCACCAGCGCGTTGCGGATCACGTGATTGAGGTCGACCTCGGACATCTCGGGCCGATCGGGGTGTGCCAGCTCGCGCATCGATCGGACGATTTCGGCGACGCGCTTCAAACCGTCCAGCGAACGCTCGAGAGCTTTCGGCAGCTGCTGCGCAAGATAGGGCAGGTCACCGCTCATCGCCGCGACGGCGCCGGCGTTGCCGGGGTCAGCCGCGGCCATCGCGCGCAGGCGGTCGGTGAGCTGCAGCAACTCATGCACCGCGTCCCTGATGAAATAGATGCTGTCATTGACGAACTGGATCGGCGTGTTGATTTCATGGGCGACGCCGGCGGCCAGCTTGCCCACGGATTCGAGCCGTTCCGCCGCGGCGAGCCGGATCTGCGCCTCCTTGCGCTCGGTCACGTCCAGATGAACGCCGGCCACGCGCTGCGGTTCGCCGAGCTCGTTGGTGGCGACGGTACGGCCGCAACAGTGGATCCAGCGCCAGCAACCGTCTTTGCTGCGCATGCGGTACTCGATGCGAAACTCGGTTTGCGTGCCGGTGCGGTATTGCAGCACCGCGAGCGCCGGCAGCAGATCGTCCGGATGCAGCAGTTCCCGCCACACGTCGTAGCTGCGGCTCAGCTCGTTCGGCTCATAGCCGAGCATGGTCCACCAGCGATCGTTGAGCCAGGCGTCGCCGGTCTGCAGATTCACGTCCCACAGGCCGAGATTGGCGCTGCTGGTGGCCACCGCGAGCCGGTCCTCGAGCGTGCGCAGCGCTTTGTGCGCGTTCACGATATCGGTGACATCGCGTCCTTCCGACAGGATCCACAGCACCTGACCCTCGTCGTCGAGCACCGGCAGCAGCGAGAAATCCACAATCCGGGCCGAGCCGCGCGTCTGTTCGGTCTGATACTGGAAGCGCACGAATTCACCGCGACCGGCGCGCTCGATGCCGTCGCGCAGGCGCGCAATTTCCACGGCCGGCTGCTGTGTCCAGAATGGCGTCTCCCAGAACAGCTTGCCGACGGCGTCGTCGAGCGTTACGCCGGCCGCCTTGAGCGCGGTGCGATTGCTCTCGAGCAGCACGCCCTCGCGCGACAGCAGTCCGGCGAACTGATACGTGTAGTCGAACACGGTGCGCAGGCGCTCGAGGCGCTGCTGCCGCCGGAATTGCTCTTCGCGCTCGACCGTGATGTCGAGCAATACGCCGCTGACCCGGATGGCCTGGCCGGCACTGTCGCGCTCGATGCAGCCGATCTCGAGCAGCCAGGCCCAGCTGCCATCCCTGCGTTGTGCGCGGTATTCGCTCTTGTATCCACTGCCCGCACCCTGGAGGTGGCGCGCGCGCGCGGTGTGCACGGCGATGCGCTCATCGGGGTGCAGCAGCGCGTCCCACCATTCGGCACTCGAACCACCGGCGCCGGGTGCGTAACCCATCATCTGGGCGCGCGTCGCGCTCGAATGCAGCTCGCCGCTGCGCAGCTCCAGACACCAGGTGGCCGGCCCGCTGTAGCCCAATGCCTGCACGCTTCGAGCTGTCTCGTTCTGCATGCCGTAGATATCGGCCTTGAAAGGCCGGACTTGAGCGTCTCGAGCGGTCCCGGGCACTGCAAGTGCCCAATTCCCCTCGGAAAACCCGGCCTGAGAATCGCACCGCGACGTGCTACGCTAAATGCGTGAGATACGTCGGTTTTGGCACCGGAATGGCCCGTTATGGTCAATGCAGCGGCTTGACGGCCACGCTCGCCCCGCTGGCAGTGCTGCTGGCAATCGTCAGCGCTGAGCCGGCTCAGGCGACGCTCTACCAGCTGGCCACGCCCGAGGATGTCGTCGTCGGTGAAGATCAGACCGTCCAGACCGTCTATGAGGACACGCTGTACGATCTGGCGCGCAAATTCAGCCTCGGCTCCGAGGAAGTCATTCGCGTCAATCCCGGTGTCGACCCCTGGCTGCCCGGTGCCGGCAAGCAGATCATCATTCCGGGTCGTCATATCCTGCCGCCGGCCCCGCATGAGGGCATCGTCATCAATCTGCCGGAGCACCGGCTCTACTACTATCCAAAACCGCAGCGCGGCCAGCCGGGCCAGGTGATCACCTACCCGATCAGTATCGGTAAGATGGATTGGCAGACGCCGATCGGCGTAACCCATGTGATCGCCAAGGAAAAGAATCCGGTCTGGTATCCACCCGAATCGGTGCGTAAGGAACATGCGGCCGCTGGCGATCCGCTGCCGGCGCGGGTGCCGTCGGGGCCGGACAATCCACTCGGTCTGTTCGCGATGCGACTCGCGGCCGGCAATGGCACCTACATGATCCATGGCACCAATAACCCCATTGCGGTCGGGCTACCGGTCACCCATGGCTGCATTCGCCTGTATCCCGAGGATGTCGCGCAGCTGTTCCCGATGATTCCGGTCGGCATGCCGGTGCGCATCATCAATCAGCCGGTGAAGGTGGCCTGGGTCGATGGTCAACTGCTGCTCGAGGCGCATCCGCCGGTCGACGCCGAAGGGCAGAGCTTCGAGCCGGACGTCGATCAGTTCGCCGACCTGCTGCGCACCGCGGTCGGCGACAGCACGGTCGCGATCCACTGGGACTACGCCCGCGAAGTGCTGCAGAAGGCCGATGGGGTGCTCGCGACCGTCGGCCTCGAGGCCGACCTGAAGGCGCTCAATACGGATGGCAGCGCAGACCGGTAGCGCGCGCCAGGGCCGCCAGGGCGGACCGGCGTGGCGCGGGCGTGGAACATTCGGGCCGCCCGGCCGGTCTATCGGGTAGAGCTGTCCAATTGCCGCGGAGAGTTGAACCGCGGCGTAAATCAGCTATAGTTCGCTGCCTGCATGGCGCCTATAAGTGCGCAAGTTTTTGATATTTGTGACATTTTGTTAGCGAAAATACGATGTCTGAACGCGATAACGAGAGCTTCGATCTGGACGAGGAATTCATTGTCGAGTCCGAGGACAGCACCGATTACGACGGTCTGCTGGCCCGCGTGGACAAACGCGTGCGTGCGCAGGGTAAGCGCGGTAAGGCGGCCTGGAGCCGCCTCGAAGAAGTGCTGGCGGACCGCAAACTCGAAAAAGACCTGCGCGACGTCTTCGACGACGAAGACGTTTGACTGCGGTTGACCGGCGGCCTCGCCGCCGGCACGCCGGGCCCGGATAAGGCGGCTGCTTCACACACGGAACGTCTATGCTGCCACGCCGCGGGTCTTCCTGGATCGTGCTCAAGTTCGGCGGCACGAGCGTTTCCTCCCTCGACACCTGGCGCAATATCGCCACCGTCGTGCATGCGCGGCTGGTCACCGGGGCGCGCGTGCTGGTGGTTCACTCCGCGGTCAGCGGCGTCACTGACCGGCTCGAAAAACTGCTGGCCGCCGCGCTCGGCGGTGCGCATGAGCCAGTGCTCAGATCGATCGAGGAGCGCCATCGCGCGCTCGCTGATGAGCTCGGCATCGGCGTCAGTGCTGAACTCGAAGAGTATTTCGCCATGCTGGGGCAGATGGCCTCCGGGATCGCGTTGATGAGTGAGGTCAGCGACCGCACGCGTGCGCGCGTGCTGGCCAGCGGCGAGCTGATGGCCACCGAGCTCGGCGCACGCTTTCTCAACGCGCAGGGTATCGAGGCGAGTTGGTGGGATGCGCGCACCGGCCTGAAAGCGCAGCCGCGCGCGGCCGCCTCGGCGCGCGCCAATTTTCTGTCCGCGACCTGTGAGTTCGCTCCGGACCCGGCACTGCAGCGGCAGCTCGCGTCGTGCTCGGGCGTGGTCGTGACCCAGGGCTTCATCGCCAGCGACGGTGCCGGCGACACCGTGCTGCTCGGTCGCGGCGGCTCGGACACCTCGGCGGCCTACCTCGCCGCCAAGCTTGCCGCGCAACAGCTCGAAATCTGGACCGACGTACCGGGGATGTTCAGCGCCAACCCGCACCACACGCCGCAGGCGCGGCTGCTGCGCTCGCTGCACTACGACGAAGCCCAGGAGATCGCGAGCAGCGGCGCCAAAGTACTGCATCCGCGCTGCATCCTGCCGGCCAAATCGCAGCAGATTCCGATCGTGGTGTACGCGACGCAGTGCCCGCAGATCGAAGGCACGCACATCAGCGCCGACGGCGGCGATGGCGTGGCCCAGGTCAAGGCGGTGTGCATGAAAAAGGGCATCACGCTGGTCTCGCTCGACACTCCCGGCATGTGGCACGAGGTCGGCTTCCTCGCCGACGCGTTCCAGGTGTTCAAGCGTCATGGCCTGTCGGTGGATCTGATCTCGACCTCGGAGACCAACGTCACGGTGTCGCTCGATCCGGCGGCGAACTCGCTCGACCCGCAGGTGATCGAGAAGCTATCGGCCGATCTGTCACAGCTGTGCCGAGCGCAGGTGATCGGCCCCTGCGCTTCGGTGAGCCTCGTCGGCCGCAACATCCGCGCGATCCTGCATCAGCTGGGCGAGGCCTTCGAGCTGTTCGCCGAGCAGCGAATCTATCTGGTGAGTCAGGCCGCCAACGATCTCAATTTCACCTTCGTGGTGGACGAAGACCAGGGCGATCGGCTGGTCAACGAATTGCACGAGCGCCTGATCGTGCCGGTGCGTGAGGGCTCGATCCTCGGCCCCACGTGGCAACAGCTGTTCGCCCCACCGACACCGGCGGCGACGCCGGCTTCGGCCTGGTGGCGCCGCCGGCGCGAGGCGCTGCTCGCGCTCGCGGCCAGCCATGATTGCGCCTATGTCTACGATCCGCAGGAGGTGCGCGCCGCCGCCGCGGCAGTGCAGGGTCTCGCGTCGATCGATCGCGTGCTCTACGCGATGAAGGCCAATCCGAACGCGCAGATCCTGCGGCTGCTCGCCGGCGAGGGCCTGGGCTTCGAGTGCGTCTCGCCCGGTGAGATCGAGCACCTGCTCGCGAGCGTGCCCGGTCTGGATCGCGGCCGTATCCAGTTCACGCCGAATTTCGCTCCACGCGCCGAATATGCCTGGGCGCTCGAGCAGAAAATCCAGCTCACGATCGACAACCTCTACATCCTGCGCGAATGGGGTGAGCTGTTTCGCGGCCAGCGCGTGTTCATTCGCATCGACACCGGCGCCGGGCGCGGCCACCATCATCACGTGCGCACCGCGGGCGCGCACGCCAAGTTTGGCGTGCCGATGGCGGAGATCGAAGAGCTCACGCTGCTCACCGAGCGCTACGGCGTGACGGTGGTGGGACTGCATGCGCATTCCGGCAGCGGCATCTTCGATGCCGACAACTGGGCGGAAGTGGCAGCCCGATTGCTCGACATGGCACGCCGATTCACGCAGCTGCACACCATTGATGTCGGTGGCGGACTCGGGGTACCCGACGGGCAAGATCAGCTCGGGCTGGATCTGACTCAGCTCAACACCGCGCTGCTCGCGGTGCGGCAGAATCGGCCCGGCGTCGCGCTGTGGATCGAGCCGGGGCGCTATCTGGTGGCTGCGGCCGGCGTGCTCATAGCCCGCGTGACGCAGACCAAGTCCAAGGACGATGTGCGTTACGTCGGCATCGCGACCGGCATGAACTCGCTGATCCGCCCGGCGCTCTACGGTGCCTGGCATGAGATCGTCAATCTGACGCGGCTCGACGAGCCGGCCACCGAGATCGTGAACGTGGTCGGACCGATCTGCGAAAGCGCCGACTTCCTCGGACACGACCGCCTGCTGCCGCCCACGCGCGAGGGCGATGTGCTGCTGATTGCCAATGCCGGCGCCTACGGCCGCGCCATGAGCTCGCGCTACAACCTGCGCGAACCGGCGCAGGAGTTCGTGCTCCAGCAAAGCTAAGGCGGCCCGCGTCCGTCGTGACGCCGGCGCAGTTCCTCGATTACCGTCTCGAGCCGCAGGCTGCGGCAGCGCAGCAGCACGAGCAGGTGGTAGAGCAGATCGGCGCATTCCCCAAGCAAGGCGTCATCGGCTTCACCGGCGCCGGCCAGCGCGACCTCGAGACCTTCCTCGCCGACCTTTTGCGCGACGCGGCGTACACCGCGGCCGTAGAGGCGCGCCGTGTAGCTGCCCTCGGGACTCTCGGCGATGCGCTGGGCGATCACCCGTTCGAGATCGAGCAGAAAGCTCAAGGGCGCGGCCGCCGTGAGCGGCTCATCGCCGAAGCAGCTCGCGGTGCCCCTGTGGCACACCGGACCCGCCGGCAGGGCAATGACCAGCAGCGTGTCGGCGTCGCAGTCCGCACGTAGCTCGATGAGCTGCAGGAAGTTTCCGGAAGTCTCACCCTTTTCCCACAGGCGCCGCTTCGAGCGACTGAAGAACACGACGCGAGAGCGTTCGAGTGTCGCCGCCAGCGCCTCGCGATTCATATAGCCGAGCATCAGCACGCTGCCGCTGCCGGCATGCTGCACGATCGCGGGTACGAGGCCATCGTTCTTGTTCCAATCGATGCATTCAATGTCCGCCGGCGTAAACTTCACAGTCGCACCTCGATGCCCTGGGCGTGCAGCTGGCGTTTCAGCTGTGGAATCAGAATTGCACCGCTGTGAAACACGCTCGCGGCCAGGGCGGCATCGACCTGGCCGTCGCGGAACGCGGTCGCGAAATGCTCCGGCGCGCCGGCACCGCCGGATGCGACCAGCGGCACGGAACACAGCGCGCGCACGCGGCGCAGCTGTTCGATGTCATAACCGTGACGGGTGCCGTCCGACGCCATGCAATTCAGAACGATCTCACCGGCGCCGCGCTGCTGCACTTCGCGGACCCAGGCCAGCGTGTCGCGCCGAGTGTCGCGGGCGCGCGCGGGATCGCCGGTGAATTGATATACCCGATAGCCTTCGGCGGTGGTCTGACTGTCGATGCCGGCGACCACGCACTGGGCTCCGAAGCGTTCGCTGAGCTGGTCGATCAGCTCCGGATTCTGCAGCGCCGGGGAATTGACCGAGATCTTCTCCGCGCCGGCGTTGAGCACCTGCTCGGCATCGTCCACCGAGCTGATGCCGCCGGCGACGCAGAACGGGATATCGAGCACACGCGCGACACGGCTCACCCAGGCGCGGTCGACCGAGCGGCCTTCGGGNCTGGCGGTGATGTCATAGAACACCAGTTCGTCCGCGCCCTGGTCGCGATAGCGCGCCGCCAGCTCGAGGATATCGCCGACCACGCGATGATCGCGAAAGCGCACACCCTTGACCACCTGGCCGTCGCGCACGTCGAGGCAGGGGATTATGCGTTTGGCAAGAATGGCCGCAACTCCTGCAGAGAAATGCGCTCCTCGAGCAGCGCCTTGCCGCTGATGGCGGCCGGCACGCCGTGCGCGGCCAGCGCCGCCAGGTCGGCGCCGCTGCTGATGCCGCCGGATGCCTGCCACTGGATCTGCGGAAAGCGTTGCAGCGCTTCGCTATAGAGCGCCAGGTTCGGGCCCGCCAGCGCGCCGTCGCGGTCGATGTCGGTACAGAGCACGTGCCTTAAGCCGCATTCGGAAAATGCCGCCACCGCGTCCCACAGCGACAGCGCGGTCCGATGCTGCCAGCCGCGAGTGTGCAGACGCGGCACCGCCTGCGCGTCGAGCCGCACATCGAAGGCCAGACAAATGCGTTCGGGACCCAAGCTGTGCATCCAGCCCGCGACCTGCTCGCGCTGCTCGACGGCCGCGCTGCCGATGACCACGCGCGCGACGCCGCGCGTGAGCAGATCATCGACGGCGCCGCGGTCGCGCAGGCCGCCGCCGACCTGCAGCCGCACCGCGCGCTGCGAGGCGAGCTGGTGGATCAGGTTGCGATTGATCAGCGTGGCGTCGCGGGCGCCGTCGAGATCCACGATGTGCAGCCAGGGCGCGCCGAGCCGCTGATAGCGCGACAGCAACTCGTGCGGCGCGAACTCGTAGCGCGTCTCGGCTGCGAAATCGCCCTTGAGCAGGCGTACGCAATGGCCGCCGCGCAGATCGATCGAGGGAATCAGCAGCAACCGCCCGCCCTCTATAGCGTCAGAAAATTGCGCAGAATGCGCGCGCCGCCCGCGGCCGAGCGCTCGGGATGAAACTGCACACCACGGAAGTTTTCGTGCCGTACCACCGCGGCGAGTGCGCGACCGTAGCGTACCGCCGCAAGCGTGCTGTCGGCCACGGGTGCGGCATAGCTGTGTACGAAATAGAGGTAATTGGCGGCCTCGATGCCTCGGAGCAGCGGATCGTCGACGATGAGCTCGAGCGTATTCCAGCCCATGTGCGGTACCGGCATGCTCGGCGCCGCCATCAGGCGCTCGACGCGGCCGCCGAGGACTCCGAGGCAGGCGGTATCACCTTCGGTCGAATGCTCGAACAGCAGTTGCATCCCAAGGCAGACACCGAGCAGCGGTACGCGCAGCCGCGGAATCAGGCGATCCAGACCCGTGGCGCGCAGTCGGCGCATGGCGTCGGCCGCGGCGCCGACGCCCGGCAGCAGCACACGCGGCGCGGCCGCAATCACTCCGGCATCGCTGCTCACGATCGAACGGGCGCCGAGGCGGTCGAGCGCGTATTGCAGCGAGGCCAGATTGGCGCCGCCGCTGTCGATGATCGCCACATCGATGCCGTCGCTCATGGCGCGCCAATACTCACAGCGTGCCCTTGGTCGTCGGCAGGTCGTAGCCGTCGCGGCGCAGCGCCGGCCGCAGGGCGCGGCCGACCCCCTTGAAGCAGGCTTCAATCATGTGATGCGTGTTCTCACCGCGCACCGACAGATGCAGCGCCGCGCCGAGGCTCTGCGCCAGGGAGCGAAAGAAATGCGGCACCAGTTCGCTCGGCAGCTCGCCGACCTGTTCGCGGCCGAACCGCCCTTCAAACACGAAATAGGGGCGGCCGGACAAGTCGATCGCAACCTGCGCTTCGCTCTCATCCATCGCCAGCAGAAAGCCGTAGCGGCCGATGCCGGCCTTGTCGCCGAGCGCCTGGCGCAGCGCTTCGCCCAGGCCTAAAGCGCAATCCTCGACCGTGTGGTGCTCGTCGATGTGCAGATCGCCGCGGCAGCGCAGCTGCAGCTGAAAGCCGCCGTGCTTGGCGAGCTGCTCGAGCATGTGATCGAAGAATCCGATGCCGGTCTCGATGCGGCTGGGGGCCGCACTGTCGAGCTCGAGCTGCAGCTCGATATCGGTTTCGCGCGTCTGACGCCGCAGTTGCGCGCGGCGCGCGAGCAGCGCGCGCGTGATCGCCGGCCAGCTCTCCTGCGCACCGGGCTCGGCGTCGGCGCTGACGCGTAAGCTGCGGATCCCGAGATCACGCGCAAATTCGAGGTCGGTGTCGCGATCGCCGATCATAGCGCTGCGCTCACGGTCGATCGGCCGCCGTTGCAGGTAGTCGGTCACCAGCCCGGTGCGCGGCTTGCGGCAGATGCATTGCTCGTGCGCGAAATGCGGACAGATAAAAACCTGGTCGAATTCGATGCCCTGCGAGGCGAACAGCCGCAGCAGGAAACCCTGAACCTGCTCGAAATGCTCCAGCGGATAGCGCTCGCTACCCAGGCCGTCCTGGTTGCTGACCATCACCAGGCGATAGCCGGCGCGCCTGAACTCGCTGAGAGCGGCGAACACGCCGGGCAACAGGCGCAGCTTGTCGAGACGATCCACCTGATTGTCGGCCGGCTCCTCGATCAGCGTGCCGTCGCGGTCGACGAACAGGACCGGCGCCGCGCTCATCGCAGGCTCGAGAGCAGCCGATCGTTCTGCTCAGGGCTGCCGATACTGATGCGCAGCGCGCGCGACAGGCCGGGAGCGGCGCGCATATCACGAACCAGCAGGCCCGCGGCATGTGCTCGCTGCAATGCCGCGGCGGCGTCCTGAAATTCCACCAGCAGGAAATTGGCGTCGCTAGGCCAGACCTTGAGCACGCCGTGGCTGTGACCGAGCGCCGCGGCGACGCGCGTGCGTTCGGCCTTGAGCGTCGCGGCACGGCCGCGCGCCTGCTCGAGCGCCGCCGGCTCGAGCGACTGGAACACGGCTTCGATGGTCAATTGCGTGACCGCGTAGGGCTGAATGACCTTGCGCAGCAGCGCCACCACATCCGCATGCCCGATCAATGCGCCGCAGCGCGCGCCGGCGAGGCCGTGAGCCTTCGACAAGGTGCGCAGCACGACCATGCCCGGCCGGTCGACGACGCCGGCCGTGAGCGAAGGCCCATCCGCGAATTCGACATAGGCCTCATCGACCACCACCAGGGCGCGGCCTTCGAGCTCGCGCGCGAGTTCGAGTATGGCCTGGCTGTCGAGGCGGTTGCCGGTGGGGTTGTTGGGCGAGCACAGGAAGACCAGCTTGACGCTCGGGTCGCAGCGTGCGCGCAGCGCCTGCGGATCGAAGCGATAGCCGTCGCCGCGCTGCAGCGGCACTTCGAGCACGCTCGCGCCCTGAATGCGCGCGGCCACGCCGTACATGCCGAAAGTCGGCGGGCAAATGATTACCGCGTCCTGACCGGCGCGGCAGTAGCTGCGGATCAGCAGGTCGATCAATTCATCGCTGCCGCGGCCGGCGAGCAGCATCGTCGGGCTGACCCCATAGAACCGGGCCAGCGCCGCGGTCAGCTCGTGCGGATGCGGCTCGGGATAGCGGTTGAGGCCGGCGATCGAGGTGTCGCCCTGGGCTCGCCAGGGCAGTTCATTAGCGTGCAGGCGGATCAGGCCGGGCTCCCACACCGCGTGCTCGTAGGCTTTCAAGGCACGTATCTCCGGCCGTGCGATGTCGGTGAGCCAGTTCATGCGGCGCGTTCCCGGCGCAATGCCGCGAGCCGCAGCTCGACCGCGGCGGCGTGGGCATCGAGCCCCTCGAGCCGCGCCAGGGTGCTGGCGGTGGGCCCCAGATCCCGCAGACCCTCGGCACTGAGCTCCTGCACGGTCATGCGCCGCGTGAAGTCCTGTACCGACAGGCCGCTGTAAGCGCGCGCGTAGCCGTAGGTGGGCAGCACATGGTTGGTGCCGGAGCAGTAATCACCCATCGGCTCGGGCGACCAGCTGCCGAGGAATACCGAGCCCGCGTGCTGCACACGCTCGAGCAGGGCGCGCGGGTTGCGCGTCTCGATGATCAGGTGCTCGGGCGCGTAGCTGTCCGAGACCGCGAGCGCTGCATCCAGGCCCGGCACGATCAGGATGCGCGAGCTGGCCACGGACCGCTGCAGGATCGAGCGTCGCGATAGATTCTGCATTTGCTCCTGCACCGCCTCTGCCACCTGGGCTGCAAGCACCGCGCTGGTGGTGACCAGCAGTGCCTGGGACAGCGGATCGTGCTCGGCCTGGGCCAGCAGATCGGCGGCGACGAACTCGGCGCGTGCGCTGTCATCGGCGATGACCAGTACCTCGGATGGGCCCGCGGGCATGTCGAATGCGGCACCTTCCGGGTCGGCGGCGACCAGCTGCTTGGCCGCGGTCACCCAGGCGTTGCCGGGACCGAAGATCTTGGCGACCTTCGGTACGCCGGCGCTGCCATAGGCCATGGCTGCGATCGCCTGCGCGCCGCCGATCTTGAACACCTGCTCGATACCGCAGAGCTGCGCGGCCACCAGCACGGCGGCGTTGGCGAGGCCGCTGCGCTGCGGCGGCGTGCACAGCACGCGTTGGGCGCAGCCGGCGATGCGAGCCGGCACCGCCAGCATGATGACGGTGGAAGGTAGGGGCGCGGCACCTGCCGGCACATACAGCCCGACGGCTGTGATCGGGCGGATGAGCCGCTCGCAGCGCACGCCGGGCTGCACTTCGAGCGACAGCGCGGTCGGTATGCCCGCGCGGTGAAAGCTGTCGACGTTGGCGATGGCTTTTTCGAGTGCGGCCACCTGATCGGGCTGCAGTTCGGCGCGTGCCGCGGCGAACTCGGCAGCGCTGACCCTGAAATCGGTCGGCTCGACGCCATCGAATTCAAGCGCGCAGCGGCGTACGGCGGCGGCGCCCTCGTGCAGCGGCGTACGGCGGCGGCGCCCTCGCTGCGAACGGCATCGATGATGGCCTGCGCCTGCTGCAGCGTGCGCGGCTGCAGCGCCGCGGCGGGACGCGCCAGGGCGGCGCGGCGGCCCGCGGCATCGAGCTGTTGCCAATCGAGAATCTGCATGGGCTCAGGCCAGCATTTTCTCGACCGGGAGCACCAGTAATGCGCTGGCGCCGGCCTTCTTCAGACTCTCGAGCGTCTCCCAGAACACATTCTCGCGGCAGACGGCATGGACCGCGACCCGATCGGGCGAGCCCTCGAGCGGAATGATCGTCGGCGATTCGCTGCCGGGCAACAAGCGCCGGATAGCCGGAAGGGCCGAGCGCGGCGCATGCAGCATGATGTACTTGCTTTCCTTCACCTGTTGCACGCCCTCGACGCGTAACAACAGCCGTTCGACCCATTCCTTCTTCTCGGGCGACAGCGGCACCGGCGTGCGGATCAGCACGGCGTGGCTTTCCAGCACGGTCTCGACTTCACGCAGGTGGTTGGCCTGCAGCGTCGATCCGGTGGAGACCAGATCGCAGATCGCATCGGCGCGACCGAGACGCGGAGCGATCTCTACGGCACCGGAGAGGATGACGATCTCGGCCTCGACATGGCGCTGCTTCAGGAACACGCCGAGCAGGTGAGGGTAGGTGGTGGCGATGCGCTTGCCCTGCAAGGACTGCGGGTTCTCGTAAGCGTGCTCGAGCGGCACCGCCAGCGACAGCCGGCAGCGCCCGAAGTCGAGCGTGCGCAGGGCTTCGAAGCGGGCCGGCGCGCCACGGGCGGCGAGTTCCAGGCGCTTTTCTTCCAGCACGTTCAGCCCGACCAATCCCAGATCGCACACGTCTTCCTGCACCAGGTCCGGAATGTCGTCGTCGCGCACGAACAGCACATCGAGCGGCATGTTCTCGCCATAACCCAGGAGCTGATCCTTGCCACGCGAGAGCTTGAGCCCGCAGCGCGTCAATAGGTCGACCGAAGGCTCGGTGAGCCGGCCGGACTTCTGCACCGCGAGTTTGATGCGTGTTTCCTTATCCATGCTGCGACCCATCATCCATGCTGCGACCCATCGATGCGCTGCGCCGCCAGGGCATAGCCACGCCTATCCATGCTGCGCCCCATCAATGCGCTGCGCCGCCAGGGCATAGCCACCATTGCCTTGGGCCAGATAGCGCGCCACGCGGCCGATGGTGGTGACGCTGACGCCGGTCTGACGATGAATCTCGCGATACGGCAGGCCGCGCCGCAGACACTCGACCACCGCCCAGCGGTCGGCCATCGCCTGCAATTCGGCCGGCGTGCACAGGTCGCGCAGGAAGGCGCGGCATTCCTCGACGCTGCGCAGCGTGACGATGGCCGCCACCAGGTTGCGCTCGGCCAGGGCTTCCTGGCGCGCGGAAAGCTGCCGGTGGGATTTCATTGCCTTCGGGGACAGGTCGTCCGATCAAGTGTATTAACGCATTAGTACATTAGCATATTGCTACTGGCGGGGCAAGCTGGCCGGCGCCGCGCGCGCGGCGCCGGCACGGCGCACGGGGGCGCTTGACCCTCGCGGGAGCGGCCTCTAGACTGATCCGCACTCATCGAGACCGGCTGAGGGAAAGGCCCTTAGACGCCGGGGCAACCGTCGGATATCCGACATGGTGCCAACTCCTGCGGCCCAAAGCGCGACAGCTATGGCCGATAGATGAGGGCCGACAGAGGAGCGCCGCGAGTTAAATCAGCCGGCGCGAGGCTGTCCAGGCGGGCGGTCCGCAGGAGTGCCAGGATGCATGACCACAGGCACTGCGGAGCGTTTGTTGAGTTTGGCCCCACAACATACGAATTTAACCGGCGCTGATCCCGAAATCGCCTCGCCCGAGGCGGTCCAGGGCGTTTTGCAGCTGCCCGATCGGCTGTCGCTGCAGCATGGCGGCAGCCTCGACCAGCCGTCCCTGGGTTGGCGACTCGCCGGTAAGCCCGGCGCTCCCGTCATCGTCGCTCTCGGCGGCATCTCGGCAAGCCGGCGTGTATTCGATGCCGAACAGGCTCGCGGCGGATGGTGGTGCGAAATCGCCGGGCCGAGGCGCGCGCTCGACAGTACGCGGGTGCGCGTTCTCGGCATCGACTATCTGGGCGGCAGCGGCGAGTCCACCGGGCCGACGGCCGGGGGCGTATTTCCAAGTCTGTCGAGTTACGACCAGGCGGAAGCGCTGCGGCGGCTGCTCGACCATCTCAAGATCCCGCGGCTACGCGCGATCGTCGGGGCGTCCTACGGCGGCATGGTGGCGCTGGCATTCGCCGAGCGCTTCGGCGATCGGGTCGAGCAACTGCTGGTGATCAGCGCCGCGGATCGCGCCCATCCCATGGCCACGGCGTGGCGCAGCGTGCAGCGGCGCATGGTGCGCTTCGCGCTCTCGGCCGGGCATGCCACCGACGGCGTGGAGCTGGCGCGAGCGCTGGCCATGGCGACCTACCGCAGCCCGGAGGAGTTTGCCGCGCGCTTTAGCCATGCGCCGCGCCAAATCGATGGCCGATTCGTATTTCCAGTCGAGGAATATCTGTTCGCGCGCGGGCGCGACTATGCCGCGCGCCATCGGGCGGAATCGTTCCTTTGCCTGTCGGAGTCGATCGATCTGCATGCCATCGATGCCGGCCGCGTGGCGACGCCGACCACGGTGGTGGCGGTGCGCGAAGACCAGCTGGTGCCGCTCGGTGATATGCGCGCGCTGGCCGCGCGCCTGCCGCGTGCCCGCCTGCATGAATTGTCCTCGCCGCACGGTCACGATGCCTTTCTGAAAGAGGCTGGAGCCCTGCAGCCTGTTTTTGCGACCTTGTACGGAGTGCCCTGAGTGAGCGATCAAGCCGATGCAACCACGCGCGCCGTACGCGCGGGTCTCGAGAGCGATGAGGTGACCGGGGCGGTGGTGCCGCCCATTCATCTGAGCGCGACCTACGCTTTTCGCGGCTACGGCCAGAAGCGCGCCTACGATTATTCCCGTTCCGGCAACCCAACCCGCGATCTGCTCGGTGCGGCGCTTGCCGATCTTGAAGGCGGTGCCGGCGCAGTGATCACCGCGACCGGCATGGCGGCGGTGACGCTGTGCCTGCAGATACTGCCGGCGCGCGCGCGCGTGGTGGCGCCGCACGATTGTTACGGCGGCACCTATCGGCTGTTCGATGCGCTGCATCGGCGCGGCGATCTGCAGGTCGATTTCGTGAATTTCGCCGACGATGCGGCATTGCGCGCCGCGCTGTCCCAACCGGCCGCGCTGCTGTGGATCGAGACTCCGAGCAATCCGTTGCTGCGAATGACCGACATCGCGGCGGCGTCGAAGCTCGCTAACGCGGCGGGCGCCCTGGTGGCCGTGGATAATACCTTCCTGTCGCCCAGCTGGCAGCGACCTTTGAGCTTTGGCGCCGATCTGGTCGTGCATTCGACCACCAAGTACATCAACGGGCACAGTGACGTGGTCGGCGGGGCGGTGATCGCCGCCCGCAAAGAGCTGAACGAGCAGCTGTGCTGGTGGGCCAACTGCCTGGGGCTGACGGGCTCAGCCTTCGATAGCTACCTGACGCTGCGCGGGCTGCGCACCTTGAACGCGCGGCTGGCGGTACACGGACGCAATGCGCTGGAGCTGGCGAGTTGGTTGGCGAAACAGCCTGCCGTGTCGAAGGTATTTTATCCCGGTCTGCCGACGCATCCGGGCCATGAGATCGCGCTGCGCCAACAGTCGGGCTTCGGCGCCATCGTGACCTTCGAACTGGCTGGCGGTATCCCGGCTGTCAAAGCCTTCGTTGCCGGCCTCCGATATTTCTCGCTGGCCGAGTCACTGGGGGGCGTCGAGAGTCTGATCGCGCACCCGGCGTCGATGACCCACGCCGCCATGCAGGAATCGGCCCGCCGTGCCGCCGGTCTGACCGATGGCCTGCTGCGACTGTCGGTTGGCATCGAGGCGGTCGAAGATCTGCGCTCCGACCTGGCGGCCGGCCTGGCGCGCTGTCCTTAGGCGCGCGCGGCGGGCGTGGACCGGCTGCGATTCGCAGGAACCTGTGGCCGGCGCGTCATCGGTCGAAGCCACTGACACGTTATGCTCATATCGTTCGACCGGGCTGTCTTTAAGACGGCGCGTGAGGTGGGCCATGTTCGCTCGTCACNAGCAGCTATCGTCCCTAGGCCGGGTGTGCANCGCTGTGCTCNTGAGCGGCATGGCGCTCGCGGTCTCCGCCGCGGANACCCCCAGCCCCGGCGNCCAAGGCGGGACACCTGCGACCCAAGCGGGCAGCTGGCAACCGCACTCCTATGAGTTTCATTACATGGGGTTTACCTCGACCTATTCGTGCGACGGCCTGGCCGACAAGCTGCAGTTGCTGCTGCGTCTGGCCGGGGCACGCGCGGATGCCAAGGTGGTTCCGCTGTGTACTCGCGGCTACGGCGTGCCGGACGAGCTGGCGCAGGCCAAGGTGGTGTTTTCGACGCTGCAATTGGCGAAGGCGACCAGCCCCGGCGCTTCGGCGACCGCGGCCAAGAGCGTGGATGGCGTCTGGCGCCATGTCGAGCTTGCGCCGCAGCACCCGTTCGAGCTCCAACTCGGTGATTGCGAGCTGGTCGAGCAGTTCCGCGACACGCTGCTGCCGATGTTCGTGACGCGCAAGCTGAATAACCAGGTCAGCTGCGTGCCACATCAGGAGAGCGGCTCGAACTTCAGCCTCGGTTTCGATGTGTTTGCGCCGGCGGCCGCGGCCAAGGGCGCCTGATCACAACAGCTGTTCCCACAGCCGCCAGAAATGCTCGCGCAGCTTGCGCGTGAGCGGTCGTCGCTTCCAGGCCGCGAGATCGAGGGCGGTCGCGTGCTGCAGATCCTGCTGGAAATATTGATCGAGCTGCGCGCCGGTAGCGACGCTGATCACCACGGCGTCGACCTCGTCATTGAATAGTACGCTGCGATGATCAAAGTTCGAGGAGCCCACGATCGACCAGACCCCGTCCACGACCACGGTCTTCGAGTGCAGGATGCCCTCACCGCGCTCGTAGATCTTGACTCCGGCCTCGAGCAGATCCGAGTAATGCGACTGCTGCACGGCCAACGCCGCCGACCAATCGCTGTGTGAGGGCAGCAGCAGCCGCACATCGACGCCGCCGCGGGCGGCGCCGGCCAGCGCCTTCTTCTCCTGATGGGTCGGCACGAAATAGGAAGCGGTGACCCAGATATGCGTGGCGGCGCTGCGGATCGCCGACAGCAGCGTAGCGTAGTAGCGCGGTTTCAGCTTGCCGCCCTCGCTGCCGATGATGCGCACGACCTCATCGCCGCGCGCGACCAGCGCCTCCACGTCGGTGCTCAGCTCGGCGGCAGCCCCGCCCTGATCCAGCCAATGCTGCTCGAACAGCTGTTTGAGTTCCCGTACCGCCGGGCCATCGATCTGGAGATCGACGTCATGCCAGCGCTCATGTTGCTGGGGGCCCGGCGGCGTGGCGGCCGCGTCGGCCACATCGGGGGCGCTACCGCTTTGGTAGTCCGTGCTGAGGTTGACCCCGCCTATGATCGCCACCTGACCGTCGGCGATGAGAATTTTTCGATGATCGCGGTCGTTGATCGAGAACGGCGACGTCAAGGGCTTGATCGGGTTGAACTGCCGGACGTGAATGCCGGCGGTCCTGAGCCGGTCAAACAGCTCACCGGGCGTCATCAGCGACCCGATGCCATCGTAGATCACGTCGATCTGCACGCCTTGCTGCCGGCGTGCGATCAGCAGATCGGCCAGCTGCTCGCCGTTATAGCTGACATCCTCGAAGATGTAGTACTCGAGGTACAGGTAGTGCTGCGCGCTGTGAATGGCGGCGAACGTCGCCGCAAAGGTCTCGGGGCCGTCACGCAGGACGCTGACGCGATTGCCGGTATAGAGCGCACTGCCGGACACGGTCTGCTCGACGGCCAGGTGGCGCTGCAGCGCGCTGGCATCTGGAACCTCGGCGGTGAGCCGCTTGAGCAGCGCGGCGGTTGCCCGCCTGGATAATGGCCCCTTAGCACCCTGCACCTGAATCTCGGCGCCGCTATCGATCGATAACGGCTCGGGGATGCTCGGTATGTGCACGCAGCCGGCGAGCAGGGCGCCGAGCATCAGCCAGGGGATGATCGCCGCGGCGAGCCAGGTCGAACCATGATGCCGGCGGCAGCGCCGGGCGTTTACAGAAAATGTGCGCGGCCCCATCATCGGCCTGCCGACGATAGCCACCGCCGGGAGCGCTGCGGCCAAGATGGCTGAACGACTGGTTGACGCTGGTGCTCGCAGTGGCGAGTCGCAATCGCTGCGCATCGTCATCGGCGAGAACAATGCCGACCTGGCTCTGACGCTGGGTCTGCTGCTTGATGCCGAACCGGACATGCTCTGCGTCGCTACCGGCGGTTCAGCCAGCGCGGTGCTGTCGGCGGTGGACGAGCATTCACCCAATGCCTTCATTCTCGATCTGTCGCTTGATGACGGCCCGAGCTTACCGCTGATCTCGATGCTGCGTGAGCGCTTGCCCACCGCGGCGATTGTCGTCTTTACAGGCCACAGGAACGAGTTATTGAAGGAGCATTGCCTGCGCGCGGGCGCCGACGCCCTGGTGGTCAAGAGCGGCGAATTCGAGGAGCTGACCGGCGCGCTGCGCCAGGCGGCCCGGGCCGCCGGGGCGCGTGCTGCCGGCGGGGATAGCCCTGCCGGCGGCGGACTTTCCGCAGATGGTTGAATTTGTTTGACCTAAAGCACTAGAATCGCGGCCGCCGGTGGACGGTGTTGGTCGTGTGCCAACATGCCGTAAAGCTGCAGGTACTGCGGCCAAGTGCTTGATTCAGAAGCCCCACATGGGGCTTTTATTTTTTTGCGGGGCCTTTTCCGGGTATCGGGCACTCACCATGGCAGCGCCGCTGCGCGAGAAGCTGATTGCGCTAACCGAGCCGTTGCTCGGGCAGCTGGGCTACGAGCTCGTCGATCTGGAATACGCGCCGGGTCGCGCACGCGCGCTGCTGCGCATTTTTATCGATCGGCCGGAGGGTGTCGGGCTCGACGACTGTGAGCGCGTGAGCCACGAGATCTCGGCGCTGTTCGATGTCGAAGATCCGGTGTCCACGGGTTACACGCTGGAAGTGTCCTCGCCCGGACTGGATCGGGTGTTGCGCACACCGGAGCATTTTCAGCGCTTTGTCGGAGAACGCATCCGGCTGGAACTGCGCATCGCCCGCGACGGGCGGCGACGCTACACTGGGCGGCTCGAAGCGCTCAATGCCGAGGGTATTGAATTGAATGTGGACGGCGCCATGGTATCGGTGTCGTTTGCCGAAATCGGCCGCGCGCGGCTTGCGCCGCTGTGGTCTTGAGGGGCTTTGAGGAGCTGTCGATGAACAAAGAAATTCTGATGGTCGTCGATGCCGTATCGAACGAGAAGGGCGTCGATAAGGAGATCATCTTCGAAGCGCTGGAAGCGGCGCTGGCGTCGGCTACCCGCAAGAAACACGGCGAAGATTGGGACGTGCGCGTAGCAATCAATCGCAAAACCGGCGACTACGAAACCTTTCGGCGCTGGAAGGTGTTCGCCGACGATTCCAAGGAGCTCGAGAACCCGTCGGCCGAGCTGCGGCTGGAAGACGGTCACGATGTCAGCCCCGACGCGGAGCCTGGCGGCTACGTCGAACAGCCTATGGAGTCGGTGGCCTTCGGCCGCATCGCCGCGCAACAGGCCAAGCAGGTCATCGTGCAGAAAGTGCGCGAAGCCGAGCGCACGCAGGTCGTGGAGGCATATAAAGACCGCGTCAATACCCTGGTCAGCGGCGTGGTCAAGCGCATCGACCGCAACGGCATCTATGTCGATCTGGGCGGCAACGCCGAGGGCTTCGTGCCGCGCAGCGATATGATTCCGCGCGAGCAGTTGAAGCCGCAGGATCGCGTCAAGGCCTACCTGCGCGAAGTGCGCGCCGAGCCGCGAGGTCCGCAGCTGTTCCTGACGCGCAACGCTCCCGAGTTCCTGATCGAGCTGTTCAAGCTCGAAGTGCCCGAGGTCGGCCAGGGACTGATCCACATTCTGGGCGCCGCGCGCGATCCCGGAATTCGCGCCAAGATCGCAGTGCGCAGCCAGGATCCGCGCATCGACCCGGTCGGCGCTTGCGTCGGCATGCGCGGGTCGCGCGTGCAGGCGGTGTCGAATGAGATCGCGGGCGAGCGTGTGGACATCATTCCGCACGACGAGAATCCGGCGCAGTTCGTGATCAACGCGATGTCGCCGGCGGAGGTGCAGTCGATCGTGGTCGATGAGGACTCGCACAGCATGGATATCGCGGTCGCCGAGGACAAGCTGTCGCAGGCGATCGGACGCGGCGGCCAGAATATCCGTCTCGCCAGCCAGCTGACCGGCTGGGAGCTCAATGTCATGACCGAGTCGGATGCCGAGGCCAAGAGCGAGACCGAGGCGCGGGCGCTGGTCGAGACTTTCATGAAGCAGCTCGACGTGGATGAAAACGTCGCCAACATCCTGGTGCAGGAGGGCTTCTCGACGGTCGAGGAGGTGGCCTACGTGCCGGCGGCAGAGTTGGCCGCGATCGAGGAATTCGACGAGGACATCGTCAAGGAGCTGCGCAATCGCGCCCGCGACGTGCTGCTGACGCAGGCCATCGTGAGCGAGGAATCGCTCGATCAGTCGATGCCCGCCGACGATCTGCTGACGCTCGAGGGCATGCGGCCGGATCTGGCGCTGGCGCTCGCGCGCCGCGGCGTGCGCACGCGCGATGAGCTGGCCGAACAGGCGATCGACGATATTTCCGACATCGAAGGCTTGTCGAGCGATGAGGCCGGCAGCCTGATCATGAAGGCGCGCGCCCATTGGTTCGAGGCGCAGCATTGACGCTCGCGGCAGCGAGCGGTGATGCGGAGCTTAAGGTGAAGACAAATGGCTGACGTAACGATTGCCCAATTTGCCGACGTACTGAAGGTCCCGGTGGACCGGCTGATCGCGCAGCTCGATCAGGCCGGCATCACCGTGTCCAGCCCGGAAGACATGATCAGCGAGGAAGCCAAGCTCGAGCTGCTGACGCATCTGCGCCGCAGCCACGGTCATGGCGGCGAGGGGTCGGCGCCCAGCCGCATTACGCTCAAGCGCAAGACCCAGAGCGAGCTCAAGCTCGCCGGCAACCAGGGCCGGGCGCGCACGGTCAATGTCGAAGTCCGGCGCAAGCGCACCTATATAAAGCGTGATGTGCTCGAGGGCCAGGCGCGGGCCCAGCAGGAGCAGCTCGATGCGCAGCGGCGCGAAGCCGAGGAGGCGCAGCGGGCGTTGAGCGAGAAGGCCGAGGCCGAGCGGCGCGAGCGCGAACGCGTCGAGGCCGAGAATCGGCGTCGCGTCGAGGAAGAGCAGGCGCGCAAAAAGGCACAGGACGAGGCGCGGCGGCTGGCTGACCAACGTTCGGCGGAAGAAGCCGAGCGCGAACGGCAGCGACGCCCGGCCGAGGCGGCGCGCGAAGCGCACGCGCCGCACGCGCACCCGACGCCCGCGGCGCGCGAGGAAGTCGACGACAAGCAGCGCACGCGCTATGGCCGCGAGGAGCTGCATATCGCCGGCGACGTCAGCGCGCGCCACAAGAAAAAGAAGCGGCTCAAGACGCGCACCATGCCGGTCGGGGGCGGCGAGGCCAAGCACGCCTTCGAGATGCCGACGGCGCCGGTCAAACGCGAGGTCGCGCTCAGCGAGACCATCACGGTGGCGGAGCTGGCGCAGAAGATGGCGGTGAAAGCCACCGAAGTCATCAAGGTGCTGATGAACCTCGGCGTCATGGCGACCATCAATCAGCCGATCGAGCGCGACACGGCGGTGCTGGTGGTCGAGGAATTCGGCCACACCGCCAAGCTGTTGCGCGAGAATCAGATCGAGGAGGGCCTGCAGGGCGGCGAGGCCGCGACCGAACAGCTCGAGGTGCGAGCGCCGGTGGTGACGGTGATGGGGCACGTCGATCACGGCAAGACTTCATTGCTCGACTATATGCGTCGCACCAAGGTTGCGGCCGGCGAGGCCGGCGGCATCACGCAGCATATCGGGGCTTATCACGTCGAGACGCCGCGCGGCTCGATCACCTTTCTGGACACGCCGGGTCACGCCGCGTTCACCGCGATGCGGGCGCGCGGCGCCAAGGCCACCGACGTGGTGGTGCTGGTGGTGGCCGCCGATGACGGCGTGATGCCGCAGACCATCGAAGCGATCCAGCACGCGAAGGCGGCCGGTGTGCCGATCGTGGTCGCGGTCAACAAGATCGACAAGCCGGATGCCGATCCGGAGCGCGTGCGCACCGAACTCGCAAAACATGACGTCATCGCCGAAGAGTGGGGCGGGCAGAATATGTTCCGCAGCGTTTCGGCACGCACTGGCGAGGGCATCGATCAGCTGCTCGAAGCGATTCTGCTGCAGGCCGAGGTGCTCGAGCTCAAGGCGCCGCGCACCGGATTTGCGGCCGGTGTCGTGATCGAATCGAGCATGGAGAAAGGTCGCGGCGCGGTCGTGACCGTGCTGGTCAAGCGCGGCACGCTCAGGACCGGCGATGCCATCCTCGCCGGCAGCGAGTTCGGCCGGGTTCGAGCCATGTTCGACGAGAACGGGCAGGTCATCGCCGAAGCGCCACCGTCGACGCCGGCCGTAGTGCTGGGTCTGTCCGGCGCACCAAATGCGGGTGACGAGCTGCTGGTGGTGGAGAACGAGCGCAAGGCGCGCGAGGTGGCGCTGTATCGGCAGGGCAAATTCCGCGACGTCAAACTGGCGCGGGCGGCGACGCGGGCCGAGGACGTGTTCTCGACCATGGGCGAGGCCAAGGCGGGCATCATCCCGGTACTGATCAAAACCGACGTCCAAGGCAGCGCCGAGGCGCTGCGAGATGCGCTGATCAATTTGTCCACCGACGAGGTCCAGGTGCGTGTGATCGCCAGTGGTGTCGGCGGCATCACTGCCTCCGATATCCAGCTCGCCGCGGCCTCAAAGGCGTTCGTGATCGGCTTCAATGTGCGCGCCGACTCCGCGGCCCGCGAGGCGATGAAGGAGACCGGCGTCGAGGTGCGTTACTACAGCATCATTTACGAAGCCATCGACGACGTGAAGCAGAAGATGAGCGGTCTGCTGGCCCCCGAGATCAAGGAGCAAATCGTCGGTATCGCCCAGGTGCGCGAGGTATTCCGCTCGAGCAAGTTCGGCGTCGTGGCCGGTTGTCTGGTCACCGAGGGCGCCGTGCGGCGCAATAACCCGATCCGCGTGCTGCGCGACAACGTGGTGATCTTCGAGGGCGCACTCGAATCGCTGCGCCGCTTCAAGGATGACGTCAACGAGGTCCGGGCCGGCACCGAGTGCGGCATTGGGGTGAAGAACTACCAGGACGTGCGTGTCGGGGATCAGATCGAGTGCTTCTCGCGCGTCGAGGTGTCGCGCACGATCCAGTGAGCGGTCGTGCCGCGGATGCCGCATGCTCAAAGCCACCGCCAGGACGTCGCGCATCGCGGCGCAGATGCAGCGCTCGCTCTCGATGCTGCTGCGCCGCGGCGTCAAGGATCCACGCGTTGGCAACGTCACGGTGACGGCCGTGGACGTGGCCAACGATCTGAGCTATGCGCGTATCCATGTGCTGCCGTTTGCCGGGGAGCACCCCGCCGAGCAGGTGTTGACGGGCCTGCGCAGTGCAGCCGGGTTCCTGCGCGGGGAGGTCGCGCGCGAACTCAAACTGCGGCATGCGCCGCGGCTCGAGTTCCGGCTCGACACCGCGATTGAAGGCGCCCAGCACCTGACGCAGTTGATCGAAAGCGCGGTGCAGGCCGACCGCTCGCGCGGCGCCGGCGAGGCTGACGGCGCCGGCGAGGCTGGCGGCGCGGGCGAGGCTGGCGGCGCGGGCGAGGCGGACGGGCGCCGCGAGGCGCACGGTCACGGCGACCCTGATCTGCCAGCCGACGAGGACGCTTGAACGGGCCGCCGATCGGAGTACTGCTGCTCGACAAGCCACTCGGACTGTCCTCCAACGCGGCGCTGCAGCGCGTACGCCGGCTCGCCGGTGGCATCAAAGCGGGGCATACGGGCAGTCTCGATCCGCTGGCGAGCGGCATGCTGCCGATATGCCTCGGCGAGGCCACCAAGCTCGCCGGTGAGATGCTCGCGCGGCGCAAGTGCTATCACTTCGGGGTCCAGCTCGGGGAACGCTCCGAAACCGGGGATGCAGAAGGTGCAATCGTCGAGCGCTGCCCGGTGCCGCCGCTGACGCGCGAGGCGGTCGCGGCACTGCTCGAGCGCTTCCACGGTGAACAGCAGCAGATTCCACCGATGTATTCGGCGCTCAAGCGTGAGGGTGAGCCGTTGTATCGCCTGGCGCGGCGGGGCCTGACGGTCGAGCGGGCGCCGCGCTCGCTGGTGATCGATAGCCTGCAGCTGTTGACGCTGCAGGAGGATCGGCTCGAGTTGCGTGTACTTTGCTCCAAAGGCACCTACGTGCGCGTACTCGCCGAGGATCTGGCGCGCGCCCTGGGTACTTGCGGGCGGCTCTACAGCCTGCGGCGCGAATATGTCGAGCCGTTTGCGGGCGAGCGCTTGCTGAGCCTGGAGCAGCTCGAGGCCGCCAATGAGCCGGTCGAGAGCTGGCCGCTGCTGCCTGCGGACCGTGCGCTGATGCATCTGCCCGCCTTGCGGCTGACCCCGCCTGCGCTCAGCGCGCTGCTGCACGGCCAGCCGGTGCACGGGGCTGCGTCCGGCGCCGCGGTCTGGCGCCTGTATGATTCCGGCGAGCGCTTTCTGGGCCTCGGCGAAAGCGATGCGGCGGACACCTTGCGCGTGCGGCGCCTGTTCAGCAGTGCGCGCCAGCCGCGCTCAGAAGGCCCGCGGCGGTAACTCCCTGTTCCGCTTGAGACAACGAGGGTCTGCGGTTAGAATGCGCGGCCTTCAAAATGACGCACTCGACATACTTTAGTTTAGAGGTTTCGCACGCAATGGCCTTGTCCACCGAACAAAAGAGCGGTGTGGTCGCGCAATATCGCCGCGATCCCAAAGATACCGGATCGCCCGAAGTCCAGATCGCGCTGCTGTCTGAGCGCATCAACGGATTGGGCGGACATTTCAGCGCGCACAAGCGCGATCACTCTTCGCGCCGCGGTTTGGTGAAGCTGGTCAATCAGCGTCGCAAGCTGCTGGACTACCTCAAGTCGACCAACCCAGCCAAGTACCAGGAAGTCGTCGAACGCTTGGGCCTTCGCCGCTAATGCTCTCGGGGCCGCGTACATCCCACCAGAGCGCGGCCTCTTCCACCATCTGCAGCAACCATTTCCCGAGGTTTGAAGCGTGACTGTCTTCAAGAAGACTTTTCCCTATGGCCCACATACCGTCACTCTGGAGACGGGCGAGCTGGCGCGTCAGGCCGATGGCGCCGTACTCGCCACGATGGGCGAGACGGTCGTGTTGGTTACCGCCTGCGCCCGCAAAGCCGTTGTGCCGGGCCGCGACTTTTTCCCGCTGACCGTCAATTACATCGAGAAGACCTATGCCGCCGGACGCATTCCGGGCGGCTTCTTCAAGCGCGAAGGCAGGCCTACCGAACGCGAAACGCTGACCTCGCGTCTGATCGACCGGCCGATACGTCCGCTGTTCCCGGATGGATTCGCCAACGAGGTGCAGGTGGTTGCCACCGTCATCTCGCTGAACCCCGACGTCGATGCCGATATCCCGGCGCTGCTGGGCGCGTCCGCGGCGCTCATGATCGCCGGCTTGCCGTTCAACGGCCCAATCGCCGCCGCGCGCGTCGGCTATCGCGACGGTCAGTACCTGCTCAACCCCACGCGCACCGACCAGGCGAATTCCCAGCTCGATCTGGTGGTCGCGGGCACCGGGCCGGCGGTGCTGATGGTCGAGTCCGAAGCCAAGATTCTGAGTGAGGCGGCCATGCTCGGCGCCGTGGTGTTCGGCCACGAACAGATGCAGGTGGCGATTAACGCCATTCGCGAGCTCAGCGCCGAGGCCGGCAAGCCACGCTGGGATTGGCAGCCAACCGCGGCCCATGCCGCGCTGGTGCAAGCTGTGGCCGCGCGCGCCACCGCTCCCCTGGCGGAAGCTTACCGTATCACCGAGAAGCAGCGGCGTTCGACCCGGCTCAGCGAGATCAAGGAGGAAACCACCGACGCGTTGAGCGCGGTCGACGCACAATGGACTGCCGAGGCGATCGGCATCGAGCTGTTCAAGCTCGAGAGCCACATCGTGCGCGAGCGGATTCTGGCCGGTGAACCCCGCATCGATGGGCGCGATACCCGGGCGGTGAGGCCGATCACCGTCAAGGTCGGAGTGCTGTCGCGCACGCATGGTTCCGGCCTATTCACGCGCGGCGAGACCCAGGCGCTGGTGACCACGACGCTCGGCACGACGCGCGATGCGCAGATCATCGACGCGCTGGAGGGCGAGCGGCGCGAACCCTTCATGCTGCACTACAACTTCCCGCCGTTCTCGGTCGGCGAGACCGGCATGATGGGATCACCGAAGCGCCGCGAGATCGGGCACGGCAACCTGGCGCGTCGCGGCGTCAGCGCCGTTATGCCGGACATGACCACGTTCCCGTACGTCATCCGCGTCGTATCGGAGATTCTCGAATCCAATGGCTCGAGCTCCATGGCGAGCGTCTGCGGCACCAGCCTGTCGCTGATGGACGCCGGGGTGCCGATCAGGGCACCGGTGGCCGGTGTGGCCATGGGGCTGGTGCTCGAAGGCCCACGCTTCCAGGTGCTCACCGACATCCTGGGCGATGAAGATCACCTCGGCGACATGGATTTCAAGGTCGCCGGTACGCGCGAGGGCGTCACCGCGCTGCAGATGGATATCAAGGTCGAGGGCATCACTCCGGAGATCATGCGCGTGGCGCTGGCGCAGGCGCGCACCGGCCGGCTGCATATACTCGATGAGATGGCGAAGGTCATCCGCGAACCGCGCGCCAAGATGTCGGAGTGGGCGCCATCGATCATCACGCTGAAGATCGATCCCGAGAAGATCCGCGATGTCATCGGCAAGGGCGGCGCGGTCATTCGGCAGATCACCGAAGAGACCGGCACCACGATCGACATCGAGAACGACGGCACGGTCAAGATCGCCTCGGTCCACGCTACCGCCGGCCGCGAAGCGCAGCGGCGCATCGAGTTGATTACCGCCGATGTCGAGGTTGGCCAGATCTACGAAGGCAAAGTCGTGAAGCTGATGGACTTCGGCGCCTTCGTCACGATCCTGCCGGGCCGCGACGGGCTGGTGCATATCTCGCAAATCTCCGATGAGCGCGTCGAGCGCGTATCGGACAAGCTGAAGGAAGGCGATCAGATCCGCGTCAAGGTGCTCGAGGTCGATCGCCAGGGACGCATTCGCTTGTCGATGCGCAACGTCGACGCCGCCTGAATGAGCGGCTTCAGGTGGGGGCCGCGTTCGCGGCCTTCATCAGGGTGCGAAAAATCTCTTCCTGGGCGCTGTGCCAGCGCTGATAGTTCTGGTGCGCCAGATGACTGGCTGCGGCTGCTGGATCGCCGGCCGGCGGAGTCTGACTCAGGAACAGTCGCAGGATCTGCTCCAGGTAGCTCGAGAGCATGCCCTCGAGGCCTACGTCATGACTGCGGATCAGCTCGGCCAGAAAGTCCTGGCTCAGGATGGTGCCGTTGCGTTGTTCCTGTTCGGCGATGACCTGCAGCAGCACCGGCCGCGTGATGTCCTGCTGGCTACGCTTGTCGATGACGCAGAACTCGACGCGCTTGACTACCAGCCGCCGCACATCATCCAGGGTTATATAACGACTCTCGACGGTGTCATAGAGACGGCGGTTGGGGTATTTCTTGATGACGCGCAGCTCGCTCATGAGGAAGCCCTCGTGTTTTCAAGGCGCCTAGACCCTTACAACCATGCAGCATGGCATACCATAGTCCAAGCGCTGGCGGAACCCAAATCTGGGACAATACGCCGGAATAAGTGAAAATCATGCCAGTGCCAGTGCCAGTGCCAGTGCCAGTGCCAGCGCCAGCGCCAGCGCCGGCGCCCGTGGCCAGGGGCGCGGCGTCACCGGGGCGGCCCCCGGGCCTAGCGGGGCGATGGCCGCGTCAGCGGTAGCGGTCGTCGCGATCGCCGTACTGGCGCTCGCGGCGTTCACGCCGTTCCTGGGCCTCGATCGATAGCGTAGCCACGGGCCGCGCCTCCAGACGCTTGATGCCGATTTCTTCGCCGGTTTCGAGGCAGTAGCCGTAGGTGCCGTCCTCGATGCGTTTCAGTGCTTCATCGATCTTGCGGATCAGCTTGCGCTCACGATCACGCGTGCGCAACTCGAGGCTGAATTCCTCTTCCTGGGTCGCGCGGTCATTGGGATCGGGAAAATTCGCGGCCTCATCCTTCATGTGCGAGACCGTGCGATCGACTTCCTGCATCAGATCGCGCTTCCAGCTGAGCAGGATCAGCTGGAAATGCGCCAGCTGCTGCTTGCTCATGTATTGCTCGCCACGCCTGGCGACATAGGGCTTGACGTTGCGCGGCCCGGCCAGAAGGCTGCTGGTATCCGAGCCGTCGCCTTCGCCGTCGGCTTCCTCGGCGTCGGGCAGCAGGCGCGTACGCCCGGTAATGGAGCTGGTGCCAGCGCTGGCAGGTCGGTCGCTGGACAGAGTGCTGATGATCGGCGCCGCGCGCCGCGGCGCCATGCGTTCCAGATCGCTGGCGGATTTCTTCGAGAATCTCGCCTCCGGCTTGAGCGCTGTCACTGGCGCTGGCGCGGCCTTGCGGCTTGCGACTACCGTCTTGCGCGGCTCGGCGCGGCTCGGCGCGGCGCGGCGCGGCGCGGCCTTCGCGCTTGGCGCCTTCTTCAATTTGCTGGTCTTGGATCCGGGCTTCTTGCCGGGCATCGCCGCGCTCCTGACATCACCGGTCATTTGAGAACGCGCGATTATACCGACGCGTGGCGGGCTGTACAGAGGTGAAAAACTTTAGCCGTGGCAGGGCGTTACGCTCTTCAGGGCAGGTTGACGGCTTCCGGGGCGCGCCACTGCGGCGCACGGCGCTCGGCGATGACGCTGGTGTAGATGCCGCCGCGAACGTTGAAACGGGCGCTCAGTCGCATGAATCGCGGTGAGATCGAGCCGGCCAGATGGTCGATGATCTCGTTGGTCACGGCCTCGTGAAAGCTGCCGCGGTCGCGAAATGACCAGAGGTAGAGCTTGAAGGCCTTGAGTTCGATGCACAGCCGATCGGGCACGTACTCGAGCTCGAGCGTGGCGAAGTCCGGCTGGCCTGTCCTCGGACACAGACAGGTGAACTCCGGAATACTCATGCGGATCGTGTAGTCCTGCCCGGGCGCTGGATTGGGGAAGGTCTCGATCTCGGTGGCGGGCTGGGTCGGCATCGGGGGCGGATAAACTGCGTCGAAAGCGGCGCCCGGATAATCTACACTAGCGGCGCGCCAGCTCGCGAAGATTAGTCACTCCAGCTCCATGAGTATTCCGGGACTTTAATGCGGCTCAACAAAGTCAGGCTCGCCGGATTCAAATCTTTTGTCGATCCAACCTCGGTGCATCTGCCGGGGAATCTGATCGGTGTAGTCGGTCCCAACGGCTGCGGCAAGTCCAACATCATCGATGCGGTGCGCTGGGTCATGGGCGAGCTGTCGGCCCGGCACCTGCGCGGTGATTCGATGAGCGACGTGGTGTTCAACGGCTCGAGTGCGCGCAAGCCGGTCGGCACGGCCGCGGTCGAACTGGTATTCGACAACAGCGATGGCAAGATCGGCGGCGCCTATGCGAGCTACAACGAGATCTCGCTCAAGCGCACGGTGTCGCGCGACGGCACCTCGGCGTACTACATCAACGGCGGACGCTGCCGCCGCAAGGACATCACGCAGCTGTTTCTCGGCACCGGCCTGGGCTCGCGCAGCTATGCGATCATCGAACAGGGCATGATCTCGCGCGTGATCGAGGCGCGGCATGACGACATGCGCCTGTTCATCGAAGAGGCGGCCGGCGTTTCACTTTATAAGGAGCGCCGCCGCGAGACCGAGATGCGCATGGCCGAGACGCGTGAGAATCTCGCGCGGTTGCAGGATCTGCGCGACGAGATCGACAAGCAGATCCGCCACCTGCAGCGCCAGGCTAACATCGCGCGTCGCTATCAGGAACTCAAAGCGCAGGAGCGTACCCTGACCGCCGAGCTGTTGGCCTTGCGGCTACGCGAGCTCGACAGCGGCGCCGCGGTGCAGGACGGCGCCGTACGCGAGTGCGAGCTGGACATGCAGCAGGCGCTGGCGGAGCAGCGCTCGGCGGAAGCGGCGATTGAGAAGCAGCGCGCGTGCCACACCGAGCTCAGCGAAGCGGCAGCGCAGGTGCAGGGCCGCTACTACGAGCTCGGGGCGGAAGTGACCCGGACCGAGGAGAACATTCGCTATACCCGCGAGCTGCGCGAGCGTGCCCGCAATGACCTGTCCCAGGTGAACGACAACCTCGGCTCGATCGCGCAGCAGATCGTGCGCGATGAAGAGCAGCTGGCGGCGCTGCGTGCCGAAATCGCCGAGCTCGAGCCATTGGTCGATGCGCGACGCGCAAGCGAGCAGCTGGCCACGAGCGGGCTCGCGGACGCGGAGGCCGAACTGGCTGCCTGGCAGCAGCATTGGGAGAGCTTCAACCGCGATCTCGGCGCCGCCGGACAGAGCGCCGAGGTGGAGTCCGCGCGCATTGAGCAGCTCGAAAGCCAGCGCCACCGCTTGCAGGCGCAAGCTGACCGGCTGAGCCTCGAGCTCGATGCGCTCACCTCGCAGCGAGCCGACGCGCCGATCGACGGGCTCACCGAACGCGAGGCGGCGGCGCGCGCGGTGGCCGACACGCTGGCGCGCGAATTGGAGGCGGCGCTGACGCAGGTGCAGAAGTTGCGCAGCGCGCAGCAGAGCGCCGATGGCCGGCTCGAGGCCCTGCGGCAGGAACGCGAGCAGGCGCGCGCCGAACTGATGTCGCTCGAAGCCTTGCAGCAGGCGGCGCTGCGGGAGAAGAACGCGCGCGCGGGTGCCTGGTTGTCGGCGCTGGCGGTTTCCGCCAGGCAGCCGCGATTGGCAGAGACGCTTGACGTTGAAGCCGGTTGGGAGCGCGCGGTCGAAACGGTGCTCGGTGATTACCTCGAGGCCGTCGGCGTGGCCGCGCTCGACCAACTCGAATCGTCATTGCCGGGGCTCGACGGCGGTAGCGTGACGTTTTTCGAACACGCGGCGGCCGGTGCCGCCGGGCGTGCGGGGACGCTGGCGGCGTGGGTGCGCGGACCGCAGGCGGTACGCTCGCTGCTCGAGCCGGTGCGAACCGCGCAGTCGCTCTCCGTGGCGTTGCGGCAGCGCTCGCAGCTGGCGGACGGCGAATCCCTGATCACCGCGGCCGGGGAATGGGTCGGCCGCGACTGGCTGCGAGTCAACCGCGGTGGCGACGTGCACGCCGGCGTGCTGGAACGCGAGCATCGACTCAAGGCACTGCGCGAGCTGTGCATCACTGCCGATGAGCGAGTGCGGCGGCTCGAGCAGGACATCGTGTCGCTGCGCGCGCAGGTGAGCGTGTCCGAGCAACATCGCGACGCCACGCAAGCGCGCATCCACGGCGTGCACCGCGAGCACGCCGAGCTGCGCGGCCGGCTGGAAGCGCTCAAGGCACGACTGGAAGAGGCGGCGTTGCGCCGAGCCCGCATCGAGGCCGAGCAGGCCGAGGTCGCGCTCGACATGACCCGCGCGCAGGACGGCCTGGCCCGTGCGCGCGCCGCCCACGGTGAGGCGATGGAGGCCCTGGCCCGGCTGCATGAGCAGCAACTCGAGCTCGAGAGCGAACGCGAGCTCAGGCGCGAACAGGCCGCGCTCACGCGCGAGCGGGCGCAGGCTGCGCAGCGCGATCTGCACGACAGCCTGATCCGGTTGGAGAGCCGGCGCTCGGCGCAGGGCTCGATGGCGGGCGCGCTCTCACGCCTGCTCGAGCAGCGTGCCGCGCTGCAAGCGCAGGCCCAGAGTCTGGAGCGCTCGCTCGCCGATGGCGATGCGCCGGTCGCCGAACTCGAGGTGCGGCTGCAGGATCATCTGGCGCGGCGGCTCGAAGTCGAGGCCGAGCTCGCGAGCGCGCGCCGGCAGCTCGAGGACTGCGACAGCGAATTGCGGGCACTCGAGCAGCGCCGGCTGTCGGCGGAACAACACGTCGCGGCGGCGCGCGAGGCAATGGAGCAGGCTCGGTTGGCAGCGCAGGAGTCGCGCGTGCGGCGCGAGTCGCTGTTCGAGCAGTTCGCGGCCACGCAATTCGAGCTCAGTGCCGTGCTGGACAAAATGGATCCCGAGGCCGACATCAAGGTTTGGGACAGCCGGCTCGCCGAGCGGCGCGAGGACCTGGAAAAGCTCGGCCAGGTCAATCTCACCGCGATCGATGAGCTCGCGGAGCAGACCGAGCGCAAGAACTACCTCGATCGGCAGTTCGCCGACGTCAACGACGCGCTCGCTACGCTCGATCAGGCAATGCACAAGATGGACCGCGAAACGCGCACCCGTTTCGAGGATACCTTCAACCGTATCAACGCCGGGCTGCAGGAAAAATTTCCACGGCTGTTCGGCGGCGGCCACGCGTATCTGGAACTGGTCGGGGAGGATCCGCTCGCGGCCGGTGTCGCGGTCATGGCGCGTCCGCCGGGTAAGCGCAACAGCACCATCGCGCAGCTCTCAGGCGGCGAAAAGGCGCTGACCGCCGTGGCGCTGGTGTTCTCGATCTTCGATCTGAATCCGGCGCCATTCTGCCTGCTCGATGAGGTGGACGCATCGCTCGATGAGCAAAATGTCGGCCGCTATTGCGAGATCGTTCGCGAGATGTCGAGCCGGGTGCAGTTTATTTTCATTACCCACAACAAAGTCACGATGGAGCTGGCCTCGCAGCTCATCGGCGTGACCATGAACGAACCCGGCGTCTCGCGGCTGGTCGCGGTCGATATCGACGAGGCCATGAAGCTGGCAGCGGTCTGATCGCGGAAGGACTCATGGAGGCATTGCGCTGGATACTGTTGCTGGCCGGTCTGGTGTTCCTGGCGGGGCTGGCCGCCTGGGAGCTGCGCCGGCCGCGACAGGCGCGTCGCGATGGCGCCGGTCGATCCGAGCGCAGCGAGCCGGAGATCGGCGCGATGGACCCCATGGGCCAGACGGGACCGATGGCTCCGATGGCCGGGGAGCCGCCGGCATCGGCCGCGGGAATTTATGCCGGAGCCAGCCTCGGCAGCGGCCGCACGCGGGCCGAGCCGCCACCGCGCATCGATCTGCCGCCGCTGGAGCCGCTCGAGCCGAGCGCGGCTGCGGGCGGCGGCGGAACGCAGAGCGCGAGTTCAGCGATCAGCATCGATGAGCCGATCCGTGCCCTGGGGCCGGAGCTTGTGAACGATCTGGGCGCTGGCGAGCCGTACGCGGACACGCTCGCCGATGCGCCGCAGGGCGCCTCGGTGGTCGAGCAGCCGCTGGCCGGCGAACTGCCACGGTCGCTGGTGGTCGACTGGCCGCCGGAAGCAGAGCGCCAGATCCTCTCGCTGCGGATCGCTGCGCTGAGCCACGAGCGTCTGTCCGGCCGCCTCGTGCGCCAGGCCCTGGGGGCTTGCGGTTTCGAGCACGGGCGCTTTGGCATTTTTCATCAGGCCGGCGCTGATGGCCGGGCACTGCTCAGTGCCGCTAACCTCACCAAGCCCGGCATTTTCGATCTGCCCAATATGGACTTTCAGCGCTTCTCGGGTTTGAGTCTGTTCGCCGTGCTGCCGGGACCGCTGCCGCCGGCGGCAGCGCTCGATCACCTGCTCGATACTGCGCAGGATCTGGCCGAGCGGTTGCGGGCACGTCTGCAGGATGAGCAAGGGCTGACGCTCGGCGCGGCACAGCTCGAGAATCTGCGGCGCACGGTGCAGGATCTGACCGCGGTGGCGCTGCGCGCGGAGCCAACTGCGTGAAGGACGCAACGCGGCGGCGCGCCGCCGAGTTGCGTGAGCTGATCCACCAATACGACTACCGGTACTACGTGCTCGACGATCCGGCGGTGCCGGACGCCGAATACGACCGCCTGATGCGCGAGCTGGGCGAGCTCGAAGCGCAGCATGCCGAACTGGTGACGCCGGATTCGCCGACGCAGCGCGTGAGCGGCCAGATTGCCGCCGGTTTTGCCGAGGTTCGGCATAGCGTGCCGATGCTCTCGCTCGACAATGCGTTCAGCGACGACGACATCGTCGCTTTCGATCGGCGGGTGCGCGAGCGTCTCGGCCGTGACGATCAGCAGATTGAGTACTGCGCCGAGCCCAAGCTCGACGGCCTGGCAGTGTCGCTGATCTATCGTGCCGGCCGCCTGGTGGTCGGGGCCACGCGCGGCGACGGCAGCAGCGGCGAGGACATCACGGCGAACATACGCACCATTCGTGCCGTGCCGCTGATGCTGCGTGGACGGGCGCCGGACGAAGTCGAAGTCCGTGGCGAAGTATTCATGCCAGTGGCGGGATTTGAGCGCATGAATGCGGCGGCGATGGCCGCAGGCGAGAAAGTGTTCGCCAACCCGCGCAACGCCGCCGCCGGCAGCCTGCGCCAGCTCGATCCGCGAATCACGGCAGCGCGGCCGCTGGGCGTATTCTTTTATGCCGTCGGTCGCTGGCAAGGGGCAGCTCAATCGCCGCCGAGCCAGACGAGCCTGCTGCGCCAGCTCGCGGATTGGGGCCTGCGCACCAATTCCGAGATTCGCGCCGTAGCCGGAGCCGCGGGCTGTCTGGATTACTTTCATGCGCTCGGCGCGCGGCGCGCGGCGCTGCCATACCAGATCGACGGCGTGGTTTATAAGGTCAACTCGCGTGCCGATGAGGAGGCGCTGGGCTATGTCTCGCGCGCGCCGCGCTGGGCGATCGCGCACAAATTTCCCGCAGACGAAGCCCTCACGGTGGTGCGCGACATCGAATTCCAGGTCGGGCGCACAGGCGTGCTCACGCCGGTGGCCCGGCTCGAGCCGGTGCAGCTGGCCGGTGTCACGGTCAGCAACGCGACACTGCACAACATGGATGAAGTCGAGCGCAAGGACGTGCGCCGCGGGGACACGGTAGTGGTGCGGCGGGCGGGCGATGTCATTCCCGAGATCGTGCGTGTGCTGCCCGAGCGTCGGCGGCGCGGCGCGCAGCGGCCGAAACTGCCGGATAAATGCCCGATCTGCGGCTCCAAGGTGGTGCGCGTCGAAGGCGAGGCCGCCGCGCGCTGCAGCGGCGGCTTCAGCTGCGCGGCACAGCGCAAGGAAGCCCTGCGTCATTTCGCCAGCCGGCGCGCACTCGATATCGAGGGGCTGGGAGAAAAGCTGATCGATCAGCTGGTCGGGCAGGAGCTGCTGCGGAACCCGAGCGACATCTATGCGCTCGAGGCCGGGAGCCTCGCCGGACTGGAACGAATGGGCGAGAAGTCGGCCGCCAATCTGGTGGCGGCGATCGAGCACAGCAAGGGCACTACATTGCCGCGGCTGCTGCATGGGCTCGGAATTGCCGGCGTCGGTGAGAGTACGGCCAAAGCGCTGGCTGAGCACTTCGGATCGCTCGGGGCGCTGGAGAATGCCTCGATGCAACAGATCCTCGAGGTCAGCGATATCGGGCCGGTGATTGCCGCCAGCGTGCAGAGTTTCTTCCAGGATGCACGCCATCGCAACGAACTCAAGCGTCTGCGAGCGCTCGGCATGCATTGGCCGGAGGGGCCGGCGGCGGCGGAAACAGCTGCGCTGCCGCTGTCCGGGCTGACCGTGGTGCTCACCGGAACGCTGCCGGCCTTAAGCCGCGATGCCGCCGCCGAACGGCTCACGGCGCTCGGCGCAAGAGTCAGCGGCTCGGTGTCGAAGAAGACCAGTTATCTCATCGCCGGCGCCGATCCCGGCTCGAAGCTCACGCGCGCGCAGCAGCTCGGCATCCCGGTGCTGGACGAGCGGGGCCTCGAGGAATTACTGCGCCGGAAGTGAGCCCTCAGAGGTTCCTCTCGATCTTGGCGGTCTTAAGCAATTCATCCTGATAGGCCCTGAACTTCTTGGTCTCCACCAGCTGGCTCACCCGATCCTTGACTTGCTCGAGCGGCGGCACCGGCGTGTCGCGAGTATCGAGTAGCTGAATCACGTGCCAGCCGTACTGGGACTGCACCGGCGTCGGCGTGACCTCGCCCTTCTTCAGCTGGACCACGGCGTCCGCGAACGGCTTGACCATGTTGGATGGCGTGAACCAGCCCAGTTCCCCGCCCTGCTCCTTGGATGAATCTGTTGAGTCCTTCTTGGCGAGGTCCTCGAACTTGGCGCCTTTCTTGAGCTCGTCGATGATTTTCTGGGCCGCGTCCTGGCTCGACACCAGAATATGGCGCGCGTGGTATTGCATCTTGGGCATGCCCGCAACCTGCGCGTCGTATTCGGCCTTCAGTTCCGTATCGGTAGGCTTCTTGTCCTCCAGATAATGCGTGGCACCGGCTTGCTGCAGGATCTCCAGGCGCGAGAGCGACAGCAGCGAGGCGGTATCCGTGGTCTTGTCCAGGCCTTGCTTGATTGCTTCTTCGGCAATGATCTCGCCACGAATCAGGTTGTCGAGCAACTGCGTGCGCTGTTCGGCCGTCAGCTCGGTAGCCGGCTTGCCGGCGGTGTTCTTCGCGTAGTACTCGAACATCGCGCGGCTGATCGGGGTGCCGTTGACGGTTGCCACCGGCTTGTCGGCCGGCTTGGTGGTGTCCGCCGTGGGACCGCCTTTGGAGCAGGCGGCCAGTAGCGCCAGCGCGGCGAACGGGAGTGCTTTGAAAATTTTCATCAGATATCTCATTAGGTTACGTTAATTACTTTGTGAACTCATCAGGAGTCAGGGTTTCCATCGCTACGGCATGCAGTTCGGTCTCGAACAGCGGCGCCAGCGCCTCGTTGACCAGACGGTGACGCTGCAGGGGCTTCAATCCCTCGAAGCATGTGGACACGATCCGTAGCCGGAAGTGTCCCTTGCCACCGGCGCTGGTATGGCCGGCGTGCGCGGCACTGTCGTCACGCACTTCCAGGTGCGCGGGCTGCAGGCGCTGCTGCAGCAGCCTCTGAATATGCACGGCAGTCGGGCTCGGTGGGGCGCGCATGACAGTCAGGCGGCCACTGCCTCGGTGCGCGCGGCGAGCCAGACGGCTTGAGCGATCGCGAACAACGCGAACGCCACGCTGAGACCGAATACCTTGAAATTGACCCAGGTACGTTCGCTCGCGCTGTTGGCGACCCAGAGGTTCAGGCCCCCGAGCAATGCATAGAACCCGACCCAGAGCAGATTGAGCTTGAGCCAGGTGCGGCGCGGCACGGTCTCGCTGCGGCTGACCATTGGCGCGAGCAGTCGCTGCGCCAGGGGAACGCGGCCTACCCACGGGCTCACGAAGCTAGCGAGCGCGACCAGCCACAGAAATACGGTCGGCTTCCATTTGAGAAACCGCGGATCGCGCAGGATCAACGTGGCGCTGCCGAGCGAGAGCACCAGCACCGCGCTCAGCAGATGCATCGGCGGTACGCGCCGCAGCCGCAGCAGATCGGCCAGCAGCAGCGCGACCATCGCGATCATCAGCACCGCGGTGGCGACGTAGATGCCGCCCAGATAGTAGGCCACGAAGAACGCCACCAGTGGCGCAAGATCAAACAGGGCTTGCATCCGTGAATCGGGTCGCCAGACAGGGCAGTTATCAGGGCCGCTATGATAGCGGATTCGCCCCCTTCGGCGCAGGCCATGGCCCAATACTTCGAGCTGCATAGCCAGAATCCGCAACTGCGCCTGATCCGCCGCGCGGCCGAGATCGTACGCAACGGTGGCGTCATCGCCTATCCGACCGACTCTTGCTACGCGCTCGGCTGCCATATCGGAGACGCGGCGGCGCTCGAGCGTCTGCGACGCATTCGCGGCGCCGATCGGCACCATCATTTCACGCTGGTGTGCCGCGACCTGAGCGAGATCGGGCGCTATGCGCGCATCGAGACCTGGCAGTTCAGGTTGCTCAAGGCGGCCACGCCCGGCCCGTTCACGTTTCTGCTGCCGGCTACGCGCGAGACGCCGCGGCGGCTGCAGCATCCGAAGCGCCGCACGATCGGTATCCGAGTGCCCGACCACCCAGTGCCGAAAATGCTGCTGACCGAGCTCGGTGAGCCGTTGATGAGCTCGACCTTGCTGCTGCCGGGCGATGAGCTGCCGCTGACCGACGGCGATCAGATCCGCGCCCGACTCGAGCACCAGCTCGATGCCATCCTCGATGGCGGGCATTGCGGCATCGAGCCGACGACGGTGGTCGATCTGGCGGTGTCGCCGCCGGTCCTGGTGCGTGCCGGCAAAGGCAAGCTGGCCGGCGTCGGCTGGGAAGTGCTCGGGAACCCCGTATAATCAACTCTGTTCAATCAGGGGCCCGCCGCTCGCGCGGGGAGCGACCGCAAGGATGAGTGCCGTCCCTCAAGGCAAGCGCGTGCTGTCCGGCATGCGCCCGACCGGTCAGCTGCATCTGGGCAACTACCACGGCGCGCTGCGCAACTGGGTCGAGCTTCAGTACCGGTACGAATGTTACTTTTTCATTGCCGACTGGCACGCGTTGACCACCGATTACGAGGATACCGCCGGACTGCCGCAGGCGGTCCATGAGGTGTTGATCGATTGGCTGGCCGCCGGCCTCAACCCCGGCGTCGCCACCCTGTTTGTGCAGTCGCAGGTGCCCGAGCATGCCGAGCTGCATCTGCTGTTGTCGATGATCACGCCCCTGAGCTGGCTCGAGCGCGTGCCCACGTACAAGGATCAGCAGGAACAGCTCAAAGACAAGGATCTGGCGACCTATGGCTTCCTCGGCTACCCGCTGCTGCAGAGCGCCGACATCCTGCTGTACCGGCCCAGCTTCGTGCCGGTAGGCGAGGATCAGGTCGCGCACGTGGAAATCACACGCGAAATCGCGCGACGCTTCAATCATCTGTACGGCCGGGAGCCCGACTTCGAGCAGAAGGCGGAGCGCGCGATCAAGGAACTCGGTGGACGCAACATCACGCTCTATCGCCAGCTGCGCCGCCGCTTCCAGGAATCCGGGGATGTGGCGGCGATCGAACGGGCACGGGCGCTGGTGGAGAGCAACACGCGCATCACCCTCGCCGATCGCGAGCGCCTGCTCGGCTATCTCGAGGGCTCCTACGTCAGCATCCTGCACGAGCCGCAGGTGCTGCTGACCGCCAGCCCCAAGGTACCCGGTCTCGATGGCCGCAAGATGTCCAAGTCCTATGGCAATACCATTTTGCTGCGCGAGGACCCGGATTCGGTGGCGGCGAAACTCAAGACCATGCAGACCGATCCGGCGCGGGTGCGGCGTACCGACCCCGGCGACCCGGAGAAATGCCCGGTATGGGATCTGCACAAGCTGTATTCGGATGAAGCCACACGACAGTGGGTGGATCAGGGCTGCCGTACCGCGAGCATCGGCTGTCTCGACTGCAAGAAGCCGCTGATCGACCGGATCGTCGATGAGGTCACCGGCATGCGCAAGCGCGCGCAGGAATTTCAGGAAAATCCCGAGATGGTCGCGAACATCCTGACTGAAGGTGGCGAGAAGGCGCGCGCGGCGGCGCGCGCCACGCTCGACGAGGTGCGCCGCGCCATGCATTTGCGGCCGCAATGATCTATAAGGTTTGCCATCGCGTTGGCGCGACCTGGGAGGCTTAAGATCGTGAAGCCGGACCTCAAGATCGTGGCGTCCAATCCGCTGCCACCGGCGCCGGTGCCAGTCTCACCGGAGCAGGTCGAGATGCCGTTTGCCGTGGTCAACGGCGAGCCGGTCACGCAGCTGCCGCGGGATCTGTACATCCCGCCGCAGGCGCTGGAGATATTCCTCGAGGCCTTCGAAGGCCCGCTCGACCTGCTGCTCTATCTGATCCGCCGGCAGAACGTAGACATTCTGAATATTCCGATCGCCGAGATCACGCGCCAGTACACCCAGTACATCGAGCTGATGCAGGATCTGCAGCTCGAGCTGGCCGGCGAGTATCTGGTGATGGCGGCGACCCTGGCCGAGATCAAGTCACGGATGCTGCTGCCGCGGCCGCCGGGCGAGGGTGACATCAGTGAGGACGATCCGCGTGCCGAGCTGGTGCGAAGGCTCCAGGAGTACGAACGCTTTAAGCGCGCGGCGGCGGAGATCGATGCCATGCCCCGGCTCGAACGCGACGTCTGGCAGGCGAGCGCCGAGCTGCGCGACAAACCCGCTGCACGCAGCCTGCCACAGGTGACGCTGCAGGAAATGCTGCTCGCCTTCAAGGAAGTCGCCGTGCGTGCGGCCATGTTCGCGCATCACCACGTGCGGCGCGAACCGCTGTCGGTGCGCGAGCGCATGAGCAACATCCTGGCCGCTCTGGAGCAGGGCAGCTTTCTGGAGTTCGGTCGCCTGTTCGCGCCCGAGGAGGGCCGGGCCGGCGTGACCGTCACCTTCGTGGCGATCCTCGAGCTCATGCGCGAGGGTCTGATCGACATCATGCAGACCGCGGCCTACGCGCCGCTGCACGTGCGCGCGGCGGCCGCAAATCGTACACTGCATCTGGTCGCCGACAATACGCGGCCGGAGCCGGCCGCTGTCGCGGCGGCGCCGGCCGACCAGAGCACAGCTGAGCCGGACGGGGGTGACAGCGGAGTGTTGGAATGAGCGCAAGCGAACTGAGAAATATCATCGAAGCCGCACTGTTGGCGGCGGGAAAATCGCTGACGCTCAACGAGCTGTCGCTGTTATTCGACGAACAGGAGCGCCCCGATCCGGCCGCCATCCGGGGCGCGATCGAGTCGCTGGCCGCGGACTATGCGGCGCGGCCGATCGAGATCAATGAGACCGGCGCGGGCTGGCGCATTCAGGTGCGCCGTGCCTATGGCGCCACGGTTGCACGACTGTGGCCCGAGCGGCCGCAGCGCTATTCACGCGCGCTGCTCGAGACGCTGGCGCTGATCGCCTATCGGCAGCCGATCACGCGGGCCGAGATCGAGTCGGTGCGCGGCGTTGCGGTCAATCCCAACATCACCAAGACGCTGCTCGAGCGGCAGTGGATCCGCGTGGTCGGCCACCGTGACCTGCCGGGCCGGCCGGAGCTGCTCGGTACCACCCGTGAATTTCTGGAATACTTCGGACTGAAGAACCTGGACGACTTGCCAGCGCTCACCGCGCTGCGCTCCCTCGGAGAGCTCGATCCACAGCTCGATCTGCGGGTAGCCGGGGAGGCCGACAGCGCGTGCGCGTCCAGCGAGCCGGCATCAGCGGCCGTCGGCGGTCAGATCGACGAGGAACCCAACGACGCCGAGGCGAGCGAGGCGGAGGAGTCCGGCGCCGCTCCGCTGGCCGCACCGGGTCTGGTCGCCTCTCCGCCCGACGATTCCTGAAGACGCAGCATGCCGGCCGTGAGCGCAGCCGAGCGCCTGCAGAAGGTGCTGTCGCAGCTTGGGCTCGGTTCGCGACGAGAAGCCGAGGCCTGGATTCGCGCCGGCCGTGTCACGGTCAACGGCAAGGCGGCGGTGCTGGGCATGCGCGTCGCTGCTGACGATCAGCTCAAGCTCGATGGCCGCCCCATCCGCCGGCAAGTCACCAAGGACGTGCCGGTTTTTATGTGTCACCGCTCACCGGGCGAGCCGCTGCTGCCGCCGCGCACGGCCGCCCGCGGCGCCGACACCGGCACCGGCACGGCGCCGGGTGCGAGCATCGCCGAGCGATTACCGCGCCGCGCCGGCCGCCGCTTCATCAGCATCAGTCCGATGCCCACCGTCGATGGCGGTCTGGAACTGCTGACCGCCGATGGCTTCCTGGCTACGCGCCTGCAGCGCGCGGTGCATGCGCTGGAGATGGAATTTAGTCTGCGCATCCGCGGCGAGCTGTCCGCCGGACAGCAGCAGGCAATCCGTGAGGGCATGCTCGACGGGGGCTCCGCAGTGCGGGTACTGCAACTCGAGCCCACGGGCGGCGAGGGCAGCAATCGCTGGTATCGCCTGCTCGCCGCCGGTGCCAGCGGCAACGACATCCGCCAGCTGATCGAACGCCAGGCCGTAACGCTGGTGCGCATGCTGCGCACGCGCATCGGTACACTGGCGCTGCCGCGCACGCTCGCACGCAGTCATTGGCGCGAGCTCGAGGGTACGGAAGTCACCGCTTTGCTTGGCAGTCCAGGCTCTGGCCGTTGACGCCGCGACTGGCGGGTCCGAGCAGCCATAGATAGGGCTGCACGATGTCCTCGGGAGCGGCCAACCTGGTGATGTCTTCGGCTGGGAAGGCCTGGCGGCGCATGCGGGTGCGCACCGGTCCGGGATTGAGCGCATTGACGCGCGGGTTGCCGCTGCGTTCGAGTTCCTCCGCCAGAACGTGGGTCAGGGCCTCGATGCCGAATTTCGACACCGCATAGGCGCCCCAATAGGCGTTGGCGTGACGGCCGGCGCCGCTGCTGGTGAATACGATGGACGCATCCTGTGAGCAGCGCAGCAGCGGCAACAGCACCTGGGTGAGTGCGAACGCCGCGGTCAGATTCACGTGCAGCACACGACACCAAGTCGGCACGTCGTAGTGCTCGATTGGGGCCAGCACGCCGAGAATGCCGGCGTTATGCAGCAGGCCGTCGAGGCGTCCATAGCGGCGCTGCAGCGCTTCGGCCAGTTGGTCGTAATCGCGTGCGAGGGCCCGCTCGAGATCGAGCGGCGCAATGCTGGCCTCAGCCTTATGCAACGCCGCAATGCGCGCATGCACGGCTTCAAGCTTGCTTACCGAACGGCCGATCAGCACCAGCTCGGCACCGTGTGCCGCCGCTGCCAGCGCGACTGCGCGCCCGATGCCGTCGCTCGCGCCGGTGACGGCGATGACGCGTCCGCGCAATTCGTCCGGTCCCGCCTGATAGCGTTGGTGTACGGCCAAGGTGGATGCGGACAAGGGCTCTGCCATGGCGCTCAACTGTGTTTTAAAGGTCCGGCGCAGTCAGTCGATTCGAAAGCGGCCGCGTGCGGCGCGGCGCGCGGCGTTCCAGGCGACCAGATTGTCGGCGAAACCATCGAGGCCCGAGCTGCTTTTCCTGCCCGGGCGGCGCTGGCGGCGCTGGGCTTGCCTGGCGGCGAGGGCAATCCAGACCAGCAGCGGCGCGAGCCGCGGCTGCAGCGCGCTGTCGATCGCCTGGGCTTGCCGTCGCAGCGCCTCGAGGGCGGCGGCCGGTGCCGCTGGCGCGGCTGGCGCGCCCGGTCCGGCCAGCGCGGTCGGTGGCTGCGTGCGCCCGGTCGCGAAACGCTCGAGTTCGAGCGCGTGCTCACCCAGGTCGCTCAGCGCGCGCTGCAGCTGCGGCGAGGGCGGGTCCGGACGCTGATCCGGGCGCAGCGCAGTCGCCGCCAGCTCGAACACGGCGCGCTGGAGTGCCGCGCCCGGCTGGGCGCTGAGCGTCTCGGTCGCGAGATCCACGGCAGCGGCCTCGACCAGGGGCTGCAATTTCAAGCGGCGGCCTTCCGGCTCCTGCGCCAGCAGCGCGCGCAGCCACGGATGCTGCGGCTCGCCACGCGCGTAGCGCTCGGCTTCGCCGCGCCACCAGTCAAGCCGTACGTGAGCCACGGAGTGGTCCAGGCCGCGCGCGGCACCGGCGCTGATCTGATCGGCCAGCGCCAGCAGGGTGGTCAGCGTGACGCGCACCGCGGCCGGGCTGTAGAGCAGCGCGAAATAGCGCGGCGACCCGGCTGCCGGCGGCGGTGGCAGCGGGAGCGATGGCGGTGGCGCCTGACTCACGGCAGCTGGCTCACGGCGCTGCGCCGCCGTCGCCCGGCGGATCGCGCACCAGGTGCTCGATCGGCTCGGGGCTCGCGATCGGCTCACCGGGCGCGGCGCCGAGCTCGGTGAAACGCCGCGCTCCGGGCAACACCTGGCGCTCGAGCGAGCCCACGGCGCTGTTGTAGGCATCCACCGCGCCGCCGAGCGCCCGACCGGTCCTGGCCAGATGCGCTACGAAGCTCGACAGTCGCTTGTGCAATTCCTGCCCGAGGTCGCGGATCACGGCGGCGTTCTCGGCCACGGCCGCCTGCCGCCAGCCATAGGCTACGGCTTTGAGCAGCGCGATCAGCGTCGACGGCGTGGCGACGATGACTCCGGTGCGCAAGGCGTGCTCGAGCAGCTCGGGCCGCTCGGCCAGCGCCGTGCTCAGGATCTGATCGCCCGGCAGGAACAGCACGGCGAATTCCGGGCTGTGCTCGAACTGCGCCCAATAGGCCTTGGAGGCCAGTTCGCGCACCCGCGCCTCGACCTGCTGCGCGTGGCGCGCGAGCGCCTGCGCACGCAGCTCGTCGGTCGGGGCGTCGATCGCATCGAGATAGCCCTCGAGCGGCGTCTTGGCGTCCACCACCAGCTTGCGCCCTTCGGGCATGTGTACCACCAGATCGGGGCGCAGCATGCCGCCGGTGTCGCCGACACTCGGCTGCTCGGTAAAATCGCAGTGCTCGGATAGGCCGGCGAGCTCCACCACCCGCCGCAGCGTCAGCTCACCCCAGCGGCCGCGCACTTCCGGCCGGCGCAGCGCGGTCACGAGATTGCGGGTCTCGCGCTGCAGCGCCGATTGCCCCTGCGCCAGCGTTTCGATCTGCGAGCGCAGGCTAACGAAAGCCTCGCGACGCTCGCGCTCCATCGCCGACACCTGGGCCTCGGTTTTCTCGAGCGCGCTGCGGATCGGCTCGACCAGCGCCTGGAACGCCTGCTCGCGCTCGCGCCAGGTGCCTTGAATGCTCGCCTGTTCACGACCGAAGGCTTCGCGCGCGAGCTTGAGAAACACATCGGCATTGTCGCGCAGGCTCGCTGCGGCGAACTCCTGCACGCTGGCGCGCAGTCGTGCTTCGCTGTCGGCGAGCTGCCGCGCCGTGCGCCGCGACAACAGCCGCGAGGCCGCCAGGACCGCGACCAGACCCAGCAACAGCCCACCCAGCACGGCCAGCGCAATCTGCATCAACGACACCTGTCGGACGCGCCCGCTCAGGCTCCCGCGTGCGGGGCGAGCGGCGAAGCGGCGCGGCGCAAGCCCACCCAGGCGAGCAGTTCCAGCGGCTCGTCGATCCAGGCGGTGACCGGCCAGTCCTTCACATCCTCGTGCACTCCGATGTAGCCGAAGCTTGCGCCGAGCGCGACCATGTTGGCCGCGCGCGCGGCCTGAACGTCGCGCAGCGCGTCACCAAGGTACAGGCAGCGCGCGGGCTCGATGCTGAGCTGCCGCGCGGCGGTGAGCAGCGGCAACGGGTCGGGCTTGCGCGCCGGCAGGCTGTCGCCCGAGAGCACGCAGCCGGCACGTTCGAACAGGCCCAACTGCTGCATCAGCGGCTCGGTCAGCCAGCGCGGCTTGTTGGTGATCACGCCCCAGGGAATGCGATGCACCTCGAGCTGCGAGAGCACTTCATCGAAACCTGGGAACAGCCGTGTCTCGACCACGAGCTGCGCGCGATAAAGATCCAGAAAGCGCGCGCGCAGCGCTTCGAACTGGGCCACGTCGGCGTCGGGAAAGCCGACGCGCACCACCGCATTGGCGCCGTTCGAGACATGCGGCCGAATGCTGGCGAAGGCGAGCGGCGGCAGCTGCTGCTGCGTGCGCAGCGTATTGAGCGCGTGCGCCAGGTCCGGTGCCGTATCGAGCAGCGTGCCATCCAGATCGAGCAGCACGGCCGCGAGCGGTATGGCGGGGATCACGCCGCTTCGGCCTCGCGCCGGAAATGCGCCAGGTAATTCACACTGGCGTCGCCCGTCAGCCGCGCGGCCTGGCTGAACGGGTTGTAGTCGATGCCGCTGACATCGCACAGTGTCAGATGCTCGGCACGCCCCAGACGCGCGAGCTCGGCCGGGCGCAGCAGCCGCGCATATTCGTGCGTGCCGCGCGGGATCAGCTGCAGCAGGTATTCGGCGCCGACGATCGCGAGCAGGAACGAGCGCAGATTGCGATTGATGGTCGAGACGAACAGGTCGCCGCCCGGCCGCAGCAGCTTGGCCGTAGCGGCCAGTAGCGCCGCCGGGCTCGGCACGTGCTCGACCAGCTCCATGCAGGTGATCACGTCGAATGGGCTGGCGACCTGGGCTACGAATTGCTCGGCCGAGCACAGGTGGTAGTCGATCTGCAGCTGGCTCTCGTGCGCATGCAGCCGCGCCACCTCGATCATCGCTGGCGCCATGTCGATACCGCTGACGTGCGCGCCGTGGCGCGCGAGGGCTTCGGTGAGCAGGCCGCCGCCGCAGCCGATGTCGAGTGCACGCCGCTGCGACAGGGCGCAGCGCTGCGCCACGTACGCGACTCGTTGCGGATTGAGCGCGTGCAGCGGCCCGAAGGCGCCGCGCGGATCCCAGAATTCATGCGCCAGCGCGTCGAACTTGCGTACTTCCGCATCCATCGCCGCCGCCGTGGCCGGGGTGTTCATGTCGCCAGTATAGCCGCGCGGGCGCAGGGCGGGGTCTTGCAGCACCTGCCGCGGCGCCGCCGGGCGCCGCGGTAACAGCGGCGGCGAGGTGCCGCCTTGTGCTATGATTTCCCGCTAAATATTCAACGCGCGAAGACTTAGAAGAGTGACCGAAATAGCCCGCGAAGTCGTGCCCGTCAACCTCGAAGAGGAGATGCGCAAGTCCTATCTCGACTATGCAATGAGCGTGATCGTCGGACGCGCATTGCCGGACGTGCGCGACGGCCTGAAGCCGGTGCACCGGCGCGTGTTGTACGCGATGCGGGAGCTCGGCAACGACTACAACAAGGCCTACAAGAAGTCGGCGCGCGTAGTTGGCGATGTCATCGGCAAGTATCACCCGCACGGAGATGTCGCGGTCTACGACACGATCGTGCGCATGGCGCAGCCGTTTTCGATGCGCTACCTGCTGGTCGATGGCCAGGGCAATTTCGGCTCGGTGGACGGCGATGCGCCGGCCGCGATGCGTTACACCGAAGTACGCATGTCGAAGCTCGCGCACGAGCTGCTGGCCGATATCGACAAGGAAACGGTTGACTTCGTCCCGAACTACGACGAATCCGAGCACGAGCCGTCGGTCATGCCGACGCGCATTCCAAACCTGCTGGTCAACGGCTCCTCCGGCATCGCCGTGGGCATGGCGACCAATATCCCGCCGCACAATCTGATCGAAATCGCCAACGCCTGCCTGGCGCTGATCGATGAGCCGTCACTGACGCTGGCCGGGCTCATGCAGCACGTGCCCGGTCCGGATTTTCCGACCGCCGGCATCATCAACGGCGCACAGGAAATCGTCACCGCGTACAAAACCGGCCGCGGCCGACTGTCGGTGCGGGCGCGGGCCCATTTCGAGGATTTCGACGATCGCGGTCGCCAGGCGATCATCGTCACCGAGCTGCCTTATCAGGTGAACAAAGCCCGCCTGCTCGAACGCATCGCCGAGCTGGTGCGCAACAAGCAGATCGACGGCATTTCCGAGCTGCGTGATGAGTCCGACAAGGACGGCATGCGGGTCGTGATCGAGCTCAAGCGCGGCGAAGTCGCCGAGATCGTGCTCAACAATCTGTACGCGCAGACGCCGATGGAAACGGTGTTCGGCATCAACATGGTGGCGCTGCTCGACGGCCAGCCGCGGCTGATGTCGCTGCGCGAGATGCTCGAGGCTTTTCTGCGTCATCGGCGCGAAGTGGTCACGCGCCGCACGATCTTCGAGCTGCGCCGCGCGCGTGAGCGCGCCCATATCCTCGAAGGCCTGGCGGTGGCGCTGGCCAACATCGACGAGGTCATCGCGCTCATCAAAGCCTCGGCGACGCCGGCCGAGGCGCGCGCGGCGATGCTCGGGCGCGGCTGGCCGCCGGGGGCGGTCGCGGAAATGCTCGATCGCAGCGGGGCGGCCTCGACGCGACCGGATGGACTGGCGGTGGAGTATGGCCTGTCCGGCGGCGTCTATCGATTGAGCGAGGCGCAGGCGCAGGCGATCCTCGATATGCGCCTGCACCGTCTCACGGGGCTCGAACAGGGCAAGATAGTCGAGGAATTCCAGACCCTGCTGGGCGAGATCGGCGACCTGTCGAAAATCCTCGCGCTGCCTGCGCGTCTGACTGAAGTGGTGCGTGGCGAGATCGTCGAGATTCGCGACAATTATGGCGATGCGCGCCGTACCGAGATCAGCCGTGATCACCTCGATCTGAGCACCGAGGACCTGATCGAACCACAGGATGTCGCGGTTACGCTGACGCACGCCGGCTATGCCAAGGCGCAGCCGGTGTCCGACTATCAGGCGCAGCGGCGCGGCGGCCGCGGCAAAGCCGCCACCGCGGTCAAGGACGAGGACTTCATCGAGAAATTCTTCGTCGCCCATACGCACGACACGCTGCTGTGCTTTTCCAATCGCGGCAAGGTCTACTGGCTGCGGGTGTTCGAGCTGCCGCAGGGCGGGCGCGGCTCGCGCGGTAAGCCGATCGTGAATCTGCTGCCGCTCGAGGAAGGCGAGAAGATCAGCGCCGTGCTGCCGGTCAAGCAGTTCGACGAGCAGCATTTCGTGTTCATGGCCACCAGCAGCGGTACCGTGAAGAAAACCCCGCTGGCGGCGTTTTCGCGGCCGCGCCCGAGCGGCATCATCGCGCTGGATCTGCGCGGCGATGATCATCTGGTCGGCGTGGCGCTCACCGACGCCACGCGCGAGATCATGCTGGTCACCAGCGGCGGCAAGGCGATCCGCTTCCACGAGGAAGAGGTGCGGCCGATGGGTCGCGAAGCGGCTGGCGTACGCGGTGTCAAATTAGGGGAGGCTCAACGCGTCATCGCGCTGCTGGTGCTCGGCGAGGGTTACGTGCTGACGGCCTCGGAGAATGGCTACGGCAAGCTCACATCTCTCGAGGATTTTCCCAGCCATGGTCGCGGCGCTCAGGGCGTGATCGCATTGCAGACCACTTATCGCAACGGCGCCACGGTGGCGGCATTGCAGGTGCAACCTGGCGACGAGCTGATGCTGATCAGCTCGACCGGCACGCTGGTGCGCACACCGGTGGCCGACATCTGCGTGGTCGGGCGCAACACGCAGGGGGTGCGGCTGATACGACTGGGCGAGGCGGAACGCCTGACCGGTGTCGAGCGCGTGGCCGGTCTCGAGGTCGGTGACGATGCCGCCGCAATCGACAGCGACGACAACGACGAAAACCCAGACAGCGCCGCGAGTGGTGATGGCTCCACGAGCGGCGACGGCGGCAGCGACGAGGTCAGCCCGCCGTAGTTCTGGCGCCGTGGTTCGGGCCTAAGGCGCCGAGTGTTGCTCTGTTAGAATCCCGTGCTGGCCGTAGTCTTTATCGTAAATGCGAGGTCGTTGAGTGCGCGTATTCAATTTTGCCCCGGGTCCGGCGGCGCTACCGCTCGAGGTGCTGGAACAGGCGAGGGATGAGATGACCGACTGGCGCGGTAGCGGCATGTCGGTCATGGAAATCAGTCATCGCAGCAAGGCCTTCATGGCCGTCGCCGCGGAGGCCGAAGCGGACCTGCGCGAGCTGCTGGCGATTCCGGGCGACTACAAGGTGCTGTTCCTGCAGGGCGGTGCGACCGGACAGTTCTCGGCCATCCCCATGAACCTGACGCACGCCGACAGCAGCGTCGACTACATCAACACCGGGTCGTGGTCGAAGAAGGCCCTCGGCGAGGCGAGGCACTATTGCAAGGTCAATGTCGCCGCCGACNCCGCGGCGTCGAATTACACCACCGTGCCGCCGCGCAGCGCCTGGAAGCTCACGCNAGGGGCCGCGTATCTGCACTACACGCCGAACGAGACCATCGGCGGTGTCGAGTTTCCNTTCGTGCCACAGGTCGATGCGCCGCTGGTCGCCGACATGTCCTCGACCATTCTGTCGCGGCCGATCGATGTCAGCCGCTTCGGCGTGATCTACGCCGGCGCGCAGAAGAACATCGGGCCCTCGGGTCTGTGCGTGGTGATCGTGCGCGAGGACTTGCTCGGCCGCGCCCGCCATGGCACGCCCAGCGTCTGGGACTTCAAGGCCGTGGCCGATGAAGGCTCGATGCTCAACACGCCGCCGACCTTCGCCTGGTACTTCGCCGGACTGGTATTCAAGTGGCTCAAGAAGCAGGGTGGACTCTCGGCGATGGAAGAGCGCAATCGCGTCAAGGCCGAGCTGCTGTATGCGACCATCGACAGCTCCGGGTTTTATCGCAATCCGGTCGACCCGGCCTGCCGCTCGTGGATGAACGTACCATTCGTCCTCGCAGCCCCTGCGCTTGACAGAAGCTTTCTGGCCGAGGCCAACCAGGCCGGGCTCGTGAATCTCGCGGGGCATCGCTCGGTCGGTGGCATGCGGGCGAGTCTCTACAACGCGACTTCGATCGAGGCCGTCAGGGCGCTGACGGAATTCATGCGCGAATTCGTGCGTCGTCACGGCTGAGACAGGCGGCGCGCATGGGATATCGGATTCTGACCCTGAACAACATCAGCGTGCGCGGGCTCGAGCGCCTGCCGCGCGAGCGTTATGAGATGGCCTCGGAGATCGGCCATCCGCACGCGGTGCTGCTGCGCTCGGCCGATATGCACGGTATGAACATCCCGCCGTCGGTGCTGGCGGTCGCTCGTGCCGGCGCCGGCACCAACAATATTCCGGTGGCGGCGCTGAGCAAGCGTGGGGTGCCGGTGTTCAACGCGCCGGGGGCCAACGCCAACGCCGTCAAGGAGCTGGTGCTGGCGGGCCTGTTCCTGGCGGCGCGCAACATCTGCCAGGCCTGGGCCTATGCACGCGGGCTGCAGGGCGATGACCGCGCCATCGACGAGGCGGTGGAGAAGGGCAAGAAGAACTTCGTCGGCATCGAATTACCCGGGCGCACGCTGGGCGTGGTGGGCCTGGGCGCCGTCGGTGTCGAAGTNTGCAACAGTGCCGAGGCGCTCGGCATGAAAGTGCTCGGCTACGACCCGCAAATCACGGTCGCGCGCGCCTGGCAGCTGTCATCGTCGGTGCAGCAGGCGCTGTCGCTCGATGATCTGTTCGCGCGCTCCGACTTCGTCAGCGTGCACGTGCCGATGCTCGACGCCACCCGCGGCCTGATCAATGGCGCGCGCTTGCGGCTGATGCGGCCGGGCGGTGCGGTGCTGAACTTCGCGCGCGCGCCGATCGTCAATGAGGCCGAGCTGGTGGCGGAGCTCGACCGCGGTCACCTGCACGCCTACATCTGCGACTTCCCGACCAACGCGCTGAAGAATCATCCGCGTGCGGTGACGCTGCCGCATCTGGGCGCATCGACCATCGAAGCGGAGGACAACTGCGCGGTCATGGTGGCCGACACACTGCGCGAATTCCTCGAGCAGGGCCACATCCGCCATTGCGTCAACTTTCCGGACGCGGCGCTGCCGCGCGAGGCAGGCTCGATACGGCTGGCGATCGCCAACGCCAACGTGCCCAATATGGTGGGTCAGATCTCGACCTGCCTTGCCAGCGCCGGGCTCAACATCGCCGAGCTGCTCAATCGCTCGCTGGGCGAGTACGCCTACACACTGATCGATGCCGAAGGCGTCGCCGACGAGCCGCTGCTGCAGCGCATTCGCGCTATCGACGGGGTGCTGTCGGCGCGGCTC